>Ga0070699_100001307_pt1 | contig 22986 bp, 37 predicted proteins | sample KBSK1503metaG_FD_65473 | JGI IMG/M metagenome (GOLD analysis project Ga0070699, IMG submission 65473) | Corn, switchgrass and miscanthus rhizosphere microbial communities from Kellogg Biological Station, Michigan, USA - KBS K1-50-3 metaG | ecosystem: Host-associated > Plants > Roots >...
ATGTGTTGGCATTGTAACCCGAAATGTGAAGAAAGATTACAGATGCATTGCGAGACGAAATATCGCTTGACGCAGGTCTTCTGATGATCTACACTCCTCCTCGCATTCGCATATTCAGAGTAGAAAGTGTGGTCAGTCGAACATGCATTCCTTCCATTTTTGTGTCATTCTCCTGTATACTTGTACTATAGCTGATATCCACAGTAACGCCGCCTCTGTACTCTTTCCCATTCACCTGTATAGCCTGAAAGTCCGGCGCATGAACCTAAGCCTGCTGTGGGAGAACTGTATCGCTGCCTACCTCAAGGAGGTGTTTTACGCGCATTCGGGCAGCGCGCACACGATCAGGGATTATAGCGGCATCTTGCAGCGGTTCTTCAAGCACACCGCCAAATCCCCTGAGCGCTGCACGCGAGAAGACGTGATCAACTTCATAGCGATGTCCACGCCTGCTGGCACACCACCGTCTCACAACACGCGCAACTATCGCCTGAACGTGGTCCGTGGCTTCTATCGCTTTGCCGCACGCTTTGTTGTCTACGACGGCTATGGGCAGCCCTATCGGTTATTCCAGGGCGAGAACCCGGCCGAGGGCTTGCATAGGATGAAGGTCGAGGTCAGGCCACGCTATCTCACCGAGGAAGAGGTGCTCCGTTTCTTTGCGGCCATCCCACGTGATACCCTGCGCGGGCTGCGGGATCGAGCGCTTTTCCTCACCTACTTCCTCACGGCGCGCAGGCTCTCCGAGATTGCAAACCTTTTGTGGGGCGATATCGAATATGGCACGATCAGCGACGAGCAGGGGAACAGGCCGGGCTACCTCTATCACTGGGCAGGCAAGGGCAAAGGTGGACAGATGGACGCCGCCGAGCTGCCAGAGCCAGCATATGAGGCCATCGTGCTGTATCTCAAGGCATCAGGTCGCATGACTACCCTTGCAGCAGATGACCCGATCTTCATAGCTGTGCCCAATCCAAAGGGCGGCGGCTCTCCTATCGACCCTTACAAGCGCCTCTGTGACGGCTCGATCCTGCGCCTGGCAAAAGAGTATGCAGAGCTGGCTGGCATCGAGAAGCACAAGCGCAATGTGCATATCTGGCGGCACACGAGCGCAAAACATAGACTCGATGGGGGCGAGTCTATTTTCTCGCTGAAAGAAACGTTGAGGCATAGCAGCCTCGACTTGACGTACCGGTACGCTCGTGCCATGCAGACGACAGGCGATGCAGGCGCTGCGCTGCTCATGGGCAAGTTCGCGGAGTTGTAGTCAGTCGTAGTGGCTCATAATTGGGTATATTTCACCTCGTCAGCATCCCATAAGATCGCTTCCTCTAATGTATCATGTGCTGACTTCAAGCTCCTATGCGTAGAGGCTTTCAGCGCGCAAGACATGGTAACGCGGTCTGGAGCATATTGAAATGCTGCAAGGTAGGCAATGCCGTTGCTTGTCGCTATCTTGTCTATTTGCTCCATCAAGGGCGCTATCTGCTGATCGTAGATTTCGCGTCCTGTCATTTTATAATCGCCTTTCTTGTGCGTCTTACAGAGCAGGGATGACGTGCAGCAGCAGCGTCACGGCCACGTCTACCGCCGCCATGATGAGAAGCTGCCAGGGAAGGGTACACCACCAGGGGAGCGGTTGCTGATAGAGTTGTGCTTGCATTATGAATTTCCTTTCTGTTTCAACGAGAGGCGAGGCGGGATGACGTTCTTGTTGAGCGCGTCCTGCAATTGCTTCCTGCGCCTATAAGCGGCCTGCTTCTTTGAGTATACCTTATTGTCATGCGGTATCTTATCCGCATAATGCATCGGTGCAGATGGACACCAGAATATCTGATAGCCTTTCTCGGGCTTACCCTCGACCTCTCTGGGAACCTCAAAAACTCTAAACATATACATCCCCTTTCTTTGCTAAAACAAGTGTAACATTTTGGTAACTACAAGTCAATGAATTTTCCTGGTGAAAACTCGTTGAAAATTCATTGACAAAACGTTGGAAATGTCGTATAATAAGAATAGAGAATGAAACAGAAACAAGGAGAACGGAAATGCAGGACTATCGCAGAGGATTGAACTTCATAGAGATCAAGAAGATTGCTGAGCAGTGGGCGGAAGAGTACGAGGCTTCCAGTTACGATGACTGGTGCCATCCCTACAGCAATCAGACTATGACAGTGACCCAGGTACTCTGGAGCCTGCACACCGAGCGTGATATGAGCGTAAGCGGCATGCGCGGGCACTTTGAGCGGCATATGAGAGCCGTAAACGCACGATAGAAAGAAAGCCTGAGCCGAAGCCCAGGCGGTAGATAAAAAGGAGAAATAGCAATGACAACCACACTCAAGACACAGATCACAGCCGCGGCGATTTACCGCGTTACCGATAAAGTCACCGGCGAGAAGTTCTTCCTGGTGAAGAGCGACTCCTGCCGCGACTGCTACCACGAAGTGCGCTGGGACTCGGAGCGGTTGGCCTGGACCTGCAACGGCGAGCATTGCCAGTACCAGCGCGGTGGAACCACTTGCAAGCACGCACGCGCGGCTTCAGAGGTGATGCAGGCACGCAGAGCCGCAGCGGTCCGATTGCAAGCGGCAGAAGAGCGCGCGGTAGCGAACCTGGCATCGGATGATCTCCGCTTCAACGCCTGGCATGGCAGCAACTACGGGGCGGAGCGGCCCATCGACGAGCGCGGCTCGCTCAATTATCGAAATGACGGATTCAGGCTGATGCGATGATGGACGCCTGGCAGCGATTATATAGAGAAGAGGAAGAGGCACTCTGCCTCTTCCTCTCGGAGGAGTTTACATTGAACACATTTGACATCTACTACGAGCCTGCTGACACAGACGAGCCCCGGCGCTGGCTTGGAATGGTTGACGCTGATACGATGGGTGATGCTTTACAGAAAGCGTCGGAGTGGTGGGAAGTTCCCAGCTACGATTTGGTGGCAGTACAGGTTCAGAAGGAGCAAGGCAATGGCAATTAAATTGCATGGCAAAGACTATGTTGAAGTCAAGGATCGTGTGCAGGCGGCGCACACCGAGGAAAGCTATAGTATGCTCAAGGAAGAGACGTTCAGCATGGGTGGGCGCGAGTATGTGCGTATCTATATCGATGTCAAGGGTAAGCAATACATCGGCACAGCAGAATGTAAATACAACGCGCCGCCCAAATCGCCTGACGGGCAATCGCCTTTTGAGTGTGGCGAAACCTCTGCCCTGGGCAGAGCGCTTGGGTTTGCCGGTTATGGCGTGGTAGACTCGATAGCGAGCGCCGATGAGGTTGTGCGCAATGTCGAGGCACAAGCCTTTGCGCAGCCGAAAGCCCATCCAGGTACTGAGCACCTGACGAACGGCGATGGGACGCCGGCGTTCCCCGCCATGCCGCAGGCTCCCACGCTTGCAGACATCACCGGGCTGTTCGGCAAGCTCTATAAGCCCGAACGGTTCCCATCGTTCAAGCAGATGGTCCTCGAGCGAACGGTAGACAACAAGGATTTGACCGAGGATGACCGGGTGAAGCTGTGGGATAAGTTGAGCAGTATCAAGCGCGCCGCCAAGCCCGCAGGTGAGCAGCCTGCGGCGTAGAAAGGATAAGTATAATGCTCTATCTTATCACATTCTGGGAAGATGAAATCAAACAGAGGATAGCGTTTCTTGTGCAAGCAGACTCACGCGAGCAGGCAAAGCGCATCGTTACACGCTACTGTGTTGACAATCACCTATTCGGTGGACTCGGGGCAGTGCCTTCCATGCGGTCACATCTGCTGGTCGTAGATAATGAGCATCTCTTGCAGCGCATAGATCAACTAGTGGTGTAGTGAAACTACGTGTAAATGCCCTGGCGTACTTACGGTTCGGCCAGGGCATCGCTTGTTGGTCAATTATGGAACCTTTTTGAACCTTTAGTGTACCACATCTTGCAGCAAGAAAAGACGCAATGCGTTTGGTTTCGCTCTTGCGCCGTTTCGGGCTATAGTTGCTGAGAGCAGCAAGCAGGCCATTCCAGCGTTAACCTACGTCTGTTAACTACCTGTGTCCTGGCATGCCAGGGCTTAGAAAGACTAGACGGGAGGGTGCACTACGGGCATCCTATATAGATATATTCTTTCTCATCCTGTCAAAAGCGGAAACGGTTCCCACTTGTCTTAGTCCGAATTGTAGGCTATACTACTGCTATACCTTTCTTCTTGTAGGTGACCCATGTATGCATGCGATACAGGTGAAATTCCCGCAGTCTGTGTTGGGCAACTCAAGCATTTTGAGAATGTCCACACGGAGGATGTCAGCATGATTAGCGAGTTGATCGGCTGGTTTCGGAAGTTAGCCCGCGGCAATGGCCGCCTGTTGCTCAAGGTCTTTGGCGGCAACATCACGGGATTTGAGCCAACACCTGACATTCCCAACAAGAAGAAGAAGAAAGCAAGTTGACGCGGGATGGAGTAAAGGCAACTCACCAGGCCCATAACCTGGAGGTTATCGGTTCGATTCCGGTTCCCGCTACTATCCCCAATTTTTAATCGACAGTGACTAGCCAGGGGAGCAGGCTATGAGAGCCTCTTGACAATGGCCCGTTTCGCAGGATAGGCGATGAGGGCATGCAGTGACTATCCCTTTGCTGCATGCCAGGGCAGGGTACACAAGGGGCTCAGCTTCCATCCTAAGTGCTGATAACGCGGGCCTTCGGCCCATGCAGGCGCTCTTGATCTGAGAGGATCAGGGGCGTTTTTTGTTGCATTACACAAGCAAATCGCCAGCCGAGACAGCCACTACGCATAAGGAGGCACACATGGACATCGACATCCTGGGCACCTGGAGGCAGCTCCCACCGTGGCACAAACGCGCCCTGCTCGTAGCGGCTATCATCCTGCTCGCCTATAGCGGCGCCTATGTGTGGTTTCTCGCGAGGTGACTATGACCACACTAGAGCAGCGCATCACCGCACACCTGGAGATACACCGCTTCACGCTCGATGTGCATGCAGAGCCCTACCCGCGCATGCGCTGCTGGTGCGGCGCGTCGATGGAGGTGGACTACAGCCAGGGCCGCGTCGAGATGAACCTGAGATTGGCTAAGTTCTGTGGAGAGCATAAGGCGTGCCCACCGCCGGAGGATGTATGACAACTGTAGCGCAAACTTTAGTGAAATGGGATAGGCTACGGCAAGAAGTTGAAGAAGCCCATGCCATTGATGAATTAAAAGATATCAGAGATCAAGCTGAAGCCCTCCGCCAGTATGCAAAAAGACGTGGTGAATCTCTGGATATGCAGAACAAAATGGCGGAGATCACCTTGCGCTGCTCAAGGCGCATGGGAGAGATGCTACCGACATTGATAACTCATGGCACAAAATCACACGATGTTATTTTGTCGGATTTGGAGATTACGCCAAATGATTCATCACGATGGCAAACTATCGCCAGATTACCAGAAGATACATTTGAGCAACATATAGAAGAAAAGATGGCGAGGCACGAAGAATTAACAATGGCAGGACTACTTCGTATTGCCACGCGCGGCACTCCTGCTGCTCTCCAAATGAGCGAGTCAAATGAATGGTATACCCCTAAAGAATATGTAAATGCCGCTAGAGAATTAATGGGCGGCATTGATCTTGATCCCGCGAGTTGTGCATTCGCTAATGAGACAGTCAAGGCCGCTGACTACTACGATATCACGCAGAACGGACTTGATAAAGAGTGGACGGGCCGTGTATGGCTTAATCCCCCCTATGGCTTCGATGGTGGCATCAGCAATCAAGAGCGATGGGTAAACAGACTGATAGAACAGTATCCACATAACACTACTGAGGCTGTGCTATTAGTTAATGCAGTTACTGATAGGAAGTGGTTTCAGCCACTTTGGGACTTCCCCATTTGCTTCACAGATCATCGTATTCGCTTCTATAACACTGATGTTGAGGCAGGACAGCCAACACACGGCAATGCATTGATTTATCTAGGCTTGCAAGAAAAAGAGAGCTTATTTGTTGCTCTCTTCAAGCAGTTTGGGCCGATTGCAAAGAGGATAGGATGATAGAAACGCGGAGAAGTTTTAATGGGCCTAATGGCACTCTTGCACAAGGGCGCATTGTTGAAGGTGAGATAGGCCAATGGCTTGTACGGTCACAAGGATGGACTCTTCTTCCTCCCTATGAGATAGAAATTCCTTCAGGCAAAGGGCCTCGTTTGTTTACTCCCAATGGAGAGCTAATCGTTCCTGATCTTTTGGGAATGCGATATAGAGGGAAGAAGTTTCAGCTTAAATGGTGGGAGTGTAAGGGTAAATCACGATTTACCTGGCGGTGGAAGGATGCAAAAGCCTGGCAAACTGGCATTGACTTACGGCATTATCTTGATTATCAGAAAGTGGAGCGGGATACAGTTGAAGTCTTTGTCTGCTTCTTACATAGTTGTTCCTCACCCTCTAAATACGACCTTGAGCATGGTTCCCCTACTACTTGCCCTACTGGATTATTTGGTCGACCACTTAGCTATCTCATGGCACATGAGCATCATAGAGACTCTTATAACAATGGCTGGCGCGATTGCCCGATGGTGTATTGGAACGAAAGCGATTTAGAGCGATTAGCAACGCTTGAAGAAGTACGGACGCTTCCTACTTCTTTGTGGAAAGGAGTGCCAGTATGAGCGATGAAATCACTAGGCAACAGGCAGAGAGCATTATTCGACTTCTAAGGCTTCGCTATGATTATCATCGGCTTATAGCCTGTAGTGAGTGTCAGTCAGCGCCATATGATCCTGAGGGTGAGATATGTTCTGATTGTGAGGAGCTTAATCAGATAGAAGAAGCCTTAGAAAAATGGTATGGAATCAAGTATCATTTGTTTGTGCAGGAGGTGCGAGCATGATCCACCTCTTGCGCCTGTTCCTGCTCAGGCTCACGCTACACAAGCAGCCGCCCTATCTCATACGCAAGCTCCGCGCGTTCCGTGACGCTGGCGATGAGCAGGAGCAACGCGAGACGTTGCAAGCCTTGCAGGAAGCCATGCCTGAGCACTTCGCGCCATCGCCTGACAGCATCAGCACGCCGCTCGGTCATGTGCCCTACAAGCGCCAGGTCAACCCACACGCTTCGCTCGATGAGGGCGTGGAGCGCGCACGCAACCGCAGTTATGTACCCTTTGGCGAGGAAATGAGCGATGCTGAGGACGAGGCGTTTTGGCGCGACCATCCCGAACTCGCCCGCTTTCGACATGTGCGAGGTGACGAATGAGCCGTACCTGCACTATTTGCTCACATCCCCAACGCGCTGCGATTGACTCTGCTTTTGCCGCAGGAGCATCTTATCGAAGCATAGCGAAGCAGTTCGATTGTTCCGAAGCAGCCATGTATCGCCATACTGCTGAGCATATCTCACAAGCAATTAAAGAGGCGCAGGCAGCCAAAGAAGAGGCGCAGGCGCTCGACGTGGTGATGCAGTTACGCGAGATCAATGACGTGGCTCGTGCCATCATGCATCAGTCCTTAGAGGCGAAAAAGAACGGCACGGCACTCTTTGCCATTGATCGTATTCAGAAGCAGTTGGAATTGCAGGCAAAGCTCTTGGGTAATCTCAATGATGCGCCGCAAATCAATATCTGGCTCTTGCCGGAGTGGCATACTATTCGCTCGACCATCGTACACTCGCTTTCACCGTTCCCTGATGCGCGTGTCGCGGTCGCGACCGCACTTTCACAACTAGAGGAGAGTCGTGCTCGCCTCAACTGACTTGGCGATGGCTCTGGATCCGGTGCTTCTGGCACGAGCCGCAGGAATAGAACCGGATCCGTGGCAGGCACGGTTGCTCAGAAGTTCAGCACAACGCATCCTGCTCAACTGCTCGCGGCAGAGTGGCAAGAGTACAACGGTGGCGACCCTCGCGGTTCATACGGCGTTCTACGAGCCAGGCGCGCCCATCTTGCTTCTGTCACCAGGGCTGCGGCAGAGTCAGGAATTGTTCCGCAAGTGCTTGGATGTGTATAGGGCGCTCGACAGGCCCTACCCGCCGGAGACAGAGAGCGCGTTACGGTTGGAGCTGGAAAACGGCAGCCGCATTATTAGCCTGCCAGGCACAGAAGCAACGGTGCGCTCGTTCTCAGGAGTGAAACTGCTGATCATCGATGAAGCAAGCCGGGTGGAAGATGCGCTATACATGGCAGTACGACCGATGTTAGCGGTGAGTGGTGGGCGATTAGTGCAACTGTCAAGTCCCTTTGGGACACGCGGCTTCTTTTGGGAAGCGTGGAAGAACAGAGAATATTGGGACTACTACGAGGTGCCTGCAACGGAGTGCCCGCGCATCTCGCCTGAGTTCCTGGAGGAAGAGAAGGCAACGATGGGTGAATGGTGGTTTGAACAGGAGTACATGTGCAAGTTCCTGGATGCGCTCACAGCAGCGTTCAGAAGCGAGGACATCGAGCGTATCGTGAAACCAGGAATCGAGCAATGGCTGTTGAACTAGCACAACTGAATCCGGCGTGCGTCGGTGTCGATGTCGGTCAGATCCATGACCCGACCGCCATAGCCGTGGCCGAGGTGGGACAGGTGTTCACGGGCAAGTATCGCTATGGCGAGCAGTACCGCAAACCTGCCTATGTCGATGCACAGATGCAGTTTCACAAGGCGGTCGATGCGCAAGAGGTCATGGTGAGCGAGTACACCGTGCGTCACATCCGGCGCTTGCCACTGGGCACAAGCTATCCGGATGTAGCGTTGCACATCGCTGACATGCTGTGCAACGAACTGTTTGCTCATCGCCAGGTGCGCGTGTTGATTGACGTAACCGGCGTTGGCCGCCCAGTCTATGACGATCTGAAGCGCGAAATCAGATTGCGGCCAGAAGCCCAGGGCGTGCGCTTGCAGCCCATCACCTTCTCGTGGGGTGAGAAGTACAATCGTCAGACTGGCGTGCTTGCCAAGGCGTTCCTGGTGAGCCGGTTGCAATCGCTCTTACAGGGCGGTCGTGTGCATGCGCCGCAGACGGCAGAGGTGAAGGTGATGCTGGAAGAGTTGCGCGTGTACGAAATCAAGGTAGACCAGGATGGCAAAGATACCTACGGCGCTACCATCGGTAAACACGATGATCTGGCAACGGCGTTAGGGCTCGCGTGCCTGGAAGACCCATTTGCCGATCAAGTGGGCTATAGCAGCAGGGTGTATTAGGAGAATGGAATGGATGTAACACAAGATCATGCAGCTATGTTACCGGCAGGTGACTTTGAGCGGCTCAGTAAGCATGAACGAGAAGAGTTCCATGCCATGCAGGAGCAGGTGGTGGCCTATCTCTTGAAGCAGAGCAATGATTTCCAGTTGCGCTTCCCAGGGCTCAAAGTGGAGTGGCGCTTTCAGGCAGAGGTGTATCAGAGCGTGACGCAAAACCCAGGCACCATTCGTTATTCGCAAAGGGTCTACTAGGAGATAGGTTATGACACAAACTATGCTGCCACCTGCGCAAACCGATTTGCCTCCGCAGCCGACCTACGAGATCACCGAAGCAGACAAGCGCCGCCAGAAGAAGATAGCCGACGCCTGGAAAGCCTACAACGACGAGTTAGACAAGCCGCTTGTGCCGATGGATGGCGAGCCCGACGATAACGTGATGTCCAACCGCTGCCAGCCGGTGGTGGACGCCGGCATTGACTTCCTCTTCGGCAAAGAGCTTGAGATCAGCCTGGGAGAGAACGCGCCGCAAGCAGACCAGGACTTCCTGAACAAAACGTGGGGTACCAAGGAAGAGCGCATCCCACTCTTGCAGGAATGGGCCATGAATGGGGCTATATCCGGTCAGGGCTTCCTGCGCATCGTGCCTGACGATGATGGCGGCTTTGAGATCGTCAACATAGACCCGTCTACCGTCTTCGTGCAAACCGCGCCACAAGACTGTAACCGCGTACTCTTATTCTGCATTCAATACTCCACGATAGAGAAGATCAACGGCATACCGCGTGAGGTGTTCTACCGCGAAGAGATCGCAGGCAACTACCCGGAACCCGGTCCAGGCCGCCGCGCAAAGAAAGCGACCTCCTGGACGATCCAGCACTGGACGCAGGTAGGCAACACTGGCATGCAACCCAAACTCACAGGCTGGACGCCAGCAGGCCCGCCGATTGAGTGGCCCTATTCGTTCCCGCCGCTCTTTGGCAACAAGAACCTACCGAACTCCAATTCGTATTGGGGCAATCCTGATATCACGCCGGGCTTGATTGGCCTCAACAACGCACTGAACCTGACGAACTCCTGTGCCAATCGCACCTTGAAGATATTTGGCTCACCCATCTTGTGGGGTACAGGTGCAGCTGAGTCATCTATTGCCATCCAGCCGGGGCGCATCCTGGTACTCGCTGACGGGGCCAAGCTCGACGCCGTGAAGATCAACGCCGATATCCCGGCCTCCATCCAGTTCGCAGCCGACCTGAGATCCGACATAGACGAACTCTCACATGTGCCAGGCGTGGCAACCGGGCGTATCTCCACCATGCCGCGCGGCAACTTGAGTGGCGTGGCGATAGAACTCTTGTTTATGCCGATCTCGAAAAAAACCGACACGAAGCGATGTACCTATGGGGGGCCGATCATTGAGATAAGCAAGGCGCTGCTCTTCCTGAATGGCATGAATGCAGACGTTGTGATCACGCTGGCGTGGCAGAACCCCATCCCCCATGACGATCTGCCAGGGGTGCAGACGGCGGTCGCGAAGAAAGAGTTGGGTGTGACGAATACCACGTTACTCCGCCAAATCGGGGAAGATCCTGAAGAAGAGGCGAAGCTCGCCACGTCTGAAACGGAACTGATCCTGGCGGGTCAAACGGTGTCGAACCTGCCGCCGGAAGCCCCTGGGACACCTGTGCTGCCAGGGCAACCATTGCCAGCACAACCAAAGCAGCCAGGAGGGAAGCAGCCATGAGAGAGCAGTTGAGCAGGGTAACGTGCTGGCTTCTATCTGACCCGCCACGTGAGCAGGTTTGGAGGCAAAACAGGGCAGAGCAAGAGTTTGCATGGGGATGCAATCAGGCTAAACTCTTAGGCTTCGCTGTCTCACCAATCAGGCGAAGCTCGCGCGATGTCACTAACGAGGACGGCAAGCCCTACATGTGTATGTACTATATCAGGGTAATCATCGAAGGGCCAGAGCAGGAGATGCCGCACTTGAAAGATATCATTGACAAGAAGTGCCCTCCGGTCTTTAAGGAAGGTGATCCATGGCACAAGCACTGATTGATACGTTAGTAACCCATCTGCAAGCAAAGGGATTTGAAGCCAGGCCGACCACGTACGCGGGCTCCCAACTCCTTGAGGCAAAGAAGGGCGGGCATACATTCCACTGGGATGCGCTCCTGCTCTCCGCGCTACCCGCAGAAAAGGCGCTTGCCGTTGTGGACAGTCTCGTCGAAGGAAGGTGATCTATGGCAGTTCTCAACGCGAAACAACGCAAGCGCAGCGCCACCATCGTCGTGAACGGGCAAGCCAAGTTCCCGATGCCTGACAAGGCACACGCACGCAACGCATTGGCACGGCTGAACCAGGCCAAGCCGCCATTGACGGCAGCTCAGAAAGCGAAAGTGCGCGCACGAGCCAACAGAATATTAGGCAAGAAGGCGAGTTAGAGCACGATATCGGCAAACTGTGCCGATAATCCTGATTATCGGCACAGTTTGCCGGGTAGAACGGGTATTTACGGCGCGCTTTTTGCATGTATAAGCAGAAGGTTATACAGTCAGGATGAATCGTCATCTTGACATCAGCACAAAGGATAAGGTATAGTTATGACACAGACACCACCGGCAACGCCCCAGGCGGGCAATGCTGGTAACGAACCCCAGCCCCAGGCGGGCGCAACTACCACTACACCTACACCCCAGGCGGGCGCAGGCAAGTCACCCGAAGACTATGAGCGCATGCTCGCTGAACTGCGCCATGAGAACGCCGGCCATCGCACCAAACTCAAGAAATTTGAGGAAGAGGAAGCCGCACGCACCCAGGCGCAAATGAGCGAACTGGAAAAAGCGCAAAAGCAGGCTGCTGACTTGCAAGAGCAGCATGAGGCGCTGGCAGCCGAACTCTACGAGGCGCGTGTGCGTCAGGACGTAGCCGACAGAATCGGCAAATTCAACTTTATCCCGAGTGCTCGGACGATTGCAACGCTTTTGCTTGCTGACGATGGCGCCATTGAGTTTGAGGACGGCCATCCAACCAACATTGAGAAGTTGCTAGAGAAGCTGGCGAAAGCCGAGCCCGAGCTCGTGAAGCCGCTGCCTGCCGCACCAGGGACACCTGGCAATCCGGCGCTCCCGGCCATGAACCCGGGGCGTAGCAGCATTCAATCACCGGGCGCAACGATACCGGGCCGCATACCGCGCTTAGAGGATATTCCCTGGAAGCGCTGAATAACTACTGTCGGGATGACAGAAGCAATAAATGATCTTTAGTATCTCGTCCTGAGCACCTTTAGCAGAGATGCCCTGGAGGGGATGATTGGAGAAACCCCTATGGCTATAGGCTCAGGGACATTTACCCTTGCCGACTACGCGCTGTACTCGAATCAGCCGGCAGTTCAGGCCGTGTCGATGTCCCTTATCGATTACGGCAATGTCCTCCAGGACATACCGATGATGACCAAGCAAACGCTGCAAGCCAACGGCGTGCGCTTTGAGGGCAACCTGCCCGTCATTAACTGGTCTCCGCTCAACGCTGAGGGTGTCACCGTACACGCCCAGCCAACCCCCTATCAAGAGCAAGCCTACCTGATGCGCAACTATGTGGACGTGGACAAATACATCGTGCTCGATCAGAACCAGATCACCGACACCCGCGCAAATCAGGCGAAAGCGGTGCTCAAAGCCCTCACCTACGATATCAACTTCAAGTTTTTCAAGAACGCGCATGACGGTACCGGCGACCCTAACGCGCCGGTCGGCCTGCGTGCGCGTATTGATGATGCAGCGGGCGCCAACAAGTTCGGGGTAAGGCCAGAAAACAAGATCGACTGTGGCGGGGCAACCGCCGACATCTCACAGGCGGGCATCAGTGCCGCGAAAGGCAACGCCTTCCTGGAAATGCTCGACCTCTTGTTGTGGTCGGTCGGTAGTCAAGACGGTACCGGCATCACCCTCTACATGAACGATTACATGAAAAGGCGCCTCAACTTCGTGCTGCGCAGTTTGGGTACAACTGGTGGTCTTGACGAGAGCAAAGACCAGTTCAATCGCACGATCACGACCTATAAAAATGCCGTCATCCGCGATCCTGGCGTCAAAGCTGACCAGACGACTCGTATCATCGCAGGCAACGCCATTCCGGCAGGCTCAGGCTCCGTTGGTGAGACGGCAGCCGGTGTGGACTCAACGGGTGCCTCTGCGAACTTCACGAGCATTTACGCCGTGAACTACGGCACCGACTACTTTTTCGGCTGGCAGTTCACCGATGGCCCCAACGTGCAGGACTTGGGTCTGATCAACAACGGCGTCATCTACCGCACACTGATCGACTGGGCGGTTGGCCTCATGAACAACAACACGCGCTCTATCGCGCGTTTGTTCGACATCAAGATCGGCTAAGCCGGAAAGGACAGAACGATGCCACAAGAAGATACCCCGGCTGCTGAAATGCAGATGTCCCCGGACGAGTTCGCCGAGTTGCGCGCGGGAGTCGCTGCCGTTTCGGTGCAAGATGTGCAACTTGGCCGCGTGCTTGACCTGCTCGTGCTCCACCTGGGGCATGCGCACGGGCTTGACCCGGCGGTAGAGGACGCGAAAGCAAAGGCTGCCGCGGAGGAACAAGCGGCAGCGGAAGCCGCCAAAGCCGAAGAGGATGCCAAAGCGGCAGAGCAGGCCGCCGCAGCCCCTGTAGCACCTGCTCAGGAAGGAGCATAAGCCATGCCCGTCGATGCCCTAAATGTCTTACAAACAAGTGTGACCAAGGTCGCTTCGTTTTCAGGTGCAGCTTTAATTCTGGCTGGAGGGACGCCCCGGCGTGGGATGAAAGCCCGCATCATCTATAGCGCAGCCTCTCAAGCCAGTGGAAGCGGCGTGTGGACGTTTTCAATTGATGTTTGCTACGATGGAATTCCCACGCTGTGGAACGTCGATTTCGTAGCACCGCCAATCACGCTCACAGCTTCGGCGCAGGCAGGGGAGATTTTTATTCCCTTTGACGTCAGTCCAACGGTTGTAGCCGGGGTTATCACCGCCCCGCAAATACGCTGTACTGCGACGCTGAGTGGCTCGCCTGTGACGCCGACGATTACCTACCAGTGTGACCTCAGTTTGACGAGGCCTTAGTCAGGGAAACGCGCTTTCCAGCCTTTATGGCTGATCTTGTTTCCCTTAGCAACGTGCATGAGGTTGGAACGATCAAGATGATGCTCTTTGCAGAATTGCCGAATACCGTAAATAGTCTGCTCAGTGCCATCGGGTGCAATGACGATGAGGGCTTTTGTGTTAGTCCTCCCTTGTCTCATTTTCTCTATGGTCTCAGGAGAGCGCTTCTTGCCAAGCTTGGACTGTCCAACGTTCTTACGGTGTTCAAGAGTATGTTTCTTGCCAAGCCTGATGGTACTGAGCAGTTTGCGAGTTTCAGACGAGGCTTTCTTGCCAGTATGATTGGTGTTACCACGTCGAGCAGCACTCAGTTTCTCGCGAGTGATAGGCGAGGCTTTCATACCCAGGCTAGAGCCAGCAGTGATAGCAATGTTAAAGCCGCGCTTTCCAAACGGCTGGTATCGGTCAAGCCAGTATTGCTCGCGTGCCGTCAGACTCATCGGCAAAACCAATTCCAGCACTTCGAAGATGAAGGCATCGGGGCCGTACTTGTTAAAAGCATGTTGCAGTTTGGGGTTATAGTGCTTGTTCCGCTGAAGCTCACTAAAATGGTTAGCTTTGCGCCAACGCAAATTGACGGCGCTTCCTATATAGAACATGCCTGTAACGGTGCAAGTGATCTTGTAGATACCCGATGTGTTGGGGATAGTGCTCATACTAACCTATTCTTTCCCGCTGAGGTAAAAGCGGTAGTTTCGTAGATTGTAACACGTAGAAAGGAGGCGTACACGATGCCAGTTAGAGGCACGATGGCTAATCTGATAGCGCGCACTCGCCTCCTGATCAACGATCCGGCAGGGGCTAATCAAGTATTCGATGATCAAACCGTGCAGAATGTGCTCGACGAGAGCCGTCAGGATCTCTATAACCTGCCGCTTGAGCCAAAGCCGACGTTTAGCGGCGCGACGATCCTCTACCTGGACTACCTGTCGCCCTCGCAACTAGGTGACTGGGAAGACGATATCGTGCTCAAGCAATACATGACGGTGGTGGTTACACCGTCACTGATTGACGATATCGTGGGGCATTACACGTTCGCACAGAGCACGTTCCCGCCGGTGTACATCACGGGCAAGACGTTCGATCTGTATCGCTCAGCAGCCGACTTGCTTGTGCGCATGGCTGCCAGGTGGGCGATGAGGTTCAACGCCACGGCTGACGGGCAGACGCTGCACTTAGAGGGCGTGTCCACAAACCTGCTGAACCTGGCGAAGCAATACCGAGCGAAGCAGCGCATCGGCGTCACGACCATGACGCGCTCGGACTTGCAGCAGCCGGCAGGGGCGAGCAGCGGTGTGAACCTGGATCCAAGGCCGATAGATTTTATGAGCTCGGGGTGAGGTGAGACATGAGCTTGCTTTCTACTGCTGAACAGGCACAATTGCAGGCTGATTTCGTGGCGGCTGTCTGCGACAAGACGTGCGTCATTACGCGCAGGCCGACGACATCGGGCAGCTCGGGCGAGCCGACCGGGAACTACAGCACGATCAATACGACGGTGGCAGGCATGCGGCAGCCAACAGCAGGCGAGTTGCAGAATTATGGCTACGTTATCGGTGACAAGGCAGCCTGGACGGTGCTCATGCCGGTCGGGACAGACGCCACGCATCAAGACAGGCTCATTATAGAGGGACAGACGCTCGAGGTGCATGTGTTGCTCAACCCGCGCTCGTATGAAATGTTCCATAGCGTGATTGCCGCAGAAATCAAGTGAGGTGAGATGATGGCAACCATTGGAGATGTGACTGTCAAAGTCAACTATGAAATGACTGAGGTAAGCAAGCAGCTTATTCGCAGCCTTGTGGCTGAAATCCTGAAAGAAGCCTTGCTGGACGATAGCACTCGCGTGCCTTTCGATAGCAAAGACGCCGTGCGCGAGTTTATCCGCGTCGAAGTGCGCAAGACGCTGAACGATATGGCGCTCTCTTCGGGGATGCGCTGAATGAAGAGGTGAAGCGATGGCACTGACAGGAGTGGTGTATAACCGCTTTCCAGCGATTGCGGCGCGCCTCAAACCAACTTGCCAGGGGATCGTGACGAGGACGACGCTGTACACACGAGATGCGGTACAAAGTTTGGCGCCAGTGGACTCTGGCTTTATGCAAGGTGCCGTCTATGCCGTTACGCCCGATGGCACATCGACCTATGGGCAAGGAATAGCGCCGCCAACCGACGATGCGTATCTATTGCCAGAAGTGCGCCCGGACAATGATACAACGGGCATCGTTGGCGCGGCTGCGAACTATTCGATATTCGTGAATAATGGCACGCGCTTCATGGGTGCTCAACCATTCTTTGATCAAGGGGTTGAGGATGGCCGGGCATATCTCGATATTGAGGTGAGTCGCTTCGAAGGGTTTTTAGGGTCGATCACATGAGTGAGACAGCACAAGCGTTCTTCTATCCCGCTGTCGAAGAGGGAAGAGCACGATTTGAGGCAGCACTCGCTGCGATGTGGAGTTTTCTATGAGCAATGCCGCCATCCTGTCCTGCTACCGTGAATCACCGCTAGAGCTAGATGAACTGGTGAACGGGGAAGTGTGGAGCAATATAGGCGGCTTGTATCGCTTGCAGGTGCAGGCAATCGTGCCGGGGCACGAACTCTATTACAGTTTCCAGTGGCTCAAATCGGTGCTTGTAGCGGATAGCACGCTCATGGGTTACGCCCCAGGGAACATATGGCGTGGCCTGGCACCATCGGGCACGGTGACGCCCTTCATCGTCATCGCGTTTCAGGCAGGAACTGATGTTCTAACGATGAACGCGACACGGCTCTTTGTCAATCCCTTGTTTCAAGTAAAAGTTACCGGGCCAGCGACTCTCAGCCCGACGCTAGGAGCGGCGGCGGCAGAGATTGACGCATTGCTTGCGCGCACATCCGGCATGATATAGATAGGAGAAACCCATCATGGCATGGACGCAGGAAATAACTACCATCAATCAGCGGCTCCAATTCGGGGCTGAGTCGACTTCCGCCCTTGGCGTCACGGTCCCGGCCAACAGGCTCATACAATGCTTCGATCTCCAGTGGGGGCCGATGGCCGATGTGAAGATGTACGAGGCCACAGGCCGCAAGTACCCCTCGGCGCAAATAGAGAACTCGGAATGGGTGGAGGGTACCATTGGCGGCTACCTGGACTACAATTGCATCATCTACTTGCTGTCCGGTACGATGGGGTCCATCTCGCCCATAGCGCATGGGGCCTCAGCCGTAGCAAAGGACTGGGTGTGGAGCCCGCCGCTGAGCGGCTCCGTCGTGCCGCAGACATACAGCATCGAGCAAGGCGACAGCGTGCGGGGGCGCAAAGCCAGTTATGGCCTCTTCACCGAGTACAGCTTCAAAGGTGATCGTCAGTCGGGTATCTCTATCGGGAGTAAGCTCCTGGCGCAACCGCTGGTAGACGGCATCACGATGACAGGCAGCCCAACCGCCATTGCGCTTGCCCCTATGGCGGGCAAGCACCTCAACGTGTACCTTGACGCGACAAGCGCTGCACTTGGTACGACGCAACTAGCGAAGGTGATGAACCTGGACTATGCCTTTACCGGCATCTACGGCCCGTTCTTCCCGTTCAACCGCGCCACGCTTGGCTGGACGTCGCACGTTGACCTCAATCCGGGCTGCGTGATCAAGATGCAACAGGAAGCCGATGCTGTGGGCATGGCGCAACTTACCGCGCTGCAAACCGGCGCGACACAGTTCTTACGCATCCAGGCGCAAGGGCTCATTATCGATAATTTGCAGACCGTCACGATTGGCGGCGGCGCCACAGGCGGGACGTTTACATTGAGCTATAAAGGGCAGACCACGGCCAACATCACCTATAGCGCCGCGCTGACCTCAGCAACGGTCAATACAGCCTTCCAACTGCTCTCCACGGTCGGCTCCAACTGTACCGTCACCGGCGGTGCAGGTGGTCCCTACATCTTCACGTTCTCGGGTGCGCTCGCTTCGGATATGTCGCCGGTTGGCGTGACGAACGTCGCCCTCACCGGTGGCACGCCAACCGTCTCCAGCGTGGCGCAAGCCTACAACATCTACCAGCACGACATGGCGGTGAAGGTGAGCAAGCCCAACCCGTTCGCAGACAACAAGGGCGTGTTTGCAGAGGAATGGGAGTTCACCGTGGTTGAAGACGCCACCTGGGGCAATGCGCAGAAAGTCACCGTCACCAATCTACTTACAGCACTCTAAAGGAGCTTTATGCCAGTTACGTTCAGACAGATCGCCGCGAAAACGGCAAGTGTCACACTCTCGCTTGGAGACAATACCATCACGATTGTCTATTATCCCAACAAATACACACCAGAGATTGTTGCAAGGTCTCAGGCTGGAACTATCACGGATAAAGAGTTCTTCCCTGAAATGATCAAAGAATGGGATATCTACGAGGATGAGGAACATACCGTGATGTTCCCCATTGAGCGCATTGATGAATTTGGCATCCCATTCAAGCGAGCAGTGGCAGAAGCCATTGGGCGAGATATTCTCCCAAACCTGCTGACGCCTCAGATGAATGGGAACAAGTAAATCTGGGGCGTTGGCTCGCAATGGGTGGCAAGATGGGCGCCTGTCCTGAGGATTACACCCTGGTGAAAGCGGCGCAATACTACGGGGTTGCGCCGTGGGAACTGATGGAACAGTCCTTCTGGTGGCAGGAGAGAGCAATCATGTTCATGAATGCCGAGAGTGCCGCAGCGAAGATCCTGGAGCAGCATAGGAGATAGCACAGTGCCGATAAGCGCCGCACAACTTATAGCAGAGGTCAGCGTCTTTGGCGTCGACAAGGGCGAGCGCGATCTCCTGCGCATGGGACTGGCAAGCGATAACCTTGGCGCCAAGTTCGGTGCGCTTGGCGTTGCCATTGCCGGTATTGGACTGGTGACTTTGGGTGCAAAAGTCATTCAGATGGCTGCCGATTTAGAGCAAGGCGTCAATCGCCTGAAGACGGGCGGCGGTGACATCCAGGATACATTCGCCTCATTGCGCACGGGCATCCAGAGCGTTGCCGTCGCGACAGGCGTACTGACAGGGCCACTCACTGACTCCATGTATCTCATCGTGAGTGCCGGGCAGCGTGGCGCGCAGGCGTTCGCGACTGAGACTGCAGCCGCCCAGGGCGCGCAAATCGAACTGGCCAACGTCAAGGACGTGACGCAAATCCTGACGACCATCCAAACCAACTTCGGCATCAGTGCCCATACAGCAGCGCAATACATGGATGGATTGGTGTCTGCTGTGAGCCACGGCAAGATCACCCTCGAAGACCTTTCCACCGCGATGTCTCCTATTCTGTCTCAGGCGGCGGCCCTGCACATCCATTTTGCCGATGTTGCGGCGGCCATGTCGGATATGACCAATCAAGGCATAAACGCATCCCAGTCAGCGACCGCGCTCCGCTTTGTGATGCAATCCATCATTCAGCCAACCAGCGCCTCGCGCAAGGCCATGCAAGAATTTGGACTGGATAGCGAAAAAGTAGCAGCAGAGATGAAGGTATCGCTCCCAGGCGCAATCCAGATGTATGTCGATGCCGCAAAGAAAGGCGGAGGGAGCACACAGGACTTCGTTGATCGATTAGGCGCTATGGTAGGCGGCGGGACGCGTTCAGGAAAGGCACTGCTGGCACTAAGCAATTCAATGGGTACGTGGGAATCAGATATCAAAGCCGTCAACGCTGCCATGGGGGATATGAACACGAACGTCGCAGGCTGGGATACCGCGCAAAGCAACCTGAATGTGAAGCTAGAGAAAGGGCAGGCATTTCTGCAAGTGCTTGGGCAAAATGTCGGCGAGTTACTCATACCCTATGTCGGCCAACTGCTCGATCTCGTCGGGCCGCTCTCCATCGACTTTGACCACTGGGCTACCTCTACCGATGGATTGGCAGGCGATATCAACCAGCTCGCTTCGTTTGTCACCTACCTCGTCAGGGACGTGCAGAATAATGGCGCGATCAAAGAGTTTGGCGCGATCATGGGGGATATCGGGCAAACGGTTGGCAATGTCGTCAATACCGCGCTGCTGCTCCTTGGTGAAATCTTCGGCACCACGGCCACCAACGCTGGCAAAGCATCGGATGCGGCTACCAATGTGGCGAATGGCCTCAAACGGGTGCTCGATACGGTCAAGCCTCTGACGGATGCCATGTCCTGGCTCAGCAGCCAATTTACCGATACGGGTGCCAAAGGGCAAATATTGCGCGGGGCGCTGCTCACGATAGGCGGGGTGATTGCTGGTATCAAGATTGCTGAGTTCGCTAGTGCTCTGGGAACTGCATTAGCTAATGCAGGATTGGATGTCCAATATTTCGGCGCGAAATTGCTAGGTATGCAGTACGCAGCCGATATCGATGCGATGAGTCTGACAAAGGTGGGCGTTGCTGCGGAGTCGGCCGGCACATCAGCGGCTGCCGCTCGCGGGTGGTTTGTGCAGCTTGAGGCAACCCTTGATGGGGACGCCCTGGCCGCAACCCAAGCTGGTACTGCGTTTGGAGGCATGGGTCCATCGGTGAAAGGGCTTGGGTTGGCAATGGGTCCAATTATCGGCATAGCCACCGGGGTGACACTCGCGTTGCAGGCTCTCCCACCGGTAGCTGATGGGGCCAAGCTTGGTTTCCATAATCTGCTGGAGCAATTTCAACTCTTTTCGATGTCTACTGCGCTGGCACCGCTCCACCAGGGCACCCAACAAGTCGTGCTGGACTTCCACAACATGTACCAGGGCGCAACCGACAGCACCACACGCCTCAAAAGTGGCGTCACGCTCTCAGCCAATCAGATGTCGAACGGGATGATAGAGACCGTTACCTACATGCAGGCGATGGCCTCCGGCCAGTTCAGAGTGCTCAACAGCAATGGCAGCAACTACACGCGCAACCTGGAGGCCCAGGTCACGACCAACTTCTTCAACATGCACAAGCAGGTATACGGCGAAACGCAAGCAATGTCCAATGATGCGGTGGCAGCAATGGCGCGATTGAACGGTGACATGACGGCGCAAGCAGCATCGATGGATGCCAATGTGATCGGCTACTGGAATGATGTGGCGAACTATATTGCGGGCCATCCCATCAACGGCAATATCACCTATACTGTGCAGAACATAGGCGGTAGTGGAGCGCCTGCACGCTATAGCGCTGAAGGCTGGCCCAATTCTCCTGGTGGCCTGTCCTGGGTCGGTGAGCGCGGGCCGGAACTCATGTATGTGCCACGCGGCGCGAGCATCATCCCACACCAGCAGAGCGAGCGCATAGCGGCCGGTGGAGGAACTTCAGGTCGACCCGTGGTGATTCAGTTCGTCGTCAATGGCCGCCAACTGGCCCAGGCCGCATTGCCTGACTTCGTAGCCGCTATACGTGATGGAGTCGGCACAAGATTTTGAGGAGGAAGCCACATGTCACGATTGCCAACCGTAGGAGCCGACAGCAACACCTGGGGCACCGTCCTCAACGATTTCCTGAGCGTGGCCCACAATGCCGATGGGTCAATCAAAAACCTGTTTGTGAACGTCACAAACCCGGTCTATGGCGCTGATCCGACCGGGGTGAATGACTCGACCACGGCTATCCAGGCGGCTATCACGGCGGCACAAGCGGCAGGCGGGGGCGTGATCTTCTTTCCAGCGGGCACCTATAGTATCAGCAGCACACTCAGCGTCACAGCCGACAATATCCAGTTTCTCGGCGTAGGACGAAGTAGCATCATTCAAACAAAAGCCACCTTCACTGCCTCACCGATGATCTGGTATCAGGGACCAGGCGGCGCGGGCAACTTCCGCTTTGGCGCACAGCTCGTAAGCCTGCGCCTTATCAATACAGCGGGCTCTACTGCCGCCATCGGCATCCAGTTAGACAGCACCTATTACGCCAGGATACACCGCGTTGATGTCACTGGCGTCTATGCAAACAACATCTACCTCAATGGCATCGCAACCGCATTCGGGGCATATACAAGCATTAGAGATTGCAACTTGGGACCGGGGCCAGGAGGCGTAACGAGTGGCGGCATCGGCATACTCACCAATAATCATGAGTTCAATGTCATCGATAGCAACGTGATCAACTGGTTCAGCGTGGCCGGCGGCTATGGCATCAAGATGGCAAATGGCTCTACGGTCATCTCTAATAACACCTTCGATGAATGCGATACAAGCATCTGGAATAGCTTTCAATCGTTCAATCGCATTGTCAACAATCAATTTGATCGCGGCATCACCCAATTTATCTACCTCAATGGCTGTAAGCATACGACGGTCGCAAATAATGCCTTCCAGCATTTCGTGGGGACCGGCTCCAAGACAATCTTGAATGTGGATAACTCTGCAAATGCCAGCAACGTCATCGCCAACAATACCTGTATGCTTGCTTCTGGCTGGACGAACTTTGTGATCGAGGGTGGGAGCCTGGGAACGTCCAACACTTACGAGAACAACGATACGGCAGGGTTGGCAATCACGCAGACAAACGGCATCTTCAAGAATAACCGGGGCTACAACCCGGTCGGGCAAGTAACCGCACCCGCCTTTCCAGCAACCACGGTGGCCGCGACCAATACGACAGGCGTAGATGTCACCGCGTATATCGCCAATGGCACAAGCGCCATTACGGTCGTGCAGATTGCAGGCGTGGGTGGTACCTACGTGACAACGCTCTATCAGATTGCGGCAAGT
>Ga0070699_100001308_pt1 | contig 22954 bp, 24 predicted proteins | sample KBSK1503metaG_FD_65473 | JGI IMG/M metagenome (GOLD analysis project Ga0070699, IMG submission 65473) | Corn, switchgrass and miscanthus rhizosphere microbial communities from Kellogg Biological Station, Michigan, USA - KBS K1-50-3 metaG | ecosystem: Host-associated > Plants > Roots >...
AACTCGCATCACAACTCACACCACAATTTACCCCAGGAAGCGCGGTGTGAGTACTGTTGTGAGTTTCTCACGCCAAGGGGCCCCGGAGGGCCCCTGAACCTCAACGCCGATGCCCAGAACAGCGCGTAGATTCAACAACTTGTGGAATTTGGTTATCTTTCTGGCTGCTTCGGGAGCAGGAGGTCCGGGGTTCAAATCCCCGCGCCCCGATTTACCCCTCGCACAGTGACGCCCCGCCGGATCCTTCCGGCGGGGCGTTTTTTCTTAAGATGCGCTTTCTGGATCCGTCCCGCAGATTTCCGGTTGCCACTCTCACGTCGTTGCGCCAGATATTCCCCCAATAGGGGGCGGAGGCCTCAATCGTAGTCATTCGCCGCCCCAGTATGTGTCGCGTTCTTCTGGTTACCTCCGGAGACCGTTTGGACCCGATATTCCCCATTCAGGGGCGGAGGCCTCCAAGCCGAGTCCCAGAGCTACGATTCACCCCTGCGGGACCGGTCCTTCGACTCCCGTAATGGGAACTTCCGGCGGTATCCGTGGTGCCGCGGCCGGGCGCAGGAATTCGTACACCCTGGCCGCGGCGATCATGCCGGTAATTGGTGCCAGCCAGTACAGCCAGTGCCCTTCCCACCGCCCGCCGACCAGCGCGGGCCCCAACGACCGGGCCGGGTTCATGCTCGAGCCGGTGAGCGGCCCCAGCAGCGCGCAAAACCCCACCGTCAACCCTACGGCGATCGCCGCGCTACCCTCCGCCACCCGGTCATCCGTCGCGACGGCCATGATCACCAGCATGAGGACAAACGAGAGGAGCCACTCCACCAGCAGCGACCGCCCCGCGCCGACATGGGGTAAGGTTGCCCCGGAGTCGCCGATAGTTCCCAGAACGGCTCTCAGCACCAGCGCGGCAGCGACTGCCCCGGTGCACTGGGCCACGACATATGGCAGCACCTCTTTCCCGGGAAACCGGTGCACCGACCAGAACGCGACCGTTACCGCGGGATTGATATGGGCGCCGGAGAGATGTCCCAGGGAGACGATCATGGCAAGAACTACGAAGCCAAAGGCGAGGGCGATGCCGGTACCGCCCAGGGAACCCGCGCTGTAGGCATTCACCATCACGGCACCCGGCCCGATCAGCACCAGGAAGAATGTCCCCACGCCCTCGGCCATCGCGCGCCGGATTGCGGAGCTCACCGCTTCCCGCCGGTTCTGAGAAATTCGGCAAACTCTCCGGGCAGTCCGCTGTCCCTGATGCCGGCCATGGCCTTCTCCACATCATACTCGACCCGCACCATCTCTATCCGGAACTCCTCCTCACCGAGATCCACCAGGGCGTAACCGGCCCGCCAGTCGCCGTCCTTGGGGCGTCCCACGCTCCCGGTGTTGACCAGGTGAACACCATCGACGTCCCGGTGCCACGGCAGGTGGGTATGGCCGAAGGCCACGACATCGTTCGCCCGGGCTCCCGCATGCCCGATCATCTTCCGCGAAAAGTCATCCGGGCGATCCTCGGTCCAGTACAGGGTGTTGAGTGTCGGAGTCCCATGCACCAGGATGAGCGCTGGGCCGGGGAGATGACCCCCGGCGGCGCGAACGTCAAGGCGGAATGGAAGGTCACCGAGAAACCGCTTGGTCTCCGGCGAGACGTGGCGGCGGGTCCAGTCGTAACTGACGTGACTCAGTTCCTCCTGGCGGGGGTCTTCGTACTTGCAACCGCAGTGTTTGTAGTCGGTCGCCACGGTGGAGTCGTAGTTTCCGGCCACGCCGGGAATTCGGAGATCACGAATGCGGGCGACGGTTTCGTCCGCCCAGGGAGCGTAGCCCACCAGGTCGCCCAGGTGCCAGGTGCCCGCGACTTCCCGGCGGCCGATGTCCAGCAGGACTGCTTCGAGCGCCGGGAGGTTGGCGTGGATGTCGGAGATCAGGGCAACCCGCATGGATGCTCTCAGTGAACCATCGCAATTCAGCTGGGGACCGGACAATGCATGATGACCGCCGTGGAGGGACACGCCCCCTGGAACTCTACCGAAGCCTGGACCGCTTCGGGCACGGCGTCACGAGTCACTGGATAGAATCCAAAACGGGGGAAGAAGCCCTCAGCAGTCGTCGTGAGGAGGTATAGATCAGCGATCCCGCGCTCGCCGGCTTCCGCGATGACATACTCGGTAAGATCCTGACCCAGGCCAGTACCTCGAAGCGAAGGCGCCACGACGACAGATCGCAGCAATCCCTTGTCGCCATACGTTTCAATCCCGGCCGCCCCGACGATCGAGCCGTCGCTTGCTTCAGCGACCACGAATCCTACCAGCGAGGCGGGCACGCCCTCGGTGGGTAACCCCGCGTCCGCCAGCAGGCCCAGCAGCGCGGGATGATCCCCAGCTGTGGCCCGCCTGATCATCGCGGATCCTGCTCGACTCACGCGACCTCCGGTTTCCGGGCCCGCACGAACGCTCCCATCACCCGCCCGCCGATCTCCCGTGCCAGGACCTCACTGTCCACCCCGGCGTCGGCGAGAAACGAACGGGCATCTTCGAACTGGTACACCCGGGTCGGTTCGATGTTCGGGTCCACGAAGCCGGCCTCACCGAGCAAGCGCTTGAATTCGTTCTCCTCCAGGGCTCCCGCCACGCACCCGATCCACAGCTCCATGCTGCGCCGGACCGCGACCGGGATCTCGCCCCGGCACACCACGTCCGACACGGCGAATCTTCCGCCCGGCTTCAGGACCCGGAATGCTTCCCGCAGCACTCGCTGCTTGTCGGCCGCCAGGTTGATCACGCAGTTGGAAATGATGACGTCCACAGATTCCGCGGGTAACGGGATTGATTCGATGTCGCCCCGAAGGAATTCGACATTGGTCAGTCCTGACTTTTTCTGATTCTCCCGCGCCAGCGCCAGCATCTCGTCGGTCATGTCCAGGCCATAGGCCTTGCCATGGGGACCGACCCGGCGCGCCGAGAGCAGCACGTCAATTCCGCCCCCGCTCCCGAGGTCCAGCACCGTCTCTCCTTCGCGCAGCTCGGCCAGTGCGGTCGGGTTGCCGCAGCCGAGCGAGGCCAGGACGGCCGCATGGGGCAACTGCCCGATCTGTTCCGTCTGATAGAGATCCGACGTGATGGGATCTGCGCCGCTACCGAACGAGCTTCCACCGCAGCAGGAGCTCTTTTGCCCGCTCGCGGCACGCAGCGCTGCTTCGCCGTATTTCTCCCGGACGGTTTCCCTCACCCCCTGGCCCCCTCTCCCACTATGGGAGAGGGGGGCATCTGAGGAGGACTCGCGACAACAGTTATCGTCGCAACAGGGGGCATCGGCCTGGCTGCTCATCTTGGAGTCTCCATTGATCAAGTTTAATTGATATATACGAGAAATAAAACAGCGTCAGCTACAACATCCGCGGCGCGCCGAGTGGGGCTCGAAGGTTCCGAGCACCTGGCGCATGTCTTCCAGTGCTTCCTGCCGCAGCTCGTAATAGACCCAGCGTCCTTCCCGCCGGTCGGCCACCAGGCCGGCATCCTTCAGCACCTTGAGGTGGAAGGAGAGCCTGGACTGGGACGCGTCGAGCGAGTCGGTGAGATCGCAGACGCAGCGCTCCCCGTGCCGCAGCAATTCGACGATGTGGACCCGGGTGGGATCCGACAGGGCCTGGAAGAGCCGGGCGGTGTTGGTGGCGGAGGCGGTGGTCATGATTCAACATATCAATGATTCTTGATATGTCAAGCCCGGCCGAACGTTTGGGAGCGACTCGGTATCAAGTGCATTGTTTCTCCCAGCTGCCGTCCGATCGCTCGCACTCATCTAAGAGGGTCACATGAAGACGTCCCAGTTGGCGGCATTCCTGGTGCTGGCGGCCATCTTTGCTACGGGAACAGCGTCCCCACAGGGCACCCCCACAGCGATCTTCGGCGGAGATTGGGTCGGCCAGATCACGCTCGGCGACTCCGTGCGGTTCGTTCATGCGCGATTCACGGGTACTTCCGATTCAGCCGGAGGAAGCGTCGATCTGCCCCAGGACAATGCCTGGGGCGTCGACCTCTTCGATGTTCGGCCGACTTCGCGGTCCTTGAGCTTTGGCCTGGTCATTCGAAACGACACCGCACGCTTCGTGGGCCACAGGGATCGGGACTCCATCAGCGGAGCACTGAGCGTCGGAGCCAGGCCAGCCACCCTGGTTCTGATTCACCGGATGGCCTACGACTCCGCAGTGGTACGGCGTTTTGCCGGCAACTACCGTATCGCGCCGGACCGAGTCATCTCCATGGGCCCCATGGATGAAGCGAGTGGATGGCTCGCATTCTTCGATTCCCGGACTCGGCGCGGGGGAATTCTCTACGGATTGTCGGATACCGTGTTCTTTACAGGGCCGACATTCAGCATCGATTACCCGATCGCGATTCGCGCCGTGTTTCACCTGGACCCCCACGGCATTGTTCGAGGCCTGACCTGGGATGAACGGGGCATGCCGGCCGCCTCGGCGGTTCGGCTCGATGACCACGAGAGCGAGGACGTGGTGTTCGAGAACGGACCGGTCCGGCTGGCCGGAACCGTGACGGTGCCCAAGGGAGCCAGGCCGTTTCCGGCCGTGGTGCTGATTCACGGTGCCGGTGGTACCATCCCGACTCGCGACTTCGGCTACTGGTCGAGCTATTTCTCCGGCCACGGCGTGGCGGTGCTGGCGTTCGACAAGCGGGGCGGCGGGGCCTCGACCGGCGACGCGAACACCGCGACCTACGAGGACCTGGCCGATGACGTACTGGCGGGTGTGACGTACCTGCAGTCGAGAAAGGACATCGATCCTGTCCGCATCGGGTTCTACGGCACCAGTAATGGCGGCTACATCGCGCCGCTCGCTGCGGCTCGATCAGGCGGGCGCATTGCATTCATCACGGTACGGTCGGGCTCCGCGCGCCGGGTTGGTGACAACATCGCCTACGAGGTCGGCAACGATCTGCGCTCGCAAGGATTCCCCGAGGCCGATGTTGTGAAGGGTGTTGCGATTCGGCAGCGGGTAACCGACTTCGTCATCGGCCATCCGACCATCGCTGCCGTCGCGTGGGACTCGCTCGCCGCCGAGGTCAAGGCGGTCTCTACCGAGCCGTGGTTTCCCTGGGCCCGGGTCGGCTGGGTGCCCCGGATCAACCCCACCGACAGCTTTGGCCTCGGGTTCCTGAACAAGCTCAGGACCGAGTGGCAATACGATCCGATTCCCTACTGGCGCACGGTGCAGGTCCCGGTGTACGTCATGCTTGGCGCGCTGGATCGTTCAGTTCCCACCGCTGAGACGGCGGTCCTCCTGCACCGCGCCCTGGCCGACGCCGGCAATCGCGACGCGACCGTCCGGGTGTTCGACCATGGAAACCACGGGCTCCTTGAAGCGCGCACCGGATACGACCGTGAGGTCCAGACCTTGAGCCATTACGTACCGGGTTTTCAGGACGGATTGATCGGATGGATTGAGAAGCACACCAGGCCCAGGTGAGACTATTCGGGCTTCCGTTTCAGCAGCTGGCCAAGCCCCCGGATGCCGACCAGACTGACACCGATCGCCAACTCGGGAAGCACCTGGACCGCCTGGAGTGCCAGCCCGGCCGCGAGGGCCGAGGCAACCGGTATCCCGAACCCCTCCATGGCCAGAATCATCGAGCCCTGGAGCACTCCGAAGTTGCCGGGAGTCAGCCGGAGCAGGCCGGCGGCGTTGGCCGCGACCAGCGCGCTCAGTGAAATCGAGGGATGGACGGGAATATGGGTCGCGGCAATGGTCCAGTGAAACGAGGCCCACTGCAGGAGCCAGTTGAGACAGGCCAGAAACACCGCGGCCACCAGTCCGATGCGATCGGTGGAGGCCACCATCTCCACCAGCTGCCCGCGCCAATGGCCGCCCAGGGTCCGGGAGCGAATCCGGTCCCAGGGCAGGCGGCGGTACCCCAGGAACACCGCACCGGTTGCCAGGCCCAGCCCCAAACCGATGAGACTGGCGGAACGAAAGGGCGGAGCGGCGATCAGCGCCACGGCCAGGAACACCAGCAGGGACATGATCTCCACGAACCGCGCGAGAATGAGGGATCCGACGGCGGCCCCCATCGACCCTTCGCCCCGGGCGGCCACCAGCCGGGCGCGCGCCACGTCACCGCTGACCGATACCGTGATACACGCCAGGGCGGCGCCGACGAACGTCGCGAACTGGGCGGTGGCGTAGCGGACCGGTGCCAGCCGCCGCAGGAACACGAACCACTCGGTTCCCTTCACCGCCAGCGAGACGACATTGGCCACCGCGGCGGCGCTCAAGAGCAACCAGTCCGAAGTCTTGAGAGCGCTCAGCGTCGCGGCCCAAGGAAAGCTCACCCCGAAATGAACGGCGAAGCCGATCGCGACGATGACCAGAACGGCCATCACCCAGCGACGCCAGGTCACCGGGCGTCCGTCAGTGGAAGAGATTCGTGCACCCGGGAATGATATCGCGGGAGAGCCCGGGAGACGAGGTGTTTTCCGATCTAAGTGTTTGGCGTCATGAATGATGGGAGGACTTGCTTATTGGGTGTGTCGAGGTGACATTTTCAGGCCCTAAACCGGGTCCGTAGCTCAGTTGGATAGAGCGCTTGCCTCCGGAGCAAGAGGTCGCGAGTTCGAGTCTCGCCGGGCCCACTGGTAGGCGGTAAGACGGTAGGGCGGCAAGGCGGTAGGACGTCTCACTCGCGATTCGAGTGGGACGTTTTCATTTTACCGGTTCGGCTTTCACAGCACACACGCCTTCAGCAAGATGACGCTCAATCCGGTAAGCACCAGCGCCGCCATCACCCCTCGGCGGGTCCAGCGCCGGCGCCGAGTCTCTGGGGTCACGAAGCGGCGGTGTCTCGCCGGGCCCATGCAGTTACACGATCGATCCCTCCTGTTGTGACGTCATTTGTGTCAGGACATCTGGTGTCCACAACGAGTTAGGTGTTTTTGGGGCTGGTGTCCAGTCGGTGTCTCTACGTCTCCCATTGCTCAGCCTGAAGGGGAACTCCAGTGCGCCCGAACGTCTCCGGTAGAGGGGCCCTGGGTAAAGTGGAAGGATGATCCGCTAACGGAAGTGGGAATTCCCGTCGTCTGGATCCCGGGGCCGTCTCCCTCCATTGGAAGCCCCTTCGCGACCCGAGTCACTTCTTCAATCAGGCCTTTTGACCACCCTAACTGCTTGAGCAAGTCAGCGTCGATCATGACGTGGCCGCCTTAGGTTGTGCCGCGTTGCGAGCATACCGGTATTGCTGTGAGACCATGGCCTTCAGGCCTGCTGTCTTGTCAAACAAATAGTAGCAGAGGGCCCAGAGCTTGATCATTGCCTTCTCCAAGTCCGGACCTGGGTGATCGATGAGGAGACGGACCTCCTGCCAAAGTACCTCCCGGGCGATTGAATGGCCATGGGCTTTCCAACGGTCGTGGGATGCCAGGGCATCCGCAACGAATTCGGCCGTTGCCTGTTTCTCATCCGGAGTAACAGGTGCGCCGGCTTTGAGGTGGTGTGTCCAGGTCTTGAACTTGTAGTTCAGCAGAAATTGCGTTGCCAGCATCATCGAGTATTGAGAGGCGGTTATCGCATCTCCCAGCTCTTTCTTGTCCATCGAGTCAATGATTCGCACAGCACTCCATGGGACGCCCTGGCCCGCCGCGATAGCCTTGTCACCTTGCTGTTGCAGTTCCTTCACCAGCAGCAGAAGGGCCTGAGCCGGAACAAACCGCCCGTCCTTTGACGGCACTTGCGGGTCAATTGGGCCCAGGCAGGCCCTCGCGGACATCCAGATCGAATCTCCTGAGAGCGCGAAGAGTGTTCCAGCACTCATGCAGAAGCTGGGCAACAGGAAGTGCACCTTCTCGAACCGTTGCCGGAGAGCATTGACGAACCTGGACACCTGCTGCGCAGAGCCGCCATTGGTTACGAGGTAAAAATCAACCTCAGCCACCCCCGCAGGAACTTTCGACACCATCTCGAGAAATGGAAGGTCATCAGTGGCATCGATGCCGGATCCCGCGGGGTTCTTCACGACATTGGCCACATAGCCAAGGCATGGACGTCCGCGAAGGCCTTCAATGACAGAAAGCCCTTTGACGAAATCATCGAACAGGTCGAGGCCGTCGCGAGGGAGCAACGAGACAATGCTGCCGTACTCGTTTCCATCCTGGATCGAGTCATAGATCGAAGCAACCCGCTCAGGCTCCTTAACCTTAACGGGGGCTTTCGGCTGGAACTGCCTATTTCGGTGGGGCTTATTTGACAGAAAGGGTCTCCTCGCGGGCGGCATTGTGTCAGAATTTGTGACAAACCGCCCTCCCCGGAAGATAACGGGGAGGGCGCTGGATCGCGTAAGTGGCGCGATTGGAACTAGTTTTGTGCAGCCTTGGCGCTCCGGAACCGCCTCCGGAGCAAGAGGTCGCGTCTGGAGCTGCGACCGAAGGAAGTCCTTTTGCGCGGCCGCTGCTTTGTCTTCGCTCACCTCGGGGGTTGCCGCCGGCGTCGGTCGCTGCCGCGACCGAACGGTTCGATCGAGCGGTCCAATCAAAGACAGTAGGACGGTAAGACAGCAGGACGGTAAGATGTCTCACTCGATATTCGAGTGGGACGTTCGCGTTTTCCCCGGTCGGCGAAGAGCACAACTTCGTAAACGAAGCGGCAGCCAATCCACCTTCGGATCAGCTGCCGCCCGGTACCTCAACTTCGATGTTACCCATCACTTGTCACCTCTCGTTTGTCACTTGTCACTTGTTACTTGTCACCTGTCAGGTCACGCTGCCGGTTTTTCCAGCTTGATCCCACCATCCGGCTTGGCTTGGCCCGCAACCGGCCACGCCACATTCCGCGCACTCTTCCACGCCCCTAACAGCTCGGGCTTGTCACGGAACTGGTAGCCCACGATCCCATCGAGCTGCTGCACCATCAGCACTAGCTCCTTGGAGAGCGTCCGGAGCTCGGCTTGGGCGCCGGTATGCGCGCGCCGTCCGCCGTTGGCGTCCTTCACCGACTGCTCGTAGCTCGCGAGCTGCTGCTTCAACTCGGCCAAGCCCTCCTCCGACAGCCCATACTGGAGGAACAGGTCCTTCTGGGTCTCGACCCCCTGCACGATGGCCCGGACACCGGCCAGGAAGGCCTCTTCGCTCCGGCCCAGCGGCGGTTGCTGGATCCCGCTCGCCACGTCCGGATGAGTCACAGCGAGCGCCTTGGCGATCTTGAGCAGATGCCTGAGCGTCACCCGGGTCATCGTCCGGCGCAACTCCTGGCGGTGGCGCGTACTGTTGCGCGACGCCTGCTCGCCGGTCTCCTTCTGAGTGAGGAGTTCCTGCGCTCTCCCCACCTTCTTCACCAGCTGGGCGGCGACTTCGTCGCCCGGTTGGTAGCCGAACGGGTTGGCGACCAACAGGTCGCGCACCCGCAGGGCCATGGCCAGTCTCACTCGTGTAGCGTTGGTCATACGGTACTCCTCTCACCTGCCTTGCTGAGACCGCGAGTGGTCGAGCGGCGCCCGGGTCCCTCGTTGAACATCGGAGGGCCGCAGCGTCCGCGCACGCTCGACGACGCTGCGGTCGGAGAGGACAGGGGGCAGACGGCGTGCCAGCGGTTCCGCGGGCTCACCGCGCACGCTTCGGTGGTCGGAAAAAATCCAGGACGACAGTAGTTCAATACCCGACGAACGAAGTTCAAAGGATTACGGAGGGTATTGGTACCGGCATGTCGCCACGTACGTGTGGACGGATGCACCCGCAATGTTGGAGTGACAGGGTTCAGAGCTCGACGAGCGGCGGACGGAGTTGGCCGAGCCTTGATCAGGGTAGGACCAGCCCAGGTTCAGTCACGGATGGAGCCGGGTTCAGGAATCGCCGAGCGTTGGTAAGTAGTGGCGGGATAAGGTGAAGAGTTGGAGGGGAAGGTGGCAGGCTTGACCGCGAGGAGTGAGTGACTGGCGGCTGTTGGTCCAGGCGCGAACGTCGGGTGATCAGGGACGGACGGGCGATGTGCAGAAGGCGACGAAGGCGGGTAAGTACTCGCCGAGCGGACGTCAGGATCGGACGGGGTTCGGGTTAGGACTGGACGGACGGTGGTGAGGAGTTTGAGTTGGAGTGTTCAGGGGACAAGTAGCGGAGTTCGGGGGTGGACCGGCGTTGGGCGGAAGTGGGGTGGGTTCGGGCCGTGCTCGTTGTGGAGGGAGAGGTGGTGGTGTCCGTGGGAGAGGACACGAAACCGTTTTCACGTCCCTGGTACTGCGTCCCGTATTGCACACGTCGGCAGAATTGGCTGGCGAATGGTGAGTGAAATTGTCGGCGAATACACCGATACCCTTCCGGTCATTGCAGTTACCCGGCGCCGATCCCATTCTTCAGCAAACACACCCACGGCAGCGAGGGGAAGGCGCCGATGGACAAAGCCCGGCTGCAAAATTTCAGCGATGCCGTGTTGGCGATCATCATCACCATCATGGTCCTCGAATTGCCCGCGCCCCCCGGCACCTCGCTTGCCGCCCTGCGCCCGCTGCTGCCGGTCCTGCTCGGCTATGTCCTCAGCTTCCTCTTCCTCGCCATCTACTGGAACAACCATCACCACCTGCTGTATTGCACCAGCCGGGTGACCGGGGCCATGCTCTGGGCGAACCTGCACCTGCTGTTCTGGCTCTCGCTGGTGCCGTTTGTCACGGCATGGATGGGGGCGAATCCTCTCGCCTCGACTCCCACTGCGCTCTACGGCGTGGTGCTACTGATGGCCGGCATTGCGTACTGGGTGTTGCAGCAGCAGATCCTCCGCTCGGAGGGACCCCGGTCCGTCCTGGCCCTGGCCCTGGGCCGCGACATCAAAGGCAAACTCTCTCCCCTGCTCTGCCTGCTGGCAATCCTGGCCACATTCGTGCACCCCGCCATTGCCGATGCCCTGTACCTGCTGGTCGTGCTCATGTGGCTGATACCTGACCCTCGCATCGAGCGGGCACTGGCAAAGGCGGGAACTGCCTGACGATTCACAGCAGCCATTGTTACCTTGCAGGGGTACACTTCAGGTCGGACCGGCTCATGGCTGCGAAGCCCATCACTTACTCCCCAGTCCCCCACCACTGCCTGGCACCGAGGCGCGCTCCCGCGCTGGGGCACGGCACCGAGTCGGTCGCGATATCTACCGGCGCCTATCGGCGGATGTTTCCCGAGTTGCCCCGCCTGCCCAGCGACGAGGCCTTCCTCCACACGCTGGGGACCTCGTGCGGAACCGACGCCTCGGGGTCCAGCGCGAACGGAAAGGACGATGCCAAGGGAGCGGCCGGCTGGGCCTTCTTCGGCCAGTTCATCGCGCACGACGTGACCGCTGATCGCTCGGCCCTGGTGGATCGGGCCGATATCGAGGCGCTCACGAACGTACGGCGCCAGAAGCTGAATCTCGAGTTCCTCTACGGCTCCGGCGCGACCGGCGACCCCTACCTTTACGACGTCAACGACTCCGCCAAGCTGCTCATTGGCCTCAACGATGCGGGCCAGGCCGAGGACCTCCAGCGCAATGCCCAGGGCATCGCGATCATCATGGATCCCCGGAACGACTCGCACCTGCTCATGGCGCAGATGCAGGTGCTGTTCTCCAAACTTCACAATCGGGTTGTGGACTGGCTGCGCGAGAAGGGGACGGCGGAACCAGCCATTTTCACCGAAGCCCGCCGTCTGGTCGTCTGGCATTACCAGTGGATCATCTTACGGGAGTTTCTCCCCGACCTGATCGGTGCCGGGTTAACCGACGAGTTCCTGGCCGGCGGGTCGCGCTACTATCGTCCCGCTGCCGACCCGTTCATCCCGCTCGAGTTCGCCGATGCCGCGTATCGCTACGGGCACGGTCAGCTTCGCGAGAGCTACCGGGTCAAACCCGGGGATCCACCGGTGCCGCTCTTCCCCGACCTCATGGGTTTTCGGCCGGTTCCTGCAGCACGGGTCGTCGATTGGGCTGGGTTCTTCGATCTACCCGGCCGTCCGCCGGCCCAGCGCGCCAAGAAACTCGATGGCCGGCTCTGCAGCTCCATCATGCACCTGCCCCAGGCCATCACTGGCGACGTCGAAGTCGAAGCCTTTCACAGCCTGGCTGGGCGCGATCTCCAGCGGGGCCACGCCGTTGGCCTCCCGTCCGGTGAGGCCATCGCGCGCCATATCGGGGCCACTCCTCTCACCCGGGAGCAGACCGCGCTTGGTTCAATGGGCTGGGACCAGGAGACCCCCCTGTGGTATTACATCCTGAAAGAAGCCGAGGTCCAGGGCAACGGAGACCGGTTGGGCGAGGTCGGAGGCCGCATTGTGGGAGAGGTCCTGGTCGGCCTCCTCGATCACGACTCAAGCTCGTTTCGCGTGTCGCGGCCGGACTGGCGTCCGGCATTGCCCTCCCGAGTGGCGGGGGAGTTTACGATGGCTGATCTCGTGGGCTTCGTCGACGGAGCTTTCTCGGGCGAATCCACTCGCTCCCAGCCGAGCTGACGCCGCGTAGTGTCAATCGAGGTGGATAATCCCGCGCCGCAGCGCGATGGTGACCGCCTGGGTCCGGTCGGCGGCGCCGAGTTTCTGGAGGATGTTCTGGACGTGGATTTTCATGGTGCCTTCGGCCCGGCCCAGGGCAACGGCGATCTCGGGGTTCGACTTTCCTTCCGCCATCAAGCGCAGCACTTCGATTTCCCGCGGCGTGAGCCCGATGCGCGGGGTGTGAGTCGCCAGCTTTGCCGCGATCGCGTGGGGAATCCCGCGATAGCCCTGGTGGACTTTCCGGATCACCTCGATCAGCTCGGTTCGGAGCATGTCCTTGAGCAGATAGCCGCTGGCGCCGGCGGCCAGCGCCTGGTAGATGTCCTCGTCTCCCTCGTAGGTGGTCAAGGCGATGATCCGCGCGGCGGGGAACTCTCCGCGGATCGCCTGGATCGCTTCGACCCCGTCCATCACCGGCATCCGCAGGTCCATCAGCACGATGGCCGGCTGGTGAGCACGGTACTGTTCCAGCGCCTGCTCCCCATCGCCGGCCTCGGCCACGACTCGCATGTCCGGCTCCCGCTCGATCACTGCCGCGAGGCCGTCGCGGATCAGCGGGTGATCGTCCACCGTCAGGATGGTGATCTCGGCATTCTTTCCCATGCAGGAAAGTACCCCCTCGCCGGGGACAGCGCGTATGCCGATCGGCCTACCCGGCTGGCGTTTGATTCGAACTTCGCCCACCTTGTAGCGTTCTTTCTGCCCCCATCGGCGACCGCTACATCCTTGAATAAATGATGCTTGCCCTGGTTGCTGCCTTCTTGGTCGGAGTCTCCCCGCCGGACTCCTTCCCGACTCGCCCCATCCTTCAGTTCGCCCACAAGACCTGGGCGGCGCAGGACGGAGCACCCACCGAGATTCGCCTGCTCGCCCAGACCGGCGACGGCTACCTCTGGCTCGGCACGGTATCTGGCCTGGTTCGTTTCGACGGCGTGCGATTCGTGCCCTTTCTACCGCGAGGAAACGATACCCTTCCGGCTGTCGGAGTCCGGGCTCTGAAGGAAGGCCGTGACGGAACGCTGTGGATCGTCTGGGAGACCGGTGCGGTGAGCCACCTGGTGGAAGGGCGATTGACTAACTACGGCATTCAGGATGGACTCGCTCCGGTCTTTCAGCTGGCAGAGTCGAGTCGCGGAGAGGTGGTAGCGGGGACTGAGGTGGGGCTCGCTCGCCTGCGGAACGGCAGGTGGAAGGATGTCGGGTCCGAGTGGGGCTTCACCGGCACCGAGGCCAGGGCACTGTGGTTCGACAAGAGCGATGCACTCTGGGTCGAGACCGCAGACCGCGTGGTATACCGACCCTCGGCTGGCCAGCGGTTCCTGGATCCGGACTGGCCGCTGAAACGCGTGGCGTACCAGGCCGAGTTTGCGCAGGCCACCGACGGCACGATCTGGTTCGCGGAGATGGCCCGGTCGGTTCACACGCTGCGGCGAGTGGGCGAAACGACTCCGGTGTCGGAGGTGAAGGTCGGAGCATACAGCTTGCTGATCGACCGGAAGGGCTCACTCTGGATTGGGTCGAGAGGCGATGGCCTGCGGCGGGTCCGCGATCCGTCCAGAATCCGGGGAGTCGCGGTCGCACAGTTTGGTCCCGAGGCCGAGCAGTTCACCGAGAAGGATGGGCTGCTGTCGAACGTCATCTGGGATCTTCTGGAAGACCGCGAAGGGAACATCTGGGTGGCGTCCGACCGGGGGCTGGAACGCTTTTGGGAAGGCAGTCTCGTGCCCTACACCACCCGCGGAGGTCTCCGCCCCCGAGGGGTTTTCGCCAGCCGGGACAGCTCGGTGTGGATCGCGGCTTTCGCCACGAAGGAAATCACCAGGATCGGTCCCCGCGGCCGGGACGACGTCCACGAGCCGCCGTGCTGGTGTTACCGGATGGCTCAGGACTCGGCAGGCGATGTCTGGGCGTTCGAGGATACGATGATCGTCCGCTTCCACGAACTGACGCCCAGAAGAGTCTGGCTCCGCGGACCGCAAGTCCTGGCCCCCGACGCGATGGCGATTGATCCGGCCGGAACGGTTTGGCTGAGCGACCAATCCATCGGGCTGTCCCGCATCGTCCACGACCGACTCGAACCGGTCGCTCCGGCCACCGAGATCGGGCGGTTTACCGCGCTACTCGCCGATCGTCAGGGGCGAATCTGGGTGGGATCCTCCGGCCGGGTGGTCCGCTACGATCACGGCCAGCTTACCGTATTCGGCGCCGCGCAGGGAGTGCGGGCAGGCCAGATCACCGACCTCTATGAGGATCGCCGGGGAACCCTGTGGGCAGTGGGCACCGGCGGCATTCACCAGTTCGAGGCAGAGCGGTTTCGGACCCTCTCCGACAACCAGGGCCTGCCCGGCCGGGCAGTCTTTGGCATCACGGAAGACAACAGCGGGGCGTGGTGGCTGGCGAGCCGGACCGGCCTGCTCCGCCTCGAGCCGGGCGAGCTGGCCCGCGCCTTTGCCGATACCGGCTATACCGTTCACTTCCGCGTCTTCGACCGGCTGGATGGCCTCCCCGGTGCGATCGCCCTGACCAAGCTTCCGGTGCTGACCCGGGCCGCGGACGGCCGGATCTGGGTGGGTGCCGACGAGGGAGTTGCGGTCATCGATCCCCGCGACCTTGGCCGGTACGACGCTCCCCTCCATGTACTGGTGGAGACGGTGCGCATCCAGGGCCGGGAGTTGGCACCCTCCGACGTCACGGTCGTCCCCGCCGGCACCAACGACCTCGAGATCGACTATACGGCCACTGCGCTCTCGATCGCCGCGCGGGTTCAATTCCGGTATCGACTCGAAGGCGTCGACACCACCTGGCGCGTAGTGGGGACCCGCCGGCGGGCCTACTACACCGGCCTGGGGCCCGGCTCCTACCGCTTTCTGGTCAGCGCGAACAACGGCGAAGGACACTGGAATGAGACCGGCGCCAGCTGGTCCTTTCGAGTCCTGCCCGCATGGTACCAGGCCGGCTGGTTCAGGGCGCTGGTGATTCTGCTGATCGGTGGCCTGGGTGGCCTGGTGGTGTTCCTGTTTCTGCGACGCCGGCACGATCACGCCCAGGCCGAACTCAAGCGCCAGTACGAGATCGCGATGGCCGAGCGGGCCCGGATCGCCGATGACCTGCACGACACCCTTCTGCAAGGGTTCACGGGCGTAAACCTTCAACTGACGGCGGCCGAGCTGGCCCTCCCCGAGCAACCCGAGGTTGCGGCGGCAACCCTGGTCCGAGTCCAGCGCCTCGCGGAGGAGTCGCTCCGGGAGGCCCGCGAGCGGGTCTGGGAAATGCGCGAAACGGTCGCGGCGAGTGACGACCTGGCCACCGCGTTGGAGTCGATCGCCCGGGACCGGGCAGTGGGAATGCCGATAGCAGTCGTGGTCACCACGTCCGGGAGCCCCGAGCGCCTGCCGCGCTCGCTGGGAGATGCGGCGTTCCGGATCGGCCGGGAAGCCATCGTGAATGTGGTGCGTCACGCTGGAGCCAGCCGGATCGAGATTCACCTGGACTTCCGCGAGAGCACCTTCGGCCTCGAGGTGCGCGACGACGGGCGGGGATTGGGTTCAATCGAGGCGGACGAAGCGCGCAAGCGGGGACATTTCGGGCTGGGCGGAATGCGCGACCGCGCGAGAGACCTGGGCGGCCGCTGCGAGGTACGCCCCCGGCCGGGCGGGGGCACCATCGTGGATCTGGAGCTGCCGCTCACCCAGGTCCGAATCTGATCGTAGTACCCACCTCGTGTGGCAACTCTGCTTCATCCTCTCCCCTATGCTGATCGGCCTAGGCCGGTTCACCTAACCAAAGACACGTGTAGTGGCAGACGCTCGCCGGTCGCGCTACTGCTACTGTGGTCACGCACCGTTCGGGCTCGCCCGGCGCCTGCCACCTCACCATTCGCCCACGAGGAGCGAACATGCTGCCATCAACGACACCGCGCGCCTCAAGGCGCTCTCCCGATACGATCGTGCTGGTCCACGGTTTTTGGGTGACACCGCGCAGCTGGGAGCACTGGATCCCGTACTACGAGGCAAAGGGCTACCGCGTCATCGCCCCCGCATACCCAGGCTTCGAGGTCGAGGTCGAGGCGCTTAATGCCGACCCCACGCCGATCGAGCGGCTCACGGTCCCCGCGATCATCGCGCACCTGGAGTCGATCGTCGAGGCGCTCGACACTCCTCCGATCCTGATGGGCCACTCGGCGGGGGGGACGTTCGTGCAGATCCTGCTCGACCACGGCTTCGGCGCCGCGGGAGTGACGTTCAACTCCGCCCCTACCGAGGGCGTCCTGGTCCTGCCGTGGTCGCAGATCCGGGCTTCGTTCCCGGTGCTCAAGAACCCGGCGAACCGCCACCGGGCGGTCGGCCTCACCTACGAGCAGTGGCGCTACACCTTCACCAACACCTTCCCCGAGGCCGCGGCGCGAGCCACTTACCAGCGGTATCACGTACCTGCGTCGGGCGGCGTTTTCTGGGACAGCGCACTCGCGAACTTCACGCCCGGGCGGCAGGCGACCTGGGTTAACTACCAGAACGCGGCGCGGCCCCCGCTGCTGTTCGTCTCCGGCGGCGAGGACCACCTGATGCCGCCCGCGGTCCAGCACTCGAACGCGGCGCACTACACGCCGGAGACGCTCACCGAGGTGAAAGTTGTCGAGGGGCGCTCGCACCTGCTTCCCGCGCAGCGCGGCTGGGAGGACATCGCCGACTACGCGCTCTCGTGGGCCGAGCAGCACGCAGTCTCGCTGGCCGGACGCGGCACCTGACGCTGGAGAACCCGGAGCGTGGAGGCAGCGTGAACGCGGACGGCATTTTTACAGATCGGCGAGCCCCTTGCGGCCGTCTCGCCAACCGCGAAGAGTACGAAGATCATGACGGCGAAGTGGTCGTCACGCAGGGGACGTTCTACTCGTGTGGCTGTCGATGTTTTTCGCACGAATACCACGATGGAACGGTCAGCCGCCGCGTCGTCCGGCACGACGGGCACGTTCTCGTGGATGAATTGCTGGCCGCTGCGTAGGTGGGTAGCAGCTCGAGGGCACGACCGCGTCCTTCATCGACCTGGTGGAGGCGGCCAAGCGCTACACCTGCATCAAGAAGGGTTCGAGTTCCTGGGCGAGCGGCCCGATCCCATGTTCGATCGGGTCGAGTAGTCCCCACCCACCCTCGGCTGACCGGCATACGCCGCGGCAGGCCGGTTCACCTAACAAAAAACACGCGCAATGGCAGACGCTCGCCGGCTGGGGGATTCCTATTGTTGTCACGCGCAGGAGATCCATCCTCCAACTGATACCATGGTCCAATGGATGGCACGCGCACCAGCCCCTAGGTTGAGACCCCCCCGGCGCCGGCCGGGGTTCAGCCAGAACCTTTCACGGACGCATGAAGAGGAGGACATCATGGGCACCATCACGAGGGACTACACCGAGAGCAGGATCGTTACAAAGGATGGCACCGAAATTTTTTACAAGGACTGGGGCCAGGGTCCTCCCGTCACGTTCTCCCACGGCTGGCCGCTCAATGCCGATGCATGGGACGGTCAGATGCTGTTCCTCGTCCAGAACGGATTCCGGGCGATCGCCCACGACCGGCGGGGGCACGGCCGGTCCAGCCAGGTCTCGAAGGGCAACGACATGAACGGCTACGCCGACGACCTGGCGGCCGTGATGGAAACGCTGGATCTCAATGACGTCACCATGGTGGGACACTCCACCGGCGGTGGGGAAGTCGCCCGGTACATCGGGCGGCACGGGACCTCGCGCGTCGCCGCCGCCGTCCTGATCGCTGCGGTGCCGCCGATCATGGTGAAGACCCCAGCCAATCCCGAGGGGCTGCCGATCGATGTGTTCGACGACATGCGGGCGACCCTTGTGAAAGACCGCTCACAGTTTTACAAGAACCTGGCCGTACAGTTCTACGGCGCCAACCGACCCGGCGCCAAGGTCTCGCAGGGCCTGCTCGATCAGTTCTGGCTGTGGAGCATGCAGGCCGGGCTCAAGAACGCCTACGAGTGCATCAAGGCCTTCTCGGAGACCGATTTCACCGAAGACCTCAAGAAGTTCGATGTGCCGACCTTGGTGCTGCATGGGGATGATGACCAGATCGTTCCGGTGAAGGACTCGGCGCGGAAGTCGGCGCGGATCATCAAGGGTGCCAAGGATGTCTACTATCCCGGCGCACCGCACGGCATCACCGCCACCCACCAGGACCAGGTCAACGCGGAACTTCTCGCCTTTCTCAAGGGGGCGCGCTGACCATGCCGCCCACAGCCGCGCCGGCTATCGCAAGCCGGCAAACCCGAGTCCTGGGCGGCGTTACGGTGATCGACACACCGCTCATCACTCGCGCCATGGACTACGCCAGGGCCGAGTCCGAACCGTATCTCTTCAACCATGCCGTCCGGTCCTGGCTCTTCGCGGTCCGGCTGGCGCAGCTGCAGGGTATTCCCCATGACGCGGAAGTCGTCGCCGTCGGGACCCTGCTCCACGACCTGGGGCTCACGAATTGTTGCAACGGCCCCAGGCGCTTCGAGATCGAGGGCGCCGACGCCGCCCGTAAGTTTGCGCGCAAGGAAGGACTCGACGATCGCCGGGTCCAGCTGATCTGGGACAGCGTCGCGCTGAATTCCACCCCGTCGATCGGCATCTATAAGGAAGCGGAAGTTGCGCTCTGTACCGGCGGCATCGGCGTGGAGTTCGGTTTCCAGTACGACCGGATCCCGGCCAGTGAAATGCGGAGCATCCTCGCCGCATTCCCCCGGCTCGGCATGAAGCAGGGGTTCAAGGATGCAGTCTGCCGCATCGTGAAAGCCAGACCGGAGACCACCTACGACAATTTTGCGGGTGATTTCGGGGAGCGCTTTATCCCCGGGTACCAGCGGCCGTCCACGGTGGATTACCTGATGAACGCGCCGTTCGAAGAGTAGGACCCGGATTCAGCAGTTTTCACCCGGAGGATTCCAATGATTTCTCGCACCAGACTGGCCGTCAGGTTGGCCGTGCTCCTGTCCCTCGGAGCCGCCCCCGCGGTCTTCAGTCAAAGCAATTCTACCACGGTCAAGCCGACCATCGTCCTGGTCCACGGCGCCTTTGCCGATGCTACCGGCTGGCAACACGTGATTCCCCTGCTCGAGCGGGACGGATACACGGTCACGGCGGTTGAAAACCCGCTGACCTCGGTGGCCGATGACATCGCGACCACGCGGCGGATGATCGATGCCCAACCCGGGCCGGTCGTGGTGGTCGGCCACTCGTACGGCGGCCTGGTCATTACCGGCGCCGCGTCCGGAAGTTCCAAGGTCAAGGCGCTGGTGTACGTAGCCGCCTTCGCTCCCGACTCCGCCGAAGCGATCGGTCCCCTGCTCGAGAAGTATCCCGCGCCATCGGCCGCCGCCCTCAAGCCGGATGCGGCGGGCTTTTTCTACATCGACCGCGCCATGTTCCAGGACATTTTTGCCAAGGATGTCGGTGCCGAAGAGGCCTCGGTCATGGCCGCCACTCAGAAACCGCTCGCCGGCGCCAGTTTCGCGGCCGAGCTGACCGTGGCGCCGGCCTGGAAGGCGGTTCCTACCTGGTTCATCGTGGCCCAGAACGACCGGGTGATCAATCCCGACCTGGAACGTTTCTTTGCCAATAGGATGAAAGCCACCATCACGGAGCTCGCCTCCAGTCACGTGCCGTTCATTTCGCGCCCGGCCGAGGTGGTAAGGGTGATCGAGCAGGCGGCCACGGCCCGTGGCACGGCGGCCGGAATCACCGAGAAACACTGAGAGTGTGTCCCATGATCAACAACTGCGGCAAACACTCCGGGCAGATCGCGGTCGCGGTGCTGGTGACCATTCTCCTTGGCGGGCTCGGCGGCAGGTTGGCCGCCCAGGAGGCCGCGGTCACGCCGCTCATGGAGAAAGCGCTGACCGACCTTCCGGGCAAGGAAGTCCTGATGCTCACGGTCGAGTATCCGCCTGGCTCAGCTGACCAGGTCCACCGGCACAATGCCAATGCATTCGTCTACGTGCTGGAGGGCTCGATCGTGATGCAAGTCAGAGGAGGAGAGCCGGTGACGCTCGGCCCCGGGCAGACGTTCTATGAAGGCCCCGACGACATACATGTGGTGGGCCGGAACGCCAGCACCACCCGGCCGGCGAGATTCGTGGTGTTCCTGCTGAAGGACGTGGGCAAGCCGGTGGTCGTGCCGGCGCAATGAAGCATCTCACCAGCCCGAATGGGCTATGGCAAGGAGAGTGGTATGAAGATCGTGATTATTGGCGGAACCGGCTTGATCGGCTCCAAGCTGGTCCGCAAGCTGGGCGAGCAGGGCCACCAGGCATTGCCGGCCTCGCCCGATACCGGCGTAAACACGCTCACCGGCGAGGGGTTGGCCAAGGCCCTCGACGGGGCGGCGGTCGTGGTTGATGTGTCGAATTCGCCGTCATTCGAGGCCGCGGCAGTGCTCAAGTTCTTCGAGACCTCGACCGGGAACATCCTCAAGGCGGAAGCGGCAGCCGGGGTGCGCCATCACGTGGCGCTGTCGGTCGTGGGGACCGAACGGCTCCTGGAGAGCGGCTACTTCCGCGCCAAGATCGCCCAGGAAAACCTGATCCGGCAGTCGACGATCCCGTATTCGATCGTCCACGCGACCCAGTTCTTCGAGTTCGTCAAGAGTATCGCCGATGGCGCGACTGTCGGTAACACGGTGCGGCTCGCACCGGCGCTGATTCAGCCGATGGCGGCCGAGGATGTCGCGAGCGCGGTGGCCAAGGTCGCCGTGGGAGCGCCGATAAACGGCGTCGTTGAAATCGCAGGGCCGGAAGAGTTTCGGCTCGACGACCTCATTCGACGCGGGCTCAAGGAACACCACGACCCCCGCGAGGTGGTTGCCGATCCCGAGGCGCGGTACTTCGGCGTCAGATTGGGCGAGCGGATGCTCCTGCCAGCCAGCAATGCCATCCTCGGTGAGATCCGTTTCGAAGAGTGGCTTAGCCAGTCCCTGGTTTCGACGCGGTAGGTATCGACCGGTGACCTGTAATGGACTCTGGGTGTCAGGGTCCATCTCGGGCGCCGGGTAAGACCTTTCAAGGAGCCTGGCAATGACTGACGAAGCCTGTAGTCATATCGCCGCGCTGGCCACGGTCCGCCACCCCAAGAGGCGGGAATGTGAAGACTGTGTGAAGATCGGATCGGGATGGGTACACCTCCGGACCTGCCAGGTGTGCGGCGGGACCCGGTGCTGCGACAGTTCACCCAACCAGCACGCCAGCAAGCACGCGCGGGCCAGTGGGCACCCGGTGATAGCCTCAGCGGAGCCCGGCGAGCGGTGGCTGTACTGCTATCCGGATGAAGCGACCGCCGAGTATTAGGACTTCAACTCCTGATCAGGGTAATACAATGTTAGCGGACTGGATCGCGAAGAATGTTCTCAATGAGGTGCTGGCGATCCTTGTAGGGATGTGGATGATGGCGACGGTGGGGTTGACGGCCGCATGTGGGCTGATTGTCCTCACCAATTGAAACCGACGGGAAGGCCTCGCCAAGCCGGCATCGCCACCAGGTCAGGCCGGTACTTGCCACCGGTTGAGGGTGCCCAGCCGATCACCTTCGACCAGCACTTATGAGGGGGACTACCTGAGCGCCGGTTGCTCAAGGCTCGCCGCCATCTTTACCAGTTCGGCGAGTGAGTCGGCCTTCATCTTCCGCATCACATGGCCCGCACCAACGAGCTTTCTCGGCTCCGGCCGTTGCGCCCACCGGGGTCCGGCCCCATCCTTGAGATCCCTCTTCATTCCAGATCATGCTGGTCTTTCTCGCCTGTCTCCAACTCGCAATTCCCCCGGTGGATACCACTCCGCCCCGTCCCCTCGCGCAATTGGTGCACACCCGGTGGACGCCCAAGGCGGACGGTGGCCCGATCGGCATTCGCGCCCTGGCGCAGACCACCGACGGATATATCTGGATTGGCACGTTTTTCGGGCTGGTACGCTTCGACGGTGTTCGTTTCGTTCGGTATACTCCCCTAGGCGGGGACACGATCCCGTCCGACCCAATCAATCGCCTTCTGGCGACCCGGGATGGTAGCCTCTGGATGACCGGGGGCCGCGGGGGAGTAGTGACTCGCCTGCGTGATGGGCGAGCGCACACCTATGGCACAGCCGACGGCATCGGGGGGGTCCTCCAGCTTACTGAGTCGAGCACAGGGGAACTGGTCGCAGGAGGCCTCAACGGGCTCTTCCGATTCTCCAATGGGCGATGGGAAAATGTCGCTGCTGCGTGGGGCTATCCCGGAAAGCAGGCCCGGGCAGTCTGGTTCGATCATGACGATGCGCTCTGGGCTTTGACCGAAGACCGGGTCGTCTATCTCCCGGCCGGCGCCCACCAGTTTCTGGACCCGCGCACTCCGCTCCGTGCTGCCATGGGTAGTGAGTTTGCAGAAGAGCACGACGGCACAATGTGGATTTCAGTGGTAGGACAGTCGGCGTTCACTCTCCG
>Ga0070699_100001310_pt1 | contig 22924 bp, 22 predicted proteins | sample KBSK1503metaG_FD_65473 | JGI IMG/M metagenome (GOLD analysis project Ga0070699, IMG submission 65473) | Corn, switchgrass and miscanthus rhizosphere microbial communities from Kellogg Biological Station, Michigan, USA - KBS K1-50-3 metaG | ecosystem: Host-associated > Plants > Roots >...
GGTGAAAAGGGCCAGGCCGGCCATCAGGATGCGGCGGCGGCCCAGCAGGTCCGCGGCGCGGCCGCCGAGCAGCAGGAAGCCGCCGAAGGTGAGCGCATAGCCGGTGACGACCCACTGCAGGCTCGATTCCGGCATGTGCAGCTTGCGGCCGATGGTCGGCAGCGCGACATTGACGATCGCGAGGTCCGCGACCGTCATGAAGAACGAAACAGCCAGCACCGCGAACGCGCGCCAGCGACGGACCTGATTCGACCCTTGACCCTCCTGGTAGGCGATCGCGCCTGAAACCTGGTGGCTTGACATGCGGACTCCCTGATGTGAGTGAGGCGGGCCTGACCCGCGTTCACCTCTACAGATCCGGGACGCACGGAAAACTGACCGGGAAACCCGCAGGGCAGAAAATGCGCCGCCGGCCGGTTATTTTCGCGGCCGGGCCGGATCTGTACCAGTGACGGCGCACGCGACGCCCGGAGGGAGCAGCCATGGCAGTCAGCGAGGATTTCGCGCGTCTCACCGACCCGCTCCGGCCTGAGTTGCTGGCGCACTGCTACCGCATGCTGGGCTCGGTCCACGACGCCGAGGACCAGGTGCAGGAGACCATGATCCGGGCCTGGCGGTCCTACGGTGACTTCGAGGGGCGGGCGTCGCTGCGGACCTGGCTGTACCGGATCGCGACCAACGCCTGCCTGCGCGCGCTGGAGAACAGTGGCCGCCGGCCATTGCCGTCCGGCCTTGGCGGCCCGGGCGAGTACCCGGAAGCTCCGCTGGCCGCGGCGCGGCCGGAGATCCCCTGGCTGCAGCCCATTCCCGACGCGCTCGTGAGCGCCGGGTCCGCCGATCCAGCCGAGATCGCCGCGGCCCGGCAGGGCACGCGGCTGGCCATGATCGCCGCCTTGCAGTATCTGCCCGCCCGGCAGCGCGCCGTGCTGATCCTGCGAGACGTGCTGCGCTGGCGGGCCGCGGAGGTCGCTGAGCTGCTCGGCACGACGACCACTGCGGTGAACGGCATGCTGCAGCGTGCCCGGGCACGGCTCGAGCAGGCGGCGCCCGACCAGGACCAGATTCACGAGCCCGCCGACCCGGCTGACCGCGCCCTGCTCGACAGGTTCGCGACCGCGTTCCAGAACGCCGACGTCACGGCGGTCGTGCGACTGCTGCGCGAAGACGCCGTGTTCGAGATGCCGCCGGAGGTGACCTGGTTCACCGGCCGTGAGCTGATCGGGCGCTTCCTGCGGTCCCAGGTCCTGACCGAACCCGGCCGCTTCCAGATGACCCCGGTGGCCGCCAACGGCCAGCCCGCGCTGGCCGCCTATATACGCGGCCACGACGGCGGGTTCCGCGCACACTCGATATGCGTGCTCACCATCGCCGCATCGCGCGTCACACGGGTCACCTCGTTCAACGACCCGGGCTTGTTCGCGACGTTCGGCCTGCCACAGACCGTCCCGGCTGCCGCCGTCCTGGTACCGGGCCGATGACCCCGGCGGCCCGGGCGGCATGGCCGGCCGATGGTGCCCGGCTGCTTGAACCGTCGGTAAGTTACGCGATCGGCGTGGTCCTGGCCGTCACGCCGGAGATCCTGCCGCTTCCGACGCCATGCCGGGAATGGGACCTGCGGATGCTGCTACGGCACGCCTGCGAATCCCTGGCCGCATTCGCTGAGAGCATCGAAGCCGGACGCGTTGGCCTGGACCCGGCCGCTGAGGACGGGGACCTGGCAGCTGACCCGGCCCGGGCGTTCCGCGATCGTGCCTGCCAGCTGCTGGACGCCTGGACCGGCCCCGGCCACCGGCGCCAGGTCGTCGACATCGCCGGCTGCCCGCTGGCGGCCAGCGTCGTGGCCGCTACGGCAGCCCTCGAGGTCGCCGTCCACGGATGGGACATATCCCGGGCGTGCGGGCAGCGCCAGCCGATCCCGCGCGCCCTGGCCATCGACCTGCTGGCGATAGCGCCGGTGCTGGTCCCCCGCGCCGGCCGGCACCCACTGTTCGCGGCGCCGGTCGCGGTGGCGGCTACGGCCTGCCCTAGCGACCGGCTCGCCGCCTTCCTCGGGCGCTCCCTGGCATAGCGCCCATAGGCTCCCCGCGGCCTCGTTAGTCACGCTAATGTTCGAATGCACTGGCCCGGTCCGCGGCGCGGCTGTACTGCCAGGCCGGGGCGACCCGCAGGCGATACCGGCCTGGGTCGAGGGAGGCCGCCGCCGCTCGGCGAACACCAGGCGCCCGCCCTTCTCCGGCGGCCCGCGGTCCGGCCGCTAAATCGGTCCGGCCCAGGCTCCTCGCCATTGTCCCTCAATGGCAAGCCAGCAGTACGTCCCGGATGACCTCCAGCGGATGCCGGGCCGTGCGGCCGGTTCCGTGCGCTATCTGCTGTCGGCAGGAAACACCGGTCGCCGCGATGATCGTATCCTCCGCCTCGGCCCGGACCGCCGGGAAGAGTCGGAGCTCGCCGATGCTCATGGAGAGTTCGTAGTGCTCCGCCTCGAAGCCGAACGAGCCGGCCATGCCGCAGCACCCGGCGTCAACCTCGATGACGTCGGCACCGGGGATGCTGCGCAGCAGCGCCATCGTGGCAGTCGTACCGGCGAGCGCCTTCTGGTGGCAGTGGCCGTGGAACAAGACGCGGCGGCCGCGGAGGCCATTCTCCGGCGGCAAGATGAGCCGGTCCTCGGCGACGGCCGCCACGAGCAGTTCCTCCGGTAGTCGCGTGGCGGCCGCCAGAGCCTGCGCTCTCGGGTCGCCAGGGAGCAGAGCCGAGTATTCATCGCGCAGGGTCAGCACGCAGGACGGCTCCACCCCGACGATCGGCACGCCGCTGGCGGCCGCCTCACCCAGGCGGTCGGCCATGGCCGCCGCCATCCGCCGGGCCTGATCCACCAGCCCCTTGGACAGGCTGGCCCGGCCGCAGCACCCCGCGGATTCGAGACGGACCTGCCACCCGGCGAGTTCCAGAAGTTCGATGGCCGAACGGCCGACCGAGGGCTCGGTGAAAGGTGGTGAATGAATCGGCGAGGAAGATCAGCTCGTCCTGGGAAGCCTTCCTGGCCGGAGCGGCCCGCCGCCGGAACCAGCGGCGCAGGTCTTGCCGCTGGAACCGGGGCAGTGGCCGCGCGGCGCTGATCCCCAGCCAGCGCTCTGCCATCAGCCGGGCGGGCCGCCATCCGGCGGCGAGGTTGGACAGCGGGAACGCGGCCGAGCCCAGGCGGTTCAGCGTGCGGATGGATCCGAACATGCGTGAGCGCCAGGGCACGCCGTGCTGATCGTAGTAGGCGGCCAGCGCCTCGGTTTTCAGCGCCGCCATGTCCACGCCGAGTGGGCACTCGCTCTTGCATGCCTTGCACTCCAGGCACAGGTCGAGGATGCCGTTCAACCGGTCGCTGCCCAGTGCTGCGCGCGGGTCAGGCATGGAAAGCGCGTGCAGCAGGGCGTTCGCGCGGCCCCGGGTCGAGTGTTCTTCCTCGCGGGTGGCCATGTACGACGGGCACATAACGCCGGTCGACGCCTTGCGGCACAGCCCGATGTTCATGCAGCGGTCGGCGGCGCCGCGCATCCCGCCGGGGGCGTCGAAGCGGAGCCGGGTGGTGAACGTCGGCGCGGGCGGCTGTGCCGCATCGCGCAGGTGGTCCGTCATCGCGGGCGCGTCCACGATCTTCCCCGGGTTCATCCGGTTCTGCGGGTCGAAGAGCCGCTTGGTCTCCTGCATGGCCGCGTACAGCGTGTCGCCGAAGACACGGCGGTTGAATTCGCTGCGGGCGAGTCCGTCGCCGTGCTCGCTGGAGTTGACTCCGCCGTACTCCAGCACTAGGTCACGCACCTCCTCGGCGACGGCGCGCATCAGTTCGGGCTGTCCGGGGGTGCTGAGATCGACGAACGGGCGGATGTGCAGGCACCCGACCGAGCAGTGACCGTAGAAGCCGGCCGTCAGGCCGTGGGCGTCCAGGATCTGCCGGAAACGACCCGTGTAAGACGCCAGCTTGGCCGGCTCCACGGCCGTGTCCTCGACAAAAGCCAGCGGCCTGCGGGTACCAGTGCTCGCCGCCATGAGCAGCCCCAGGCCCGCCTCGCGGACCTTCAGCAGCGCGGCCTGTTCCGTTGCGTCCACCGCCCGGAGTGTGTAGTAGCCATGGCCGTGGGCCCGCCAGCTTTCCTCCAGACGGCCGAGCCCGGCCACCGCCTCGGCCTGGCTGTCGCCGAAGAACGTCACGAACAGCAGGGCCTCCGGATCGCCGTGCAGGATCGTTGCGAGCGACCGGTATTCGATCTTCTGGCGGGACAGCTCGATGATGGTGCGGTCGAGCAGTTCAACGGCCGCGGGCTGGCAGGCCAGCGCGTCCTCAGTCGCCTCGATGGCCGCCTGCACGGACATGAAGTGGCCCACCGCGATGACCCGGTGCCGTGGCGCGGGCACCAGCTTCACCGTGGCCTCCACCACGGTGACCAGGGTGCCCTCGGAGCCCACCACGAACTTGGCCAGGTCGAGCCCGGCGGACCGGGCCAGGCTCGTCGCCCCCGCCAGCCGGTCCAGCCGGTAGCCGCCGGATTGCCGCCAGAACCGAGGGAACCCGGTGGCGATGGCCTCCCGGTGGCGTTCGACCAGGCGGGGCAGCTCCCGGCAGATCGTCCCGTCGAGGGTCGGCGCGCCCGCCCGGCTGAGCCGTTCTCCGGCCGTCAGCGGGCCGAACGTGACCTGGGTGGCGTCGGACAGCACCACGTCGAGCGTGTGCACGTGGTCGATCGTCATGCCGTATCGCACCGACTGGCTGCCCGCCGAGTTGTTGCCGATCATTCCGCCGAGCGTGGCCCGGTTCCTGGTAGAGGTATCCGGGCCGAACATCAGGCCGTGCCGCGCCCCCGCCAGGTTCAGCTGCTCCTGCACCACCCCGGGCTGCACCCGCGCCACACGCCGCTCGGAGTCCATCTCGATGATCCTGTTCATATGCCGGGACACGTCCATCACGATCGCGTGTCCCACCGTCTGGCCGGCCAGGCTGGTCCCGGCGCCCCGCGGCAGCACAGGGACGCCGAACTCGGCGGCGGTGGCCACCACCGCGGCTACGTCGGCCGCGTCACGTGGGAAGACCACCCCGACCGGCTCGATCGCGTACATGCTGGCGTCGCGTGAGAACAGGTGCCTGGTGTAAGAGTCGAACCGGACCTCCCCGCCGACCACGCGGCGCAGCGCTTCCGCGAGATCCGTGCCTCGAGTAAAGGACATAGTCATGGCGTACCAGAGCGGTCGGCACTTCCTCCAGATCCCCGGGCCGACGAATGTCCCCGACCGGGTGCTGCGGGCGATGGCGGCACCCACGATCGACCACCGCGGTCCCGAGTTCGCCGCGCTGGCCCGCCACGTGCTGGCCGGACTGGGGTGGCTGTGCGGTAGCACCAGACCCGTCGCGATCTATCCCTCGTCGGGCACCGGGGCCTGGGAGGCCGCGCTCGTCAATACGCTGTCGCCGGGCGACCGCGTGCTGGCCTTCGACACCGGGCATTTCGCTAGCTTGTGGTCACAGATGGCCAGAAGGCTCGGCCTGGACGTGGTCCTTGTCCCCGGTGACTGGCGCCAGGGTGTCCAGCCGGCCCAGGTCCACGAGAACCTGGCCGCGGATCCGGGGCACCAGATCAAGGCGGTCACCGTCGTGCAGAACGAGACGTCCACCGGGTGCGCCAGCCAGATCCCGCTGATCCGGGCGGCGATGGACAGCGCCGGGCATCCCGCCTTGCTGCTGGTCGACACGATCTCATCGCTCGGGTCGGTCGAGTACCGCCACGATAAGTGGGGCGTCGACGTCACGATCTGGTGCTCCCAGAAAGGCATGATGCTGCCCCCGGGCCTGGGCCTCAACGCGATTAGCGAGAAGGCTCTCGCCGCCGCGCAGCAAGCCCGCCTGCCGCGCAGCTACTGGGACTGGCCGCCGGTGCTCGCGGCCGCCGAGACCGGGCTGTTCCCCTACACGCCGGCCACCAACCTGCTGTTCGGGCTGCGCGAGGCGCTGGCCATGTTCGATGAGGAAGGCCTGCCCGCCGTTTTCTCGCGGCACGCCCGGCACGCGGAAGCGACCCGCCAGGCGGTCCGCGGCTGGGGGCTCGAGATCCTGTGCCAGAACCCGGACGACTACTCGAGCACCCTGACCGCCATCATGGTTCCCGACGGGCACGACGCGGACCAGGTGCGCAAGCTGATCCTGGAGCGCTACAACATGTCGCTCGGCGCCGGGCTCGGCCGGCTTGCCGGCCGGGTGTTCCGCATCGGCCACCTCGGGGATCTCGGGGATCTCTCGCTGGCCGGCGCGCTGTGCGGGGTGGAGATGGGACTGGTCCGGGCGGGCGTGCCGATCGCTCGCGGCGGGGTCGGTGCCGCCCTGGACTACCTTGGGTCGGCCGCCTGACCGGCGACGCTGGCGGTGGCCGCTGGCGGCCGGATGATGCCTCGGACGATGCCCCGGCTCATCAGCTCGGCCGGGGTGAGCCGCAGCCAGGTGGCCACTTGCGGAACGTCGTCGACACCCAGCTCGAGGATCGAGATGGCCAGCTCCTCGCCGAAGCGCGCCAGGCTCCCCGGATCGGCGATCTCGGCATAGAGCGGGCGGTCAGTCGCCATCGGCCTGCACGGGAACCGGATCAACCGGGGCTGGGCCGAGCAGGGCCGCGCGTACCTCGTCGGTGTGCTCGCCCAGCGTCGGCGGCGGCCGCCCGGGCGCGACCGTGCTGCGGCTGTAGCGCACAGGGTTCCCGGGCAGCCGGATCGCACCGAGCCGCGGATGGTCCACCTCCCAGACCAGGCCTTCCGCGCGCGCCTGCTCGCTGTCGTAGACCCGGTCCAGCGTCTTCAGCTCACCCGCCGGGACGCCGGCCTGGCGCAGCAGGTCCAGCCAGTCAGCCACGCTGCGCGGCGCCAGCGCCGCGTTGATGATCTGCTGTAGCTCGGCGAGATGGCTCAGCCGCAGCGCATTAGTGGCAAACCTCGCGTCGGCGGAATTGAGCCCGGCCAGCGGGGCGAAGCGCCGCCAGATGTCGTCGTTGCCCACCGCGATGACCAACGGGCCGTCCGCGGCGTCGAACACGCCGTAGGGAGCGACCGTGGGGTGATGGTTGCCGGAGGCTCCCGGCACCTGTCCCGCGATGAGGTATCTGGTGGCCTGGAAGGTGTGGATGCCGACCTGCCCGGCGAGCAGAGAGGTCGACACCCGCTGGCCGCGCCCGCTACGCTCCCGCTCGGCGAGCGCGCCGAGCACCCCGATGACGCCGAACAGCCCAGCGCTGACGTCGGCGATCGGGACGCCCACCTTGACCGCCCGGCTGGCCGCGGTCCCGGTCAGGCTCATCAAGCCGCCTTCGGCCTGCAGGATCTGGTCATAGCCGACCCGGTCGCGGTCCGGGCCCCGCTCCCCGAAGCCGCTGATCGCCAGCCGGATCAGCCGCGGATTCAGCTCGGCGAGCCGATCATCGGCCAGCCCGAGCCGGTCCATCACCCCGGGACGGAAGTTCTCCACGAGCACGTCCGCCCAGCGCACCAGCGCCTGGACGAACGCACGCTCACCCGGGTCCTTCAGGTCGATGGCCACGCTGCGCTTGCCCCGGTTGACGGACAGGAAGTACGTGCTCTCGGTCCCACGGTGCTGCCCGCTGGCGGCCGGGACGAACGGCGGGCCCCAGTGCCTGGTGTCGTCTCCCGCGCCGGGCCGTTCCACCTTGATCACCTCGGCGCCCAGGTCGCCGAGGAGCATCGCCGCGTACGGCCCGGCGAGCACTCGCGCCAGGTCAAGCACGTGCACTCCGGCCAGTGGGCCCGCCATCGCGTCCTTTCCTGTTCGGGAGGCTGACTACGGCGTGGCGGCCGCCAGCGCGTTCGCTGACATCACGTAAACCTGCTGCTCGACGCCGGCCGTGCTGGCCTGGAAGGCGCCGTACGGGCCGAAGGTGTTGTTGTAGTTGTTGTAGTCGAGGTTGCCGCTGGCGCCCTGGTAGTTGATCTTCGTGCCCGCCTTGATGAGCGCCAGGCAGCTCGCGTAGGTGTAGCATGCGGTGCCGGGCGGGTTGGTGACCTTGGCCATGTCGTGCGCGACCGTGGTGCCGTCGAGGGTCTTCGCGTAGTCGTCGGCCAGGGCGAGCGAGATCACCGCGTCGTAGGCGTAGTTGGCGTTGGCGAGCGGGCCGGCCGTCTTCTGGCCGGGGAAGAGCTGGTTGAACAGGTTGATGAACGCCGTGTTCGCCGCGCCGGTAATCGAGGTCCCGTACACCGAGGTCAGCACGGCGTGGGCGGTCGGGTAGCTGATCGCCTTGAGGTAGTCGCTGCCGCTGGTGACGTCGGTTCCGATCCACGGGATGTTCTGCCCGCCCAGCTGCTTGAACTCACGGAAGAGCACGGCCGCGGTCGGCGGGTCCTCCTGGGTGAAGATCACCTGCGGGTGGGCGGCGATCGCCTCGCGGACCTGGCTCAGGTAGGAGGTCTGGTCCGGGGTCACGATGATGGTTTTGGCGATCGTGCCGCCGAGCTTGGTGAACGTCGTGGAGACGGGCTTGAGGAACGTCTGCGCCGCCGGGTCGGAGTAGAACAGCATGACGGCCTTGGTGTAGTGCTTCAGGTGCCCGTAGAGGGCCATGGCCACGCCCAGCTGGGAGTCGGACGGGCTGTCCCGGAAGAAGTAGGGGTCGGTCTGGTGGTCGCGGGCGGTGTCGCCGCCCTGGAACTCGTCGACGATGTGGTTGGAGTCCAGGATCGGCTCGACGCCGTTGATCTCCTGGGTCTCCGGGCCGATGACGCCGCTGACGCTCTTGGTCAGCATCTGGTTGGTGGCCGTGACCCCGTCGGCGACGTCACAGCTGGTGTCGCCGGTCACCAGGGCAACCTGGCGGCCGAGGACGCCGCCGGCCGAGTTGATCTCGGCCTTGGCCACCTGGGCCCCCTGGAGCATCGCCTGGCCCAGGCTCGCCAGGCGGCCGGTGAAGCAGGAAAGGACGGCGTAGTTAACCGCGCCGCCGGACGAGCCGCCGCCTCCTCCGCTCGAGCTGGTGCTGGAGGACGCGCAGGCGGCCAGCAGGATCGCGGCGGCGCAGGCCGCGACCGGTCTGCTCATCGTCGAAAGTTTCACGCTGGTTCTCCCATAATTCCGTGCGAGCCGTCCAGCGCTGCCCGTGAGCTGTACCTACGGGTGTCCAGGCCCAGATGCTCGCCATAGTCAACTCATGCGGCCGACGTAGAGATCCACGACGCTGTCGTCGTGAAGCAATTCCTGTGCGGGACCGTCGAGCCTGTTGCGCCCGAGCACGAGGATGTAGCCCCAGTGCGCATGGCGGAGAGTGCGCCGGGTGTTCTGCTCGACCACGCAGATACCGACGCCGGTGGAAGCGATTTTCTCGATCTGCTCCCAGAGCGCGCCCTGGAGCAGGGGGGATAGCCCGGCGCTCGGCTCATCGAGCAGCATCACAACGGGCTTGAGCATCAGCGCCCTGGCCATGGCGAGCATGCTGCGCTGGCCGCCGCTGAGCATTGCGGCACGGCGCCGCAGCGACCTGCCAAGGTCGGGGAACAGCTCGCAGATTTCGTCGATCCGGGCGTCCACGCCGCGGCGGCGGGTATAGGCGCCCATTTCCATGTTCTCCCGTACGGTGAGGTCGGGAAAAATGTTGGAGACCTGGGGAACGTACCCGAGCCCCCGCTTGACGAGTTTTTCCGGTGGGATGTTCGTGCTCTTCTCGCCCCGGATGTAGGTGTCGCCGCGCGATACCCTCAGCAACCCGGTCAGTGCCTTGAGCAGCGTGGATTTCCCGGCCCCGTTCGGCCCGACGATGGCGGTGATCTTGCCCGCGCGGACCGTCAGCGAGATGTCCTCGATGATGGGCGGCCCGCCGTACCCGGCGGTCAGCCCTTCGGTGCTCAGAACGATCTCGGGCCCCACCTCGGCCGGCTCACTCATGGCTCTGGTCCATCCCGAGATAGGCGTCGACCACCCGGGGGTTGTCACGCAGGCCGGAGAACGGTCCCTGGGCGATGACCTCGCCGAGGTCCATCACCACCACCTGGTGGCAGGTGTTCTCGATGAACGGGAGGTTGTGCTCGACCACGACGACGGCGCGGCCCTCCGCCGCGAACTGCCGGACGGCCTCGCCGATCCGCGCGCCGAGTACCGGGTTGACGCCGCCCATCGGCTCGTCCAGGATGATGAGCCGGGCCTCGGCGGCGGCGATGCGGGCGAATTCCAGCAGCCGTTTCTGGCCGCCGCTCAGCCGCACCGCCAGTTCGTTCCTGAGCTCCGCGAGCTGGAAGCGTTCCAGGATGTCCCGGACGGCAGCCCGGTCCGCCTCTTCCTCGCGGCGGATCCGGCGGGCCCGGGTCAGGGAGCGCCAGAGGGACTCACTGGCGAACCGGCGCCGGGCCAGCAGCACGTTGTCCATGACGGTCAGGTTGCGCCACTCGCGGGGCGTCTGGAACGTCCGGATCAGCCCGAGCCGGGAGATGACGTCGGGTCGTTTGCCGGCGAGCGGCTGGCCGGCGAACGTGACGCTGCCGGAGTCCGGCTGCCCGAACCCGGACACGAGGTCGACGACGGTGCTCTTACCCGCCCCGTTCGGCCCGATCAGCCCCGTCACCTGACCCTCGGGCACCGAGAAGGTGCAACTGCGCACCGCGTGGACGCCGCCGAAGGACTTGGTCAGGTTCTCGATCTCGAGCAGGGCGCTCATTCTGTTTTCCCCACTCGCTCTGTTTTCCCCGCTCGCCTCCGGGCCGCTTTTGAGGCGTCGCCTTCCCTCCTCGCTCGTTCCTCGCTCGTCAGTCCAGGCAACGCCGCGGCCCTTTGGCTCGCGGGGGCGGCGGCGGGCGCCGGCGGCACCGGTCCGCGGTCCAGGCCGGGCCGCTCCCTGAACAGTCCTTCCGGCCGGAACCGGAGCATCAGAATGATCATGAGGCCGATAAGGATCTGGCGCGCCGCCGGGGCGAAGTCCGGCCGCGACGCCGGCGACGGCAGGTACCGGGTGAGCTCGATGAAGCCGATATAGACCACGAACACGCCGAGGATGACGCCGCGGGGATTGCCACGACCCCCGACCAGGATCGCCGCGTAGATCACCAGGAGTTCCTGCGGTGTCCAGGCCGAGGGGTTGAACGCGCTGATGAAGATGGCGAACAGGCCGCCGGTCAGGCCGGCCAGCGCCGCGCCGAACAGGTAGGCGCGGTACTTCGCGCCGAACACCGGCCGGCCGTAGGCGGCGGCGGCCCGCTCATCCTCCCGCACCGCACGCAGCATCCGGCCGAACGGGCTGCGTGACAGCCGCTGCACCAGCAGGTAAGCCAGGACGAGCAGGACCAGGACGACCCCGAGGAACACGATGCGGTAGCCGTTGTACGTCAGGTTCAGCGCCGTCTGCCCGGGGTTGATCAACCCGTAGACGCCGTTGTAGCCGTCGAACAGGGGCGTGTAGTTCTCCACGAGGAGGTACAGCGCGCTCACCGCGCCCAGCGTCGTCACGGCGAAGTAGATGTCGCGCAGGTTCCGCAGCGCGATGGCCCCGATGACGGCCGCGAGGCCCACTACGACGACCACGGCCAGCAGGATCGAGAGCAGCACCGGGAGATGAAAGCCGAGGATGTACTGGACCGGCGGGGTTGGCTTGCCGATCGTGAGCACGAAGGTCAGGTAGCTGCCCAGCGCCAGGTATCCGTAGAACGCCAGGTCGAAGTCGCCGCCCCAGCCCCAGATCACGTCCAGGCCGAGGGCGAGGATGGCGAAGATGCCGGCTTCGGTGATGACGCTGACCCAGTACATCAGGCGCGCACTGCTACCGCGCTGCGCCGGACGAACACGCCGTTCGGCCGGAACAGCATCAGCAACACCAAGAGCAGGAAGGCGAACACGAGCTGGTAGGCCGAACTGGTGTAGGTGCCGGCGATCTGGATCGCGAGCCCGACGATGAGGGCGCCGCCGAAGGTCGCGTACGGCCGGCCGAGGCCCCCGGCCACGGTGGCGGTGATGGTGAGCAGCAGGAAGCCGAAGCCGAGGGTGGGACCGAACGTGCCGACGGTGTCGGCGAGCACGAACCCTGCGAACCCGGCGACCGCGCCCGCGAGCGCCCAGGTCTGCATGATTATCCGCCGCGCGGGTATGCCGCTCACCTGCGCGAGCGCCCGGTCCTGAGAGATCGCCCGGACCGCCTTGCCGAACCGGGTGCGCTGCAGCAGCAGGTAGATGATGCCGGCCACGGCCAGCGCCGAGATGATCACCTCGATATCGGAGGTGGTCCACAGGAACGGCCCGACGTGATGGAGCTTGCCCTGGCCGAACCCGTAGGTGACGTTGGCCGCCCCGTAGATGATGATGAGTACGTTCTCCACGATGATCGCGACCCCGAGCGTGGCGATGAAGACCGTGATGGCGCTGCGCCCCCGGAACTGCTCGATGAGCCCGAAATTCAGCGCCAGCCCGGCGGCCGCCCCGGCCGCCGCGGCGATCACGGCCGCCGCGGCGACGTTCTGGTGGAAGATCGTCTGCCCCGAGTAGGCCGCGTAGGCGCCGATGGTGAGGAACTCGCCGTGGGCGAAGTTGGCGATCCGGCTGACCGCGTACTCGAGCGTGAACGCGACCGCTGACAGCGACAGGATCGCCGCCGTGGAGAGCCCAATGCCAATGCTCACAAAGAAAGTCGTCATCTCATCCCTCGGCCGTTGGGCTGGAGTGACAAACACTGAGTGGCTGAGCCAGTAGCCCGAACGATAATGTTGGCTATCCTTGGGTGTCAACGGGTCCGGCCGCTACCTGCGGTGGCCCGTCATGGCGCCGGTGTGGGCTTCAGGAGTGAGGGCGGGGCGACACGATGCCAGCGAGTCAGCGGGCCAGCCGGCCGAGCACCGAGGCCCTGCGGGCCCCTGACCGGCGCCGGCTCTACGAGCAGCTCGCCGCACGGCTGCTCGATTATGTCGAGGTCACCGGGCTGCGAGTCGGTGGCCGCCTGCCCTCGGAGCGCGATCTCGCCGAGGCGCTGAAGGTCAGCCGGGCCTCGGTCCGCCAGGCCACGATCGCGCTCGAAGTGCGCGGGACGCTGGAAGTACGGCACGGCGATGGCATCTACCTCAAGTCGCTGCCGAACGAATCCGGCCACCTCATGGAGCTGATGACGCAGCGGCACCGGCTGCCGGCCATCCTCGAGGCCAGGGAGGCGCTGGAAACGCAGCTGGCCGCGCTGGCCGCGGCGCGCCGGACCGAGGAAGACCTCGCGGAGATGACCCGGGCCCTGGACGTCATGGCCGCCGACATCGAGGCCGACGGCTTCGGCGAGGAGGGCGACCGGCTGTTCCATGAGGCCGTCACCCGGGCGGCTCGGAGCCCTCTGCTCGCTGATTTCATGGCCGGCCTCGCCGTGCCGATCAGCGAGACTCGGCACAGCTCACTCGGCGAGCCGGGACGCCCTCCTCGCTCGCTGCGCGCCCACCACCGGATCCTGGAGGCCATCCGGCGCGGGGACGCGCCCGGCGCGCGTCAGGCCATGCGCCGTCACGTGAAGATGGTGGCGGACATCGGGCTGCTCAGATGGTCAGCCGCGCAGCAAGACGGCGAAGGTACCGGCTGAAACGACTTGCCCTCAGGGGACGGGCAGTACGGGGGCAGCCGCGATGTCTTGGGCGGGCCGGAGGCGGGCGAGTTCTCTTAGCACATAGGTGCTCGCGTTCTCTGCGCACTCCGGGCCGCACGGGTCAAGCGGCACTCGTTCGACGCGCGCCAGGTAACGTTCCCCGCCCAGTCCGGCGACGACCTCGGTTACCTGGGCTTCGGTCGCCTCGGCGTCGCGAACCGATTCGATCGTAACGGCGGCTACGGAACCGATCCCGGTATGGGTGCGCAGGAAATGCTCGGCGGCCTGGGCCGCCTGAGGCAGGCCAGCCCGGCCGCGGTAACGCTTCAGCCAGACTTCGCCGCGGACATACCGCGCCGCCGCCACCAGCCCGTCGACGATGGCGAGATCCCCGTAGTACAGGCCATCCGGAAGGCAGACCATGCTAGCCGAGTATCGGTCGCCGCCGAGGTGGGTCGTCTCCCACACCGCGTCGCCGAACCCCTCGCGCAGCGCCCGCGCGAGAGGGACGCCGAGCCGGGCGCAGCAGGCATTGTGCTTGCCGTTCGTGCAGACCAGGAAGAGGTGCTGCGCCGGCGCGCCGAAGCCAGGGCGCAGCCCGGCCCCTACAGCCCTGAGGTCAAGCGTGTTCAGTTCCACGGGATCGGCCAGTTCCCTGCTTTCGATCCAGGCGCCGGGACCGGACCACGCAGCGTACACCTGGATCGGCGGGATGGCCCGGCGCCGGCCGGGCCGCCGGATCAGCTGGACACGCACCGAATGCTCCGTAGCCCGGGTCAGCGCCCGGCTGACCGGCGCCGCGAACGCGGTGTCCTCGAGCCGCCCGGCCCAGGGCCCGGGATGCTCTATCAGCAGCCACGCCCGCGCGCGCTCCGTCGCGCTGGCCAGGCATGGCCGGGCGCCGCTGTGACTGCCCAGGCAGTGTGTACAGCGATCAGACCACATAGCGCGATCCTTTCGGGCGTGATCGGGACGGCATTCATCATCATGAGAAACTGGATCGCGTCATCAAAGCCGGATTACCGGCATGCGGGTTCAGCAATTCGCGACGATTTCCTGTCAGCCGTGATCGGCGAGAGCCACGATTCCGCGCAGCTCTGACACGACGTCCCGGCTGACGGGCTGTTCCGCCAGCAAAAGCACTAGCTCGCGCACTTCCTCATAGTTGCGTTCGTGTACGACGGTCCGTCGGAGGCCAGGGACGATCGGGCACGGGCGGTGCGACGCACTGATTGCCTCGTCCACGCGGCGACTCCTTTGCTCGGGCCGGATGCCCGTTGTGGAGGTAGCTCCAGGACATGAGCTTACCTTCACCCGGCTTCCCTACCAGCCCGTTCGGCCACTCAGGTATTACGAAAATCTGTCGTAGGTTACAAAAATATCATCCGGCCGGACGAGCGAAAGAAACCCCAAGCTTACAAAAATTTAATCTACCGTAATCGTATCGAGATCATCTGTTTCGGCTTGTACGCTGTGGCCGAAGACACGCCAGCAATTGGCTAACCAGGCAGAGTACGAATGATTCGGACCAGCAAGGTCCCGGTCAGAATTCCTAACTCAGCAACCGAGGCAAGTGGCCCCGGCAACCTGAGCGGAAAGCGGAGCTTAGCGGCAACGGCCGCCATGCATGCCGATTCGGCCAGCCCCGGATAGCCAATTCAAGAAGGCGCGGTAAACCTACTCCAGACATCTGGATGCGGAGGTCGTAGTCATGGGGAGAGCTGTTCGGGTCGCGGGCCTTGCCGCCTGCGGGCTACTAGCCGGGTCGCTGGCGGCGTGCGGCGGGTCCGCGACGGCTGGATCGGGTGGATCGGCTGGATCGGCTGGATCGGCTGGATCGGCCCAGACAATCACCCTCTACAACGGTCAGCATGAGCAGACGACGCAGGCCCTGGTAACGGCCTTCGAGGGGCAGACCGGCATCAAGGTGAAGGTCCGCTCGGACTCCGAGGCGGTGCTGACGGCGCAGATCCTGCAGGAGGGCTCCCGCTCGCCGGCCGACGTGATCTACACCGAGAACTCCCCGCCGCTCACCAGGCTCGCCGATCAGCACCTGCTCGCGCCGGTGGACGCGAGCACGCTCGCCTCGGTCCCGGCCCGTTACGACTCCCCGGCCGAGGACTGGGCCGGAGTATCGGCCCGGGTGACCGTGCTCGTCTACAACACCCGGGCACTGAGCCAGACCCAGCTTCCGGCGTCCGCGATGGACCTGGCCAACCCGAAGTGGAAAGGCAAGTTCGGGTTCGCCCCGAGCGAGACAGACCTCCAGCCGGTCATCACCTCGATCACGAGGGCCCACGGCCGGGCGGCGGCGCTGGCCTGGCTGAGAGGGCTCAAGGCCAACGCGGGAAGCAACGTGTACCCGGACAACGAGACCGTCATCGCCAAGGTCAACTCAGGCCAGGTACAGATCGCGCTGATCAACAACTACTACTGGTACCCGCTGCGGCTGCAGCTCGGCGCGGCGGCCATACACTCGGCGGTCGCTCACCTCGCTCCCGGGGACAGCGGCTACGTACTGGATGTCTCGGGCGCGGGGGTGCTGGCCTCGAGCCAGCACAAGGCCGCGGCGCAGAAGTTCCTGGCCTTCCTGGTCAGCGCGCAGGGACAGGCGATCATCGCGCACTCCGACAGCTATGAGTACCCGCTCCGGCCGGGCATCGCAGCGTCTGCCTTGCTGACCCCGTTCAGCCAGCTCAGCCCGGCGCCGGACACCATCACCGAACTCGGCGACGGCTTGATGCCGCTCAGTCTGCTGCAGCAAGCGCAGCTCGGCTGACAGATCGGAGTTGAGCGTGCAGTCCATGAACGGCTCCCCGCTCGCCACCGCGCCGCGTCTGGACGATCTGCCCTCCAGCGGCGGTACCACGGGCGGCGAAGCGCAGGCGGCCAGCGCGACACGGGTGATAGCGCGCCGGCCGCCATGGCTGCTCACCGGCCTGGCCACACTGGTCTGCGTGGCCCTGATCCTCCCCGTGGCCTTCCTGGTCTGGCAGGCGGCGGGCGTCGGATGGCCCCTGATCAGCCGGCTGCTGCTGCGCAGGCTGACCCTGTCGCTGCTGATCAACACGGTTGAGCTGACCCTCGCCGTCACCACCGGCGCGGCCTTGATCGCGCTGGGGACGGCCTGGTGCGTGGAACGCACCAGGCTGCCGGGGCGTCGGGTGTGGCGGGTCCTCATGCTGCTGCCGCTGGCCATCCCCGACTTCGTCACCGGCTACACGTGGTCGTCGCTGAGCCCGGCCGTGCACGGGCTCGGCGGCGCGGTGCTGGTGATGACGCTCGGCCTCTATCCGCTGATCTACCTGCCCGTCGCCGCCGCGTTGCGCCGTGCGGACAGCACCCTGTACGAGGTCGCCCGCGGTCTGGGGACCGGCCGCTTCGCGGCGTTCCGGCGCGTCGTGCTGCCGCAGGTCAGGCCCGCGCTGCTCGGCGGCTGCGTTTCCCGTCGCCTTGCTCTTCGTCAGGCACCGAGGCCGGCTGGGCACGCTCTTCGAGCGCATCGGCTACCTGTCTCAGGGACTGCCTGGCCTGGTGCTGGCGCTTGCCCTGGTCTTCTTCGCGATCCACGCCGCCTATCCCCTCTACCAGACACCGGAGCTGCTCGTGGTCACCTACGCGATCATGTTCTTCCCGCTCGCGCTGGTCAGCCTCCGGGCCAGCCTCGCCCAGGCCCCGCCGCGGCTGGAGGAGACCGCCCGCTCGCTGGGCTGTCGGCCGACGGCCGCACTGAGGCGGGTCACCCTGCCGCTCGTGGCCCCGGGCATCGCGGCGAGCGCCGCGCTGGTGTTCCTCGCCGCCGTCGTGGAGCTGACCGCGACGCTGGTGCTGATTCCCACCGGGGCGAACACCCTGGCCACGGCGTTCTGGGGCTACCAGCAGAACGCCTCCTACGCGTCCGCCAGCAGGTACGCGATCGTGATCGTGGCCATCGCGGCCATTCCCGGCTGCCTGCTGCAACGCTGGTTCGACCGAGGCCAGGAGCAGTCATGACCGGCCTCAGCGTGGCGGGCCTGCACAAGTCGTATCCGGGCACGCCCGTGCTGCGCGGCATCGACCTGGACGTCAAGTCCGGCACACTCACCGCGATCCTCGGCGCGTCCGGGTCAGGCAAGACCACCTTGCTGCGCGTCATCACCGGCTTCGAGGAGGCTAGCCACGGATCCGTCACCGTCGACGGCACCGTCGTGGACGACAGCCGTCACCGGGTCCGGCCAGAGCACCGGCGGATCGGCCTCGTCCCGCAGGATGGCGCGCTATTCCCGCACCTGACCGTGCGCGCCAACGTGGCGTTTCCGCTGCCCCGGCGGGATCGTCGTGGTTCGCGGCCGGACGAGATGCTCGAGCTCGTCGGGCTCAGCGGGCTCGCCGCCCGCTATCCGCATCAGCTCTCGGGCGGGCAGCAGCAGCGGGTCGCGCTGGCCCGGGCGCTGGCCAGCCAGCCCAGCCTGATCCTGCTCGACGAGCCGTTCTCGTCTCTGGACGCGGGGCTGCGCGCGAGCGTCCGCAGCGATGTCCTGGCGGTCCTGCGGGCGACCGGCACCACCGCCGTGCTCGTCACCCACGACCAGGATGAGGCGCTCTCCGCGGCCGACCATGTCGCGATCCTGCGCGACGGCCGGATCATCCAGGCAGACGCCCCGCGGCAGCTCTACCAGTGCCCCGCCGACCCGCAGACCGCCGCCTTCGTCGGGACCGCCAACCTGCTGGAGGGCACCTGGGACGGAACGCGCGTGACCACGACGCTCGGCCGTCACGGCATATACGCCGGCCTGCAGACGCCACAGCCGGGCCAGGTAACCGTCCTGATCCGGCCGGAGCAGATCTGTCTCGCGCAGCCCGGTACCGATGCGGTACCCGCCCGGGTCACCGCGACCCACTACCACGGCCACGATGCCCTGGTCGCAGTGCGCCCGGATCCGCCCGGTTCCCAGGCAGGCAACGGTGACGGCAAGGAACTCCGGGTCCGGGTCAGCAGCGATGCACCCGAGCCCGGTGAGTTCGTCGGCCTGACCGTCCGCGGCTCGGTGGCCGCGTGGGCGTCGCCTGCCGGGAGCTAACGTACGTGGCCAGGTGCCGCCGAACGGACGCGGTGGTATCACATCCGTTCGGCCGAACCGAGCAACGTGCAGCCGAACGGCGGTCCTCGGGCGCGTCCACCGCCATGCCGAGTCGTTCGAGGTCGGCCGGGACGGTTGCCGCCTCGAGCCAGCCGAGTTGCCAGCTACGCGGCGCGGTCGGGCGCCATCGCTGAATCGTGTCGGTCACGAACTCGTCGATCGCGATCGGTTCGGGATGAAGGAAGTTCGGATCCTCGGCGGCCGCGATGAGATGGAACACGATCGTGTCTGCGGGAGGCCAGGCAACCGGGTGCCGTGGTGCGCGCCTAGGTCACCCGGTCGCGAGCCGGTATCCTTCACCGCGCACCGTCCTGATGGCGTGGTCGCCGAGCTTAGACCGGAGCCGGCGTACGCACACGCCCACGATGTTGGAACCCGGTTCGAAGTCATACCCCCACACCGATGTGAGGAGCCTTCCTTTGGACACCGACTGGCCCGCGTGTTCCATCAGTTCCCTGAGCACCAGGAACTCGAGCCGGGTTAGCGGTATGGGACCGCGCCCGATATCCGCCTCCATGCGGCCGACGTGCAGCTTGAGCCTCCCGGCGCTGATGACGGCGCCCAGTCCCTCGCCCCGCAGTTGCGTGTGCACCCTGGCCAGCAGCTCGGCGAGCGAGAACGGCTTGGTCAGGTAGTCCCGCGCGCCGAGCTCGAGGCAGTAAACCTTGCAATTCACGTCGGCCAGGCAGGACAGCACCATCACCGCCTGCGCGGGCCGGTCGCGCAGCAACTGGCGCAGCACGGACCGGCCGTCAGTGCCGGGCATCAGCAGGTCGAGGATAACCAGGTCATAGGTCTGGGCGAGTGCGCGCCCGAGCCCGTCTGAGCCGGTCTCAGCGAAATCGACCGCGTGACCTTCCGCCGTCAGCGCCCGGCCGATTGAGGAACGTATCGCCTGCTCATCGTCGATGAGCAGGATGCGCCCCGGTGTCATGAGGCCGACCGGGACCTCGTCAATGACCTGATCGGCGGTCATGGCGCGCTCGCTGGAGCGGACCCGGCAGGCCGGCGTGCCGGTGCCACGGCGCGGACCCGGTGCACCCGCAAAGAATTGCGCCAGACCGCGCTGTCGTGGAATACCAGAGCCATGCTTAATGGCACGGAAACTGCTACCAAGCGGTTCAAACTCCGCTCATTAAAGTTTCGTCATCTGCACCAGGAGCCGGCCAGATCCCTCTCCTGACGCAGGAGTTGCCTCGCGCTAGCCGCGCAATGAGGTATTTCGTCTCGTTATAGGCATCTAGCCCGTTATGTGGCTGTATTCAACCTAACGCGCCTAGTGCACCGGTATAGAGACCGGCCAGGTAGCCTGGCGGCAGAGACTGCGCCATCCCGCCCAGACTGGTACATTTCGGGCACCTCAGGGAGCCGCGCTCGCGTTATCGAATCTTGCGAGCAATTGATGACGGAAGGCCACGCCTAGAACTCCCCGTAGACCGCGGGTAATGGAGGCCAGGACGCAGTTGCGTTAAATACGCCAGCGGCTCCTAATGCCGATGTCGGCCAGTTGCAGTGCTAAGCGACGTGGCCACTAATCAGGTGCCCGATCACGAAGGCCATGCCGGTCGCCAGGAAAGCCGCGGTGAACTGGCGCAGCCCTCCCATCAACAGCGACCGCCCGGTCAGCTTGGCAACCGCGGCTCCGCCTGCGACGGCAGCTACTCCTGCTATCACCAGGGCCGGCTTGAGCGCCGAGTATCCAAGGAGGAAGGGGCTCAGCGGGATCAGTGCGCCGACGGTGAAGGCCGCGAACGACGCTGCCGCGGCCGTCCGTGGCGACGGCAGGTCATCTGGGTCGATCCCCAGCTCCTCGCGCACGTGCGTGGCGACGGCTCTTTCCGAGTCGGCCGAGATCTGCCGCACGACCGCCTCCGCCAGGTTCGGGGAGACCCCCTTCTCGATGAATACTTCGGTCAGCCTTCTCAGCTTCCCGGCCGGATCGCGGGCATGCTGCTTACGCTCCAGCTCGACCTCCGCCTCCGTCAGTTCGTTTTGCGACGTCACCGAGATGTACTCCCCGGTCGCCATGGAGAACGCGCCGGCTATCAGGCCTGCGATGCCGCTCAGCACGATCGCGGCGCGGCTGCCCCCGCCCCCGCCAATGCCGGCGATCAGCGAGGAGTTGGTTACCAGCCCGTCCATCGCGCCGAACACGGCTGGGCGGAGCCATCCGCCAGATACATCCCTGTGCTCACGCAGTTCTTCGTCCCCGTCACCGAACGGTGTGCCTTTCGGGAGCAGCACGAGCCTTTGGCCGAAAGGCAGCCATCCCAGGATGCGCTTGCCATCGGACAGCGGGTGCCCGGAGGCCGAGCTGCCGTGGGACGGCGGATAGGCCGGCATGGGGCCGCTGTCGTAATCTGGGTACCCCCGGGCCGGCCTGCCGTTGGGCGGGTATCCGGGAGCTGGCCTGCCGTTGGAGGGCGGGTAGGCCGACATGGGGCCGCTGTTGTAGGGCAGATACCCCCGGGCCGGCCTGCCGTTGGGCGGGTATCCGGGAGCTGGCCTGCCGTTGGAGGGCGGGTAGGCCGACATGGGGCCGCTGTTGTAGGGCAGGTACCCCGGGGCCGGCCTGCCGTTGGGCGGGTACTCCGCGGGGTATCGTCCGTTGACCAGCTGGCGCCCGGGCGTGCTGTTCAAGCGAGCAGGCGCGTAGTCCGGCCGCCCGGTGTCCCGGTGCCGACCCGCCGGGCGCCTCCTCCCGGAATCTGGATACCTCGTGACGGGAACCTCCTCGGGAAGCGATGCGTCCCCGGAGAGGTAATCGAGGTGGTCCACATCATTCACCTTGTCTTCACTTGATGATCTCGCGAGGCCAGGGCGCTTGGCTGAGACGCAGGTTAGTTACCGGCCCGGGACACCATATCGTGCACTCCCGGCGCGTATATCACACACGTATGATTCGAGACTTCCCGGCGCAAACCGACTGCCGAGCGAATTAGATGCGCGTCCCCTTTCGCTATTCGTACACCCTGAGTTTACTAGGATCATTCCGGTAGACAGGAAAATAGGAATCGGCCATTCCCGCCCGGCTATTCTGGTCGTTCTGCATGCTCGGCAGTGACCTGAATAGACAAAGCCGGGTTTACTTTCATAGCCACCTCGAAGCCTCACGGAGCCGAGTTTACCCTTCGCGTGACGGCCGTTGCCTGGCGCATCTGCCAATACCGTGATTACAAAAATATCATCGTCATCGCCGCAGCTAGACGGGCTTGGAATTTGGTTAGGCTAAGCTAACTCGCCAGAGCTCCCATGAGGTTAGTCTTTGTACCTGCGTGATGTGACCGGGTCCTGAATAACCGAGGTGACCCGTGCCGAATAGGATCTGGTACAGGACGGAACGGACCCTGTCCATCCACACGATCTTCACCCGGCGCCGGGAGAGCTTCTACTGGCTGGCGATCCTGTTCACCTTCGCGCTCGGCACCGCGGCCGGCGACCTCCTTGCCGAGAGGCTCAGCCTGGGCTACGGCGTCTCGCTGCTCCTGTTCGGCGGCCTGATCGTCCTGGTCTGCATGGCACGGTTCGGGTTCAGGATCGATCCCGTCGCGTGCTTCTGGGCGGCCTACGTGCTGACGCGGCCGTTCGGTGCCTCGCTCGGCGACCTGCTCTCACAGCCACGGGACGCCGGCGGGCTCGGCCTCGGGACCACGGCGACCAGCGGGATGTTCCTCGCCTCTATCGTCGTCCTCGTGGCATACCTGACGTTCACGAAGACCGACGTGGACGCGGAGCTGACCTGACCGCTTGCTACGGGACGGCATGGGAGCGGCCCGAGGCACCTAGCATCGGAGACGCGAAGGGCTCGGGCATCCGCATCTAGAGGGAAGCTCTTGGAGGGCCTCCCGCTGCGGCCCTGCGGCGACTTGACCAGGGCCGGGACGTTACGGGCGACGAGGGCGTTGGACTCGGCGTGCCGGATCGCCCGCTCCAGCGAGTTGCGCGTGATCTGCAGAGAGCGGGTCGAGTAGCGAGTCGAGAGCAAGCCGAAACGCGCCCAGTCCCGCCTGATTGCGGTAGCTCCGCCGCCGGTTCAATCTGTCAACGCCGCGCTCGAATGGATGATCTGACCCGAATCCGCGAATAGCGCGGCGAGCTGATCCCTGCCTCCGTAAATGATAGTACAGTCGCGGTTTTGCGGTGAGCAGCGTTCTGGACACGTTGAGTAGCGATCTAGACAAGATGTACTGTCACACTGGGTGACGAGTGTCGGTTGCGTAACCGGATCACACGGCCGTA
>Ga0070699_100001311_pt1 | contig 22919 bp, 19 predicted proteins | sample KBSK1503metaG_FD_65473 | JGI IMG/M metagenome (GOLD analysis project Ga0070699, IMG submission 65473) | Corn, switchgrass and miscanthus rhizosphere microbial communities from Kellogg Biological Station, Michigan, USA - KBS K1-50-3 metaG | ecosystem: Host-associated > Plants > Roots >...
CGCGCGTTGAGGCTCGAGCGGCCGATCAGTCACTTTCTCCGCTCGTCCTTGACGTGGACGGGTACCGTGATGGTGAAGCGGGCGTTGGTGCGGCAGGTGGGAGGGTTCCATCCCCTGCTGCGGGGGCCCGAGGACTTGCACCTGTGGTATCGGCTGGCGCTGCGGAGCGACTTCTTCTTCGTTCCGCAGGTGGTCGCGCTGTACCGGCAGCAGCCTGATCGCCGAAGCCCGGCGAGCCGGACGGTTGCAGGGCGAGTGGGATACCCTCTACCGTCTGCTCCGGCGGCACCCGGGGTTGAGATTGTGGCGCCGTCACCTCAGAAGGAAGGTCTCCAGCGTGAATGAGCGTTACGCCTGGGAGTATCGGGCTCAAGAGCACTCGTGGTGGGCGGCCTGGGCGGCCCTCCGGGCTCTCTCCTACACCCCGGCGAGCGCAAGAATCTGGAAGGCGCTGCTAGGCGCGCTCCTCTTGCGGCGATAGGCGCGCCATGAGAACCGGACATCGGTTGGGGGCTCGGATCGCCACGGTCGCTCTGGCACTGGCCACAGGATGGGCAGCGGTCCCGGCGCCGGCGAGGGCCGTGGAGATCGGTCCCGAGGAAGACTTCTGCGTCGCCGCCAACGCGCTGCCGCCGGGTGGGGAGCTCGTGCTGCGGCCGGGCGACTACCGGGGACCGTGCACCATCCTCAAGGGTGGGAGCCCGGGGGCGCCGGTGGTCATCCGGGCCGCCGATCTGCAGCATCGCCCCCATCTCGTGTACACGGGCCGGCTGGCCAACGTGCTTGACATCAAGGCGGACCACGTCACGATCCGAGGCCTCGCGCTGGGTCCGACCTCACGCGACGCCGACGGGATCCGCGTCTTCTCGCGGGCCGACGTCGTCATCGAGGACTGCACGTTCACCGAGGTCGGGGGGATCGCGGTGGCCGCGACCCACAACAGCATCCATGGCCTGGTGGTCCGGCGGAACAGCATCGAGCGGTCCGAGTCGACCGGGATGTACTTCGGCTGCCACGAAGGAGTGCACTGCGTGGTGTCGGGACTCGTCGTGGAGCGAAACTTCATCCGGACCATCCGGGCCGTCGAGCCCGAGATCGGCTACGGCCTCCAGGTGAAGCTCAACTCGAGCGGCGTCATCCGCGACAACGTGATTGTCGACACCAAGGGGCCCGGCATCATGGTGTACGGCTCCCGGGACCTACTCAGCCGTAGCGTCGTCGAGCGTAACTTCGTGATGGGGGCGCAGACGAGCGCGGGAATCGTGGTGGGCGGCGGGCCGGCCGTCGTGCGCAACAACATCTCGGTCCAGAACCGCGGCGCGGGAATCGGGCTCGAGGACTATCATGGGCGCGGGCTCCTTCGCTCGATCGTGATCGGCCACAACACGCTCTACCGGAACGTCGAGGGCGGGGTGACCATGGTCCCGGAGGCGCGGGCGCGGGACGTGGCCATCGTGAACAATGCCGTGCACACGCGGCAGGGCGCGCCCACGGTCCCAAAGGGCCGTCTCGACGTCGAGCTGGCCGGCAACGTCGATTGCACGTGGGCGCTCTGCTTCGCCAATCCGGAGGCCATGGACTTCGCCCCGGTCGACGGATCCCTGCTCCGGGGACCGGGATCCATGCGCGGGGTGGACTGGGTTCCCGCCGACGACTACTTCGGGACGAGGCGCACCCTGCCGCCGGTGCGCGGGGCGATCCAGACCGGAGCCGGACCGATCGGCTTGGGGCCGAAGCCATGAAGAAGGTGCTGGGCGGGCTGGCCGGGATCATCGTCCTGACCGCGGCGCTGGTGGGGTGGTGGCCGAAGTCGTCCCTCAACTTGGCGGGAGCGGGCTCCGATGGGACGGCCCCTGCGCCGGCCGCCGGCAACTCACCGACGAGCACGCTTACGATCCCGGAGCGCACCTGGGTGAGCCGGCCCCTGGGAACGGGATACGGCGGCCCCGGGCTCCGGCCGTATGGCGGCAAGCACACTCGGCTGCTCTACGACTCCAAGCGCGGGCGAATGGTCCTCACCGGGGGCGACTACGCCAACCCCCACATCTCGGACGACGGCAACCAGATGGTCTGGGCGCTGGATCTCGGCTCCGGCCCCGCTCCGACCTGGCGGCTGATCGGGGCCTGGTGCAACGGGCCCGAACAGCCCGGCCGGCCGGACACGGTGCTCTGGGTGTACGACTCGAAGCGAGACCGGGGCATCGTGATGCCGGGCTTCTATTTTATTACCGAGGGCGAAACCTCGGAGTGCCCAGGGGTCAAGGACCTGCCCGATCCCATGTTCTTCGACTTCGTCACCAACAAGTGGCAGCGTGTCCCGTTCGGTCCGCCGCTGGGCGGATACGGGGGCGACGAGGGAGCGAGCTTCGGCGTATACGACCCGGTCACCGACTCCGTGTACCGGGTCCGCTCCACCGACGGCGGCAACGTGATGGAGATCCTGTCGCTCCAGACCAACCGGTGGAGCTACGGGTCGATGGGGCTTCCCGCCAGCGGGAACCGTGAGCAGGCGGTGATCGACGTGGAGGGGCGGAGCATCTACCTCATCAACCGCTACCTCAAGGCCCTCGTCCGGTACTCGATCCGGCGGGGCAGCGTCGACGTGATTCCGCTTCCGCGCCAGGCGCGCCCGCCCCAGGACATGGACCTGGAGACCTACCTGGCCTTCGATCCCATCAACCGCGTGGTGCTCTACCCGAATAGCTACGAAAACAGCGGGCGCATGTACGGGCTCGGGATCTACCACGTCGACTCGAAGAAGTGGGAATGGGAGGCGGTACCCCCCGGCCCTCCGTTCGTCCAGGGGAACGTCCTCGCTTTCGATCCCGGGAACAACGTGATGTTGCTGTACGGCGGCAAGGACGGGTCGGACGCCGGGGTGCCTGAGGTGTACTGGCTCTACCGGTACGGGAACGCAGGCGGTCGACGGCCGCAGTGAGGCTCGGAGCTGCGCGCAGCGATTCCCGGAACTCGATCCGGGCCGGAACCTTGAAGTCGACGAGCCGCTCCTTGCAGTCGAGCACGATCTCCTCCGTCGTGCAGGCGGTGGTCGCGACGATCGCGCAGCAGACCAGGTCGTCCCCGCTGGCGCTGGGCGCTCCGTAGACTGCCACGTCTCCCACCTTCAGGTGGCTCTTGATGGCGTCCCTACCTCATCGCCGACAGGGGGTGCCAGCGACACTGGGTCAGGAACTCGACGAGGAACGACGTCGAGCGGACTCGCGAGGCGGTAGAACGGGAGCGAGAGGAGCTCGGCGAGGGCGAGCCGGACTGCGGCGCCCAATTACTATGTCTGCCGGAGACGCTGAGAGGCATGCTGGCGTTGTAGCCGCCGATCTCCGCCAGCATGGCCGGCGTCATGGCGGGGCGAACCGGTAGATGTAGACCTCGGTCTCGGCCGTCTGCACGAGCACGTAGAAGTTCTTCGAGGGGATGTAGAGGAACTTGCTCATCACCAGGATCTTGCCAGGCTCGCCGGTGAAGATGGTCGGCGGAGACACCGTGTTGTCGGGCGCCGCCTTGACCTCGGTCCAGGTCCAGGTCGGGGGGTCGAGCACGAACACCGACGTGCCGCCCGCCCAGCCCACGAACTTCTTGATCGACGAGTCGTAGACGAAGCCGGGCCCGCGCGCCCTGACCACGTCCTGGGGGCCGCGCGTCTGCACCGCCAGCCTGATCGAGCCACTAGAGATGTTGTAGTAGCTCAGGTCCCCGTTGCCGACGCGCACGAACAGCCGCCGTTCCGGATCGATGGCCGAGACCGGCTCCTCGCCGGAGAACATGTCGCCCAGGTAGCTCCAGCGGTTCCTCTTGGGGTCGTACTCGCCCAGCACGTTGTGGTCGCTCAACGCGAAGACGTGCCCGCTGACCGGGTCGTATTCGGAGGTGACGCTCACGCCGAGCACCCGCGAGTTGGCCATGCGCTGCCAGCGGTTGGAGGCCAGGTCGAGCATCCAGGTCGCCTGCGTGCCGCCGCCCGAGCCACTCCAGAGCGAGCCGCCGCCCCGCCAGAGCTTGTCGACGTCGGGGATGTAGTTGAGCCCGTCGTAGCTATGCACCGCGGCGGGGTTGCCGTCGGGATACTCGTCGCGGCCCTCCGACACCTCGGCGGGCGGGATCTGTGGGCTCGGGCCCCAGATTCGCGACCAGCGGAACGTGTTCACGTCGAACGCGTAGACCTCGTTACCCGCGTAGTCCTCGTGGCCGCCTCCGTGGAACAGCACGCGCGCGCGCTTGGAGTCATAGGCCGCGCCGCTCCACGCGACGAGGACGTTGCCGGGACGCCCTTGCGGCGTGGGCACGGGCGGGAAGACCCCGGCCTGCTGATCGAGGCGGGAGTTCGGGATCGCGTACCACCGGCCCGGTTCCGGTTTCAGCGCGATGGCCCCGCCGGCGGCGGAGACGAAGACGAAGACGGCGGCGAGGAGAAGATGTCGGATCATCGAACTCTCGACCAAGGCTACACCGGAGAATCGCCCCCGACAAGTTGACGCCGGTGGCGCTACCTGTCTGGCGGCACGGGTCGGACGGCTTGTGTCCTTACCATCTCTGACGACGGCGAGACTGCGTCATCAACCGCTTCCTGAAGGCCCTCATTCGGTACTCGGTCCGGAGGGGGGCGTCGACGTGATCCCACTCCCGCGCCTGGCGCGCCCTCCTCAGGACACGGACCTGGAGACCTACCTGGCCTTCGATCCCATCAATCGCGTCGTCCTACGAGTACGCTGGCCGGATGTACGACCTCAGGATCTACCACGTCGACACGAAGAAATGGGAGTGGGAGGCCGTCCCGGCCGGCCCGCCCTTCGTACAGGGTCCTCGGCTTCGACGTCGGAAACAACGCGATGCTGCTCTACGGCGGCAAGAACGGAACGGATGTCGGCCTGCCCCAGGTGTACTGGCTCTACCGCTACGGAAGCGGGAGCGGCCGGCGGCCGCGCTGATCGTCAGAGCTGACCGCGGAGGATCTTGCCGGCCGGGCTCTTCGGCAGCGCGTCGCGGAATTCGATGCGGGCGGGGACCTTGAAGTCGGCGAGGCGCTCCTTGCAGTAGAGCAGGATCTCCTCCGTGGTGCACGCCGCCGTCGCCACGATGGCGCAGCAGACCACGTCGTCGCCGCTCGCACTGGGCGCCCCGAACACCGCAACCTCCTCCACTTTCGGATGGCTCTTGAGGACATCCTCGACCTCGTAGGGATTGACCTTGAAGCCGCCCCGGTTGATGAGGAGCTTCTTGCGGCCGGTGAGCCGGATGCAGCCGTCCGGGCCCATGATCCCGAGGTCGCCCGAAAGGTAGAATCCGTCCCGGAAGCTCTCGGCGGTCGCCTTCGGATTACCCTGGTAGCCCGACGTGGCGAAGGGGCTCGCGATGGCGATCTCGCCTTCCTTCCCGGCGGGCAGCGGCTGGCCTTCCGAGTCAATCACCTCCACGCGCACGCCATCGAGCGCTCCGCCCACCGACTCCTGGCAGCTCTCGGGATCGGGGTGACGGTTGAAGCTGATCGTGCCCGTCTCGGTAGAGCCGTACAGCTGGCGGATGACCACGCCGTACTGGTCCCGGAAGCGCTTGCGGTCGGCCGGCATCAGGGGCGCGCTCGAGGAGAAGACCAGGCGAAGGGCGGAGAGGTCCACGTGCCCGCGCAGCGGGGTCTGGCCGAGGATGGCGAAGATCTGAGGAACCCCGCCCAGGAAGGAGATCCGCTCGGCGGTGAGGAGGCTGGTCACCTCCCGCCGCCGGAACTCCGCCACCGGATACAGAGTCGCGCCGGCGTACATGCTGGTGAGCATGGTCCGCACCAGGCCGTTGACGTGGAAGAAGGGCGCCACCCCGAGGAAGCGGTCGGCCTCGGTGACCGCGAAGGTGGAGCGAAGACACTCGAGCTCGGCGAGGAGATTGGCGTGGGTCCGGATAACCCGCTTCGGTGTGCCGGTGGAGCCCGAGGTGTACTGCTGGAGCAGCGGCGCTCCCGCGTGCGCGGGGAGCGGCACCCCTGCCGTCGTGCCGGGCCTTCGCTCACAGGCGCCGTCGGCGCGGGAGATCTCGAAGAGGGCCGGCGCGCGGGAGAGGGCCTCGAGGGTCGGCGCGGCGCGCTGGAGGGTGGCGGCGTCCGCGAGGAGGGCCACCGCGTCCAGGTCGTTGAGATGGCTGGTGAGATCGTGGGAGCCATAACCCGGGTTCACGGGCGCCACGACCGCCCCGGTACGGGCACCCGCGAAGAAGGCGGCGACGAAGGCCGCGGAGTTGGGCAGCATCACGGCCACCCGCTGCCCGGGTGTCCGCACCGCGGGCGCGATGGCCCGGGAGATGCGGAGCGACCATTCGAGGAGCTGGCCGTAGCTGATCTCCTGGCCGGCCTCGGACAGAGCGATCCGCGCGGGCTGGCGGGCGCAGAGGGCGTCGAAGGCGTCGGGGAGCGTGGTGGCTAGGCTCATGGGGCGCGTTTCTCCTGGATGAAACCAGCCAGCGAGCCCACGGTCTTGAAGCGGGCTGCGGTGAGCTCGCTCTCGTCGAGCGTGAGCCCAAATTCCTCCTCGATGGCGCAGACGAGCTTCAGGATTTCCACGGAGTCGAGGCCGATTCCCTCGCCGAGCAGGCCGGTGGATCCATCCATGGCCGCGGGAAGAGGCACCGCCTCGACGTTACGACGGAGGAGGGAGACCAGCCGCTCCACCGTGTCGGCGGCGGTCGGTTGGCCTTCGCCGGACGCGGCCCGCGCGGTCTCGGGCTGCTCGCGAAGCAGGATTCGCGCGGGCACCCCGGTCGCCACCACGTTGTCGGGCAGCGAGGTGATCACCACCGAGTTGGGTGAGACCCGGACGTAGCTGCCCACCGTGATCTTCCCGAGGATCTTGGCGCCGGTGGCGGCGGTGAAGTGGTCGCCGATGACCGGCCGCTCTTCGTCGCCCGCGAAGGTGCCGATCATGTTTCCGTGGGAGAGCGTGCAGTGCTCCCCCACCACGGCGCCGGCGCCGACCACGACGCCCTGGGGGTGATAGATCCGCAGCCCCTTCCCGATGATCGCGCGCGGTGAGATCTGGGCGCCGGTGAGGACGGAATTGACGTAGCTTGTGACGACCGCGAACGGCCCCAGGTGATGGAGCAGGAGCCACCGGGCGAGCCGGTAGAAGAGGACCGCCTGCAGCCCGGGGTGGAAGAAGAAGAGGCCAAGCTTGCTGGCCAACCCGGGCTCCTGGGCGGTCATCCGTCGGACGTCGGCGCGGACGGCCTCGAGCATCATTGGGGACCCAGCAGGGGGGAACCCAGCAGGCTGCGGCCCAGGAGTGCCTCCAGCTGCTGGTCGGCCACCTTCGAGATCACGTAGCGATGCTTGCCGGAGGGCGCCCGAGGAATCTCCGGGGTGATCTCGACCTCGACCGAGACCCCACTGCCGAGGAGCCGGCCGAGGCGCGACACCACCAGGTCGGGGGTCTCGCTCGCGAAGCCCTGATCGGGCACCAGGCGGACGCGGACCAGGTCCACACGCTCTTGCACCAGCTGGAACTCGCGGAGGCCGGGCAGCTCTCGCAGGATGTAGATGGCGGCCAGAGCGTGCATCACGCGGCCCTCGGGGGTGACGAGGAAGTCGGTGCGGCGCCCCTCCACGGTGGCCAGGCACGGGAGCCCACGCCCGCACCGGCAGGCGGCCTCGGCGAGCGAGCCGACATCGCCGGTCCGGTAGCGGATGATCGGCATCGCGAACGAATAGGCGTTGGTGACGACGATCTCGCCGCTCGCGCCGGCGCCGGAGCCCGACCCCGGGAGGATCTCGACCGTGATCCCCTCGGTCGTGACGTGCAAACCGCCGGCCGGACACTCGTTGGCGATGAGGCCGGCGTCGCGTGAGCCGTACTCCACGGCGGCCGGGCAGCCGAAGGCCGACTGGATCGCCGCCCGTTGGAAGTCGTAGAGCGGCTCGGCGGTGGTGAAAGCCACGCGGAGGCTGTCCGGCCCCGGCGCGCGGTCGTGGCCCTGCAGGTAGCGGGCGAGCAGGTAGAGCGCGCTCGCGTAGCCGAAGAGCTTCTGCGGGCGCTCGCGCGCGAGGATGTCGGCGTAGCGGGCGAGCGCGGGCTCGCCGAGGTCGAAGGCGGAGAGGAGGCGCGAGTTGATGAGCCGGTCGCGGAACGTACGCAGGCGGTCCTGCCGGCCCGTTTCGATCGGGGATCCCCAGAGGACGATTTCGGGCGCGCCCATGTCGACGCCGAACCAGCGGTGGGCTCGGAGGCGCGTGGCGTCGGTGAAGGCCGCCCGCTCGGCATCCACCATGATGGCCACCGGCGAGCCGGTCGATCCGCCGGTGCTCATGCGCTGCACCCCGCGGAGCTTCCGGCGGGGCTGCAGATCGTCGAGATGCCGGCGGAGCAGGTCCCGCGTGAGGTAGGGAATCCGCGCGAAGTCCTCGAAGGACTGGATCCGCGCCGGCTGGAGGCCGTGCTCGTCGAGGAGGCGCGTGTAGTAGGGCACCTCGCGGTAGGCGAAGTCGAGGTGGGCGCGGAGAGCGCGGAACTGCGTCTCGCGCAGGGCCGTAGGGGAGAGCCACTGGCTCTTCTCGAGCTCGCATAGGCGGGCATGGGTCGGCTTGCCTTTGAGCCATTCGTGAACCGGAAAGATCAGGCGATTTACCAGGATGGGCAGCATCAGCGCACCACCCCGTGGAGCTCGGCCAGCACGTCGCGGGTCGCGCGCTCCCAGGAGTGCCGCCGGGCGTGGGCCGCGAGAGGCTCGGGAGCCCAGGGCCGCTCGAGCGCAGCCCGCAGCGCTTCCGCGAAGGCCGTGTCGTCGGCCGCGGGCACCAGGGTCCCCAGGCTCGGGTCGGTGACGATCTCCGCGTTGCCGCCCACGCGCGTGCTCACCACCGGCCGGCCGCAGGCCATGGCTTCCAGCAGCACGTTGGCCCAGCCCTCCGAGCGGGTGGCGAGGCAGAACACGTCGGCCGCCCCCATCCACAGGGGAATCTCCCCGTGCGGGCGCTCGCCTGCGAGGAGCACGTGATCGCGAAGGCCGTGGTCCCGGATCAGGCCCTCGAGGACCGGCCGCAGGCTGTCGGCGCGCCGGCCTCCCCCGACGATCACGTAGAGCAGGTCCGGGTGCCGGCGAAGCAGGGACGGCAGCATCGCCACGATCCGGTGGTGTCCCTTGCCTTCGTTGAGCCCGCCGACCGAGAGCAGGATCTTGGCGTCCTTGGGGAGGTCGAGCGCCCGCCGCGCCTCGCTCCGCTCCATCGGGAAGAAGCGGCTCGTGTCGACCCCGTTGGGGATCACACGGACCTTCTGGGGCGGGATGCCGAGAGCCACCGCGGTCTGCTTGAGCGACTCGCTCACCGCCAGGACCCGGGCCGCCCGGCGGAGCGCCAGCCGGAGCTGCGGACGGTGCAGCGGATAGGTGGCCAGCCTCACGATGCTGCCGCGCAGGGTGATCACCACGGGCCGGCGGAAGATCCGGCCGAGGATCGCGCCCGCGAGGCCGTCGGGGTAGGCGAAGTGGGTGTCGATGACGTCGAAGGGAAACGAGCGGCGGAGGCGCCAGAGGAAGGGGAGGAGGGAGATGGCGTACAAGCCTCCGTCCAGCCACTTGAGGTAGCGGGGGATGCAGAAGAAGCGGGGATGGCGTACCTCGAGGCCCTCGTGGCGCTCCACCGGAGCGATCCCCGCCCATTGCTCGCCGCGGATGAGGCGGTTGAACGGGAACCACGGCACCGGCGCTACGACCACGACCTCGCACTCGCTCGCGATCCGGCGGATGCGCTCCCGCACGAAGACTCCGAGCGCCGGCTGCTTGACGTTGGGGAACGTGAAGCTCAGTACCAGCACCCGGAGCCGCCGCTCGGAGACGGGCGGAGGAGCCGCGTCACCGCTAGGGCCGCAGGGACCCATAGAGCTCCAGATACCGCGAGACGACGCGGGCCCATGACCGCTCGCGCTCGACGTGGGCGCGGGCGGCCTGCCCGAGCGAGACCCGGAGCCGCTGGTTCGAGGCCAGGTGCGTGGCCTGCTCGACCAGCGACGCCGCGTCGTCGGCACGGAACAGCATGCCGGTGGAACCGTGCTGAATCAGCTCCGACAGACCTCCGACGTCGCTGGCCAGCACCGGCTTGGCCATGGCCATCGCTTCCAGTGGCTTCAGCGGGGTGACCAACTCGGTCAGGCGCATGCGCTTGCGGGGACAGACGAAGACGTCGATGAGCGAGTAGTAGTCGGCGACCTCCTCGTACGGCACTTGACCCGGCAAGAGGATCGCACCGCCACTGCCCGCGGTGGCCTCGCGGAGCGCCGCGGTGTCCTCGCCGCCGCCGACGAGCAGCAGGCGCGCGCCGGGAACGCGCTCGCGGAGCCGGGGGAGCGTCTCGACGAGGAACCGCAGGCCTTCGTAGTGATAGAAGGAGCCGATGAAGCCGAAGACCAGCTCACCGTTGATGCCGAGGCGCCCGGCCAACCGCTCGTTGCGCCCGACCGGCTGGAATCGATCGACGTCCACCCCGTTGCCGACCACCGCGATGCGCCCGGGCTCCACGCCCCGACGGATGATCTCCCGGCGCATGCCCTCGGCGATGACGACGACCCGGTCCGCGTGCCGGAACAGGAAGGTCTCCAGGGCGCGTGTGAGGCGATAGCGCGCCGAGCCCTCCCGCGTGGTCCCGTGATCGACCGCGGCGTCTTCCCAGAAGGCCCGCGCCTCGTACACCACCGGAATGCCCAGCCGGCGCCCGACCCACAGCGCGGGCAGGCCGTTCAGGACGGGGGAGTGCGCGTGGAGGAGGCTCGCGCCTTCGGTCCGGGCGACCTCGGCGATCCGGGCCGCGAACCGGCGCATGAGCGAGAGCGACCCCGCGTAGCTCGAGGTCTCCGCGGCCCCGCCATCGCCCGTCCGGTAGTACTCGATCCCGTCGCGCTCTTCCCGCTCCGGGCCCGGCACCGGGTGCTTCGGAGAGGTGACGACCACCGGCGTGAGGCCGAGCTCGCGCTGGAAGCCCACGATGTTGCGGCTGCGGGTGCTATAGCCGCTCATGACCGGGATCGAGTGGTCGAGGATGTGGAGGACCTTCACGCGGAGGTCTCCCCGGCCGCGACGCGACGGCACAGGAACCACACCGCGTGCGCCAGCGCCGAGCCCACCATCGGCGACGAGCGGACCGCCCGGCGGATGGGCGCGGAGTCGAGGGCGCGGCCGAGAGCAGGCAGGCGGCGCGGAGGCAGACAGAGCGGAATCCGGGCCTGCACCGCCAGGCCCTGGGCCCTCAGCCAGCGCGCGACCGCCTCCGGATCGTGGGTGAGCACGCGGGGCGGCAGCCGCCGGAGCCGCGCATGGAGCCGACGGGCTCGCGCGGCGAGACTCCGGCTGCTGAGCGCCTCGAGCAGCAGCGTCCCGCCGGGCCGGAGCACGCGAGCCATCTCGACCAGCGCCTGCTCGGGTCGACTGAGAGCCTGGAGCACGCCGATGGACACCACGAGATCCACCTCACCGGAGCGAACCGGCAGCGCATAGGCATCCCCGGCCAGATAGTGGCCCTTGCGCCCGGGATCGGCGGCCAGCGCCCGGCCCAGGCTCGGCACCGAGTAATCGAGGCCGATGGCGCGATACCCGACCCCGGCCAGGATTCGCACGTAGGTCCCGGCCCCGCAGCCGAGCTCGAGTGCCACCGGGGCCGGGCCCGGGCTCGCGGCCGGCACGACCGAGCGAAACAGGTGAACGCGCCGCTCCAGCCCGGACTCAGACCAGCCGGAGATGCTGGCCTCGCTGCTAAGGGTGCGGGCGAACCGCTCGAAGCGGGCGCGCCACTCGTCCTCGAAGCGGCTCACGGGCTGACGATCCCCGCCGGCTCCTGGGGATCGAGAAACGTGCGGGCCCACATCTCAAACATTAGCACGGCCCAGATTTGGGCCGAATGGTCGCGAATCCCACGCTGGTGCCGCTCCCAGATCTGCCGCAGCCGGGCCGGGCGGATATGGCCCCGGCCGAGGGCGCGCTCGGAGAAGAGCACGTCGTTCGCGAGGTCGCGGAGGTCGCTCCGCAGCCAGCGGGCCAAGGGAATCTCGAACCCTTGCTTGGGCCGATGGATCACGGAGCCCGGCACGCGCCCCTCGAGATGGCGCTTCAGCAGATACTTCGAGGTCCGGCCCCGGTACTTGAGCTCCGACGGGACCGTGGTCGCAAACTCGATGAGCCGGTGGTCGAGGAGCGGGCAGCGGATCTCGAGCCCGTTGGCCATGCTCATCCGGTCCACCTTGACCAGCATGTCGTTGGCGAGCCACGTCTTGAGATCGACGTAGAGAAGCTGGCTGAGGGCGTCGAGCCCGCGAACCCGGTCGAAGTGCCGCGCGAAGGGCCGGAAGGGGTCGTGGCCGCCCAGCGCGGCTTTGAGCTCGTCCGAGAGCAGCCGGGCCTTCTCGTCGCTCCGGAAGAGCGAGAGATCCGCGAAGTAGGCCCGCTCGAACGTGGTCCCGAGGTTCTGGAGGAAGTAGCGGGCCCGCAGTGGGCGGGGCATCCAGTCCGCCTTGGGATAGACGCGGCCGAGCGGCCGCAGCACCCCCGCGCGAAGCCAGGCCGGCAGCCAGCGACGCAGGCGGGCCTCGGAGCGATTGAGCCCGTAGCGGCGCTGATAGCCCGCGAAGACCTCGTCGCCGCCGTCTCCCGACAGAGCCACGGTGACGCGCTCGCGCGCGGCCTTGGCGACGTAGTACGTCGGCAGAGCGGACGAGTCGGCGAAGGGCTCGTCGAGATGCCAGACGAGGCGGGGGAGCACGTCGGCGGCGCGGGCTTGCAGGACCACTTCGTGGTGGTCCGTGCCGACCGCCTTGGCGACGGCCCGCGCGTGCTCGAGCTCGCTGAAGGCCTGCTCGGTGAAGCCGACGGAGGTGGTGACGATGGGCGTGCTCGAGAGGCGGGCCATGGCCTCCACGATGGCGCTCGAGTCCACCCCGCCGCTCAGGAACGCCCCCACCGGCACGTCGCTGACGAGGCGGACGCGGACCGCGTCCAGGAGCACGGTGTCCAGGGCGCGGAGTGCTTCGGCCTCGGTCCGCTCGATGGGGGCGACGTGAGGCACGTCCCAGTACTCCGCGGCCCGGATCCGCCCGCCATCCCAGACCAGGTAGTGAGCGGGTGGGAGCTGGTGGATGCCCAGCAGGATGGTGGCGGGGGCCTGGACCGCGCCGAGCGAGAAGTAGGTGTCGAGGGCCTCGAGATTCAGGGCGCGCTTGAGGGCATGGTCCTGGAGCAGGGACTTCAGCTCTGAGGCGAAGAGGAACCGGTCGCCGTCCCGCGCGTAGTAGAGCGGCTTCTTGCCGACGCGGTCCCGGGCCAGGAGCAGCCGGCGGCGCCGATCATCCCAGAGCGCGAAGACGAACATGCCGGCGAGACGCTCGACACAGCGATCTCCCCACTGCTCGTAGGCGTGGACGATGGCCTCCGTATCGGACTTCGTCGCGAAGCGGTGACCGTGGGCCCGAAGCTCCTCCCGGAGCTCCTGGAAGTTGTAGATCTCGCCGTTTAGGATCACGGCCACCGTCCGGTCCTCGTTGAAGATCGGCTGGTCCCCGGTCTTGAGATCGATGATGCTGAGGCGGCGGTGCCCGATGGCGGCGCCCGGCCAGACCTGGAGCCCCTGGGCGTCGGGGCCGCGATGGGCCAGGCATTTGGTCATCCGAGCGATCAGACTTCGATCGATCGGATATCCGGGATCGGCGTGGACGAGGCCGGCAATACCGCACATCGTCAGACCCAGTAGAACGTGTTGATGACCTGCACGGCCTTCCGTACCGCCGGACGCCAGAAGCCGAGATCGGGGACGACCCCCTTCGGGGAGGCCTGGATGAGACCGGCCGCCAGCTCTCCGAAGGTCTGCACCCGGAAGCGGTCCCGGTTGGCGTCGAGGAAGCGCAGGAGGGTCCGCAGCCGGCGGAGGACGATACGGTTCAGCCGGAGGCGGGAGTAGGTCATGTCCCAGGGCTTCACGAAGGTGAAGCTGTGGAAGAGCAGGGTGACGTGCGGCATGCCCGCCGAGTGCGCGGTGTCGAGGATCCGCGCCATCTCCCAGGCGCAGAGGGCCACCGGATCGAAGGGCTTATAGCCGTTGCCCTCGCGGATCCGGGTGCGCGCCACCGTGACCGGGAGCTCGCAGACGCCCTCGATGGACTGGACCACATTGGGCTCGGGGGGATCATCGGCCAGCGACGGAACGTCCTGCTGGGCCGGGTTGTAGCTCGAGTCGATCAGGAACCCGAGCTTCCCCAGTGCGCGGAGGGTCACGCGGCTGGCCGCGAAGTTGCCGGCGCGGAACGCGACCGGGGCCCGGCCGGTGCACATCCGGAAGAGCTCGCAGGCCTCCTCCAGCATCTCAAGCTGGCGCTCGGGAGAGTGGGCGCAGAGCTGATCGCACGCGGCGAGGCGATAGTGGTCGCGATCGACCGCGCCGGCATCTAGAAAGCGCCGGTAGTACCAGTACACTGGGTGCAGGTGGAGCTGGACGTCCTGGCCGGCGGTCAGGAGGGCCTCGACCACGGATCGAGTGTCGGCCTCACCCAGCACGCGGGTAGCCAGCGTCTCGCACAAGAAGGTCGCCCGGAACCCGTAGCGGCCGAGCTCGCGCGTGATCAGCGGGATCCCGTAGGCGTCCGGGCCGTCCTGGCAGAATACGTGCCGTGACGCCGGAAGCGGTGCGTGCTCGGGGTCGTCCCAAGCTCCGCCCATCGCGCTCTCGGTGTCGATCGTGATGTGGACGGCGGTCTTCATGGCACGTAGGAGGCCCGGCGCGAGCGGCGCGCGGCCGGCTTCGCGCCGACCGACTCGTAGAGGTCGCGGTAGCCCTGGGCCATCCGCTCGAGGGTGAAGTGCTGGAGCACGCGCCGGCGCGCAGCCTCGCCGTGACCCTCCCGCAGCCGCGCGTCCTCGACGTAGTAGCGGAGGGCGGCCGCGAGCACAAGGGGGTTGCCGACCGGCACCAGGGCCCCGGTGACACCATGCTCGACCAGCTCCGGATTGCCGCCGACCCTGGTTGCCACGACCGGCAGCCCCGTGGCCATCGCCTCCAGCACCGTGTTCGAGATCCCCTCGGTCAGGGACGGCAAGACGAAGGTGTCGAACGCCCGGAGGAGGACCGGGACATCCTGGCGCATGCCCAGCAGGTGCACGCGCCCGGTCAGTCCCAGCTCGTGGATCAAGCGCTCCAGGTCGGGACGGCACGGGCCGTCCCCGACGACCACGAGCTCGGCGGCGGGCTGATCGGTTCGGAGGACCGAGAAGGCCCGTAGCAGTCCCGCGTGATCTTTGACCGGATCGAGGCGTCCGACGGTGCCGACCACGACCGCGTACGGGGGCAGCCGCAGGATCCGCCGAGCGGCCTGCCGGTCCCCGCCGGCGAAGCGGCCGACGTCCACCCCGTTGTGGATGGTCACCAGCTTGGCCGCGGGAAGACGGACCGTCGTCAGCAGCCACTGCCGGAGGTCGAACGAGACCGTCACGAAGCGGGTGACGAGCGGCGCGAAGACCCGGCGCAGCCGCCGACGCCTCGGGTCCAGCCCCTCCGGATCGGCGGCTTCCCGTCCGTGCTCGCCATGGATGACCACGGAAACGCCGGCCAGCCGCGCGGCGGGGATCGCGTCGAAGGCTCCCCAGTTGCGCGAGTGCACGATGGACGGCCGGAGGCGTCGCAGCAGGGACGCGAGCCTCACCACCGCCCCCACGTCGATGCCGGGCCGCTTGCCGATGCAGTGGCATTCCACGCCCTCGGGGAGGCGCTCCGCGAGCGGCCCGACCGCGGACATGGTGACCACGGTGTGGCGGCCGCCGGGGGAGAGGGCGTTGATCAGGTTGACGACGCCGTTCTCCATGCCCCCAACCGCGAGGGAGTCCACCACGTGGACGACGTGGCTCATCGGTCGAGCCACCGGCGGGCCCACTCCTCGAGAGCGAGAAGGGCCCAGATCTGGCTCGAGCGGTCCCGGCCGCCACTCTGGTGCTCGTCGAGGAGCGCGGAGACCGCCGCCGGGTTCACCAGGCCGCGCTGGCGCGTCCGGCGGCCATCCAGGACGTCACGCACGTAGTCCGTGAGCTCGCGCCGGAACCAGGAGGCGATCGGGAGGCCGAAGCCCATCTTGCGTCGGTTGAGGATGCCGGCGGGCAGATCCGTGGCCATCGCGCGCTTGAGGATGACCTTCCCGGCCCCGTCACGGAACTTGAGCGCGGTGGGCATGGTGGCCACGTACTCCATCAGCACGTGGTCGAGCAAGGGCACGCGGGCCTCGAGCGAGACCGCCATGCTCGTGCGGTCCACCTTGGTGAGGATGTCCTCCGGAAGATAGCAGTGAATGTCGAGGTACTGAAGGGTGGAGGCGTAGTCCCGCGTCCGCCCCTCCACGGCCAGCCGACGGAAGAGGTCCGGGCTGACCAGCGGCTTCACGTGCTCGCGCGCCCCCGGGGAGAGCAGGCTCCGGAGGGTTTCGCTCCGTTGATAGGCCATCAGCTTGAAGTAGCGATCCACCGGGGAGGCGCCCAGCAGGTCGAGGTAACCCTGCCCGCGCGCGCCGGGGGGTAGCAGCCGGGCGGCCAGGCGGAGCAGCGGCCGAGCGAGGACGGCCGGGAAGGCGTCGAGGCTCTCGTGCAGCCGCTGCGCGCGCGCGTAGCGCGTGTAGCCGAGAAAGTTCTCATCGCCGCCATCCCCGGAGAGGCCCACCGTCACGTGCTCCCGCGTGATCTTCGAGACATAGTAGGTGGGCAGGGCCGACGAGTCCGCGAAAGGCTCGTCGAACTGCCACGCGAGCCGGGGCAGCGTGTCGAGCGCGTTCGGCTTGACCACGTACTCGAAGTGCTGGGTCTCGTAGCGCTGGGCGACCGCCCTCGCGTGCTCGAGCTCGTCGAAGTCGCTGTCGTCGAAGCCGATGGAGAAGGTCCGCACCCGGCCGGCCGTCGCCTGGGCCATCAGCGCCACCACGGTGCTCGAGTCCACGCCCCCGCTCAGGAAGGCCCCGATGGGCACGTCGCTCACGAGATGGCTGCGGACCGCGTCGCTCAGGTGCCAGCGAAGCCCCTCGAGCCAGTCCGCCTCCGAAGGCCGGTCGTTTGGCTCGAAACGGAGGTCCCAGTAGCGGCGGATCTCGGGCTCCCCCCGATCCAGATCGAGGAGGAGGTATGAGGCCGGGGGCAGCTTTCGAATCGACCGGAAGATGGTCCGGGGGCTCGGGATGTAGTGAAGGGTGAGGAAGTCGCGGAGCGCCTCCCAGTCGAGCTCTCGCGGAAGCGCCGGGTCCTCTAGGAGGGCCTTGATCTCTGAGGCGAAGAGCAGCCGCCGGCCGTCCCAGGCGTAGACGAGCGGCTTGATGCCCACGCGGTCGCGGGCGAGAAACAGCCGCCGGCGCGCCTTGTCCCACAGCGCGAACGCGAACATTCCCCGTAGCCGGGGCAGGCACTCGACGTCCCAGGCCTCGTAGGCGCGCAGGATCACTTCGGTGTCCGAGGTCGTGCGAAACGCGGCGCCGCGGGCCTCGAGCTCGCGGCGCAGCTCCCGGAAGTTGTAGATCTCCCCGTTGAAGATCAGGACGACCGAGCCATCGTCGGAGGCCATCGGCTGGTCGCCGGTGACCAGGTCGATGATGGCCAGGCGCCGGTGGCCGAGTCCGACCGGGCCGTCGAAGAAGAAGCCGTCGCCGTCCGGCCCCCGGTGGGCGATGGCGGTGGTCATGACCCGGAGTAGCTCGGAGTCGGGCGCCGCGCCGTCACACCGGAACATTCCCGCGATCCCGCACATCGGCTAGCCCCTCGCGACCTGACCTTGGACGGGCACCATCTCGGCGGTGGGCAGCGCAGGCGCTTCCGCCGGCGCGCGAGCGACGAAGACCTTCAGGAGCACGGTGATGGCCACCAGGTGATAGAAGAGATCGAAGTACGACATACTGAGAAACGCCCCGCTGACCGCGTAGCCGGCGAGGCTCACCTCCACCATCTTGGCGCAGTCGTTGATCCACTGCTGGTCTGGGCGGTTCCGCGTGACGTGCACGATGTACCGCAGGCTCACGAACGTCGACGCGATCAGCCCCAGGAACAGGGCGAGGCCGACGAAACCGTGCTCGGCCAGCACCTGGAAGTAGATGCTGTGGGCATCGTGCTGCCGGTCGGCGTAGATGTAGTCGGGAATATAGGTCTGATAGATCTCCATGCTGAATGTTTTGAAACCGCCGCCGAGGATCGGACTGTCCTTGGCCAGCTGGTACGCGACCCACCACGAGGTCAGGCGCTGGTTCGCCGAAATGTCCTGCTCGTACGACTCGATGGTCTCCATCTTCTCGGTCCAGTTGCTGGGCATCAGCGACGGCCCGATGAGGCCGGCCGCGATCAGAAGGGGCAGGATGAGCAGCTTGGCCCGGCTCTTCAGAAAGAGCAGCGGGAGGATCACCAGGAGTCCGACCAGCGCGCCGCGGGAATGGGTGATCAGGGTGGCCACCATCGACAAGAGCGCCATCGCGAGCAAGAGCCGGCGCAGCCACACGCGCGTCTCCTGCCGGCGCAGGTAGAAGAGGAGGGGGATGACCATGATGAGGGCCAGCCCGATCTCGGTATTGCCCGCAATGAAGGAGTCCGGCGGGCCCAGCACCTGGTTCTGGCCTCCGGTCATGAAGGCCCAGATCCCGCCCTTGAGCCCGAAGAACCCGATGGACATCGCGATGACCCAGATCAGGGCTTTGAGCTTCCGCTCCTCCTGGAGGAGCATCAGGCTCAGGTAGGTGCCGAAGAGGATCTTCGAGACCTTCGAGAACTGCTCCCAGGCGTCGTGCGAGTAATAAGCGAAGATCGTGGTGAGGAGAAACCAGCCCCAGAGGGCGGTGAGGAGGTAGACCTCGAGCGCTCGCGGGGGAGCCTTGACGTCCCGGCTGAAGGGCAGGCCGAGCAAGGTCGTACCCATGACCATCATCCCGAACGGCACGGAGTAGGCGAAGCCCCATGTGAGCCGGTGGGGGTTCATGTACCCGAGCCACGACCAGGTGAGGACGCCGATCCACGGGCGCGCTAGGCAGAAGGGCAGCAGCCAGAAGATGACGACCGTGACCGCCAGGTCGCGAAGGCTCATGCGCGCACCGGTCTCGGCACTCCTCCGGTCATTGCATCACCGCCGCAACCGGCCGCAGGAGCCGGATGGCCTCCTGGAGCTCAGGGATGGATTTCGCGATGTAGACCTCCGGGGGAAGACCGTCGAAGTAGCGGTCCACCGCCCCCCGGATCGTGTCCCAGGCCTTGCCGGTCTTTCCGAGCTGGTAGTCCACCAACGGATCGTCGAACTTGAGCATCTTCTTCTGCTCCCGCATTCCGAAGAGGGCCAGGCGTACGGTCCGGTACATGAGGTCGATGGTCTGGTGAATGCTGGCCAGCTCGTCGACCGCCCGCGGCCCCTGAAGGCGCTCCAGCGCCGACTGGCCCAGCGCCACCGCATCCTGCAGATGGCGCCCGTTGACCCGCGGGTCGGTGTTGATCGTCATCGCGCTCGAGACCTGGGCTCGCGCCGGGGTCGCTGCCGCGACGACCGCAGCGAATAGCAGGGCGGAGGCGATGGCGAGACGGAACGGCTTCAGGCGACGTATCGATGGTGTCATTGTATGTCCCTGTTGGTGGTGCGCGGCCGTGACGGCCGCGTGAGAACCTCGGCGTACACCTGCTCGACCAGGCGAGCGTGCGCCTCCGCCGAGAAGCGGGCTTGCACCGTCCGGCGGGCGCGGCGCCCGATCTGGTCGGCGTGCGCGGTGTCGGTCAGGAGACGGATGATCGCTCGGGCCATCGCCTCCGGCTCCTCGGGGGGAACCAGGTAGCCGTCGGAGCCGTCCTGGATGATCTCTCGCGGCCCTCCGGCGTCGGTCGCCACGACCGGCTTACCCATCGCCATCGCCTCCGCGATGACGCGCCCGAACGGCTCGGGGGTCACCGACGCGTGCACTATCACCCGGAGGAGCTGCATCAGCTCCGGGACATCTTCCCGGAATCCGGTGAAGACCACGCGGTCGGCGATGCCGAGATCGTGCACCAGCCGGCGCAGCTCGTCCCGGTAGGCCTGGCCCCGCTCCGGCGCCTCGCCGATCACGAAGGCCCGGGCGCTCGGCACCTCGTCCATCACCAGACGGGCCGCCTTCAGGAAGACGTGGTGCCCTTTCCACTCGAGGAGCGTACCGAAGATACCGAAGCAGGGCTCGCCCATCCCGACGCCGAGCTCGGCCCGCTGGCGCCCCGCGGCCAGGTCCGGATTGAAGCGGTCCAGATCCACCGGGGGATAGATGACCCGGATCCGTCCCGCCGCGACCCCGAGGTCGACCAGATCCTGCTTGGTCGCCTCGGAATTCGCCACGTAGAGCGTCACCATGCGCGCGAGGGCCCGAGCGGTCCGGGAATGCCATTCTGCGCCTCGCTGGTAGACGACGAGGGGCACGCGCAGGAGGCGAGCCACGAGCACGCTGCGGGGCTCCACCCCGTTGTTGTGATGGACGAGCGCGATCCGCCGGCGCCGCGCCAGCCAGTAGAGCCGCAGGGTATAGGGGAGCATGACGAACGCGATGTCGAGGAGAGAGAGGAGCCCGGTCAGGAGCCGCCTCAGCGGCTGGCCCCGACGCAGCGCCATCCAGTAGAACGCGCGCCCGAGTCGCGTGGACTTCAACCCGTTTCGCCACACGATGACCCTCGCGTCCGTCGGGGGGGCGCCCGAGCCGAGCAGGTACTCCCGCTGGGCCGTGCGTGCGAAGACGACGCAGGGCTCGTAGCGCTTCCGCTCCAGCCGACGAAGGAGCGTGCAGAGACTGATCGTGGACCCCGAGACGCCGATGCTGTGCTCGATCAACAGCACCGGAACCGGAGGGGGCGCGGAGAGACGGTCCCGGGCCGACCCCCGGGCGGCCCCGGGGCCCTTGGCCCTCTCCGCTTCGGGCGTCGAGAGAGCGCTCACCGCATCTCCCACTCGTGCGGGTAGCTGACGTGGCCGCTGACCTCGCGCGAGGCGACGCTCGGGCCCTCGACCACCATGATGGCGGCGCGCTTGCGGTGGTCGTGGTAGCGCTGGATGTGCTGGTCGCGCACGTGAACGTTCACCACGTAGTCGCCCTTGACGAAGACGATCGGCCGAAGGGTCAGACGGAGGCAGCCCTCCGGCTGGGCGGTGTCGATCTTGAGCCCGTCGTAGCGGGTCGTGATGCCGCCCAGGAAGAAACCGTGGGCGTCGTTGATGGTGACCTCGAAGACCGGGTCCGGTACCGCCCGGTGCACGGTGTAGCGGATCTCGACGCAGGCCGGCTCGCCGGTCTGGAAGACCGGCCGGGGTCGACCCTGCGGGTCACAGAGGGTCACCGACTCGATCCGGACCGGCCGATCGTCGTCGGTCATGGCCCGGGAGATGCCGTCGCGGGGGTCGACCGCGGCGGCTTGCTCGCGGACCGCCCGAAGGTATTGGGAGACCACTTCGTCCGGGTCTCCGTAGGCGCGGAGGCGGCCCCGGTGCATCCAGAGCACCTTCTTGGAGTGCTGGACGATGTTGGCCATGTTGTGCGACACGAGGACGATGGTGGTGGCCTGCTCCTTGAGCTCGGCCAGCTTGTTGAGGCACTTTGTCTGGAACGACGCGTCGCCCACCGCCAGGACTTCGTCGATCAGCAGGATGTCCGGGTCGACGTGCACGGCCACCGCGAACCCGAGCCGGACCTCCATGCCCGACGAGTAGTACTTGAGCGGGGTATCGATGTAGCTCTCCACCTCCGCGAAGGACACGATCCGGTCGAACTTCGCGTCGATCTCCTTGCGGCGCATCCCGAGGATGGCCCCGTTGAGATAGATGTTGTCCCGCCCGGTCAGGTCGGGGTGGAAGCCGGCCCCGACCTCGATGAGCGCCCCCACCCGACCGCGCGTCGCGTAGGAGCCTGTGGTGGGCGCTGTCACTCGCGAGAGGACCTTCAGTAGGGTGCTCTTGCCCGCCCCGTTGTGCCCGATGAGACCGACGCTGTCTCCTCGCTCGATGTCGAAGGTCACGTCTTTCAGGGCCCACATCGCGTCGTCTGGGACCGCGGCCGCGTCGCCCTTGAGGCGGCGCAGCATCCGGTTCACCTCGTCGCGGAGGGAGCCGTACCAGGCGCGCTGCCGGCGGTAGCGTTTCGAGATGTCGGTGAGGCGGATCGCCACGTCTGCCATGTCGGGACCGCTCCTCAGATCACGTCCGCGAAGGTGCGCTCGGCGTGCTTGAACGCCGCGAAGCCGGCGAGCAGGAGAACCGCGGTGACGACCACGGCGAAGACGAGCGGGCCCGGGTCGGGGGCGAGCCCCTGCAGGACGGTTCGGCGGTACCCATCGATGATCGGGGCCATCGGGTTGAGCGAGTACAGGGTGCGGAGCGACTCGGGGACCACCGAGATCGGATAGGCGACCGGGGTCGCGAACATCCAGAGCTGGACGAGCAGGGGAATGCCGTGCCCCACGTCGCGGAAGTTGACGTGCATGGGCGCGGTGAGGAAGATCACCGCGAGGGCGAAGAGGGTCTGCAGCGCGAGAAGCAGCGGCACCCAGAGCACGGTGACCGTGATGGGCACGTGATAGTAGACGAGAAAGCCGGCGAAGATGATCGCCGAGACTCCGAGATCGAGCATGCCGGACAGCACCACCGAGATGAGCAGGGTCTCGCGGGGGAAGTAGATCTTCCGGATCAGGTTCGCGTTCGCCACAATGGCGATGGTGCCGCCCAGGACCGTCTTGGCGAAGAAGCTCCAGAAGATGAGGCTGGTATAGGCGAAGACCGGATAGGGGATGCCGTCCGACGGGACGCGGGCGAAGCGGGAGAAGACCACCGTGAACACCACCATGAGTGAGAAGGGCTGAACGATGGCCCAGGCCGCTCCCAGCGCGGTCTGCTTGTAACGCGCTTTGATGTCGCGCTGGGTGAAGCTCATGGTCAGATCCCGATGCCGCCAGAACTCCCG
>Ga0070699_100001312_pt1 | contig 22915 bp, 18 predicted proteins | sample KBSK1503metaG_FD_65473 | JGI IMG/M metagenome (GOLD analysis project Ga0070699, IMG submission 65473) | Corn, switchgrass and miscanthus rhizosphere microbial communities from Kellogg Biological Station, Michigan, USA - KBS K1-50-3 metaG | ecosystem: Host-associated > Plants > Roots >...
GGCTCGCTGATACCAGGCGATAGCCTCGTCGGTGCGGTCGGCCTGCTGCAACATCTCAGCCGCCTGCATCAGAGCTTCGGTGTTGCCACGTTCCGCGGCTCGCTGATACCAGGCAATAGCCTCGTCGGTGCGGCCGGCCCGCTGCAACATCTGAGTTCCGTGATGCAGCGCCAGCCTGTTGCCGACTTCCGCACGAGTCCTCAACCAGTTCAACGCCGCTTCGATGCGACCAGCATGCCGCAGCATTAGGATTGCCAGATCGAGCGCGTCATCGTTCCCCGCTTCAGCACAGCTCTGTAGCCAGGCGATGGCGTTATCGACATGACCAGCCTGTTGAAGCGTCGAGACTGCCTCTCGGAGAGCATCTGGTTCGCCACCGCGGGACGCGTCGTCAAACCAGGTGAGCGCCTCTTCGATGCGCCCGGCCTTCTGGAGCATTCGGGCGGCTTGCCGCGGAGCATATGTGTCGCCGGCATCCGCGGCACGTTGATACCAGACAATGGCCTCGTCCGTGCGCCCAGCTTCATCCAGGACCCGGGCAGCATCGGCCAGGCACTCGGAATCGCCAGCTTGCACTGCCTGTTGATATAGCGCCACAACTCCGTCGATATCGCCAACCATTTGATGTAGCCGGGCCAAGTGTCGCAAGGCGACCACGTCGCCGTTGTCAGCAGGTCCCTTCAGCCATGTCAACGCCTCGTCCATTCGGTTAGCTTTGTACAGCAACTCGACTGCTTGATCCAGCGCGAATATGCTGCCAAAGTCACCGGCGCGCTTGTACCACACCAATGCCTGGTCTGCTCGGCCAGCGTCCTGGAGCATTCGTGCGGCTGCTTCGAGAGCGTCGTCATAGCCCGCGTCAGCGGCGCGTTGATACCAGGTGAGGGCGTCATCGATGCTGCCAGCGTCACGCAGTGCCCGGGCTCCCTGGCGCAGGGCGGATATATCCCCAGCATCAGCGGCGGCCGTCCATAGCTGAAGGGCCTCTGCGTATAGGCCACTCTTGCTCGCCTCTGCAGCAAGCCTGCCGAGGTCTTCCGTTGCCGCATGTTTAGCATAAATGGTCCAAAGCCCGGCTGGCAGGGCAAAGGCAGTTCGGTTCGCATGTCCCCATTGTTCTAGGTAATCGGCCAACCGGTAGCAGGGCTGCCCACGATCTGAGGATGGGGGCCGTGGTCTGATTCGCGTCAAAGGCCCTCGGACGCCTCGGCAGGGCGCCGCAGTGTAGATAAGCGCCGCATCAAACCATTCCTCGCCAAGGTTTTCCCACTGTTGATCGGTCATATAAAGCGCAGCGCCTGCTTCAAGGAGAGCGCGCGGCAAGGCAACTCCGTGCCCGAAACGCCGGGCATCCATTGCAGTTTCGATCAAGGCCCGAGCCGCCGCAGGAGCATTGCGGTAACGCTCAAGAAGCACAGGAACCCCAGCAAGGTACTGAGTAACGCGTCCATGGTCTGCATTGCGGAAAGCCTCAGCCAGTCTTGGGTCCGTAGCAGCCGCTATTCTAGCCGCCATAGCTGCTTGGCCAGTAAACGTATCAGGAACTGGCATACTCGCACCTATAAGCAACGCCCGAGCTTGTGCATGAGGATCGTCTTCAGCACCAGCACTAGGCGCGGTGGTCAGCGTGGCCCAGTATTCGGGCCAGATCGTTCCCAGAACAAGCGTTGGCTTGTGTTTGGGGCTTCGGAGTAGCTCACGAAGGACAGCGGCAACGCGTTCACCGAGATCGCTACCCGGCGTGAGGAGGTAATGATTAGCCTCATTTAGCCACACAACCGTGTAAGGACCCACCTTTCTGAGTGCCTTAACGGCCGCATCAGGCCGACTAGGCTGAATGGGATGCCACAATCGCCACCATGGCGGCAGAATCTGGATCGCTTCCCAGCATGCCCGTGTCTTACCTGTGGACGAGTCGCCTACAAGTACAGCGAGTCTGCTTTCCCCACTAGCCGCTTCCTCTACGAGCTGGCTGAGCCAGTCGTCATGTTCGCGCCTAACATACACAGGGAGGGGATTCAAGCCTGCAGCTGCGGCGCCAGAGTCGATCGCTACATGTACCTCGAGCTCAATCGCATTCAAGTCGCGTATCTGATGAATTATAGGGTGGATAGAGGGCGTGGGTTCTGACGCGGGAGTCAATGGCTCCGCTCTGGCAGCCGTCCACCATCGCCTCCACTGTTCCTCGTCGTAAAGCCCTGTGGTTACCTGGGTCGCGCTTGTCCTTGTACGCGCCAACTCGATCAACTTCCGCGCTACTGCTGCACATGCCTCGGCCGACTCCGGTACGTTGCGCCCCCGTTTCCAGTCACTGATCCGCTTGCCTGTTACCCGCCAGCGGGCGCCTTGCGGTCTCCGGGCCATGGCCCGCGTCGCGACACTCTCAAGGAGCGGCGACCCTGCTGCCTCATGCAGCTCGATCAGTCGCGCGGCGAACACCTCACGTGCACCGCTTCGCTGGTCTTTCACCCAGACCGCCCGTCGATGACAAGTCCGGACCGGAACCGGTCCGGATAACTCAGCGTATCCCTCCCACCAGGGCGCATGCATGCATGTCATCTGCCGGAGTGGCCGGATCTTCAGCCCATGCCTCTAATCGAGAAGGTCCAAGTACGCCGACCGTCCTCACAACGGAGACACCATGACCGGCCTCACTAGCGCTCTTCATACAGCATTGGACGCAGCCGGTGCCGGCGGACTTCTCTACGCCGTCACCATCACGGTGACAGCGGCTACTGCCGTGTTTGCCCGAGAACCGGACCGGCGCCGGGACGCCCTGGCAACTCTTGCGATCTTGCTTCGCCGCCGCGGTGAAGGCTTCGGGCACCGCAGCAACCAAGCTAATCAGAATCGGTCTGATCACCTTTCTCATGGTGATCGGCATTGATGACCACATTATCGCCACGCCGGCCTGCTCGGCGGTTTCGCGGCCGCCGAACGCGCCGCCTACAGCTGCGCCAGAGGCACAAGCGAAGGGCTTGAACCGCAACAAATCATATTTGATCCCAGTACGTGTCTTCATTGGAGTGGATTTTGAAATGCGGACAGGCATCATGCCATCACAGCAGCATAGCGTCACTATTCGTCTTCGCGCGTCATACTCTCATCGGCAGATCCGGACACCGAGCAGCTCGACCGCGGGACGGCCAGTGCCGGGTGCGGGCCTGGCGCGACCGGAAAGACGCGCGTGCGTTCGTTGGAGCTCACTGGCATGGCCGTGATGGTGGCGGTCCAGGGCTCCGGCATTGGCCGGTGATGTAGCGGGGTTACCAGGTGCCTTCCGGGGCCGACGCGGCGCACCGGAATAGGTGCGCGGGTCCGCTCAGTGACCGGGCTAGCCGGTGATGGTGATCGCGGTCAGTCCGTCAGCGTCCCGGCGCAGGGTCGCGGCTAGCTGCCCGCGTGCCGCCTCGGGGATCCCGTCCGGGAGCTTGCCGCCGCTTGCGGCGAGGTCGGCGGCGCCGCTGATGTACCTGGCCGCGCGGCGCAGCAACGCCGGCGGGAACAGGATCGCTGCCGGGTCGCCGGCCTGTCCTGGCGCCGCGCCGGCGGTGATCTGGCCGAGCCCGGACAGTGCCTGGGCGTAGGTGGTGATGACGTCCCTGAGGTGATCGGGCGGCTCGTTCGCCGCCCGTATCTGCATTGCCTCGGCCAGGGCAGCGACGGTGATCCCGACCAGGACCAGCGGCACCGGAACGGTCCGCGGCGCCTCCAGCAGATCGGCGCCGGGCCGTTCGGCGGCGATCTCGAATAGCATCCGCCGGGCCATGTCCTTGACGGCCTCCTCGCCGATATAACGGCGAGCAGATGCCTCGGTGACTCCCATGAGGGCTGCCACGGCACGGACCTGCCCGGTAATCAGCTCACCGGCACGCCGCCGGTCCAGGTGCATGCCGGACTCGGCGAGTTCCTCCAGCAATACGCTGATCTTGCTGTCGAGCCACGTACGTCTGGGCACGTGGCAAGTCTTCCATCCTCCCGGCCCGGAACCCGGTTCAGCCTGGACCACGGAACAGACCGCCCTCGCGGGCCACCACGAAGCAGGCAGCGGCACTGGCTGGCTGGCGGTCATGAAGTGCTCATCAGTCCGCGGCTTCCATGTCCAGATCCCGGTCGAGGGCGCGCTGGAGTATCTGCGGGGATGGCTGGATCTCGGGCTTGGGTGGCTGGAGGATGGCGTCCCTGGCGGGTGCGGGCCAGGGCGGGAACGCCTGGCCGAGGTCGCCGTAACTGGGGTCTTCGGCGGGGGTCATCAGGCTCTGCCGGTCGGCCAGCTGTTCGGCGAATACGTGGTGCTGGGCGGTCAGCTCGGTGATCCACTGGACCGTTTCGTGGGTCTGCTGCCCGGGGGTCAGGGTGAGCTGGTCGCGCTGGTCCTGGGTGAGGGGCCCGGGTTCGGCGGAGCGCAGGGGCGGGTAGTGCCGGGCGGGGTGGCGGCGGCGGAGTTCGGCGTCGGCGGCGACGGCCAGGTGCCGCTGGTGGCGGGTGGCGGTGTCCCAGTCGGCGCGGTCGGCCATGACGGCGGCGAAGACGTCCTCGCGCTGGCGGTAGGCGTCCTGCAGGGCCTGGTAGCTGGCGGCCAGCTCTCGTTTCCGTTCGGCGTGGTGGTGGTCGCCGCAGTGGGCGGCGGCGCGGACGTCGGCGGTGGCGCGCAGGGCGGCCAGGCGGGCCTGCCAGGCGGCGGCGCGGACCTGGCGCAGTTCGTCGCCGACGTACCGGGGGGCCCACGCGGTTTCCAGGGGGTAGGTGTCGCGCAGGTGCAGCAGGGTCCCGTCGGGCAGGCCGCGCACGTCGGGACCGTCGGCGGATCTCAGGGCGGCGAGGGCCTCGTGCCAGGCGGCGCGCAGGTCCGGGGCGGCTGCGGCGGGCTCGGGGCCGATCGGGTCGGCGGGGTGGCCGTAGCCGGATAGTTCTCGCCAGGCGCCGATGGAGCTGGCGCGCTGCTGCCAGTCGAGGCGGTCCAGCGGGTGGCCGGGGACCGGGCCCAGGGCGTTGATTGCCCAGGGCGGGGCGTGGCTGGCGGCGTGCTCGCCGATGCGGTCCTTGCGCGCGTCCATCATCGCGGCGATCTCGGCGGTGAACATCCGGCGTTCGGGGTCGGCGAGGACAGGGACCTGGGCGGACCACGGGCCGAGCGGTTGCGGGACCAGGGAGCCGAGGCGGTGGCGGAGGCGGGCGTCGAGGACCGCGGCGGCGTCGCGGGCGCCGGCCAGGTCCCGTTCGGCGATCGCGGCGGCCAGCGCCTGGCCGGCGTCCAGGCCGGCCAGTTCGGCGGCCCGCATCGTCCGCCACAGCCATTTCGCCTGGTGGCCTGGCTGGCGGTGGTAGCCGGGCGGCAGGCTGGCCGCGAGCAGGTCCTTGTACCGCTGCTCGCGGGCCTGGGCGGTCTGGTCGGTCCAGATGGCGTTCAGGATGGCCAGGTGATCGGCGCTGGCCAGGGCGCGGTGGCGGTCCTGGGTGGCGGAGGCGAGCTGGCCGTCTCGGTCCACGACGGCGGACAGCACGGCCAGCGCCTCGCCGGTCTGGGCGGGCGGGGTGGCCGGGGCGGGAGGGCCGGATCGTTCGGCTGTGATCTGGTCGTAGCGGGCCAGTTCCGGGGCGGGGCGGGGGCCGGGGCCGGGGTCGGCGCGCTTGGGCGACTGGGTGAACACGTAGGCCATGTTGGCAGTGGTGCCGCGGGTCAGGGCGACGTAGAGGTGCTGGCGGTCCTCGGTGCCGCAGATCACGGCCAGGCCGGCGGTCACGGTGCGGCCCTGGGCGACGTGGTCGGTGACCGCGTAGCCCAGCTCGGCGTCCTGGTAGCCGGCGTAGGGGAAGAGCTGGCTGGTCCAGCGGCGCTGGCCGGTGGCCGGGTCGGCGTCCAGGGCGCGGCGGACGAGCAGGCCGTTGCTGGTGACCGCCTCGATGCGGAGCAGGTCGCCGTTGGCCAGCGTGCGGCCGGGCTCCCCCGCCTCGGTGGCGTGGTCATTGCGGGTGCAGATGATCAGGTCGCCGGCGCTGGCGGTGGCGCCGTCGGCGATGGTCACGGCGGGGCCGTTGCGGACGATGCCGAGGCGGATCAGGTCGTCCCGGACGCGGCGGGACAGTTCCCGGCGCAGCGCGTGGTCGGCCGCCATCAGCAGGACATCGGTGCCCTCGGCGGCCAGCGCCAGGTAGGCGGCCGCAGCGGCATCGGTCATCTGCTCCGGCTCGCCGCCGAGGATCCGGGCGTGCTGGTCGTACTCGGCGAGCACGGTGGTGTCGCCGTCGCGCAGCCGCAGGCTGGCCTGCTGCTCCCATCCGTCGCGGAACCGGACCGGCTCGGCCAGGCGAGCGTAGCCGAGGGCTTCGGCGAGCAGGGACATGCCGCCGCCGTTCTGGACCGCCTGCAGCTGCCGGGTGTCGCCGGCCAGGATCACCTTGGCGTCGCTGGCGGCGGCCTGGGTGATGACGTCGGCCAGGTCGGGGGTGGAGGTCATGGAGGCCTCGTCCATCAGGACCAGGTCGCCGGGCCGCAGGCGGACGGGGCCGCGGGCGCCGCGCCGGCCGGGCAGGTGACCCAGGAACTGGGCGGCGTTGTAGCACTCGGGGACTCCCGCTGCCAGGGTGTTGCGGGCCGACTGGGACGGGGTGATGCCGATGACCCGGCCGAGCCCGGCCGCGGCCCACGCCTTGCCTGCCGCAGCCAGGACCCAGGTTTTGCCCGACCCGGCGGGCGCGTTGATCACGGAGACGCGTCGGCCATCGGTCAGGACGGATAGCGCGGCGGCGGCCTGATCCTCGCGCAGCCCGGTGCGCGTACGCGCACCGCGCGCGTCTCGCGCGTCGTGCGCGCGCCCGCGCAGCGCGGCGTCGAGTTGCGCGAGGTCCGCGCCGAGGGCCCGCGCGGCGTGCGCGCGGTCCATCCGCGGCGCGCCGGTGGCGCGCGCGAGCGCGAGCATGCGCTCTTCGAGGGTCAGCTGCGCGTGCGTGGCATACCGTACGCCGCCGTGCCGCTGGTAGATGCTGCGCCCGTCGGCGCGCAGCAGGCTGCGCGGGACCTCGGCGGGCTCGGGTGCTTCCAGGCAGGCCACCGGCTCGAACTCCGAGCGCAGCGCGCGGCCGGCGAGGTCTTCGAGCAGCGCGGCGGCCGCGGCCGGGTGCATGCCGGTGCGGGGCAGGACCCGGCCCAGGTACTTGATCAGGTCGGCGCGGGTCCAGGTGCTCTTGTCCTGCTGGGCCAGCGCGACGGCCTTCTGCGCCGCCTGGCTGAGCTCGAGCTGGCTGGGGACCGGGCTGCGCGTGCGCGCGTCTGCGCCTGTGCTGCCGGCGCCGTGCCACACCGACGGCGCAACCGACGCCAGGCTCACGCCGAGCGTGCGCGCGAGCTTGTCCGCCCAGGCCTTGTGCAGCCCGGCGAGATCCAGCGCGCCATGCTTGGCGTTGCGCGTCTTGAAGTTCGACGCCTGCGCGAGATGCGCAAGCTCGCGCTGGGACGGCTTGCGCCCGTACTGCTCCTCGAACCGCGCCGCGCGGACGCGCAGATCCTTGGTGATCGACGCGCGGCGCGAGGAGAACACGCGCATCATCTCCCCGGAGATGCCCCTGATCTCGAACCCGTGCCCATCATCACGCGCGGTCCACTCCACGCCGAACCGGCGCGTCAGCGCCTCCTCCAGGTGCTGGGACACGATCGCGGCCACCGCGCCGACATGCTCGTTGTAGCCGAGCGAGTCCGGGGCGCGCCATTTGCCGTCGGTTGCCGTCCGGGCGGTGTGGGCGATCTGGGAGTGGACGTGCAGCTGCATGTCGCCGTCCCGGGAGGTGTGCTGCAGCCAGTGCGCCACCGCCAGGTCCGCCTCGCGCCACTGGCCGGTCTCCCGGCCATTGACTCTCGTGCCGTGGCGGCCGGTACGGGTGTAACCGGCCTCCTTCTGGAAGTAGCCGAACCCGGCGTGCACGGCGGCCCAGATCATGTCGTCCACCTCGGCGACCAGGCCGGACCAGTACGCATCGCCTTCGTGGTCTCCTGCCTGGCGGGCCAGCCGGGCGTTCTCCCCCAGGGAAGCGTGGAAGATCGAGATGCTTTTGGAGAACGACAGGGTCAGGTCGAAGAACAGGGGACCCTGGCGGGCCTGCCGGGTGGCCTGGGTGCGGAGCTCGCGCTTGCGTTCGGCGGTGGCGTACGGCTCGGCGGCAAGCAGCGCCTTATATACCTCCGCGGCCTTGCGGCCGCTGGCGGGCGCCCGGCCCAGCGGAGTGCCGTCGGGAGCCTGCCGCTTGCCGAACAGAAGGTCATAAGGTTGACGCTCAATCCGCCGACCTTGTCCGAAGCCGAGGGCCTTCGCGCCCGGGCCCCACCAGCGGCCGGGCGGCTCCCCGCCGCTCTCGCTGGCCTGAAGGTAGTAGCTGGCCGCGTCCTTCGCCGGGCCGCGGTCCACGTGCGTCCAGATGTAGTCCAGGTCATAGCCTTTGCTCAGGGTCGCGACAACTGCCACTAGGCGCGGCACCTCAACGGCGGCCTGCAGTTAGCAGAGCTGCCCATGCTCATCGGATGATGCATGGGTGTGAGGCAGTCAGAACTCATGGCTACAGGGTGGCAAAGCGGTCGATCAAGATCAGAAACGAGAACGCTGTTAAACGGACATGACGGGACACGAGAAGGGGGGGTCGGGTGGAGCACTGCGGTACGTGCCAGTCTTGAATTGCGCGGCTTGCGGCGGTGATGGCGGCTCAGGGCCATCTGGAGCGGCATGGTTCACTGCGGTGTGCTGTCAGCAGGTCCGCACCGGCTCAAGCGAGCTGGCAGGCCAAGGACTGTGGCTGCTTCACTTCGCCTTGGGATCAGCTTTGTATCTCCCCGCGCCATCTGCCAGGTCAGCGCTGCGATCTGCGAGTCCGCGAGCGGCCTGCCGTCCGTGCGCGAATAGGTCCACCGCCAGCGGATCAGCCGCCGGTGCCAGCGCGGACGCCGAGCCGGGAATGACCGCGGCCCCGAGCCTGGCGCCGCGCACTGCCATTAAGAATGCGAAGAGCTCACACACTCGCCTCAGCAGCGTATACAGCATCGATGTCATGTTCTTGCTCGTGACGGGCTTAGCTCTGGCATAGGTGTGTGCCGACAGGAATCGCGGCAGTCGGCTAACCGACGGCAACTATCGGAGATAACACGTTGGAGTCAGGAACGCCGCAGACGGCGTTCCCACGGGCGATCGGCAGTTATCAGAGGTAATGGTTCGTTACCTCTGACCATGGGAATCGTTACACCAGGGAACGGTGTGACAATAGTGATCAGATTCCCTCGCGGATGCGACTACCCGGGGGGACGGCGGCTGATAACTAGCCTGCGCGCTTCAGTCGGCCCGGAATCGCTGTCGACCATCCAGCCGTCCGGAACTTGCGCTCCTTCCGGCCACCGAACGTCGAAGAGTTTCGCGCTGGCGAGGTCGCGGCGATGGTGCCGGTGAGGTCCGCGCGGGTGAGGTCCGAGTCGAAGAGGCGTGTGTCAGCCGCCAGCACGACCGCGGCGATCCCTGCAAGCCACCGGATGCCCGGCGGCCAGGCCGCCCAGCGCTTTAACATACGCAAACGGTAGGAGACGCCGACCCGCCGCGGTGCCGTTACCAACAGGCCCCGAGGTCGCGGGGACGAAAACCTGCTCACCTGGGCAGGGCGGGGGCCGGGCGCCTCTGGATTCGCGGCCGAGGCGGGCCGCCAGTCACCCCCAGCGATGCGAATCGAGCGCGCGTAGTCGTGCAGCTGGCCATCGTTACCGCACCGGACGAGCCGGGCGCTGACGAACTCACGCGGGCTCGGCCGGGGCAAACCTGGCGCGGAGGCGAGCACCTGGTCCGCGGTGTAGTCGCCGGAGATCATGATGCCCTCGTCCCGCAGTTGGTCGCGCCCCGCCGCCTCTGTTGTCACAAACGATGCTTTTAGCTGTTGCCTCGCGGTCTCTTCTCATCGTCAGCGAGACCTATCTCCGACTGCGCCGACCAGCGGGAAGCCGCGCAGTTCCGCTCACACGTCTTCTTCTTCGAGCCGACGCAACAGGTTCGCCAGTTGGATCACTGCGTCGGCCGCGATGCCCGCGTCGCGCCGTGTCGGTGTCGTGCTGTGCTTGACATGCTGTGCGAACTCGATCACTGACCGGGCGACCTTCCTCAAGGCGGCGTTGTCGGGCCCTGGAGCGGCATCTTCAACGAATCGGTGCAGCCGCTGCTTCGTATTCGCTACCGGGGGCTCCTCCTCGCCCTCCCGCAGATGCCGAGCTGGATCGTAGACTTGCCGGCTAAGCGCCTCAACGACTGAAACACAGTCAAGGCCGACGTGGCGGTAGTCCTGGGCGGTGCGGGCATTCATAAAATGCCGTCGCAGTTCACTGATCTCGGTATCGACCCCAGACCAGCCAGTGCGAGCACGAGGACTGATCGGCTCGACGAGCGAGGACGTCAACGACCGCTGCTCCATGAGGGCAAGTTCGTCATGGAGCGAATCGAACACGCCGGACAAAAGTTTGCGTCGTGCCTGGTAGCTTCCACCGGCATCGTTGCGAATCCACCAACTTCGGAAGGTGCTGAAGTCTCGGAACGGGATGTTGGAGTCGCCGAAGCCGAGGCGGGCCAGTACCGCGCGCAGCGCGAGCAACGCGTCCTTTATCTCCTGGTCACTCATTTCTGGCTCGTGGCCGGTTCCATACTTTTTGAGCTCGTTGTGAATCAGTCGGGCCAACGGGACCGCCACCTCAACGTCGTCACGGCCTGGGATGGGGCCATGGCGCAGGCGGTCGAGCAGGGTCAAGTCGAGGCGACGCGATACCACGCCGACCACTCCGGCCGTCGGGTCCTCGACGTAAAAGTCATCTGGGCGCACAGCTGGAATGCTGTCAGATTGGGGCACACCACCACACCGCACTTTCCTACAGCGGACGTTCGCCGACGATCCCCTCCCGGAAGTGAGTCGCCGTATGCCAGGGTGAGGCGCTACAACCCGAGCTTCGCGGCCGCGTTATCGCGCCACAGGGATCCCTCGCGATGTAGCCGCGCATTGACGCCGACGACTTCCACCGGCCGTGCCGCATCGCCGAGAGTTCGGGCACGCCCTGGCGGAACGCCTCGGTCGCGAACCCCGCACGGAGCGAGTGGCCCGCGAACGTGGTCTCATCGAACCCTGCGGCCTCGGCGCGCCGCTTGACGACGGCGGCGACTGCCTCGGCGGTAAGCCGACGGGCGCTGACGCGCGGGCGAGCGGCCTTGTCGTGCCGGGTAATCGCCCGGAACGCGGACCCTTCGGTGATCTCGCTCACCTCGAGCCACGCCCGCCAGGTCCGGACCGGACAGGTCGCCGGGTTCGAACCGTAGGGGAGGCACACGGCGTCGCCGTCGCCCTCCTGGTCGGACTTCGAGCGGCGAACCGCGATCCGGAGGCCCTCGTCGGTGTCGGTGATGTCTTCGACGTCGAGCGCGACGAGCTCGGAACGGCGAAACGCCCCCGCGAACCCCATGAGCAGCAGCGCCCGGTCGCGGACGTCGATCCGGCGCTCGCCGAGGGGCTCGACCATCGCCGCGATCACCGTCGTCAGCGTCACGGCCTTCTTCGTAGGGGCGATGCGGTGGGTCCGCTTGATCCCGCTCCACACCGCCTGGATCTCAGGGGCATCCGCTGGGGAGTCGAGGCCCCTCGGCCCGGTGGAGCGCGCTCAGCGCGTAGAGCCGCCGCTGCAGCGTTGCCACCGACAGCACTCCGGCAAAATCGGCGAGGTAGGCGGCGACGGTTGTGGCGGCCGCGGGCACCGGCTCGAGGCGGCGCTTCGCGCACCACCGCTCGAAATGCCGGAGGTCGGACTGGTAGGCGCGCGCCAGGTATTGGGCGCCCGCGACGCCTCGCCGTAGGCGCGCATCCGCGCGACGAGATTGGTCGCCTGGACGGTGCCTGGGACGGGCTCGATGAGGTCGATGTCGGGCCTCCTTGCCGTGATTTCTGACCCGTAATAAAAGGAAGTTATCGGTGGTCAGAAGCGTAAAATAGGCGAGTGGAAAACACCATCGTCCTTCCCGTTGCCGGCGAGGCCCCCGAGGCCCTCGTCACCCTCATCTCCGGCGGACAACCCGTGGTCCTCGTCCGCAATGGCCGTCCTGTCGCCGTCGTCATGGACGTCGACTCATACGAAGAAGCTGAGGTGGCCCTCGCGGCAAGCGCCTGAACGTGGATCCATCCACGCTGCGTCTCGACGCGCCGTGATGCTCGGTTCATGTCAGGATCTTCGGGATGGCGCCATCATGATGAGGACACACGCGTGACCGGCGTGGAGGGAGGACTGTAATGGCTCGTACCCTGACCGCCCTCGTCGAACCCGAGGTCCTGCGCTGGGCGCGGGAATCGATCGGGCTCACGCCCCTCGCAGCTGCTCGCAAGATCGGACTGTCAGACGAAACCCTCGTCGACCAGTGGGAGGCAGGCGCGGCGGCACCGTCGATCCCGCAGCTGCGAGAGGCTGCACGCGTCTATAAGCGACCGCTCGCCGTCTTCTTCCTCAGCCAGCCACCCGATGGCAGCTTCGATGTCATGCACGACTTCCGTCGCCTCCCTGACGCGGAGGCTCGGCTATGGTCACCCGAACTGCACGGCGAGTACCGCCGCGCCCGCGACCAGCGCGACGTCGCGCTGGAAATCGCCGACCTGGCGCAGGAGCCAATTCCTCAGACATGGCAGCTCCCTCAGCCACTGCCCGACGATGATGAAGAGCTCGCGGCCCTTGCCCGGCGCAATCTCATCGAGGTGGCGCCCGTACGGCTTCCCGCCGGTGGCGACGAGTTCGCTCACCTGGGCTTCTGGATCGCCGCGCTTGAGGAGGCCGGTGTCCTGGTCATCACGTCTGCGGGCGTCAAGGTGGACGAGATGCGCGGTTTCTCACTGCATTTCGACGTGCTGCCGGTGATCGTGGTTAATGGCTCCGACTTCGCGCGCGGCCGCTTGTTCTCTCTGCTCCATGAGTACGCCCACCTCATCCTGCACACCGAAGGTCTCTGCGACATGGCCCCAGGACGACCGACGTCTGCTGACCTGCGCCTCGAGGTGCGGTGCAACGCGATCGCGGCGGCGATCTTGATGCCGCGCGCCGCCGTGCTCGGCTTGACCGAGGTCGCGATCGCCCCATCCCGGAGTGAGAACTGGAGCGACAGTGCACTCGAGACGGGTGCTAGAACTTTTGGCGTCAGCATCGAGGCATTCCTCCGTCGGCTGCTTACCCTGGAGCGCACGACGGAGGCCTTCTACCAGCGGAAACGGCAGGAGTTGTTGCGGACCTACACCGAGGCCCTCGCGCGCAGGAAGGAAGAGAGCGGCGGGGGCAATTGGTACCGTACGAAGGTCCGCAACCTGGGCAAGGGCTACGTCCGCGAAGTGATCAGCGCGTATCAGCGTTCGTTGATCGATACGTACACCGCCGCGTCGTATCTCGACGCGAAGGTACAGCAGCTCCCGCGGCTCGGCCAAGAAGCAACGCTGAAAGCTGATGTCCAGTGACCCTGTACTCCTTCGATACGAGCGTGCTGATCGAGTCGTGGAATCGCCGACTTCCGCCGGCCACGTTCGTGTCCTTCTGGGAACGCCTGGACGAGACTATCCACGCAGGCACGGTCCGGGCCGTCGACGAGGTCCGCAACGAGCTCACGCGGGATGACAACCTCAAGGCGTGGGCCAAGTTGCGGGGCGAGCTGTTCGTCCCGCTCGAGCACGACATCCAGCGCGCGACCACGCGTGTACTGGAGTACGCGGAGCGGATGGTCGGCATGGGCAAAGGGCGCAACGGTGCTGACCCTTTCGTCATCGCGCTTGCTGTCGCTCGTGATGGCATCGTGGTGACCGAGGAGTACAAGGGCAGTTTGGCGAGTCCCAAGATTCCCGTTGTGTGCGAGGCCCTCGGAGTGCGATGCATGACCACCGTGGAGTTCATCCAGGACCAGGGGTGGACGTTTTGACAGCCCCACGGCGCTGTCCGCCCCAGGGTCCTTTGCCGCGAAACCGCCCGTGACAGCACGATAACGTCAATCGGCGGAGGCCGAAGGGGTATGCTCCGGGGCGTGTCTCCCCTCGCCTCTTTCGCGCCCTGGGATATCGGGCTCGCCGCGCGGTCATGAACAAGAAGCAGCTCAGCGAGGCGGACATCTGCGCGAAGTTCATCACGCCGGCGATCCTCGCTGCGAAGTGGGATGAGCACACGCAGCTCCGGCGTGAGGTCCACTTCACGAAGGGGCAGATCCACGTCCGAGGGAAAATGACCGTCCGGGGGAAGTCGAACTTCGCGGATTACATCCTGTACTACAAGCCGAACATCGCCATCGCCATCGTCGAGGCGAAGGACAACAACCATGCAATCGGCGACGGGTTGCAGCAGGGGCTCCGGTACGGAGAGATCCTCAACATCCCCTTCGTCTTCTCCTCCAATGGCGACGGCTTCGTATTCCACGATCGGACGGGGACATTGCCGGAGATCGAATCGACTCTCACGCTCAAAGAGTTCCCCTCACCGGACCGGATGTGGACCATCTACAGCCGCTCGAAGGGCCTCACGCCGGAGGCGGAGGAGGTCGTCCTTCAGGATTACTTCGATGACGGGAGCGGGCGCGAGCCCCGGTACTACCAACGCAATGCCATCAACCGGACGACCGAGGCGATCGCCAAGGGGCAGAACCGCGTCCTTCTCGTCATGGCGACGGGCACCGGGAAGACGTACACCGCGTTCCAGATCATCTGGCGGCTGTGGAAGGCGGGACGCAAGAAGCGTGTCCTCTACCTCGCCGACCGCAACGTCCTCATCGACCAGACGATGGTGAATGACTTCCGCCCCTTCGAGGACGCGATGACGAAGCTCAGCACGCGGACGAAGACCATCGAGACAGTGGATGGGGACAGGGCGACGATCGCGAAGGGCATCGACTCTGGACGGCGGATCGACAAGTCACACGAGATCTACCTCGGGCTGTACCAGGCTATCACCGGCCCTGAGGAGCGACAGAAGCTCTTCAAGCAGTTCTCTCCGGGGTTCTTCGACCTCATCGTCGTCGACGAGTGTCACCGCGGCAGCGCGGACGCTGATGCGGCGTGGCGGGAGATCCTCGACTACTTTTTCACCGCGACGCAGATCGGCATGACGGCGACGCCGAAGGAGACGAAGTACACGTCGAACATCCACTATTTTGGTGCCCCGGTCTACACGTACTCCCTCAAGCAGGGCATTCAGGACGGGTTCCTCGCGCCGTACAAGGTCATCAATGTCCACGTCGATGTCGACGTCGATGGCTACCGTCCCGAGAAGGGAAAGACCGACCGCGAGGGCGATGAGATCCCCGATCGGATCTACAACCAGAAGGATTTCGACCGAACGATCGTCCTCGACGACCGCACGAAGCTCGTCGCGAAGCGGGTCACCGAGTACCTCAAGGAGAGCCGCGACCGGTTTCAGAAGACGATCCTCTTCTGTGTCGACCAGGAGCACGCCGCACGGATGCGGCAGGCGCTGGTCAACGAGAACAGAGAGCTCGCGGTCGCCAACAACCGCTATGTCATGCGGATCACGGCCAATGATCGTGAGGGACAGGACCAACTCGGCAACTTCATCGACCCAGAGTCGACCTACCCCGTCCTCGTCACGACGTCGCGGCTTCTGTCCACCGGCGTCGACGCCCAGACGTGCCGACTCATCGTCCTCGACCGGACCGTCGAGTCCATGACGGAGTTCAAGCAGATCCTCGGGCGTGGGACGCGCGTCCTTGAAGACGCGCACAAGTACTCTTTCACGCTCATGGACTTCCGCGGAGCGACGCGTCACTTCGCCGATCCCGACTTCGACGGTGAGCCGGTTCAGATCTACGACCCCGACGATAACGACCCCATAGTGCCGCCCGAGATCGAGGAGGTTCCCGGCGAGGACGAGATCGTCGTCGACGCAGGGAACGACATCACGATCGATGAGGACGAGCCTGCGTCACGCAAACTCTACGTCAACGGAGTGCTCGTTACGATCATGGCCGAGCGGGTCAAATACCTCGACGGAGACGGCAAGCTCGTCACCGAGAGCCTCCGCGACTACTCGAAGAGGGCGGTCATGAGCAAGTACGCATCGCTCGATACCTTCCTGCAGCGGTGGAACAGCGAAGATCGGAAGCAAGCGATCATCGAGGAATTCGAGGACGCGGGGCTGCGCCTCGACGTCCTCGGCGACGAGGTTAATCCGGACCTCGACCCCTTCGACCTCGTCTGCCACGTCGCCTATGGGCGGCCGCCACTCACCCGGCGAGAGAGAGCGGACAACGTCCGCAAGCGCGACGTGTTCTCCAACTACGGCCCGCAGGCGCGGGCCGTACTCGACGCCCTGCTGACCAAGTACCAGGATGACGGGGTTGTTGCGGGCCTTGATGACGTTCGCATCCTCCAGATACCGCCGCTCGATAGGATGGGGACCACTGTCGAGTTGATTCGCCAATTCGGGGGCAAGGCGAAGTTCGAAACCGCCGTTCACGAGCTTCAGAGAGCTCTCTACGACGCCGCCTAGGGGGAAAGCAAGTCCGTGAGCGTCAGGACCACCGTCAAGTCGATTCAGGACATCATGCGCCAGGACGCGGGCGTCGACGGCGATGCCCAGCGGATCTCGCAGCTCTGCTGGATGTTCTTCCTGAAGATCCTCGACGACCAAGACCAGGAACTCGAACTCCTCGACTCAACCTACCGTTCCCCGATTCCCGAGGCGCTGCAGTGGCAGACGTGGGCGGCGAACCCGGAGGGGATCACCGGGGATGAGCTGCTCGGCTTCATCAACAACGACCTCTTCCCGACCCTCAAGGAGCCCGCCCCCGCGGGAATGGCATCGCGCCGCCGGCGCGTCGTCCAGAGCATCTTCGAGGACGCGTACAACTACATGAAATCGGGGCAGCTGCTCCGCCAGGTCGTCAACAAGATCAACGAGGTTGACTTCAACAACCTCGTCGAGCGGCAGCACTTCGGCGACGTCTACGAGCAGATCCTCAACGACCTCCAAAGCGCCGGCCACGCGGGCGAGTACTACACGCCGCGAGCGGTCACGACGTTCATGACCGAGCGGATTGACCCGAAGCCGGGCGAGGTCATCCTCGACCCCGCCTGCGGGACGGGAGGGTTTCTCACGTCTGCGCTCGCGCACATGCGCACGAACTACGTCAAGGCGCCCGCCGACGAGGAGCTCATTCAGTCGTCGCTCCGCGCCGTAGAAAAGAAGCCGCTCCCCCACATGTTGTGCACGACGAACATGCTGCTGCACGGCATCGAGGATCCGAGCTTCGTCCGCCACGACAACACACTCGCGAGGCCGTACATCAGCTACACCCAGCAGGACCGAGTCGACATCGTCCTCACGAACCCGCCGTTCGGCGGCAAGGAAGAATCGGGGATCGAGTCGAACTTTCCTAAGCAGTTTCGAACGCGGGAGACGGCCGACCTCTTCCTCGCACTGATCATCCGGCTTCTCAAGAAGGGCGGCCGCGCCGCCGTCGTCCTTCCGGACGGTTCTCTCTTCGGTGAGGGTGTCAAAACACGCCTCAAGGAGCAGCTGCTGGAGGAGTGCAACCTCCACACGATCGTGCGGCTGCCGAACTCCGTCTTCAAGCCGTATGCGAGCATCGGCACAAACCTCCTCTTCTTCGAGAAGGGGACGCCGACCCAGGACATCTGGTTCTACGAGCACCGCGTGCCTGAGGGCCAGAAGGCTTACTCCATGACGAAACCCATCCGAGTCGAGCACCTCCTGGGCTGTGTCGACTGGTGGGGCGGTCCCTCGCGTGCGGGACGAGTCGGGACCGAGCTCACGTGGAAGGTGTCCGCGGCCGATGTCAAGGAGCGCGGCTACAACCTCGACATCAAGAATCCCCACGTCGTCGCCGAAGACCGCGGGGATCCTGAGGAGTTGTTGCGCGCGTTGGACGCCGCCGAGGCGGAGGTTGCGAAGCATCGAGATCAGTTGAAGGGCATCCTTGAGGAGGCGCTCCTCCGGTGAATGCGGAGCGCTTGCTGGAGGAGTTCGGGCGAGTGAGCGAGGCACCCGATGCTATTTCACGACTACGCGAGTTCATTCGCGATCTCGCCATCGAAGGTCAGCTGCTTGGTCTACCAGCGAGAGCCGAGGTCGCATATGTACAGGATGTTGCCGTTTGCCGCCTGGGGAAGATGCTCGACAAGGCCAAGAACCGTGGCACAATGCGCCGTTATCTGCGGAACCTCAACGTGCGTTGGCAGGACTTTGATCTTTCTGACGTGAAGGAGATGCGTTTCGAAGAAGAGGAGCTGGATGAGTTCGCGCTCCGTACTGGTGACGTTCTGGTTTGCGAAGGTGGAGAACCGGGACGCGCAGCCGTTTGGGATAGACGAGAGGAGGGGATCCTCTTTCAGAAGGCGATCCACCGGGTGCGATTGTCCGACGCCGTGGACCCCCATTTCTTCGTTCTAGCACTCCGTCAGGCGGCAGATAGCGGTCGTCTTCAGGAGTACTTCACAGGTGCAACATTTAAGCACCTCACAGGAACAGGTATAGACCGATTTTCCTTTCCCCTCCCTTCCCTTGCCGAACAACAACGCATCGTTGCGAAGGTCGACGAGCTGATGGCGGTGTGTGACCAGTTGGAAGCCGCACAGGAGGAGAGGGAGCGGCGGAGGGCTCAGCTGTCGGTTGCGTCGTTGGCGCGACTGACCGCTCCGACGGAGACGCTGGGGAAGGCCCCACGGCAGGAGGTCACCCTCTTCCTTTCCCATTCGGATCGAATAGCGACGAAGCCAGAGCATGTGGAAGAAGTACGACGGGCGATATTGAGCCTGGCCGTGCAGGGGCGATTGGCTGACACAGCGACCGAATGGGAGAGCACGACGGTGGGTGACCTCTGCGAGTTCGTCACAAGTGGCTCGCGCGGCTGGGCTGAGTACTACTCGCCATCGGGTGCGTCCTTCCTCCGTGCGCAGAATGTGCGATTTGGCTGCCTACGACTTGACGATCTCGCACATGTAAGTCCACCTAAGGGTCGCGAAGGCACCCGCACCAGGGTCATGCCGAACGATATCGTTGTCGTGATCACTGGAGCTGGCGTCACGAATCCGGCGCTGATCGACATAGACCTTGGTGAGGCGTACGTCAGCCAACACTTGGGACTACTGCGACTGCGATATCCTGCGTATTCGCGCTGGATAATGCTGTGGCTTATGGCCGAACGTGGGGCTCGTAAGGAGTTGACGGAACGTGCCTATGGCGCTGGCAAGCCCGGCTTGAATCTCAACAACCTCAGGACACTCCCAATCTTGGTCCCGGGCCTGCCAGAGCAGGAGCGGCTCGTCGCCAAGGTGGATGAGCTCATGGTGGTGTGTGATGGCCTGGAGCGGAGTCTTGCGGCTGCCGAGGTGGGACGGGCGCGGGCACTCGAGGCCATGTTGCATGAGGTGCTAGAAGAGGCCGGTCACCCTGAGCCTGCGTTGGTGTCGGTTGCGGGGTGATGGGTTATGGACCGGTGTACTGACTGGAGCCCCCCGGCGGCGACCAAGTGCAGGGTTCCTGATCCGCTGGCCGTGACCGGGCCGCGGCTGTCCGGCGGGTAGGCCGGGGCGCGGTGCCAGGTGCCGAGCTTCGACATAGTCCCGCCGCGCGGGCGAACGACGGTGCGACGTCCCACCGCCACCCTGGCCGTGCGCCCGAGGCCACGCTGCCGCGCTCTCTCCCGTTATGACTTCGAGCTTGCCACCGATCATCGCGGAAGACCCCACCCTCTTCACCCAGCGTGACTGTCTGTAAATCGATGGATTAACGACACCATCCCCGATGAGGCCGGACCTGGCGGCACGCCCGGCGGGATGCCCACGACGTACAGCACGTCGAGCGACCAGCGGCAGAGAGGGGAGGAGCTTTCCTCGATCGCCGTGGCACTACCGGCTATTACTGTCTGACCCATGAGCCACAAGCGTTCGCCGTGCCGCCAGGCCGCACCGCGCAGAGCCTGCCTGTTCTGCGATTCGGTCGGCCCACTGAATAGCGAGCACATCTACGGCGATTGGCTGCGGAACCTCGGCTACACCGGCGAGGGAGTCCGCGAGATCATCCCTGGCGACGGCAACGAGCCGATCATCCAGCGCGGTGGACCCTTTAGCAAGAAACTCAAGGTCGTCTGCTACCCATGCAACAACCAGTGGATGAGCAGCACGGAAACCGCTGCGCAGCCCCTGCTCACGGCAATGTTCAATGCCCGAGGTTCCTCAGTAATGCTGGATGCAACCGCCCAGGTCGCGCTTGCTCGGTGGGCGTTCAAGACTGCCGCGGTCGCCACCCATGTGGACCGTTCCGGCCAGTTCCCGCTCCTGCACACCCGCGAGTTCCGCCAGACCGACCGGCCGCCGCGCCACGCGCAGATCCGGATCGGCACCGCCTCGATCCCCACTCTGCAGAGGGGAAAACAGCTCGCCGAGTTCCGCTGGGAACCGCGAACCGCGACGATAACTCGTGCCGAGCACAGCATCAGCTTCCCCTTCTACAGGGCCAGCTTCAGACTGCTGACAGTGGTGTTCGACATTCTTGGATACGTAGCCGAAACCGACATGGTGAACATCGACCCCACCAGAACCTCAAACGTGCCCTGCTGCCGCTCTGGCCATCTAAGCACCCGAGAATCTGGTGGCCCCCGGTCGTAAACCTCGATGTCATCGGCGGAGTGCCCGGCTTGACCGCCGACCCGATTGTCGGCGTCCCTACGCTCGTGCCGGGCAATCGGGATAGGTCCGATCTCAAGTTGCAGTTTTAGTTGCAGTTCACCCAGATCCAGCATCGTCCGCGGAGGTATATGCACGACGGTGACCTGCGCCGGTAAACGCCCGTGGACGTGCGGGTACGCAGAGCAGCGGACTCTTAACTTAATCCGCAGGATGCGAGATAGGACAGTGCCAGGAACCGGCTTCTCCTCGTTGCCACAGGATTATGGCATCTCAGGCCAGCTCCTCGAGGTGATGCCGCGCGGTAGGCGCGGCCTCGGCGTGGCCGGAATCGATCGCCCGCTGGTAGGCTGCCCGGGCACCCGCTACGTCACCCTGGCCCATGAGCAAGTCCCCAAGGCAGAGCGCAGCTATAGGCGCGGCGTCGGCATGGCCGGAATCGATCGCCCGCTGAAACGCAGCCCGCGCACCCACCACATCGCCGTGGTCGCCGAGCAGGACTCCGAGGCCAAGCGCCGCTCTGGGGGAATAGTCGGCGTGACCGGAATCGATGGCCTGCTGGTAGGCGGCCCGCGCGCCCTCTACGTCGCCCTGGCCTATAAGCAAGTCCACGAGGCAGAGCGCGGCTATGGGCGCGGCGTCGGCATGGCCGGAATCGATCGCCCGCTGAAACGCAGCCCGTGCGCCCTCCACGTCATTCTGCTGGTTGAGCAAGTCCCCAAGGTTGAGCGCTGCGACGGGGCTGGCGTCGGCGTGGTCGGAATCGATCGCCAGCTGGTATGCGGCCCGCGCGCCCTCCACGTCGCCCTCCTCGCTGAGCAGAGCCCCAAGATTGAGCGCTGCGGGAGCGGCGTCGCGCTGACCAGAGTCGATCGCGAGCTGGTAGGCGGCCCGCGCACCCACCACATCGCCGTGGTCACCGAGCAGGACTCCCAAGCCAAGCGCCGCTGCGGGCGCGAGGTCGGCGTGGCTAGAGTCGATCGCGAGCTGGTAGGCGGCCCGCGCACCCACCACATCGCCGTGGTCACCGAGCAGGACTCCGAGGCCAAGCGCCGCTCTGGGGGAATAGTCGGCGTGACCGGAGTCGATGGCCTGCTGGTAGGCGGCCCGCGCGCCCTCCACGTCGCCCTGTTTGCTCAGCAGGAAACCGAGGCTTTCCGCCGCTGCGGGAGCAGCCTCGGCCTGGCCGGAGTCAATCGCCCGCTGGTAGGCGGCCCGCGCGCCCTCTACGTCACCGTGGTCGCGTAGTAGAGCCCCAAGACCGAGCAGCGCCATAGGTGCGGCCTCGGCGTGGCCAGAGTCGATGGCCTGCTGGTAGGCGGCCCGCGCGCCCTCCACGTCGCCCTCTTCGCTAAGCAGAGCCCCAAGGGCAACGGCTGAAATGGCGGCCCGGTCGGGCTGGCTGGAGTCGATCTCCTTGCGCAATGCGGTAACCGCAGTGTCGTTCCTCCCGGCTGCATAGGCTGCCATCCCAACCGCGAACAATTCGTGCGATGGCAGCATGTCTATCAGCTCAGTCCAGATCTCAGAGGGAATCGGGCGCGACTGAGCGCCGTGGCCTTCGTCAGCTGTCACAACGTGATCGAAAACTACCCAGGCGGGCTGCCCCCAGCCGGGGCTAGCAGGGCGTAGCAGCGCAACCTGAGACGCGACGGGACGCGTCGCCCAGTGAATGCCTTCGGTGAACTGCTCATCCGTGGGGGCAAGGTCGATCCGCAGGGTCCGCAGGTAGAGCGGGAACAGCCGCCGTAGTTCGGCGTCAGTTACCGGCCGCGACTCACCCCCTCGGCGGATGTCGATCGCGGCGCGCACCACAGCGCATCCGGCCGGATTCGTGTCCTGGCCTGCCTTATATCGAGCGACGAGTTCACGGGCGCCGACCAGCGTCTCGGCAATGCTGCCATCGAAACGCTCTTCCGGATACAGCCGTTCGGCCTCGGCTTTCTCAATGCCGACCGGCGGATCCGATGTCAGCTCGTATTCTCCGGACGCGGCTGCCAGCGCTGCACATGCGATCACTCCCACCGTGCCGCCAGTCTTAAGCACGTCCGCGCGCCGCTGCGCAGTCATTGTCGCTGCTATCACCGCCCACCTGCGGACCCCGTTGAGCACCTCGGCGGTCAGCGCCTCTAACGGTAGTTTGTTAAGTCAGGGCGGAGGCGGGTAGGGTTGTCGTAGGTTGCCCGGTGAGTTTGGGAGCCGGTGATGACTGATGACCAAGCCGGTGCCGTGTCCGCCTGCTCCGGGT
>Ga0070699_100001313_pt1 | contig 22905 bp, 22 predicted proteins | sample KBSK1503metaG_FD_65473 | JGI IMG/M metagenome (GOLD analysis project Ga0070699, IMG submission 65473) | Corn, switchgrass and miscanthus rhizosphere microbial communities from Kellogg Biological Station, Michigan, USA - KBS K1-50-3 metaG | ecosystem: Host-associated > Plants > Roots >...
CAATACGCCAAGCGGGTGGTGGGGCGGCGGATGTACGGCGGGCAGTCGACCCACATCCCTCTCCGCATCAACACCGCGGGCGTCATCCCGGTCATCTTCGCCTCCTCGCTCATCCTGTTCCCGGCGACGCTGACCCGATTCATCCACCACCCGTGGATGCAGTACGTCTCGGAGGCGCTCTCCCCCGGGCACGTGACCTACACCGCCCTCTACTGCGCGCTCATCATCTTCTTCGCCTACTTCTACACCGCGATCGTGTTCAACCCGGTTGACCTCGCGGATAACATGAAGAAGTACGGGGGCTTCATCCCGGGGGTGCGGCCGGGCAAGAAGACCGCGGAGTACATCGATCGGGTCCTGACCCGGATCACGCTGCCGGGAGCCATCTTCCTGGCCATGATCTCGGTGCTGCCCGACTTCCTGATCCGCTGGTTCAACACTCCGTTCTACTTCGGCGGCACCAGTCTCCTGATCGTGGTCGGCGTGGCGCTCGATACGGTGCGCCAGATGGAGTCCCATCTCCTGATGCGGAATTACGAAGGCTTCCTGCGGAAGAAGGCCAAGGGCGCATGAGCCGGGTCATCTTCCTGGGTGCCCCCGGCGCGGGCAAGGGGACGCAGGCCCGGCGGCTGGCCGGGGAGACGGGCGTGCCCCAGGTGGCCACCGGCGACATGCTGCGCGAGGCGGCGGCGGCGGGCACCCCGCTTGGCCGCGAGGCGAAGCGCTACATGGACTCGGGAGCCCTCGTGCCCGACGAGGTGGTGATCGGGCTCGTCGACGAGCGCCTCGCCCGGGCCGACGCGGCCACCGGCTACGTCCTGGACGGGTTCCCCCGCACGGTGGCCCAGGCGGAGGCCCTCGACGGGCTCCTCGGGCGGCGGCGGCAGGAGCTGGACCGGGTCATTTTCTTCGACGTGTCGCGCCCCGAGCTGATCCGCCGCCTCACCGGGCGCCGGATCTGCCGCAAGTGCGGGACCGCCTTCCACATGGTCTCGGCGCCCCCCAAGACGGCGGGCCGGTGCGACGTGTGCGGGGGCGAGCTCTATCAGCGCGAGGACGACGCGGAGGCCACGGTGGCGCGGCGGCTCGACGTGTACGAGACCCAGACCGCGCCCCTGCTCGACTACTACCGCCGGCGCGGCCTGCTGGTGCGGGTGCCCGGCGAGGGTCCGATGGAGGACGTGGCCGACCGGATCCGCAAGGCGGTCAAGGAGCCGGTGCCGCGGTGATCCTCCTCAAGTCGGCGCGCGAGCTCGGGCACATGAAGACGGCGGGGCGGATCCTCGCCGAGGTGAAGGACCGTCTGCGCGGGCTGGTGCGTCCCGGCATCTCCACCAAGGAGATCGACGCGGACGTGGAGGCGTTCATCGTCTCGCGCGGCGCGACCTCCGCGTTCAAGGGGTACCGGGGCTTTCCCGCCACCGTGTGCATCTCGATCAACGAGGAAGTGGTCCACGGCATCCCCTCTCCCAAGCGGAAGCTGCGGGAAGGCGACATCGTGGGGCTCGATCTCGGCTGCATCGTGGAGGGCTACTACGCGGACTGCGCGATCACGCTGCCGGTGGGGTCGGTGCCGGCGCGCGTGCAGGAGCTGCTCGACGTCACCCGCGAGAGCCTCGACAAGGCGATCGTGCAGTGCCGCGCCGGCAACCGGCTGGGCGACGTGTCGCACGCGGTTCAGGAGCACTGCGAGAGCCACGGGTTCGGGGTGGTGCGCGCCTTCGTGGGCCACGGCATCGGACGGAGCCTCCACGAGGAGCCGCAGATCCCGAACTTCGGGGATGCGGGGCGGGGCCCGGTCATCAAGGCGGGCATGGTGCTGGCCATCGAGCCCATGGTCACCATGGGTTCCTGGGAGGTGCGAGTGCTCGAGGACCGCTGGACCGCGGTGACCGTCGACGGGAGCTGGGCCGCCCACTTCGAGGACACCATCGCGATCACCGAGCGGGGCCCCGAGGTCCTGACCCGGCTGGAGCAGGGGGTCTAGCGCGCCGCCCATGGCCAAGGAGGACGCGATCGAGGTGGAGGGCACGGTGGTCGAGCCGCTGCCCAACGCGATGTTCCGAGTGGAGCTGGAGAACGGGCACAAGGTGCTGGCCCACGTGTCGGGCAAGATGCGGATGAACTTCATCCGCATCCTGCCGGGTGACAAGGTCAAGGTCGAGCTGTCGCCCTACGACCTGACGCGGGGCCGGATCACATATCGGTTCAAATAGCTTGGCGAGGCGCCGCCGAAGGCGAGCCGAGCGGATAGATAAAGGGGCGAGGGAATGAAGGTCAGACCATCGATCAAGGTCCGGTGCGAGAACTGCAAGGTCGTGCGCCGGGAAGGTATCGTGCGGATCATCTGCAAGAATCCGCGCCACAAGCAGCGCCAGGGATAGGAGCGTACATGGCACGTATCGCCGGAGTCGACCTGCCGCGGGACAAGCGGGGTCAGATCGCGGTCCAGTACATCTACGGGATCGGCATTCCGTCGGCCAAGAAGATCTTCGCCGACGCACGGGTCGATCCCAACAAGCGGGTGAAGGCCTGGAGCGACGACGAGACCGGCCGCGTCCGCGACATCATCGAGCGCGAATACAAGGTCGAGGGCGACCTGCGCCGCGAGGTGTCGATGAGCGTGAAGCGGCTCATGGACATCGGCTGCTACCGCGGCATCCGGCACCGCAAGGGCCTGCCGGTGCGCGGCCAGCGAACCCACACCAACGCGCGCACCCGCAAGGGCAAGAGCAAGGGCGTGATGGTCAAGAAGAAGCCAGTGGCCGCGGCCCCCGCCGCCCCGCCGAAGAAGTAAGGAGCCGAATCGATGGCCGACGCCGCCGAACAGAAGCCGGATGAGAAGGCCGCCCCCCGCAAGGGTGGGCGCAAGCGGGAGCGCAAGGAGGTCCGGGTGGGCATCGCCCACGTCCAGGCCACCTTCAACAACACGATCGTGACCTTGACCGACAAGATGGGCAACGTGGTCTCGTGGGCGAGCGCGGGCAGCGTGGGCTTCAAGGGCTCGCGCAAGAGCACCCCGTTCGCAGCCCAGACCGCGGCCGAGAACGCGGCCCGCAAGGCGATGGAAGTGGGGCTCAAGCAGGTCGAGGTGTTCGTGCGCGGCCCGGGGGCCGGGCGCGAGGCCGCTATCCGCTCCCTGCAGGCGGTGGGCCTGGAGATCACCGCCATCCGCGACGTGACCCCGATTCCGCACAACGGTTGCCGGCCGCCCAAGCGGCGACGCGTGTAGGAGGAGACGGACGTGGCACGATATCGAGCGGCCGCCTGCCGGCTCTGCCGGCGTGAGGGCATCAAGCTGTTCCTGAAGGGCTCGCGCTGCTTTACCGAGAAGTGCGCGATCGAGCGGCGGAACTATCCGCCGGGCCAGCACGGGCTGGGTCGGACGAAGCCGACCCAGTACGGCATCCAGCTGCGCGAGAAGCAGAAGGCCAAGCGCATCTACGGGGTGCTCGAGGCTCAGTTCCGGCGCTACTTCGCGTGGGCGGAGGCGGACAAGGGCATCACCGGCGAGAACCTACTCAAGTACCTCGAGCGGCGCCTCGACAACGTGGTGTTCCGCCTCGGCATGGCCGCCTCCCGTCGCGAGGCGCGGCAGATGATCGGACACGGCCACGTCCAGGTGAACGGACGGAAGGTGTCGATCCCGTCCTTCATCGTGAAGGTGGGCGAGGTGGTGCAGCTGCGACCGACCTCCAAAATGCAGGAGCGGGTGGCCGACAATCTCACCGCGGGCCGCTCCCCGGTTCCGCCGTGGCTGGACTTGGACGTGAACGAGAAGAAGGGTACGGTGCGCGGGCTGCCGCTGCGGGAAGACATCCAGATCCCGGTGCAGGAGCAGCTCATCGTCGAGCTGTTCTCGAAGTAGCCGAGCGGCCGACAGAAGGGGCATATGGCGAGGATTCCGTTTCAGAAGCCGAAGTCGATCCAGTGGGAGATTCGCTCCGACCGCTACGGGCGACTGGTCGCGGAGCCCTTCGAGAAGGGCTACGCGCTCACCGTCGGGCACTCCCTGCGCCGCACCCTCCTGGCCATCGTGCCGGGCTCGGCAGTGGCGTGGGTCCGGATCCCCGGGGTCAAGGACGTCGAGACCAAGATTCCGGCGGTGCAGGAAGACACCATCGACGTGCTGCTGAACATCAAGAAGCTGGCGGTGAACGTGCCCTCCGGCGAGCCCGCCGAGACCCGGCTCGAGGCCAAGGGGCCAAAGACGGTGACGGGGGCCGACGTGTCGGAGGCGAGCGGGGTCGAGGTGCTGAACCCGGAGCTGCACATCGCGACGCTCGGCGCGGGCGGCTCGCTCTCGATCGACCTGGGGATCGGGATCGGGCGTGGCTACGTGGCGGCCGATCGTCACCCCGCGGGCACGGTGCCGGCGGGGGCGATCCCGGTGGACGCGGCGTTCTCCCCGATCCAGCGCGTGTCCTATAGCGTGGAGAACGCGCGGCTCGGCAAGGTCACCGACTACGAGAAGCTGATCCTCGAGATCTGGACCAACGGGGCGGTGTCCCCCGAGGAGGCGCTCTCCCGGGCGGCCCGCCACCTGAAGGCCCACTTCTCCCACCTGGCCCCGGAGGGGCGCGAGGAGGAGGACGAGGAGGTCGAGACCACCGGCGAGGGCTTCCTGCAGGAGAGCCTGGCCAAGCCGCTGGAGGACCTGCCCCTGCCCGCCCGCGCGATCAACGCCCTGAAGAACCACGAGATCATGGTGGTCGCGGACCTGGTGCAGAAGACCGACGAGGACCTGGAGTCGGTGAAGAATCTCGGCGAAAAGTCGATCGACGAGATCAAGGTCGCGCTCGCCTCCCTTGGCCTCTCGCTGGGCATGCGGATCGACCCGAATCTCCTGGGCACCCTCGGGCGCGGGAGCGCGAAATGAGGCACGGCAAGGCGGGTTTCAAGCTCGGGCGGGTCACCGCGCACCGCTGGGCGCTCTTCCGGAACCTGCTGGTCGCGCTCTTCCGCCACGAGCGGATCATGACCACCGAGGCCAAGGCCAAGGCGGTGCGCGGTCTCGCCGAGCACATGGTGACGTTGGCCAAGCGCGAGGACTTGCACGCGCGGCGACAGGTGCTCTCGATGGTGCCGGACCCGGTGGTGGTGAAGAAGCTCTTCGACACCGTCGCGGCCCGCTTCAGCGAGCGCCACGGCGGCTACACCCGCATCATGCGAGCAGGACTGCGCCCCGGCGATCGCGCCCAGATGGTGGTCCTCGAGCTGGTGGACCGTCCGGAGGCCCCGAAGGGGAAGGGGAAGAAGGACGCCAAGGCCGAGAAGGCCCCGCCCAAGGAAGACAAGAAGGCGAGCAAGGGCGAGGCCGGCGCCGGCGCGGCCAAGGGCCGCCGCAAGAAGGCCGCCGCCGCGGCAGGCTAGCCCGCCCGCGCCGCCGCAGACGACCGTCTACTTCTTCAGGCTCCTCATCTGCGGGGGCCCAGAAATGGGCCCCGCACTCCCCCAGGCCGCGGACGACCGAGGGTGGCTTCGCGGCCGCGCCGCGGCCTATTTCAGGGTCTTCTTGAACAGGTCCAGGCTGCGGCGCCAGGCGTCCTCGGCGGCGGGCTTGTTGTAGACGTCGGGCCGCTCGTCGTTGAAGAAGCCGTGGTCGACTCCGGGATAGATGTGGACCTCCACCGGCTTGCCCGCCTTCTTGATGGCGGCCTCCACCTCTCGCGCGGTCTGAGGGGTGACGAAGGCGTCCTTCTCCGCGAAGAGCCCGAGCACCGGGCCGTTCAGCCGAGCGTAGTCCAGCTTCACGTTCGGATGAATGCCGTAGAAGTCCACCACCGCGCCCACGCTCGCGTTCGTGCAGCCCGCGAAGAGCGCGAGCTGGCCGCCCATGCAGAAGCCCACTGCGCCGAGCTTGGCGGTCGAGGAGTGGCCGGCTAGGTGCTTGGCCGCGCCGGCCAGGTCCTTCTCGGCCCGCGCGATGTTGAGCGCCATGAAGAGCTTGCCCGCCGCGTCCGGCTCGCTCGCGGTCTCTCCGTGGTAGAGATCGGGGGCGAGGGCGGAGTAGCCGGCCGCCGCGAACCGATCGCAGACGCTCTTGATGTGCCCGACCAGCCCCCACCACTCCTGGATCACCAGCACCCCCGGTCCCTTGCCGGCGGCCGGCGTCGCCAGATAGCCCTTCGCGGTGTGTCCGTTGCTCGGAAACTCGACCATCTTGCCCGCCATGGAGTCCGTCCTTTCTTTTTAGTCGTTTGAGATCAATCTGCGCGGTTGCCGGTTCGGCTTTTTCGCGCCCTTCGGCGCTCATCGGGGTGCCGTCGCCTCCCGTACCGCAGATCATCGGGGTGCCGTTGCTTACCGTACCGCAGATCATCGGGGTGCCGTTGCTTACCGTACCGCAGAATTGCTCCGGGCGGAACGTGCTGGGGCCGGCGGGGTGCCGGGTCGCTCCGGTTAGAGATCGGTGGGGGCGTGAGTCTTGTCGGGGGTGATGCGCACCGTGAGGACGCGGCGCTTGTCGGCCTCGAGCACGGTGATGGTGAAGCGGCGAACCCGGAAGACCTCGCCCACGAGGGGGATGCGGTGCAAGGTGGCGAGGACGAGGCCGGCCACCGTCTCGAAGTCGCCCTTGGGCAGATCCCACTCGAGCGCCTCGTTGACCTCCTCGACGCCGGCCCGGCCCGCCACGCGGTAGCTCCCGTCGGGCAGTCGCTCCACCGTGTCGGGGGTCCGGTCGTGCTCGTCGCGGATCTCGCCGACCACCTGCTCGACGATGTCCTCCACCGTCACGATGCCGACCGCGCCGCCGTACTCGTCGACCACCACCGCGAGCTGCACGCGGTTCTTCTGCATCTCGCGCAGGAGGTCGTCGATGCGCTTGGTCTCCGGCACGTAGGTGGCCGGACGCATCAGCGCCCGCAGGTCCTGGGCCGGACCGCCCCGCCGCAGGAGGTCCATGGCGGTGACCACGCCCACGATGTTGAACACCCGGTCGATGAAGACGGGAATGCGCGAGAAGCCGCGCTCCTGGATGAGCCGTACCGCGTCCGCCCCGGAGGCGGTCTCGGGCAGTGCGGCCACGTCCACCAGCGGCACCATCACCTCGCGCACCGCGGTCTCGCCGAGATCGAAGATCTTGTCGATCATCTCGGCCTCGCTCACCGTGACGTCGGCCTCCTCGGGTTCCATCTGGAGGAGGACCTTCAGCTCCTCGCGGGAGACGAACTGCCGGGTGCTGGTCCGCTCGCGCCCGAACAGCGAGAGGGCCCAGCCCACCAGCGCGTTGGCCCCCCAGGTGAGCGGGGTCAGCAGCCGGCCGAGCGCCTCGATGACCGGGAAGAGCCACAGGATCAGCCCGGTGGCCCGCTCGCGCGCGACCGCCTTCGGGATGACCTCGCCGAGGACCAGCATGATCGGGGTGAGCGCCAGCGTGACCAGGATCGCGGCCGCCCCGCCCACCACCGGGAGGAGCGCCCAGGTGGCCACCGAGGATGCGGTGATATGGGCGATGGTCACGCCCATCATCGCGGTCGAGAGGAGCCGCTCGGGGCTGCGGAACGCGTCCAGGTACCGGATCGCGGTCCGGTTGCCTCCCTCCGCCATGTGCCGGAGGCGGAGCCGGTTGGCCGCGATGAACGACATCTCGGCGGCCGAGAAGAGCGCGGTCACGAGCAGGGAGAGGACGATGACCCAGACGTAGATCACGCCGCCTCGCGCCGGGTGGCCACGTCGGGCAGGGTGACCAGCACCTCGAGCACCCGGGTCCGCTCGACCTTCTCCACCGCCACCCGGACGCCGTCGGCCTCCTTCTTCTCGCCTTTGTGCGGGACGCGCCCGAAGAGATCGAGCACCCAGCCGCCCACTGTGTCGAACGATTCGTTGGGGATGGCGAGCCCGGTGGCCGCGTTCAGCTCGTCGATGGGCAGGCGGCCCGAGACCCGGAAGCTGCGCGGGGCCACCCGCTGGATCAGGCGCTCGTCCTCGTCGTACTCGTCGCGGATCTCGCCCACCAGCTCCTCGAGCAGGTCCTCGAGGGTGACGAGCCCGGCGGTGCCGCCGTACTCGTCCACCACGATCGCGAGGTGCAGCTTCTTGGCCTGGAACTCGCGCAGGAGGGTGTCGGCGCGCTTGGAGCCGGGAACGAAGTAGGGCGGGTGCAGGTGCTGGCGCAGGTCGAAGGACGCGGGCAGGCCGTCGAGATAGGGCAGCAGATCCTTGGTGTAGAGCACCCCCACGATCTGGTCGATGCTGTCCTCGAAGACCGGCACCCGGGAGTGGAGCTGCTCGCGCAGCAGCGGCAGGAGCCGGCCGGTTTCGGTGGTCACGTCGAGACAGAACATGTCGGGACGGGGCACCATCACCTCGCGCACGAGGGTGTCCTCCAGCTCGAACACCCGGTGGATCATCTCGCGCTCGCTGCGCTCGACCACGCCCTCCCGCGCCCCCACGTCCACCAGGGTGCGCAGCTCCTCCTCCGAGATCTCGGGTCGGCCCGCCTGATGCTCGGAGCCGACCACGCGGACGGTGATGGCGGTGAAGGCGCCGAGCCCGGCGCGGATCGGCCTCAGCAGCAGCGAGAGCCAGGCCACCGGCCGGTTCACCCACGCCGAGAAGCGGACGGGATGCTCGACCGCGAGGGTCATGGGCAGGACCTCGCCGAACACGGTGAGCAGGAACACCATGCCCGCGATCGAGATGGCGAGGCCCTTGGAGCCGAAGACCTGCTCGGCGATGGCGGCGGCGAGCGCGGAGGCGCCGATGTTCACCACCGTGATGCCGACCAGGAGGGTGACCAGCAGCTCGTGGGGACGCGCCAGGAGCGGAGCGAGCGGCCCCGGCGTCTTGCCCTGCCGCTCCGCGAGCTCCTTGAGCCGGGTCCGCCCGAGCGAGAAGTACGCGGCCTCCGCGCCCGAGAGCAGTGCCGAGATCAGGAGCAGGATCCCGAGCCCGATCAGCTCGGGAACGAGGCGGCCATCCACGCCGCTATCCATGGAAGTGCTCGTAGCCGCTGCGAACCGCCACCGGCTCGTCGCGGGCGTCCACGAAGACCACGTGACCCTCGGGCCCCTCGATGCGGCCGATGATGGTGAGCGGGGTACCGGTGGCCGAGGTCAGGCCGGCGGCGAGCCGCTCGGCCGCGGCCGCCTCGCACGTCAGCAAGAGCTCGTAGTCTTCGCCGCCCCCCACCGCCCAGTCGAGCGCGTCCGCTCCGAGCGCGCGGCCCGCGGCGAGGGCCGCCGCCGCCACCGGCACGTGATCGAGCCGCACCCGGGCGCCCACGCCGCTCTCCCGGCAGATGTGCTCGAGATCGGTGGCGAGCCCGTCCGAGCAGTCCATCATCGCGTGCACGCCTGCGGCCTCGCCCAGCCATCGGCCCTCGGCGACACGCGCCCGCGGCCGCAGGTGGGTCGCCACGACCTCGGCCAGCGGGCCCGGCGCGAGCCCGGTAGCGTGCGCGCGCTCCGGCCCCATCTCGAGGACGTAGAGGCCGGCCGCGGAGGCGCCGAGGCTCCCGGTGACCGCGACCGAGTCGCCCGGCCGGCCGTGCGCTCGGAGGCGCGGGGTGCCGGGGTGCACGCCGAGCAGGGTCACGTTCACCATCCAACCGCTCGCGGAGGCCGAGGTGTCGCCGCCCACCACGGTGACTCCGTGGGGCGCCGCCGCCTCGGCCATGCCGGCGTAGAAGCCGTCGACCGCCGCAACCGGGGTGCCGGCGGGGACGGCGAGGGCCACCAGGGCCCATCGGGGGATGCCGCCCATCGCGGCGATGTCCGAGAGATTGACCGCGAGGGCCTTCCAGCCGATGTCGGCGGGGCTCGCGGAGCTCGCCCGGAAATGGACGTCCTCGATCAGCAGATCGGTGGTGGCGAGCAGGCGGTGGCCGGGCGGGACCGCCAGGACCGCTGTGTCGTCGCCGATTCCGACCTCGATGCCCGGCGCGCTGCCGGAGGCGACTCCGCTCCGCCGGATCCGCCGGATCAACCCGCGCTCGCCCAGCTGGCCCAGGCCCACCCGTTCGGGTGGCTCGGATGCCTTCATGCGGGGGCGGTGACCGCGCTGAGCTCGAGGAAGTTCCCCAGGAGGGCCTTGCCCTGGACGGTGAGGATGGATTCGGGGTGGAACTGCACGCCCTCGACCGGATAGCGCCGGTGACGGAGCCCCATGATCTCGCCGTCCTCCGCGCGCGCGGAGATCTCGAGGTCCTCCGGGAGGCCGGCCTCGAGGACCACCAGCGAATGATAGCGCGTCGCCTCGAATCCGGCGGGCAGCCCGCGGAAGACGCCGCGCCCGTCGTGGGCGATCGGCGACGTCTTGCCGTGCATCTGCCGACCCGCGCGGGCCACCGTCCCGCCGAAGGCCTGCCCGATGGCCTGGTGACCAAGGCAGACGCCCAGGATGGGGACGCGCGCGTGGAAACGCTGGATCAGGCCGAGCGAGATGCCGGCCGCGTCCGGATTGCCGGGACCGGGCGAGATGACGATCGCCTCCGGGGCGAGCGCTTCCACGTCGTCCACTGTGACCGCGTCGTTGCGCACCACCCGCATGGTGGCTCCGAGTTCGCCCATGTACTGCACGAGGTTGTAGGTGAACGAGTCGTAGTTGTCGAGCACCAGGATCATCGCGTCGACTCCTGGGAGGCGATCCGGAGCGCCAGGATCATGCCCCGGGCCTTCGAGCACGTCTCGAGCCACTCGGTCTTCGGGTCGGAGTCGGCCACGATGCCCGCGCCCACCTGGATCGACGCCCGTCGCCCGTGGCACACCACGGTGCGGATGGTGATGCACGAGTCCAGGTTGCCGGAGTACGAGATGTAGCCCACCGCGCCGCCGTACGGCCCCCGGCGCGTCGGCTCGATCTCCTCGATGATCTCCATCGCGCGGATCTTGGGCGCGCCGGTCAGGGTGCCGGCCGGGAAGCAGGCGGCGAGCACGTCGAAGGCGTCCTTGCCCGGCTCGAGGCGGCCCTTCACGTGGCTCACCAGGTGCATCACGTGCGAGTACCGCTCCACCACCATGAACTCCGACACCTCGACGGAGCCGATCCGGCTGACCCGACCCACGTCGTTGCGGCCGAGGTCGACCAGCATGACGTGCTCGGCCCGCTCCTTCGGGTCGCTCCGCATCTCGCTCGCGAGGCGGGCGTCCTCCTCCTCGGTCCGTCCGCGCGGATGCGTCCCCGCGATCGGCCGCTCCTCCACCCGGTCGTCCTCGAGCCGCACCAGCACCTCCGGCGAGGAGCCGACGATGCTGGTCTTGCCGAGCCGCAGGAAGAACAAGTAGGGCGACGGATTCACGGTGCGCAGCGCGCGATAGACCGTGAACGGATCGGCGCGCAGCTCGGTGTCGAGCCGCCGCGAGATCACGATCTGGTAGGCGTCGCCCGCCGCGATGAACTCCTTGGCCCGGCGCACGCCGTCCATGAAGGTCGCCTGGTCCATCGTCGAGGTGAACCCCTCGTCGCCCAGGGCCACCAGGGGCTCGACCGGCGGGAGGGTGAGCGGGGCGGGCGATCGGGCCGGCCGCCGCAGGTTGCCGAGCAGCATGCCGATCTTGACCGCCGCGGCGTCGTAGGCGCGATCGAGGGACGCCGGGTCGGTCTTGCCGATGTGGGCGTTGGCGATCACGAGCAGGCGGTGGCGCAGGTTGTCGAAGACCAGCAGGCTGTCCGTGAACATGAACACCGCGTCGGGGAGCTTCTGGTCGTCGCCGGCCAGGGTGGGCAGCCGCTCGACGTGGCGGATCATGTCGTAGGACAGGAAGCCGACCGCGCCGCCCTGGAAACGGGGCAATCCCGGCACCGGGACCGGCTTGAATTGGGCGAGCAGGCCGCGCAGGGTCTCGAACGGATCCCGGCTCGGCAGCAGCTCGGTGGTCCCGTCGGCGCGCCGCACGCTGACCCGACTGCCCTTCGCGGTGAACACGAGGTGCGGGTCGCTGCCCAGGAACGAGTAGCGGGCCCACTTCTCGCCGCCCTCGACGGACTCCAGGAGGAAGGAGTAGGGACCGGGCCGCAGGCGCAGGAACGCGGACAGCGGAGTGTCGAGGTCGGCGGCCAGCTCCGCGAAGATAGGGATCAGGTTGCCCTGAGCCGCCAGGGCGTGGAACTCCTCACGCGTCGGCGAGAGCGGGGGCAGGCCTGGCCCCACCGTCGACATGGAGGTCGCTCAGGTGTTCGCGTCCAGCTTCTTCTTGAGCTGGGCCTTGGGCACTGCGCCGATCACCTGATCGAGCACCTGGCCACCCTTCACGAACAGGATGGTCGGGATCGACCGGATGCCGTAGCGAGCCGCCAGCGCCGGCTGCTCGTCCACGTTCACCTTCGCCAGGGTCACCGCGCCATTACCCTCGCGCACCAGCTCCTCCAGGGTCGGGGCGATGGCCCGACAGGGCGCGCACCACTCGGCCCAGAAGTCGACCATCATGAGCTCGTTGTGCTTGCCGAGTTCCGTGTCGAAGCTGGCCTCGGTGAGGTGGAGCGTGGGCTCGGCCATGGATCGAGGGTCTCCTTGTCGGTCAGAGGGTCTGCAGAACAGCGGGTGAGAGTTCCATAAAAAACGCAGGGCTACGCTAGCATACGGTCCCCATCATCGCAAGTTGAGCGCCCCGCGCTCGCCCTCGCGGGCCCGGCGCCGGCGTTGCGGGTGCCCAAGATCGCTGCCCAGTCCGCAGGGCGGCCGACGGTCAGGGGCACCGGTCCTGACAGTGGGCGTCACCGGACGGACGTCGACCAGTTGTCACTGATGGCCGGGCGGGGCCGAAAACAGGCCCAGACGGCCCGAAAGCCTTGAATCCATGACATCTCCACGTCCCCCTAGCTGATGGCCGCCAAGCCGGTGGAAAAGCTCGGTTGGTAGGGGGTTTGCAGTAGATGCATCCCCCTGCGTAGCCCCCGGTGGGCCCTGTTGCGGGCCGGGGCTCTCCAGGCGGACAGGCGGAAACCTCAGCCGGGGAGGAAGACCTCGTGGGTAAGGTCATGGTGGTGGATGACGCGGTGTCGGAGCTGAAAGTGATCGAGAGCATTCTCAAGTCCGCCGGCCACCAGGTGGTCTCCTACCAGGACGGAGAGCTCCTCGAGGATCGCGTGGTGGAGGAGCGGCCCGACGTGCTCCTGCTCGACATCGTGATGCCCAAGCGAAACGGCTACGAGGTGCTCCGTGGGATCCGTCGCGATCCCCGCACCAAGGACACCCCGGTGGTCTTCGTCAGCTCGAAGAATCAGGAGAGCGATCGGTTGTGGGGCCAGCGCCAGGGGGCCGCGGACTACCTGGCCAAGCCGTTCACCGCGGAGCAGCTCCTCGGCGTGGTCCGCCAGTTCGTGAAGTAGTCCATGACACAGAGTCCCGACGCGGTCGCGCTCCCGTCTCCCCTCCCGGATACGCCGCCGGCGCTCCGCGCCTGCCTGTTCGGGCTCTCCGGCGCGCGGTTCGCGGTGGACGTGCGCAGCGCGCGCGAGGTGGCGGTGTTCGACGACCTGACCGCGGTGCCGCGCGCGCCCCGTCTCCTGCTCGGCGTGGCCAACCTGCGGGGCACGGTGGTGCCGATCGTCGATGTGGGCCCGCTCCTCGGCCTTCCGGAGATGCGCCCGGCTCGGAGTGTGCGCACGCTCGTCCTGCGCGACGGTCCCCTCCTCGCCGCGGTGGCGGTCGAGACCGTGCTCGGGCTCGAACCGTTCGACGACGTGTTCGCGCCCGACGGCCCCGCCGCCCCGCGGGGCCACGCCGCCTCCCGGCTGGTGTCGGGCTGGCTCACCTGGGCCGGCGAGACCCTGGCGCTGCTCGACGTGCCCCGAATCCTCGCCATCGTCCGGGCCACCCTGGCCGCGGACGAGCGGGCGCGAGTGGGTGCCGCATGAACCGACGAGACTTTCTTGGCCTCCTCACCGCAGGGGTCGCGGGCGGTGTCCTCACCGATTCGGCCGCGGCCGCGCAGGCGTTCGCCGCGAACGAGATCCGCATCGGGATGAGCGCCGCGTTCCGCGGCTCGGCGGCCGGGCTCGGCGCCGAGCTCTACCGGGGCGCCCAGGCCTACTACAGCGAGGTCAACGCGCGGGGCGGCGTGTTCGGTCGCCCCATCTCGGTGGTGGCGCTCGACGACAGTTACAACCCGGAGCCCTGCATCCGCAATACGATCCAGCTGCTCGAGCGCGAAAAGGTGTTCTTCCTCTCCAACTACGTGGGGACTCCGACTCTCACCCGCGCGCTGCCGGTGATCAAGCAGTACGCGGACCAGCAGGTGGTCCTGGTCGGCAACTTCACGGGGGCGCAGCCGCAGCGCGAGGCGCCCTACGTCGATCAGGTCTTCAACGTACGGGCGTCCTATCGGCAGGAGATGCAGGCGCTGGTCGAGCGCTTCTGGCAGACGGGGGCGCGCCGCTTCGGCGTCTACTACCAGGTCGACGCGTATGGGCGCAGCGGCACCGACGGCGTGGCGCGGGCCCTCGCGGCCCGCAACGCCCGCATCGTGGCGGAGGCGACCTACGTCCGCAACGCGACCTTCGACGAGGACATGGGCCTCGCGGTCGGCGCCCTGCGGGAGGCCGGCTGCGACGTGGTGCTCTGCACCGGCGCCTACCAGGGCTGCGCCGCCTTCGTGCGCTCCGCGCGCGACGCGGGCTTCGCGGTGCCCATCTCCAACGTCTCGTTCGTGGGCTCCGACGCGATGCTCGCGCTGCTCGTGAAGCACGGGCGCGCCAAGGGCCACGACTACACCCGCGGGCTCATCAACTCGCAGGTGGTGCCGAGCTACGACGACACCACCCTGCCGGGGGTCGTCGAGTACCGCGCCCTGATGGACAAGCACAACCCGGCGGTGCCGGACGCGATCCGTGACCCCCACTACGTGCCGCAGAAGTACAGCTTCATCAGCCTCGAGGGCTACGTCAACGCGCGGGTCATCACCGAGGCGCTCAAGCGTGCGGGGACGAACGCGGGGCGCCCGACCTTCCGCCAGGCGCTCGAGTCGCTGCGCGGCCTCGACCTGGGGATCGGTGCACCGCTCACGTTCACCGCCGAGCGTCACCAGGGGCTCGACAGCGTGTACTTCACCCGGGTGGACGGCGACCGCTGGGTGCCGATCGTCGACTGGTCGGCGGCGGTCAAGGCCTGAGGGCGCCAATGAACGGCGCGAAGCGGATCTGGCGGGGGCGGGCGGCCAAGCGGGCCGCGGAGGGTGGCCTCGGGGGCGAGCGCGCCGGCGGCTCGAGCCCGGCGCACCGGGTGCGCTTCGGTCTCCTCGGCAAGATCACCGTGTTTCTCCTGCTGGTGCTGGTGCCCCTCGCCGCGGTGAGCTGGACGGTGGCCTATCGATCGCTGCAGGAGAACCTGACGCGCGAGTTCACCGACAAGGGCAGTGCGATCGCCAACAGCCTGGCCAGCTCCGGCGCCGACCTCATCGTCAACCGAGACGCGTCCACCGTTCAGGCGCAGGTCGACGAGTTCGCCAAGATCGCCGGCGTCGCCTACGTGATGATCTACGACCCGCAGCGCGGGTTCATCGCCCACACCTTCGCCCCGCTGGTGCCGAAGGGCATCGTGGAGAAGAACGTGGTGCCCGGCCATGCCGCGCGTCCGCAGGTGCGGGAGATCACCTACCCGGATCCCCGCACCGGCCGTGAGCGGCAGATCATCGACATCGGGGTGCCCATGCTGGGCGGCCAGCTCGGCACGGTGCGGGTGGGCATGGACAAGGCGATCATCACCGCGTCGGCGGTGCAGGCGGGCAACTTCCTGCTGCTGGTGTTCGGCGGGATCGCGCTGGCGGCGGGCCTCGCCGGGGTCATCTTCGCGCAGCGGATCACCCGGCCGGTCAACGCCCTCATGGCCGGCGCGGAGCGGGTCGGGCGGGGAGACCTGTCGCAGCTGGTGCCGGTCACCTCGCGCGACGAGATCGGCCAGATGGCGATCACCTTCAACGAGTCGATCGTGCGCCTGCGGGCTCTCGTGCAGACCGAGACCGATCGTGACGAGGAGCGCCGGAAGCGCGAGGACCTCCAGCAGAACATCATCAAGTTCCTCGACACCGTGGTCGAGATCGGCAAGGGCGATCTCACCCGGCGCGGCGAGGTGACCTGGGACGTGCTCGGCAACGTGGTCGACGCCATCAACCTGATGGTCGAGGAGATCGCGACCGTGGTCGGCGACGTGCGGCAGACCGCGGTCCGGGTGACCGCGGGTTCCCAGGACACCATCAAGATCACCGGCGAGCTGGCGGTGGCCGCGCAGGCCCAGTCCCGCGATGCCTCCAGCGTGACCCGATCGGTGTCGGACGTGATGTTGTCGGTGCGCCAGGTGGCCGACAGCGCGGACCAGAGCGCGAAGGCCGCGCGCCAGGCGCTCGAGGCGGCCAGCAAGGGCGGGGAGGCGGTGCGCAACAGCCGATCCAGCATGCAGCAGATCCGCGCCGAGGTGCAGACGATCTCCAAGAAGATCAAGTCGCTCGGCGATCGCTCCCTCGAGATCTCGGACATCGTGAACACCATCCAGGACATCGCGGCCCAGACCCATCTGCTCGCCCTCAACGCCTCGATCGAAGCGGCGGGAGCGGGCGAGGCGGGCCTGCGCTTCTCGGTGGTCGCCGACGAGGTCCGGAAGCTCGCGGAGCGGGCCACCCAGGCCACCCGCGACATCGGCACGCTGATCAAGGGGGTGCAGGCCGAGACGCAGGAGGCGGTGGTGGCGATGGAGGCGGGGACCCACGAGGTGGAGGCGGGATACGAGGTCAGCCTCAAGGCCGAGGAGGCGCTCCGGCAGATCGGCACGATCTCGCAGAGCTCCTCGGAGCTCGCGGCCGAGATCTCGCGGGCCTCCCAGCAGCAAGTGCGGGGGGCGGAGGCGATGGCAGGGGCGGTGCAGGCGATCGCCGGCGCCGCGGTGAAGACCGAGCAGGGCGTGCAGCAGAGCCGGAGCAACGTCGAGCAGCTGGCTCGCCTGGCCGAGGAGCTCACCGCCAAGCTCTCCCGCTTCAAGCTGGGGAGCTGAGCGCGCGCATGGCCGAGCGGCGCGAGCGCGAGCTGATGCTGGGCATCTTCCTCATGGAGGCCTGGGACACCGCCGGGGCTCTCGAGGACGGCGTGGATCAGCTGACCGGAGCCGAGACGCCGACCGCCGAATCCTTCGCTCCGCTCGTGGTGCTCGCGCACCGCCTGAAGGGCTCCGCCGCGCTCTACGGCTTCCCGGGCGTGTCGGAGCTGGCCGGCGCCGCGGAGCGGCTGCTGGAGCGCGTGTCCGCCTCCTCGCGCGACGAGCGCGCGCGGGCGGCCGGGTTCCTGGTCGGCCTGGTCGCGCTGCTGAAGGAGGTCTTCGACGGGATCAGCGCGGTCGGGGTCGAGGACGCGGCCCGGGTCGGCGAGTTCAAGGCGCGCTATCCCACCTTCCTCGCCGCCGCGAACGGCGACGGGCACGCCATCGCGGCCGCGCCCTCGACGCCGTCGGTCGAGCCCGCCCCGGTCCGGTCGCCGATCGCGGCCGCGCTCGCCCACTTCTTCGCCGACGGCAACGAGGTGCTGGAGTACTTCCTGCCCGAGGCCACCGAGCACCTCGAGGCGATGACCACCGCGCTGCTCGCCGTCGAGGCCGGGGCGAGGGACGAGGAGACGCTGGCGACCGTCTTCCGGTCGGTGCACACGCTGAAGGGAGCCGCCTACACGGTCGGCTGCGCGCCGATCGGCGACGCCGCGCACCGGATCGAGGATCTGCTCGGGGCGGTCCGAGAGAACCGGCTCGCGCTGACTCCGGCGGTGACGGAAGCGATCTTCGTGGGGACGACCGCGATCAAGCAGGTGCTCCAGGCGGGCGTCGGGGTCTCGGAGGACTCCATCCTCGCGCTCGAGGCGGCGAGCCAGGACCTCTGCGCGCTGATGGCGGCGGCGGTGCCCGACGGGTCGGCGGTGGAGGTGAGGGCGGAAAACCCGATCCCACCGCTGGTCGCCGCAGAGACGGAGACCGTCCCTGCACGTCACGCGGCGGCCGCCGAGCCGATACTGTTAGGATTCGCCCGGCCGGAGTTCCTGGCCCGGCTCGAGGCACTGCCCCGGCCGGCCCCTCGCACGGCCAGCGCGCCCACCGGTCCCAGCATCCGGGTGGCGGTCGAGCGTCTCGACGCCCTGATGAATCTGGTCGGCGAGCTCATGATCGCGCGCAGCCGACTCGATCGGCGACTGGGCCAGCTCGAGCAGGTGAACCAACTGCTGCTCGCCAGCCGCACGCGACTCGGCCAGGTCGGGCGGGACTTCGAGTTCCGCCGCCACGGGTCCGGCATGCCCCCGCGCGCGCTCGAGGACTCGGGCCCGGAGCGCGACGACATCGGTGACCTGCGGGATCTGTCGGAGCTGTTCGCCGAGCTCGAGTTCGATCGCTACGACGACGTCAACATCCTGGCCCGGAGCGTGGCCGAGATGTCGGCCGACGTTGGGGAGGTGCAGGCCCAGCACGTGGCCCTCCTGCGAAGCATCCGGGAGGATTCCGCGCACGTCCAGCGCCTGACCGCGGCGCTCCGCAAGGAGATCACCCGGGCGCGGATGGTGCCGATCGGACGACTCTTCACCCGCGTGGCCCAGCAGGTGCGGGAGGCGGCGCGCGCTACCGGCAAGGCGGTGACCCTGACCGTGCGGGGCGAGACCGCCGAGGTCGACAACAGCGTCATCGAGCAGGTGGCGGATCCCCTTCTTCACCTCATCCAGAACGCGATCGGTCACGGCATCGAGCCGGCCGACGAGCGCGAGCGTCTCGGCAAGCCCGCCCAGGGCCAGCTGACGCTCTCGGCCTCCCAGGCGGGGGGCTTCATCCTGGTCGAGGTCGAGGACGACGGCCGCGGGATCGATGCGGACCTCCTCCGGCGGCGAGCGGTGGAACGCGGCCTGCTGCCGGCTGCCGAGGCGGTCACGCTGTCGGACCGGGACGCACTGAACCTCATCTTCGTCACCGGGTTCAGCACCGCGGCCGCGGTGACCCGCACGTCCGGTCGCGGCGTGGGCCTGGATGTGGTGCGGACCAACGTGAGCCGGCTCAACGGCGAGATCCACGTCGAGACCGAGCCCGGGCGCATGACCCGCTTCGTGCTGAAGGTCCCGCTGACGGTGGCGATCGCCGACGCCCTGATGGTGCGCTGCGGCCCCGAAACCCTCGCGTTCCCGCTCACCGCGGTGAGCGTCATGCGGCCGGTCGCACCCTCCGATATCGTGGCGGCAGGCGGTCGCGAGTCGGTCCGGGTAGACGACCAGGTGCTGGACCTCGTGCGCCTCGGCCGGGTCCTGGGGCTCCGGCCCACCCCGCCGGCCATGCGGCTGCCGGTGGTCGTGCTGCGGGGCGGCGGCAAACCGTTCGGGGTCGTCGTCGATGAGCTCCTCGGCAAGGAGGAGATCGTCATCAAGAGCCTGGGGGCCCTGCTTGAGGGCGCGGGCCCGTTCTCGGGCGCCACCATCTCCGGTGAGGGGCGCGTGATCCTGCTCCTCGATCCGACTCGGCTGCGCGAGGCCGCCGCGACCGCGCGGCTCGTCGCAGACGTCGGAGTCCGGGAGGAGGAGCGGGAGGCCGAGCCGCGCACCCGGGTCCTCCTGGTGGACGACTCGGTCAGCATCCGCAAGTTCGTGGGGCAGATGCTGGAGAAGGCCGGGTTCGACGTGCTCACCGCGGTGGACGGACACGACGCGATCCAGCAGCTCATCGAGCAGACCGTCGACGTGGTCATCACCGACCTCGAGATGCCGCGGGTGAACGGTTACGCCCTGATCGAGGACATGCGTCGCCGCTCGACCACCCGGGAGATCCCGGTCATCGTGCTGACCACCCGCGCGGGGGCGAAGCACGTCGGTCTCGCGCAGCGTCTCGGCGTCCGGCACTACGTGGCGAAGCCGGTGGACGAGCAGAGCTTCATCCGCCTCGTGGCGTCGGTCACGACCGCGCCGGCCGCGGCCCTCGCCCTGTCCGGCCGCTCGGGAGCGGCGGAGTAGCCGGTGGCCAACGCGAAGGTGCTCGTGGTGGACGCCAACCAGGACAGCCGGGCGGCCCTCGCCCATGCCCTCACCGAGGCCGGCTACGAGGCCGCGGTCGCCACCAGCGGCTCGTTCGCGCTGACCATGCTCGAGTGGGAGCAGCCGGACCTCATCGTGAGCTACGCCAAGGTGCAGGACATGGACGGCTACGAGCTGTTCACGATGGTCCGGCGCGACCCCGCCACGAAGGATACGCCGTTCCTCCTCCTGGCCGGGCGCGACCGCCCGATCGCGCTGGCGGCGACGGAGGCCGGGGTGGACATGACCGTGACCGGAGATTTCACGCTGGCCACCGTCATGACCCGTGTCCAGGAGTTGCTGGGGGATACGCCCACTCCCATGCCGGCCAAGCTTCGCTCCGAGCCGGCGCCAGCCGCTTCGAAGGCACCGGTCAAAATGCCGGCTCGGCCGCCGGCGGCCCCTCCCGCTCCGGTACCCACTCCGGCGGCCACGCCCGCCCCGCCGGCGAAGCCGACGGTCGAGGCCTCGCGAAGCAGCTTCCAGGGCTCGCTCGGCGTGATGGATCTCACCGAGCTGACCCAGGTCATCTCCCTCGGCGTCAAGACGGGCGAGCTCCATCTCTCCCTGTCGATGGGGGAGGGGATCATCCTCTTCGAGGCGGGGCGGGTGGTGCACGCCGAGTTCGCGGAGCGGTCGGGAGAGCCGGCGTTCGCCGCGATGGTGGCCGCCTCTCAGCGCGAAGGCGAGGCACGGTTCTGCTTCAACCGGGCGGATCGTGAGGCGGTGGCGGGGCGGCCTCGGACGATCTCGCGAACGGTCGAGCAGCTCCTCCTGAGCGTGGCCCAGGAGATCGACGAGTCGAGCGAGCGCGCCGCGGAGGGCCGGGAGCCGGCCGCCACGCGCGCGACACGAACGGGAGAAGCCTAGGTCATGCCCAAGGTGCTGGTGGTCGACGACAGTCTGAGCGTGCGCAAGGTGGTGCAGCGGGCGCTCGAGTCGAGGCGCATCGAGGTGCTCTCTGCCGCGTCGGGCAACGAAGCCCTCGAGCAGATCGGGCGCGAGGCGCCGGACCTGATCGTCTGCGACGTCATCATGCCGGACATGGACGGCTACCAGATCTGCGACTTCGTCAAGAAACACCCCACGCTCGGCCGCACCCCGGTGCTCCTGATCTCGGGCATCGTGAACGGGACCGTGCTCGAGCGCGCGGCCAAGGTGCGCTCCGACGACGTGATGCGCAAGCCGTTCGCCGCGGAGGAGCTGCTGCAGCGCATCGAGAGCCTCCTGGGCGCGCAGAGCCGTGGGGCCGCGTCCACGCCGGCGCCCGCGTCGCCTCCGGTCGCTCCACCCGCCGAGCGTCCCGCTGCACTCGCCGAGCGTCCCGCTCCCCCCCCGGAGCGTTCCGCTCCACCCTCCGAGCGTCCGGCTCCGAGAGTCGAGCGCCCGCCGGCGGTCCTCGAGAGCGCGGCCCCCGCGGTGGATCTCAAGGCTCTGCTCGACGGCGTGGCGCAGCTGCCGGGTGTGACGCTGACCGCGCTGATCGACCGAGAGGGCGCGCTCATGGAGGCGGCGGGTGGCCTGCTCCCCGAGGCGGCGCTCGCCGGTGCGCTGGCGTCTTGTCTCGTGGGATCGACCGACGGAGTGGGGCAGGCCCTGGCTCAGGGCCGCCTGCAGAGCGTGATCCTCGAATATGATGCCGGGGTGGTGCTGCTCAACGCGGTCGGTGAGGGCGCGACGCTCGCCATCGTCCTCGGTGATCCCGCGGTCCTCGGCAAGGTTCGCTACCACGTGAAGAAGGCCCTCCCGGACCTGATCCGGGCGGTGTGAGGCATTCGTCCATGAGAACGTCCCATAGCTCGAGCTCCAGCGCCCGGCGACTCTCGTCGTGGCTGATGGTCGTCCTGGGGCTGGCCGCGTATGTTGGCCTCCTCTACGGTTTGACGATGCTGCCCCTGCAGCTCGAGGTGCCGCTGCCGCACTGGGCGATCGCGATCGTCCCGCCGCTCGTCTACGGCCTCCTCGTGCTGCTGTGCGTGGCGTGGCCGTCCCCGCTGGGGTGGCTCGTCGGCACCGCCCTCCTGAGCGGCCTTCATCTCCTGCTCGGCATGGCGCGCGGTCCGATCGCTGCGTTCCTCGATCCCTCCCTCGCGGGCCGGCCGCTGCCCTGGATGCTGCCCCCGCCGCTCCCCGAGCTAGTGGGCCTGATCCTGCTCCTGGTGCCGCTCCGCGACGTCCTCCGTGCGCGCCCGCGGTCCGCCCGGGAACGAGTGGCGGCCGGCCGCGCGACGGCGGGCGGACGTGGGCGGACAATTCCGACGAGGCCGATGCAGCCGGCCACCGGCTACGTGGCGAGCGAGAGTCTGCCCTCGGCGCCGGTCGAGGTGCCCCCGGTTCCCGTCGCGACTCCCGCGCCGCCGCCGGTCCCGGTGGCTCCTCCCATCGCGGTGCCACCGCCGGTCGATCCGGAGGTGGCGGAAGAGGCGCGTCGACGTCGCATCGCGGCCGGCGCCGAGCGTCGGCGCGAGATGCAGACTCCGCGTCCCGTTCATCGATCGGATGTCGTGCTGCGGATCGAGCTCGATCGGATCATGGGTCAGTTGCCGCCCGGCACATTCCTCGCACCCGAGGACGAGGTTGCCGCGAGCCTGCGCGATCCGGGCTACCTGCTCATTCCGGGGCCGCTCGTCGTCACCCAGCTCTCGGAAGGCATCGCGCTGGTGGCGTGGAGCGACATCGTCGACCAGTTCCCGTCTCGACTCGTCGGCCTCGACAGCCGGGAGATCGACGCGCACCTGGGCGACGGGCTGCGCCTGCCCCTCGACGAGGTGATTGCCCAGCTGCCCCACGAGTTGTTCGTCGCGGACACCCCCGAGGTCGAGCTGTCCGGGATCGAACGGATTCCGGTGCCGTTCCATCCCGTCGAGGAGGCCGGGCCCACGCCGAGCTCGACGCCTCAGATCGCGTCAGAGACCCAGCCGGCTCCGATGGTGGACCAGCCATGGACCACGA
>Ga0070699_100001316_pt1 | contig 22899 bp, 21 predicted proteins | sample KBSK1503metaG_FD_65473 | JGI IMG/M metagenome (GOLD analysis project Ga0070699, IMG submission 65473) | Corn, switchgrass and miscanthus rhizosphere microbial communities from Kellogg Biological Station, Michigan, USA - KBS K1-50-3 metaG | ecosystem: Host-associated > Plants > Roots >...
CACACCGCGGTGGATGGTCGCCATGGCGAACCGGAGCGGGTCAGCGAATGCCATCAGCATAAACTCTCGACCCGAAACTTGACCTGATCGTGAACTTTCGCTCTGCCTAGGGGGTCCTAGTCCCTGCCCTCCCCGGCGTCGTCCTCGTCCTCACGTTGAAAGAAGACGCCGTTCTTCTCTCTGGCAACCATCGCGAAGTCTTGCGAGTTGGTGGCACCAGAGAGCCGATGGGTGACGCCGCTAATGGTCTCGACGGCTGACCAGTTCATCGTCGCCCCGGTCTGGAATCCCTTGACCCTGAACGGAGTTGGCTCAACGTCATTGACAAAGCTGAGATGCTTGGTCGGGCCGCTCCACCCGACGCGTAGCGACAAGCGTGCCGTACCAATCTCCGACCCACCCGAGATGGCGTTGACCACGTTGCCATAGTCATCGATGTCGAAGTCGCCGAGAGCCAGCGCGGCGGTTCCCTCATCGAGATCGACATGAACGCTATTGGTGGGGATCGGAGCGGTCCAGAAGAGGCCGTTCTCCTCTCCAAAGTTGAAGTCGTGCACCTGCTGGGAGCCACCTGCTCCCACAAACACGTCCAGTCAAATGAAAGCGACTGCGCCGTGATGCCTGGCGTTGTCTTGGCCTACGAACTGTCCCTTCATAAAGCGGATGTCCGCAGCCCAGAATTTGCCCCCGAAGAACGGGTCGCTGGCAGGGCCCGTGGGAGGGAACTCGCTGACTCCGATGAAGCCGTTGAAGTCCCTGATCGTCGCGCCGTCCCCGGTGCCGTTCTCGACTACCTTCGTTGCACCGATGGGGTTCATCAGAGTCGGGAAGTAGAAGTGCTTGAAGAACGGCCCCATTTGTGTGCCGCCCCTGATCGGGTTGGGCAAGGCGGATCCATCCGAGGCCTCAGCGATGACAGGCACGAGGCCCGGCAGGCTCAGTGCGGCTCCAGTGGCGAGCGCTGTGCCCAGAAACTCGCGTCTTGACAATGCCCGTTCCCAGAAGTGGTCGTGCCCAACCGCGCGGTCACCGAACCGGCCGCGCCAGATGGAATGGAAGTCGCGTTCGATCTGGCCCATGCTCTCCTTTCAGCTGCTAGCTGATCAACAGACCGAACCTGATGGCGCCTTCAGTGGCCCTCAGGTATGACCTTGGATACCACCTCCTCTCCCGCGAAGGTCTCAGCGGACCTGTGCATCATAGCTAGAGGGACTGAAAAAGTCCGACCGCGATAATCAGCGGCCTCAGCGTGGGACGGAATCGGAGCTGACGCATCGAACCCACCATCTCGCGCCAGACTTGAGGATGTTCTTGGATCCCAGTTGTCGGGCAGCGCCAGAGTTTTGGCGAGCCATAGAAAGCTTCTCTGTGACCGAGCTCCCGCTCGTCATCCAGGCCGACCCCGAGCGCAGGCTTCAGTCGTGCTTGACGGGAGGAGGACCGATCCTGCTTCGCGGGGCACATGGCGCCGCTGAGAACCCGCTCGTGATCCTCACACTGATGCATCACTTGGGCGTGCGGATCCTGGCGCTCGAGTGGCCGCCTGACCTGGAACCCACGGTTCAGCGGTATCTGGAAGGCGACGTGCTCGACTTTCGCATGTTCGAGCGAAGTTCGGATGGACGGATCACCGCGGGACAACTGGCGGTGCTTCGGGAGCTGCACGATGGAGGCAGCCTCGAGCGGCTGGTGCTCTTCGACGCGCCAGCGCCAATTGCCGGCGTGGTCGCTGACACTTCCGAACGTGCGTGTCGCAGTTGTGCCCGATCCGAGGCGCGCGCTCAGATAGCGTTGATCGCGACGTCATCGCGTCCACCTGTGCAGGATGGAGTCTTCAAACATGGAACTCGGCCGGATCGGGATCTGGGGCAGGCACTTCTGGGGCGAGCGTGCCAGGGTGATGGAGGCAGCCGCTGAGCTCGAGGAGCTCGGCTACGGTGCGCTATGGTTCCCCAACGCCCCCAGCACGTTCGAGCGTGCGCGCGACCTGCTCGACGCCACCCGCCGGGTAGTCATTGCTCCAGGCATCGCGAGCATATGGACACACGCGGCGACGGACGCCGCGGCTGCCCATCACGCCCTCACCCTCGCCCACCCGGGCCGGTTCCTCCTCGGTCTGGGCGTGAGCCACGCCCACATCGTCGATCGTGAAGAGCCTGGTCGATACTCCCGGCCCCTCGCCAGGATGCGTGAATACCTCGACAGCCTCGACGCGGCGCCCATCCCTGTGCCGATCGGCGAGCGGATCCTCGCCGCCCTGGGCCCGCGGATGCTCGAGCTTGCCCGCGACCGCAGTGCCGGGGCTCACCCATACCTGGGGACCGTTGAGCACACCCGGCGCGCCCGGGAGGTGCTGGGCTCAGGACCGTTGCTCGCTCCTGAGCTGGCCGTCGTGCTCGAGACGGATCCCTCCCGGGCCCGGGCCATCGCCCGGCAGCACCTGACCTTCTACCTGCGGGCCCCGAACTACACGAACAACTGGCTCAGGCTTGGCTTCACGCGTGACGACCTGGCGGATGGCGGCAGCGACCGCCTCGTGGACGAAGTCGTGGCATGGGGATCAACTGACGCGATCCGGGAGCGGATCGCGCAGCACCACAGGGTCGGTGCGGACCACGTATGCCTCCAGGTCGTCACTCCACTTAATGCGGATCTGCCCTTGGAGGAGTGGCGGACGCTGGCCGCCGCACTTTCGCTGCAGACTCCACGGTCCCAGTAGGCTCTGACCGGCCACCGCCAGCCGGTCCAGTCAAGCGCTCTCAGATCTTGCGAAGCTGAACCTGTTCGAACGAGTGATCGCGGGCCTTGCGCAGCACCAGCCAGGCTCGATCTCGGGTTGGCCCGATGTTCTCGCGCAGGTTGATGCCGTTGATTTCGGCCCAGATCCGTTTCGCTGTCGCGACAGCGTCCTCGGTGGACAGCTCGGCGTAGCGGTGGAAGTAGGAGCGCGGGTCGCGAAATGCCGTATCGCGCAATGTCAGGAACCGGGCAACGTACCACTGCTCGATATCCACCTCGTCGGCGTCGAGGTAGATCGAGAAGTCGAAGAAGTCGGAGACGAACGTTCGGATCGAGCGGCGGCGCGCGCCGTCCGGCGTCTGGAGCACGTTCAGGCCCTCCAGGAGCACGATGTCAGTCTGCCGGACGACCGTCTCCTCGCCAGGCACGATGTCGTAGACGAGGTGCGAGTAGATTGGCGCACGCACCTCCTCGGCCCCCGACTTCAGCTCCGCCATGAATCGCGTGAGCCGGCGAAGGTCGTAGCTCTCCGGAAAGCCCTTGCGGTTCATCAGCCCGCGCTCCTCCAGGACCCGGTTCGGGTAGAGGAAGCCATCGGTCGTGACGAGATCGACCTTCTGGTGGTTGGGCCACCGCGCCAGCAGCTCGCGCAGGATACGGGCGAAGGTGCTCTTGCCGACCGCCACACTGCCTGCGATCCCGATGATGTAGGGGACGTGCCTGGCCGGCTTGCCCAGGAAGGTATCGGTCACGTGATGCAGCCCCTGGGCCGCGCCCACGTAGAGGTTGAGGAGCCGCGAGAGCGGCAGGTAGACCTCTGCCACCTCTTCGAGGGAGACATACTCGTTGATGCCTCGCAGCGTGACCAGTTCGCTGTCTGTGAGGGGGAGAGGGGTCGCGTCGCGAAGGCGCGCCCACTCTGCGCGGGTGAACGTCACGTATGGCGAGAAGGCTGTCAATGGTGCTCGTTTCGCGATGGTCTGCAAGCTAACCAGATTCGCGATCTGGACGTTGGCGCGACCGTATGCTGCATCGTAGGCCGATGCCGCCGCCACGCACCTACACCGTTCACGAGGCCAACCAGATCCTGCCCCAGGTCCGGCGACTGTTGGGCCAGATCGTCGAGCTCTCAGCCCAACTCGACGAGCTGACCGACCACGTTCGAATCGCGCAATACCGGATGGGTCGACCCGCCGCGACCTCAGTGGATCGAGATCGCTTCGACGAGAGCACGGCGGCGCTCCGCAGAGCCGAGGACGACCTGGTTGCGGCGCTCGGTGGCCTGGAGGAGATGGGTGTTCAGCTCAAGGATCCCCGCACCGGGTTGGTGGACTTCCTCTCCAACCGCAACGGGGAGCTCGTCGAGCTGTGCTGGCAGCTGGGGGAGGATCGCGTGGCGCACTGGCATCGCATCGGTGAGGGATTCCCCGGCCGGAAGCCCCTCTGACCGGCCGGTCAGGCTCTCTGCGGCGTCTCCACCAGCGCGTCCTTGACCCTGAGCACCAGCCCTTCAGGGTCGAGGCCGTGTTCGGACAGGATCTCGGCCTGCTTTCCGTGCGGCAAGAAGCGGTCGGGCAGGGCGGCTATTCGCACCTTGCCCGCCAACCCGTGCGGCGCGAGCGCCTCCAGGACTGCCGCCCCGAATCCGCCGGTGCCCACGTTGTCCTCAGCCGTCAGAAGCAGCCGGTAGCGCCTGGCCCAGTCGCTCAGCAGACGCGGGTCCATCGGCTTCAGCCAGCGTGCGTTCACGACGCCGCAGGCGATGCCCTCGGCAGCCAGCTGGTCGGCCGCCACCGTTGCCACCTCGACCATGCGTCCGATGGCCAGTATGGCCACGTCCCCGCCACGCCGGACTTCCTCCCAGCGGCCGACCGGGATGGGCTCGACGGGGAGGTCCGGGGTGGCCGGGACCGTGCCCCTCGGGTAGCGGATCGCAACCGGGCCATCGGACGACAGCGCCGTCTCGAGCAGGGCACACAGCTCCGTGGCATCCGCGGGAGACGCGATCTTGAGGTTCGGCATCACACGGAGGTAGCTCAGGTCGAACACCCCATGATGCGAGGAGCCGTCCGGCCCTGTCACGCCGGCCCGGTCAATCACGAACACCACCGGCAGCCGGTGCATGCAGACGTCCATCATCGTCTGGTCGAACGCCCGCTGCAGGAATGTCGAGTAGATGCAGACAATGGGCCGCTTGCCGCCCATGGCCAGCCCGGCCGCAAACGTAACGGCGTGCTGCTCGCAGATCCCAACGTCGAAGATCCGGTCCGGGAACTCCTTCGCAAAGTTGAGCAGACCGGTCGAGGAAGTCATGGCGGCGGTGATCGCGACCACGTCAGGGTGCCGCGAGGCGGCGGACATGACGGCTTCGCCGAAGACGTTCGTGTACGTCAGCTCGGGGTTGCGCGGCCGCCCGGTGAGCGGGTCGGTCCTGGGGCTGACCTGATGCAGCTTGTCGTTCTCGTCGTCGATGGCGGGCGGGTAGCCTCGGCCCTTGTCCGTCACGACGTGGATGACGCTGGGCGCCTTGAGCCGCTTGGCCCGTCGAAGCAGGTCCTCGAGCGCGTCGAGGTCGTGGCCGTCCGCCGGCCCGGCGTACTTGAGGCCAAGGCTGTCGAACACGGTGCTTGGCTGCAGGAGCTGCTTGAGCGACTCCTTGACCCGGAACGCAGCCTGGTCGGCCTGCGCGCCGACGAGCGGAAGGTGGCGCAGGCTGTTCGAGATCTCCTCCTTGAGCCACTCGTAGCGGGGATCGATCCGGAGCTGGGCGAGATGCCGCGCGAGCCCGCCCACGGTGGGTGCGTATGAGCGCCCGTTGTCGTTGAGAACGACCACGAGGTTGGGCGGCTGGAGGTGGGCGATCTGGTTGAGCGCCTCGTAGGCCATGCCGCCGGTGAGGGCGCCGTCACCGATGACCGCTACCACGTGACCTGGCACTCCGCGGCGGAGGCGGGCCTCCGCGATGCCCAGCGCGTACGACAGGGAGGTGGATGCGTGGCTGTTCTCGACCACGTCGTGAGGGCTCTCGGCTCGAGATGGATAGCCCGAAAGGCCGCGGGGCTGCCGCAGCGACGCGAAGGCACGGGCGCGGCCGGTCAGGAGCTTGTGCACATAGGCCTGGTGACCGGTGTCCCACACGATCACCTCGTCGGGGCTCTCGAAGACACGATGGAGTGCCAGCGTGAGTTCCACGACCCCGAGGTTCGGCGACAGGTGGCCTCCCGTCTTGGAGACGTGCTCGACGAGGAACGATCGGATCTCACCGGCCAGCTGCTCGAGCTGGCCGCCGTTGAGGGTGCGCAGGTCTGAAGGCGAGTGGATCGACTCGAGCACTTCCACCTAGCCTAACGCTGGGCCGCGGTCGACCGTTCCGCTCGAAGCAGGCTGGAGCGCATAGTGGTCCCCGACGAAAATTCGCGACCCCCCGACGAGCTGGGCTGCCGATACGTGCGTCAGGGGGCCCGGCGCTGCGTCGTCGCCTATCCTCAAATAGGCTCCTCCTTGCACCACCCCTTTCTTCGTCTCGGCCGCCGATCTCGCCGGGATGGTGCACGAACTTCCGCCGGAGACCACTAGACTCGCCACATGCACGGTGAGAAAAAGTTCGGCTTCGACACGCTTGCCGTCCACGCCGGCCAGCGCCCCGATCCCGTCACCGGTGCGCGGGCCGTGCCCATCTACCAGACCGGTGCCTTCGTCTTCGAGGACACAGACCACGCCGCCAATCTGTTCGCCCTACAGCGGTTCGGAAACATCTACTCGCGGATCATGAACCCTACCGTGGCGGTATTCGAGGAGCGCATCGCGGCCCTCGAGAACGGTATTGGCGCGATCGCCACCGCGTCCGGTCAGGCCGCCCAGCACCTGACGATCTTCACCCTCATGCAGTCCGGGGACGAGTTCGTCAGCTCGCGCAGCCTCTACGGCGGCTCCTTCCAGCAGTTCGACGTCAGCTTCCGGAAGCTGGGCATCGAAGCCCGCTTCGTGGACCCCCTCGACCTGGACGAGTGGAAGGCGGCGGTCACGCCGAAGACGAAGGCGTTCTACGCCGAGACGCTGGGCAACCCGCTCATCGACGTCATCGACATCGAGGCGCTGGCCAATCTTGCCCACGAAGTAGGGGTGCCCCTCATCGTGGACAATACCTTCGCCTCGCCGTATCTGTGTCGGCCGCTGGACTGGGGCGCCGACATCGTGGTGCATTCCGCCACGAAGTTCATCTGCGGTCATGGCACGGCGATCGCCGGCGTGATCGTTGACGGAGGCCGGTTCCCCTGGGACAACGGCAAGTTCCCCGGGATGACCGAGCCGTCGCGTGGCTATCACGACCTCCGGTTCTTCGAATATTTCGGAGACTTCGGGTGGCTGATGAAGTGCCGCGCCGAGATGCTGCGCGACTACGGGCCCACGATGGCGCCGTTCACCGCGTGGCTGCTGCTGCAAGGTCTGGAGACGCTGCACGTGCGTATGGACCGGCACATTGCAAACGCCCTGCAGGTCGCGGAGTTTCTGGAGCAACACCCTGCAGTCGAATACGTCAACTACCCGGGCTTACCGTCGAGCCGCTACCACGAGCTGGCCAGGAAGTACATGCCCAAGGGAGCCGGCTCTATCTTCACGTTCGGAGTCAAGGGCGGCCGGGAGGCCGGCAAACGCTTCATAGACTCCGTCCAGCTGTTCAGCCACCTGGCCAACGTCGGGGACACCAAGTCCCTTGTGATCCACCCGGCCTCCACGACCCACCAGCAGCTTGGCGACGACGAGCTCCGCAACGCGGGAATCGGGCCCGAGCTGGTTCGGGTTTCGATCGGCATCGAAGACATCGAAGACATCCTTTGGGACCTGGACCAGGCGCTCTCTCGATCGCAGAAGCCGGAGCTGGCGGCAATGGCGCCCTCTCGAAACGGCCTCGGTCATTCGATTCTGTCCAAGGCGTTCGGAGCCCCCTACCAGGGCTGAGCAGATGATGGAGGCGAGATGAGTGCGGTCGGCGAGCGCAACGACTTCGGACTGACGGCCTGGGACCGGTATCGGATCCTGACCAACTACCGGACCATCGCCATGGTCGGCCTGAGCTCGAACTATTACAACCCCAGCTCGTTTGCGGCGATATACCTGGATGCGAACGGCTACGACGTCGTGCCGGTCAACCCGGCGCAGGCCGGCAAGCGGGAGATCCTTGGGCGCCGGGTGTACGCCAGCCTTCGCGACGCCGTGCAGGACCATCCGATCCAGATCGTCGACGTCTTCAGGCCTTCCGATGAGGTGCCTGGGATAGCGCGGGAGGCGGTGGACATCGGCGCCAAGGTGCTGTGGATGCAGCTTGGCGTCGTCAGCCAAGAGGGGGCCAGGATTGCAGGCGAGGCGGGCCTCGAGGTTGTGATGGATCGCTGCTGCAAGATCGAGCACGCGCGGTTCTTCGGCGGTCTGCGCACGATCGGTCTGAACACAGGAGTGGTAACGAGCCGGCTGGCGATGCGGCTCCCCGAAGGGTGAGCCTCACGACTTCTACGTTTCTGCTGCTTGAGGGCGTGCTAAAGGGTTCGAAACGTAGAACCCGTGTTCATTCGAGGTGCTCGGCCACCAGCTCCAGGACGTGGGCGATCCGCAGATCCAGGCCCCGGCGGCGCGCACCTGCCCGGATCTGCATCAGGCATCCCGGGTTGTCGGAAGCGACCACCGTGCAGCCCGTCCTGGCGATCGCGTCCAGCTTCCACTGCACCATCCGGTCGGCGACTTCAGGCCAGTCGAGCGAGAAGGTGCCGCCGAAGCCGCAGCAGTTGGCGATGTCGGGCAGGTCGATGACTTCATAGCCCGCCAGCTCCAGCACCTGGCGGGGCTCCCTGACCAGGCCCAGCTGCCGCTTGGTCTGACACGAGTCGTGATACGCCACGCGATCCCGCAGGCCGGCAGCCGGCCGAACGAGTGAGGGCTGAGCCTCCAGCAGCTCCAGTACGAACCGAGTCGAGTCCCTCATCCGCCCGCGTACGGTCGTGGCGCCGGCGCCGTCGACTCCCCAGTCGGCGGAGTCGATGGTCGCAGCACCAAAGCAGGAAGCCGACGGGGTCACGATCGGACCTTCGGAACCATTCAGCACGGAGACCAGGCGCTCGAACAGCCGGGCACCACGATCGAAGTCGCCGGCGTTGCTGCAGATCAATCCACAGCACCACTGGTCTTCCGGGAACTCAACCCGGTGGCCGGCCGCGTGAAGGATCCGGTTCAGCGCCTCGGCGGCCTCTGGCATGATCCGGTCGACCAGGCACGAGGCAAAGATGGTCACGGGCCGCCCGCCCGCGGCGCCCCCGGTCCGAACTATGGAGCGGAATGGCCGCTGGGCGAGTGGCGCGGGCCCTACGGGGAAGAGCCGGCTCACCGGGCCCGCCAATCGCGTGGCAGCTCGGGCAGCCCCAGGTCGCGACCACACCTGGAGCAGCGCGCGCTTGGTCACTGTCTTCCGATGGCCATGCCGACGGTGCTCCAGGATCTGGCGGGGCAGCGGGATGTCGACCGGGCAGATCTCCTGGCACGCGTTGCACTGGGTGCAGAGGGAGTTGGGCAGCTCGCCAGCCTCCAGGCCGTGGTGGAACGGCGTCAGCACCAGCCCGATCGGCCCGCTGTAGATGTGGCCGAACTGGTGGCCGCCGACCGCCATGAACGCCGGGCATGCGTTCGAACAGGCGCCGCAGCGAATGCATGTCAGCGCATCCGCAAAGACCGGGTCCGCCAGCATCTCCGTGCGACCGTTGTCGAGAACGACGCAGTGCATCTCGCGTGGGCCGTGGGCGCCGATGACCGGTGAGAAGCCGATGTCCGACGACCGTGAGGGCCCGGTCACCCAGTTGACGTAAGCGCTCATCAGCTGGCCCGTCGCCGAGCGCGGGAGCATCCGCAGCATCGCGACCGCGTCGTCCAGGCTGGCGATGACCTTGTCGATGCCGAACACCGCAATGTGGACCCGCGGGAGGGTGATCGTCAGGTCCGCGTTGCCTTCGTTGGTGACGATCATGACCGTGCCCGTCTCGGCAATGGCCGCATTGGCCCCGCTGATCCCGACCGCTGCGTTGATGAACTTCTCGCGCAGCTCCCTTCGGGCGTGGCCCATGATCGCGTCCCTGTCGGGCTCGACGCCGAGCTCATCTGCCCAGTCCTGAAGAGTCAGGTGGATCGCGGGCGCGAGCAGGTGGCTCGGGTGCTGGCCGAGGCGCTGCACCATGTACTCCCCGAGGTCCGTCTCGACAACCTCCATGCCTAGGCCTTCGAGGTGATGATTGAGCCCGATCTCCTCGGTGGCCATCGACTTGCTCTTCGTCACGATGCCGGCCCCAGCGCGCCTGCAGATCTCACCGATCGTCTGGCGGGCTTCAGCGGCGCCACGGGCGAAGTGGAACTGGCCGCCCACCGCCTCAAGGCGCTCCCGGAACTGCTCCACCAGTTCGGGCAGCATGGGCAGGTTGGCCTGGCGCCGCCGCTTCAGGTCCTCCCGGCCGGCCTCGAAGTCGTAGGACTCGAAACCTCTCGCGCGTACGGCGCGGAGGCTCGTCATCGCCTCGGTCAGCGCCTGCTGCAGGCGTGGGTTCTCCAGTGCGGCGTCGACACGCCCGCGGAAGTGTCTCCTGCTTTCAGGCACGCGCGGCGACCGCCTGGCCAAGCTTCTCAGTGAGCTCTTCCACGCTGCGCGTGGGGGCCAGGCAGGTCGTGCCGATGCAAATGACCGCCGTGTCGTCGCCCGAGCGCTCGATCACGGCGTAAGGGTATGCGGCGAGGGCAGCCTGAGACAGAACCTCATCCGTCGTCGTGACCTTGACCGGCTCCCTCAGCGCCCGGTCGAGGGCGCGGGCGAAGACGGCGGCCATGATGCCATAGCGGCGGGGGAGAGCCGCCACAGACTCCAGCGCTCGACGCGCGCGCTCCCTCAGGCGCCGCTCCGGGTCGCCCAGAAGAGCGTCCAGCTCGGTCAGGCCTATGGCTGCGATCGAGTTCTCGGCCAGGGGCTTGACCCGCTCCTGCAGCCTGCCCAGCTCGTCGCTCCCCGAATGGTCGAAGTAGCCCCCCAGCTCGGGGTCACCGTAGGCGTCCTCGAGATGGTCAGCCAGCTCCAGCGCCCGCACCCGCCAGGAGTCGCCCAACCCCGCTGCGGCCGCGCGTGCCGACGCCCACAGCCCCCAGGCCTGGTCGCCGAGCTGGCCGCCCAGCTCGCCCCCTGCCCCGGCTTCGCCGGGGAGAGACGTGTGGCGGAGCCCGGCTCCCGGAACATAGAGGTCGGCGAACAGCCGGTCCAGCAGCTGGCCCGCAGACTCGCTCAGCCTGGGCCGGCCCAGGCGGCCATCAGCTTCTAGGTACGCGACGGCCAGGCCGCAGTTCCAGGCGGCGTAGACGCGGCGATCGACGTAGGGGGCGGTGAGGCGCCGGCGGCCCTCGACGTCGCTTGCGTAGTACTCTTCGTCCGCGTCCTGGCTGCCCGCGTAGAGGCCCGTCTCCCGGTCGCGGAGGACGGTGTCCAGGTAGCGGACTGCGTCGTCCAGGATGGCCGTCTGCCCTGTCAGCGCCAGGACCGCGACCAGGCCGCCGTGATCCTCCAGCATCTTCTCGAAGTGCGGGACGCTCCAGTCCTGGGTGGTCGAGTACCGGAAGAAGCCACCTTCGACGTGGTCGTAGGTGCCGCCGCCGGCCATCTGACTGAGGGTGTGGCGGGCCATCTCCATCAGGCGCGGTTCACCTTTGAGGATCGACTGCTCGGCCAGCAGGGCGATGGCGTCGGTCTGCGGGAACTTGGGGGCGTTGCCGAAGCCGCCGTACTGCTCGTCGTAGGCCGTCTCGACGCTGCCCAGCGTGCGGTCGACCAGCCCCGAGTCGAGCGAACCGGCGCTGGCCGCGACCGCGGCCCCAGCGCGCCGGCGCCCTTCGAGGACGGCGGCGACGATCTCCGGCTTGCGGGTCCGGTAGTAGCTGCCCACACGGCCCAACGCATCCGCCATCTGGTCGGGAGGCAGGTACGTGGCGCCGGTCAGTACGTCTCCCTGCGGCGTGAGGAAGGCGGTGGTCGGCCAGCCGCCCATGTTGTAGCGCTGATTGATGTCCGGTCGGACGTCGTTGTCGACGCGGATCGGAACGAACTCGCGATTGATCAGGTCGATGACGGGCTGGCTGGAGTAGGTGGTCTCGTCCATGACGTGGCACCAGTGGCACCAGACAGCGGAGATTGCGAGCAGGATCGGCTTGTCCTCGGCCTTGGCCCGCTCGAACGCTTCGGCTGACCACGCCCGCCAGCCGATCTCGCCGGCGCGGTTTGGCCGAGGTGAGAAGTGGAACTCTGACCGGCCTTCGCTCACGCCGCTAAGCCTACGCGGGCGCAGCGCGGGTCATCCTCACGATTGCCTTCCGCGCATACGCTGGTGACGATGCCGCCCGCCGACCCCGTTGTCATCAGTGTCCGCGACCTGCGCCGGTCATACGGCAACCTGGAACCGGTGCGTGGCGTCAGCTTCGACGTCAACCGCGGCGAGGTGTTCGGCCTGCTGGGACCCAACGGCGCGGGTAAGACCACCATCCTGGAGACGATCGAGGGCCTGCGCCCGGTCCAGTCGGGTCAGGTCTTGGTGGCCGGCGTCGACGTGGCCAGGGAGCCCCGGCGAGTCAGCCGGATGATCGGGGTCCAGCTCCAGCAGGTCGCCTTCTTCGACCGCCTGACGCTGGACGAGCTGCTTCGCTTGTTCGGAGACCTGTACGATGGCCCGGCTCGACCCGAGGAGCTGCTGGAGCTCGTCGGGCTCACCCGACAGCGCCGGATGTACGCACGCCAGCTCTCGGGGGTCAGCGCCAGCGCCTCTCGATCTCTGTCGCGCTGGTCAACGAGCCAGTCGCCGTGCTCCTCGACGAACCGACCAGTGGCCTCGACCCACAGGCGCGCCACACTGTGTGGGAGCTGGTCCGCCGACTGCGTGACCACGAGCTGGCGGTGGTGCTCACCACGCACTACATCGAGGAGGCGGAGGCCCTGTGCGACCGCGTCGCCATCCTGGACGAGGGCCGCCTGATCGCCCTGGGCGAGCCCGGTCAGATGGTGCGGGCGCTCATCGAGTCCGGCTTCCGGCGGGAGATGGAGCCGCTGCCGGCGAGCCTCGAAGACGTCTACCTCAGCCTGACCGGCCGAGCGATGAGGGAGGAGTCGTAGTGGTCCGGTGGCGTCCCTACCGTGCTTTGACCCCTCGCCATCCTCGAGGCCAGTCTGCGCAACCCGGTTGCCTCGTTCGGGTTCTTCGCGGCGCTGATGCTCGTGCTCGGCGGAATCAAGTACCTGGACAGCGCCCAGCTCTCGGGGCCTGAACCTGGTGCTCGCCGACGAAGCCAGCACCCCCGGCGTCGCGCCAGCTCGTCTACGCGCTCCGGCACACGCTATCCCTCAGCCTGACCGAGACGAGTGCTGCGGCCGCGCTGGTCAGAGCGGCTGTCGACCGCGTCGATCGGCAGGCTCAGGGTGCTCCCCCGGCCCTTGCTGCCGCAACCCAGGTTGAGAACGCCGGCATCGGCCTCATCGACGTGTGCCTTCTCGGGTTCAACGTCATCTAGGGCGGGCTGGTCGTGGCCGCCGGCGCGTTTGCCACCTACAGAACCTCCGGAGCCCTGCGCCGCGTCCAGGTCACCGGCATTGCTCCCGGGAACCGGGTACTGGCCAATGCAACCGTGAACCTTCTGCTTGGCACAGTCGAGGTTGCGGTGATACTTGCGGTCGCGGGCTACTGTTTCGAGTCCACCTCGACCTGGGCTCGATGTTCGTGGTCACCATGCTCGGATACCTGGTCTTCCTGGCGGCCGGCTTCGCCATCAGCGGTTGGGTCAGAGATCCGCAGCGGGCGCCGGTTGTGGCCAGCTCGATCGGCCTGCCGCTGGTCTTCATCGGGCTGCTGCCTACGCAGTTCTTCCCGGCCTGCCGCTGCCGTGATCCGCGTACTGCCAATCTCGTTCGTAACCCACGCTCTTCACCAGCTCGTGCAGGGCGCGGCATGGCAAGCCATCACGATGGACGTTCTGGCTCTGGCCGGGTGGGCGGTGGTCCTCCTGGCAGCCGCCAGCCGCGCGTTCAGGTGGGACCCGGCCTGATCAGGATTTGCCGGGGACATCGCCACTGAGCCGCCACATAGGGTTGACGGGGCCGTGGCCATGACCGACGTCAAGCGAATGCCGGATGGCGCCGGCGACGAATGCCTTCGCCTTCACCAGCGCATCCTCGATCTGGCTGCCCCTGGCCAGGTAGGCCGCGATCGCAGCGGAGAACGTGCAGCCGCTGCCGTGCGTGTTGCCAGTCTGGATGCGGGTTCCCGGCAGCCACCTCACCTGAACCCCGTCCCAGACCACATCGTCAGCGTCGTCGTCCGCGTGGCCGCCCTTGACGACCGCCATTCGACAGCCAAGGCGGACCAGGTCGCGCGCAGCCTGTTCTCGCTCATTCCGACCGACGATGGGCCGTCCCAGCAGGACCGCGGCCTCCGGCAGGTTGGGAGTGATCACCGCCGCCAGCGGGATGAGCCGGGCGCTGAGCGCTTTCACGGCGTCGTCTTGCAGCAGCTTGGCGCCGCCCTTGGCGACCATCACCGGGTCGACCACGAGATTGGTGATGCCGTTGTCTTCGATGGCGGAGGCGACCAGGGCGATGATTTCCGGGCTCGCCAGCATGCCCGTCTTGGCCGCGGTAGGAGCCAGGTCTTCCGCAACCGTGTCAATCTGGGCCCGGATCATGGCCAGCGGCAGCTCGACGTAGTCACTGACCCCCATGGTGTTCTGCGCCGTCACGGCCGTGATGGCGCTCGTGCCATGGACGCCCAGGGCTGCGAACGTCTTCAGGTCCGCCTGGATGCCGGCGCCCCCGCTCGAGTCCGAGCCGGCGATGGTCAGAGCGACCGGGAGCTTCACTTGCGCGCGACCACGGGCTGCGCCCTGCGACCGACAGCAAGCATGAGCGTGTACGCGGTGCCGGCTATGACTGCGCTCACCAGCCCTGAAAGGTCGGCCTGGTGGAGCGCATCGATCAGCGGCTGGTTGAAGAAGTGCCCAGAGCCGAAGATGTTCGGGTAGTTGACGAACACGAGGCTGACGGCAGTGCCGAGGGCCCAGGCGACCAGGGCTGGTACCGGGTGGCGCTCGCCGTGCGCGTAGAACGCCAGCAATACGATCGCCGCCCAGGCGGGTGCCCAGAGGTAGGTGAGCAGCAGGAACTGCTGGTACGCCGTATGGAAGTCCCGGAACACCACCGCGTATGTGGCAAGCGCAGCGCCCAGGAGGCCGCAGCCAAGCGCGGTCTGCCAGCGCCTCAGCCGAATACCCATGGTCAGCGTGACCAGTCCCGCGGTGTAGACGTCCAGGTAGTTGGCCCAGATCTCGCCAAGCACCACGAAGACGAAGAAGGGCAGTGCGACGAACGCCGGCGCGTGCTTCGTGATCACCGCCAGGACTCCGCCGCTCGGGTCGGCGGCCAGCCTGGGATCGATGGTGGGGAGGAGGAGGCCGAACAGGCCGAGCAGCACCATCGGCAGGGTCACTCCGAGGACCGGCCACCAGGTCAGACCCGCCGGCGGCGTGTCGTGGGGGAGATAGCGCGAGTAGTCACTGGCGAACGGGAACCATGAGGCGACGAGCGCGAAACAGACCATGAAGCCGAGCACGAACGCGCCCGGAAAGTCCGAGCCCTGAACCGTGGGCCCCGCCGTCCAGTTGAACTTGGGCGCCAGCAGCACGAACAGGACCAACGCGAGCGCGGCGAAGGCGACGGCGCCGAACGCCTCGAAGGCCTTGATCGTCGCGTGACCGTACACGGCGACCAGGACGCTGACGGCGGCGATCACCAGCACCAGTGGAAAGGCGAGCTTCCCGGCGGCGTCGCCGAGCCCGGCCAGCTTGAACATCTGGATGCCGGCCTGAGACGCGATCACCGTGTCGACCGCAAACCAGCCCACGGCGAGGAAGAGCGTCAGAAACGCGCCTACCTGGGCGCCACGCGCGCCGAAGATCCGCCTGGTGAACGCGATCTGGGGCAGGCCCGAACGCGGTCCGGTGTGGCTCAGCAGGCCCAGGATCAGGGCTCCTGAGACGGTGCCGAGCACGGTCGCGGCCAGCCCGTCCCAGACGCCCAGGCCGAAGAAGCTGGTCGCAAGGCTGGCGGTCAGCAGGCTGGCGTAATTGACGAAGGCACCGGCCCACAGGAACCCCAGCTCGCGCGCGCGACCGTGACGCTCCGCGATCGGGATTGGCTCTATCCCGTGTGCTTCGACCTTCAGGAACTGGTCGCTGGCCGGCGCCGAGGCGCCCGAAACCGTGCTATTCATGTCTCGTTCCCTCCGCTGGCATTACCCAGATCAGGTTTGTGGCGGTCGGCCTGGCGGCCCTCTCAGCCCCTTGTGGAGCTCCCGCTTCCCAACGGTGAGGATTGTACGTGTGCCCTTGCTCAGGATGGGCTTGAGGCCCGTCCGGGGTCGTCGGATAGACTTCACGGCCCAGATGGAGAAGCTCACCGACAAGCTCTTCACCAACCGCTATGTCGAGGACACCGGCCACCCTCACATCGAGATCGGCAACCAGGACGTTTGTCGGGACCGGTGCTCGGGGAAGTACTGCAACTACTTCTGCCCCGCTGGCGTGTACGAGTGGGACGAGGACAAGAAGGAGACCATCGTCAGCTTTGGCAACTGCGTGGAGTGCGGTGCCTGCTCCGTGGGCTGCCCCTACGACAACATAATCTGCCTCACACCCAAGGGTGGATACGGCGTCCAGTACCGCCATGGGTAGGCGGACGAAGGCTCGGAATCTCGCCTGACATCGGACGGTTTCACAGGTGGTGAACGAGCAGTTCGACGTCATCATCGTGGGCGGCGGTCCCGCCGGCCTGGCTGCGGGTCTCTACGCTGCTCGGATGAACCTGTCCGCCGTGCTGGTGGAGAGGGGTCCGGTCGGGGGCCAGCTGCTGAACACGGAGCTGATCGAGGACTACCCGGGGTTCGAGTCGATCCTTGGCACCGACCTCGCGGTCAGGATGGGGGACCACGCTCGCAAGTTCGGCCTCACGCTGCGCGAATTCGAGAGCGTCCAGGAGATCGATGTGGACGTGGACGGCGCCAAGGTCGTTCGGTTGGATGACGGTCAGGTCTTGACTGCTCCCGCCCTCATCATGGCCGCTGGCGGCCTCCCCAGGCGCCTGGACGTGCCGGGCGAGTCGGAGTTCGCCGGCCGAGGCGTGTCTTATTGCGCGGTCTGCGATGGCGCGTTCTTCAAGGGCGAGGAGCTGGCGGTCGTGGGTGGCGGCGACGCCGCGCTGGAGGAGGGCGACTTTCTCACGCGGTACGCCTCGAACGTCTACATCATCCATCGCCGGGACCAGTTCCGGGCTCAGCCGGTGTTGCAAGAGCGGGCGAAGGCCAACCCGAAGATCGAGTTCATCCTGAATGCCCAGGTGCACGACATCCAGGGGGACGGCAAAGTGCGCAACGTCCGATACGTCCAGAACGGCGTCGAGAAGGACTTGCCCGTGGGGGGTGTTTTCATCTTCGTGGGGTTCCTACCCAACTCGGACCTGCTCAAGGCGCACGCCGAGCACGATGCGGCGGGCTACTTCATCACGGATCGCAACATGCAGACGTCCATCGAAGGCCTGTGGGCTGTTGGCGACGTGCGGGCACAGCTCACCAAGCAGATCGCGACCGCGGTCGGCGACGGCACAACCGCCGCCGTCGCGGCGTCGCAGTACGTCGAGGATCTCAAGGACCGTCAGCGCCGGGTCGGAGCAGCGGTTCAGCACTGACTCCGAACTCCCCGGCGAAGCCGGGGGAGGGGGGGTGAGTTCCCCAATTTCGCCCTACTGTGGGGTGTCCGGCAGCTCCGCCAGGCTTCTCAGATACCGGAAGGTGTAGATGCCGGTTGCATGGCCATTGGCAAAGCCGATCTGGAGCGCGTACTGGCCGATGAGGCCCACGTCGGTGACCTTCTGCTCATCCTCTCCCAACGTGGAGACCCCGTCCAGCCGGCCCGGCACTCCCGCCTCGCCGCGGCACTCAGCGCAGGGGCAAGCCCACCGCAGCTGCCGCCCCGTGTAGGTCGTCAGGGCGCCATCCTCCCAGGAGATTGTCAGCAGGTTGTCCGCCCGGACCAGGTCTACCGCGGTGGGAAAGGGGTCGGGGTCTTTCAGCGGACGTTGATCACCGGCAGCCGGCGGAACGACTGAATCGACGTACGGGCTGCAATCTGCGACGCCAGGTCCGAGAACGCCCTGGCGCCGGGGGAGTCAGGCCGCGAAACGACGATCGGGGCGCCGTTGTCCGACTCGACCCGGATGTCCTCGGACAGCGGGAGCCCTCCGAGAAATGGCACGCCCAGGCGCTGCGCCGCCCGCTCGGCACCACCGTGGCCGAACACGTGGTGTTCGTGCCCACACTCGGGGCAGACGTACCAGCTCATATTCTCGATCAAGCCGAGGGGGGTGACGTTCAGCGAGCGGAACATCTGCAGGGCCTTGACCGCAATGTCGAGAGCCAGGTCCTGAGGCGTCGCGACGATCGCCACGCCGGTCAGGGGGATGGACTGGGCGATCGTCAACGAGGCGTCGCCGGTGCCGGGCGGCAGGTCGATCACCAGGTAGTCCAGCTCGCCCCACTGGACGTCGGACATCATCTGCTGGATGGCGCGCGAGACCATCGGGCCCCGCCAGATCATCGCCTTGTCGGCGCCGCCCAGGAACCCGATCGACATCAGCTGCAGACCGTACGCCCGCAAGGGCACGAGCTTCTCGTCGACCACCTTCGGCTGGTCGCGGGTACCCGTCAATGCGGGCACCGACGGGCCGTAGATGTCGGCATCGAGGAGCCCGACCTGGGCTCCTGCCTGGTGCAGCGCCGCGGCCAGGTTGACGGCCACCGTCGACTTGCCGACGCCGCCCTTCCCGCTCGCGATGGCGATGGTCTGCTTGACCCCTGGCAGCATTTCCGAGGCCTGCTGGCGCATGAAGCCGGGCCGCACGTTGGCGGTCATCTTCACATCCGTTCGCGAAACTCCGGGCAGCGCCATTACGGCGTCTTCGGCCTGGGTCTTGAAGCGGTCTCGCACTGGGCAGGCTGGTGTCGTCAGCTCGAACGTGAACGCAACCTCTCCGGCACCGGAGATGCGGAGGTCTTTGATCATTCCGAGACTCACGACATCGCGGCCCAGGTCGGGATCTACGATCTGGGCCAGGGCCGCGAGGACTTGCTCTTCACTTAGCGCCGGCATGGCGCCTCCGATTCTAGCCCCGCCGTGGAGCCAGCGCGACCGCGATCCTCTGCAGCTCAGCGCGGCCCGCATCGAGCGTGAGGATCCCGATCGTGCGATCGCGCGCGATCCCGGTCGTCGGGGTGGAGACGTTGATGAACCGTGTCCGTCCGACGATCTCGTCGCGCCAGCGATGCGTGTGACCGTGGATGCAGATGTCGAGCTCGGACGCCCAGCGGTCGCCCGGCCGGGGTGGCCGGTGCACCATTCCCACCTCCAGGCCCTCGAGGCCGCGTTGCACCTGCATGGGAAACCGTGGATCGTCGGGCGCGTTGCCATTGACCACGGTCAACGGCTTGCCGAGCCGGCGAAGGCCCTCCAGGACCGCGTCCTCCTGCCAGTCGCCGGCGTGCCAGACCTCGTCCACGTCGGCGAAACGTTCACCGACGAAGTCGAGCAGAGCCCCGACGCGGTAGCGTCCCTGGGTGTCACCCATGAGCCCGAGCCGGAACATCAGGAAGGAGCTTAGCGTGCTGCAGGCGGACTGCTGGGCATGCCGGAGGTGTGAGGACGAAGGCATCATCCCGGAAGCAGCGCCGGTCTTCGCGGGCCGGGCCGACGCACGGTTCTTCCTGGTCGGACAGGCGCCGGGACCGGTGGAGAGGCAGAGCCGCCAGCCATTCTCGGGCCGCGCCGGCCGCCAGCTCGGCCGCTGGATGGTCCGCGCGGGGTTCGCTTCCGAGGAGGAGTTTCGGCGGCTGACTTACATCGCAGCGCTCATGCGTTGCTATCCAGGACGGAATGCTTCAGGCACCGGTGACCGTCCGCCTCCGAGGCGGGCCATCGAGAATTGCGCGAGCTGGCTTGGAGCTGAGCTCGAGCTGCTGCGGCCGGAGGTGCTGATCCTGGTCGGTCAGATGGCCATCACTCGGTTTCTGGGCCCCGGTAGCCTCGAGGAGCGGGTTGGCCGAACGTTCGGCACCCGGCCCGTGATGATTCCGCTGCCGCACCCCTCGGGCCAGAGTCGCTGGCTGAACGACCCGGCCAATCGAGAGCGTCTTATGCACGCCCTTGGTGCGTTGAACGACGAGCGCAGACGCGTCCTGGAGCAGCGTGACCCGGGCGCCGGCTGACGCCTGGGTCGCGCTACTGTGCGGTCAGACGGCGGACCTGCGCGACCGCATCCAGAAGTAGACGATGGCGACCACGACGACGACCACCGCTACGACAGCGACGATTGTGCTGGGCGAGTGCCAGGTCGAGAAGAGAAGGTACATGTGGAACAACCCCCCAAGAACGAATTGCAGATGGGAGCCGGACGGCCCGGCTCGTTGGCCGGGCTAGTCTAGCGGTTCAGCCAGCTTCGATGCCTTATTTCTTCGCCGCTCGCAGCGGGGAGCGGATCGAGATCACCGGCCGGGACGCTGAGCACCTGGCCCGCTCGCTGCGCGCCCGCCCAGGCGAGCGCATCTCGGTGGTGGAACCGGCCGGCCGCCTCCTGACGGTCCGCCTGGAGACAGTCAGCCCCGGGACGATCACCGGCGTCGTAGAGGCGGAGGTCGAGCACCATCCCGAGCCGCAGCGATCGATCACCATGGCCGTGGCGATGCTGCCGGCACCCTCACTGGAGCTGGTGCTCTCGCGCGGCACCGAGGTGGGGGCAGCCCGCTTCGTGCTCGTGAACGCGGACCGCAGCATCTCCCGAGCCACGGGCAAGGCTGAACGATGGGCGACCATCTGCCGCGAGGCGGCCATGCTGGCCGGGCGGCTGGTGGTTCCCGAGGTGCTTTCCCCCCGGCCCTTTCGGACGGCATGGGAGCAGGCCGACGACCCCTGGCTCCTGGACCGGTCGGGGCAGCCCTTCCGCACTGCCGTGGACGGCGCGACGCTGTTCGTGGGGCCTGAGGGTGGCTGGTCGCGCGCGGAGCTTGAAGTAGCGGGCGATCGTGTGCTCAGCCTGGGGCCCCGCAACCTGCGTGCGGACACGGCGGCTCTCGTGGCCCTCGCGCTGAGCCTGGCTTGCTAGCCGAGGTCGACCTCGCTAGAACAGGACAAGCGCTGCCCGGGCGATATCGCGGATCACCTGCGTGCCAGTCTGACCGGGCGCAGCGGTGAATACGCAAATGGCGAACGGATCGCCTGTCAGGAAGACCACACCACAGTCGTTGGCCACTCCGTTGCCGGGGTCGGTGCCGATCTTGTGGGCGACAGCCGTCGTCCGCCCCACGTAGTACGGCAGCCAGTCGTTGAACTGCGTCGTCTCCAGCAGGCTCAGCAGGCGCTGGGTGGACGTCTGACTGAGGAGCTGCCCTCTCGCGAGCTGAGCCATCGCCCGGCCGGCAGAACGCGCTGAGCAGGTATTGGTCGCCTGATGGCAGTCGCCGGCGCCGATGCCAGCCGCGTAGGCGTCGATCTGCGAATCGCCGAGCACTCGCCGCAGCGCCCTCCAGGCGGTGTTGTCGCTCTGCTGGATGAGCAGCGAAAGCAGTTGGTCGTAGGAAAACGTGTCGCCGGGGTGAGCGGTGTAGATCAAGCTGCCAGTGCCGCTCATGAAGTCCTCGGGGTGGAGGTCGATCTGATCAGAAAAGTTGATCTGGCCCGAGTCGGCCTGCTGCAGCAGAAAGAGCGCCACGGGCATCTTGATCACGCTCGCGGCCTCCATCGAGGTCGTGTCGCCAACCTCGACGGTCACAGCGGACCTCAGCCCTTCCAGGTAGACGCCGTAGGTGCCCCCGCCCTGCGCGTTCAGATAGCCCTTGAGGCCGCTGGTGAACGAGCTCGCGTCGTGCCCCACGGGTGTGGGCGCAAGGTTCACGTCGGTCGTCTGGTTCCATTTCACGTCGGCTTGAGCAACAGCTGGCCACGTGCTGGCCGACCGCCAGCCGACAGTGTGCTGACCTGTCGGGATCTTGCCGCTGAACGGGCTGCCACTCAGCCCCTGACCGTCCAGAGCCAGCTCCCCGCCGGCGGGGGCGTTGATGTTCAGGGTCCCGGTCTTGCGCTCGAGCTGGGCGTGCACCGTCACAGCGTCGTTCTTGCCGACCACGACATCCGTTTGCCAGGGGACGAAGAGGTCGGTCACGAAGGCCACCTGGTGGGCGCCGGCCAGGACGGTGAGATCGCAGGGCGTGCTCTGGCAATCAGGGGCCGGCTGGCCATCGATCTGCGGGGCCTGGCTGTCTGGGTCGCTCTCCACGTGCAGCTTTGCGAACTGCCTGGCCAGCGTGAGCTTGATGGCCGGGGTGTCGTCCAACGCCAGGGACACCTTCTGCGAGCCGGCGTCGTGCTGATCCATGAATGCGGTTACGGAGGCGTCCCCGAGAACGTCAGGCAGCGTCATCGCAAAGTGTCCGTCGAAGTTGGTCATGATCGCGTCGACCACCTGCGAGAGATACGTCAGCGTGACGACGGCGCCGGCCAGCTGCGCGCCCGCGTCATCGATCACCACCCCGGACAGCTGTGGCCAGCGATGCATGACGAGCCTGCCACCGGCCGTCTGAACCGGCACAAACCCCAGGGCTACGACCGACAACCTGGGAGTGGAGTATGGCCAGCGTCTGGCGCCGATCCGGTACATGCCCTTCGAGTCGCTGCGGACCTGACCTGAAGGGGAGAAGAGCGTGCCCGCCTCGCTGATGATGGCGCCTGGAACCGGGCGTCCAGCGGAGTCCAGCAGCTCACCGGTTGTCGGGGTCGGGGTTGCGGTCCACATCGCGCCACCGGATAGCAGGACCAGCACGACCAGCAGCGCCCCGCCACCAACCCACCGTGGCCGAGGCCACCCCGTCATTGGGGGGGACTCCCCCCCGGCCCACGGCCGGGATCAACCCGGCCTACGAGCGACCTCCCCGCTTGTCTTTGGGGGGGACTCCCCCCCGGTCGACGGCCGGGATCAACCCGGCCTACGAGCGACCTCCCCGCTTGTCTTTGGGG
>Ga0070699_100001319_pt1 | contig 22875 bp, 20 predicted proteins | sample KBSK1503metaG_FD_65473 | JGI IMG/M metagenome (GOLD analysis project Ga0070699, IMG submission 65473) | Corn, switchgrass and miscanthus rhizosphere microbial communities from Kellogg Biological Station, Michigan, USA - KBS K1-50-3 metaG | ecosystem: Host-associated > Plants > Roots >...
GCGATCTCTCGTGTACGGGCTGTCCTGCCAAGGGCATCGCCCGGTAGCGATATCGCGCGCAGATAACCGCTGAATGCATCTAAGTGGGAAACTGTCCCCAAGATGAACACTCCTGGACCGTAAGGTCCCTCAAGGGCCCTGGGAGACTACCAGGTTGATAGGGCGCAGGTGTACGGTGGGCAACCACTTCAGCCGAGCGCTACTAATCGCCCGTGCAGTTTGATCTCTTCCAATTCTTTGCAAATCATCCGATCGCTCAGTTGCCAAGCTTCAGGGGCTTGGGAACTAGGGAGCTAGCGAGCTAGGGTAACCACCCTAACTCCCTAACTCCCCAGCTCCCTGGACCCTCCAAGATTGGCTGTCGACTAGCGCGCGGGGGCCACACCCGTTCCCATTCCGAACACGGTCGTTAAGCCCCGCAGCGCCGATGGTACTACGACTGCGAAGTCGTGGGAGAGTAGGCCGTCGCCAGCCATTCCCAAAACAAGAACCCGGATCCGAAAGGATCCGGGTTTCTTGTTTTGGAGTCAGCAGCCTTCAGCCGACAGCCTTCAGTCGCTGAGGGCTGAGGGCTGACCGCCAGCACTATCTTCCAGAATGCAGAGATCCGGTCACATCGCCCTCGCCGGCCGCCCCAACGTCGGCAAGTCTTCGCTCCTCAACACCCTGGTCGGTGAGCACCTTGCCCTGGTGAGTCCGAAGGCGCAGGCGACCCGGCTTCCGGTGACCGGCCTCCGTACCGATGGCGACATCCAGTACGTCTTTCACGACCTCCCCGGGCTGCTCGATCCCGAATACGCCTTGCAGGCGCGAATGCGCGCCCTGGCGCTCGACGGTGTCGAGCGAGCCGACGTCATCGTCTACCTGTATCCCGCCCCCGAGGCGCCGGCTCCTGATTTCGTGTCCCTCGCGGGGCTCGAGCGGCCCCCCGCGGCGCCGGTTCTGACGGTGTACACCAAGGGCGACATGCTTTCCCCCACCTGGCATGGCGTGCTCTCCGCGGAAGAGCTCGTCGTCTCGGCGACCACGGGAGACGGTATCGACACGCTCCTTGCCCGCATCGCGGCGCTCCTCCCCGAACGCGAGTTCGCCTATCCCGCCGACGATCTCGGCGTGCAGCCCATGCGGTTCTTCGCGGTGGAGTATCTGCGGGAGGGCGCATTCATGTATCTCGAAGACGAGCTCCCGTACGCGTTCACCGCCGAGATCGAGGAGTTCCGTGAGACGACCGACCCGGTGTACATTCGTGCGTCGTTGTTCGTCGAGCGCGAGACCCAGAAGGGGATCCTCATCGGCGAGGGGGGACGCACCCTGAAAGCCATCGGCACCCACGCGCGGCGACGGCTCGAGCAGTTGCTCGGCCAGAGGGTGTATCTCGAGACCTGGGTCAAGGTGCTGCCCAAGTGGCGCCGTGATCCGGCGCAGCTCGATCGCTTCGGATTCCCCGATCTTCCCACGGAGCGCCCATGACACTGGCCCCGGAGCTGCTCGACATCCTGGTCTGTCCGAAGTGCAAGGGCGATCTCGAGTATCGCCCCGACGAGGCCGTCCTCATTTGTCACGCCTGCCGCCTTGCCTATCCCATTGAAGACGATATCCCGATCATGCTGATCGACGAGGCCAAGCCGGTTTGACCGCTTTCGATCTCACGCGGGTCCTCGACGCCGCGCGAAGCACTGCCTCGGCGGCCAACCACGCCTTTGTCGGCACTGAGCACCTCCTCGCCGCTGCGCTGGAGGATCCCGACGGTGCTGCCGCGCGCATTCTTTCCGGCGCGGGCGTCGCGATCGACGGCCTTGCCGAGGAGTTGCTGACCGGGCTGCCCGCCGCCGCGCCCGGCGCGACGATGCCGCCGCCGATGAGCCGGTTTGCCGAACGCGCCGTCGCCGAGGCGCAAAGTGCCGGCGGAGACATTCTGCTGGTGCTGCTCCGGGCGCCCCGTGGACGGATCGCGAGTGTCCTTGGTCGGCGCGGCGCCAAAATTCCCGAGCTCCGGAACGCGCTCGATCCGGCAAAACCGGAGTCTCCGCCACGGCCACCCAAGCCTCCGAGGCCGGCAAAACAGGCGAAGCAATCCAGGGCCGCCCATCCCGCGTCTGCCGCGCCTCCGCGCCCCCGCGCCGAGGTTGTCCCCGAAGACGCCGCTCCTCGCGAGCGCAGACTTCCGCCGCACCTCGATACCAGGCGTCGTGCCTCGGGATCGGCCAGGAAGTTTCCCTGGTCGCTCATCCTGCTGCTCGCGGTGCCGGCCAGTGTCGTCCTCAACGCCCAGCACGCCTCGCCGATCCTGATTTTCGCCACGGCCTGTCTCGGCGTGCTCCCGCTCGCCGGACTCATGGGGCGGGCGACCGAGCAGATATCGGAGCGCACCGGTCCGACGATCGGTGGCCTGCTCAACGCGACGTTCGGCAATGCCGCCGAGCTGATCATCGCGATCGTGGCCCTCCGCGCCGGGCTGGTGGACCTGGTCAAGGCGTCGATCACCGGGAGCATTCTCGGCAACCTGCTCCTGATTCTCGGCCTCTCGCTCGTGGCCGGCGGACTCAAGTCGCCCATCCTCCGATTCAATCGCACCTCGGCGGGGATGAGCTCGGCGATGCTCGCACTCGCGGTGGCCGGGCTCGTGTTTCCAGCGGTCTTCCACTCGCTCCACCCCGGGATCCAGACCCCGAGGCTCGTCTTCTCCGAGCTCCAGCTTTCCGAGGCGGTGGCGGTAATCCTGGCGATCACCTACGGCTGCTCGCTCCTGTTCTCGCTCCATACCCACAAAGCAGTCTTCGGAATGGATGCGAGCTCCACCCCCGAGGGACCCGAGTGGAGTCTCTTCAAGTCGGTGGGAATCCTCGCTGCCGCCACCGCGGCGGTGGTCGTCGAATCGGAGCTCCTGGTGCACGCCGTGGAAGGGGTCACCGCGAGCCTCGGGCTCTCCCAGGTCTTCCTGGGACTCATCATCATCCCCATCATCGGCAACGCCGCCGAGCATGCGACGGCGGTCTTGATGGCGCGCAAGGGGAAGACCGATCTTTCGCTGCAGATCGCGCTCGGTTCGAGCACCCAGGTGGCACTCCTGGTCGCGCCGATCCTGATCCTGGCCGGCGTCCTCATGGGTCAGCCCATGAACCTGGTCTTCTCGACGTTCGAGGTGGTCACCCTGGCCGTTTCCACGATCGTGGTCGCCATGATCACCCTGGATGGCGAGTCGCATTGGTTCGAGGGGGTGCAACTTCTGGCTCTGTACGCAATGGTCGCCGCGGCGGCCTACTTCCTCTGATTTGACTCCCAGATACCAATTCCGTAAGTTGCTTGGGGATAAACTCTTACGAAGGATGATGGGTGCGAACTCGTCCGACCATTCTCTATTTCGGACCGGTCGGGGGAGCTGTCCCTGACCTGATCCGGCTGTGGGCCGAGGGGAAGAGTTTTCCCCTCGAGGTCCATGCCGATCCCGCCGTGGTCGAATCGATCGTCCTCCGGGGCCACCCCTCCTTTCTTTTCATCGATGCGGATGGCATGGGCGACCTCGGGCTCACGCTGGTCCGAGGGCTCAAGAGCGACCCCTTCACCGCGATCATTCCCGCGCTGATTCTCTCGGGCAGTCACAACGCAGAAGAGATCCAGCGGTGGTTTGCCGCGGGTGCGGACGAGATTTTCACGGGAGTGTTCCCTCCGGCGGAACAACGTGCCCGTCTCGAGGCGCTGCTGGTGCGCACTCAGCGCGACGTCTCGGTCCATCCGTCCACCCGGATGCCCGGCACGACGGAAATCGAACGCGAAATCCGGCGCCGGCTCGAAGGCACCCAGGAGTTCGCGGTCTGTTACGCCGACCTCGATCACTTCAAGGAATACAACGACCGCTACAGCTACTATGACGGCGACCGGGTGATTTACATTCTTTCCCGGATCCTTCACGACGTCGTGAAGGGGCTGCTCGGCGGCCGGGGATTCGTGGGCCACATCGGCGGAGACGACTTCATCTTCATCATCCCCGCGTCGGAAATCAGCCTGGTATGTGGTGAGGTGCTGTCCGTGTTCGATACACTGGTGCCGTTTCAATACAACGAGCAGGATCGGCGGGCCGGCTACTTCTTCGGCAAGGACCGGCGTGGCCAGCTGCACCGGGTTCCGTTGATGACGCTCTCGGTCGGCATCGTCACCAACCGTCACCGGGTCTTTGCCCACCCCGCGGAGGTCAGCGAGCTCGCGACCGAAATGAAGAGCTACGCCAAGACGCTTCCCGGCTCGGTGTATGTCGTCGACCGGCGGCAAAGCAGCGTCGGGCAGGACCGCCCCAGCGGATCGGCCGCGGCACGCGAGGGCATCGGCGAATCCAGATGAACGTCTCCTGCACGCAATGTCAGACGGTGTTCCGAGTCGATCCGGCCAAGGTACCGGAGGCCGGAGTGCGGGCCCGCTGCTCGGTATGCGCAGGCATCTTCTGGGTCCGTCGCGGCGTGGACCTGGACGACGTACCCGCCGTCCCGGCACCGGTCGTGGCCCATCCCGCCCCCGCTCCCAGTCCAGCCCCGGCGCCGGTGCAGCCGCCGGCAGCGGCCCCCGCCGCCGCGCCCGCACCTGTGGCGCGGCCTGCGCCCGCGGCAACACCCTGGAGCGCTCCCCCCGCGGTTGCACCCGGCGCGCCACCGCCGTCGAGTATTCCAGCGTTCCGGCCTGCCGCGCCGCCAGCACCGGCGTTTCGCGCCCCTGTGCCGGCACCGGCAGAGCCTGCGGCACGGCCTGCCCCCGCAGCCGCCGTCGCGACGCCCCAATACCCAGCCCCCGGTACCCCGTCCCCTGCGCCCTCGGCGCCGAGGCGCCCGACCAATCCTTTCCTCTCCCAGGACCCCGAGGCGCGTGCCCGCCGGCTGGCGCGGGCCCTGGTCAGTGACATCGTCGTGTATCACCCGGCAAAGCGCCGGGATGCGCTCCGGGACGGCTCCCTCAAGCTGCTCTTCGAAGAGGAGATCCGGAAAAGCTGGGATGAATACGTCGACCAGGTGGGACGGGAGCTCGCGGACGCCACCACGTTCTTTACCGACGCGCTCAACGAGATCCTGGCGGACGGTCAGCCCGTTTTTCCCTGAGTTATATTTCTCCGCATTGGAGCGAGCCGTTCCAACGCCGACCGGCGGGGGGCGGCTCGCATCGCAAGTGCATTCTCAACCGCGGGCGGCATGATGGCGAGCACCGACGAGCGGGTAGACGAGCTGGAACAGCGCCTCCTCGAGCTGCGGGAGTTTCTTTGACCTCGCGAGCAAGGAGTCCCGGCTGCGCGGACTCGAGTCGGCCCAGGCCGACGCCGGATTCTGGTCCGATCCCGAGCGCGCCCGCGGCGTGGTCAAGGAGATCAAGACGCTGAAGACCTGGCTCCTTCCGGTGGAGAATCTCGGCCAGCGCCTCGCCGATGCGCGCGGAATGGGCGAGCTGCTGGCCGCTGAGCCCGACGCGGGGCTCGCCACGGAGCTGGAGCAGGAAATCGAGAGCATCGCCGCGGCGCTCGAGGCCTTCGAGCTCAAGACGCTCCTCTCCGGACCCGACGACCCCGGCGATGCCATCCTGACGATTCATCCCGGGGCCGGGGGCACCGAGTCGCAGGACTGGGCCCTCATGCTGTCGCGGATGTACCGGCGCTGGGCGGAACGGCGCGGATACCAGGTCAACGTGCTCGATCTCGTCGAAGGCGACGAGGCGGGAATCAAATCGGTGACGCTGGAGATCAAGGGGGAATACGCTTACGGCTTTCTCAAGGCGGAGAAAGGCGTGCACCGGCTGGTGCGAATCTCTCCGTTCGATTCGCAGGCCCGGCGGCATACCTCGTTCGCCTCGGTGTTCGTATACCCGGACATCGACGACACCATCGAGGTCGATCTGCGCGAGGAGGACATCAAGATGGACGTGTACCGCGCCTCGGGAGCCGGCGGGCAGCACGTCAACAAGACCTCCTCCGCGGTGCGGCTGACCCACATTCCCACCGGCCTCGTGGTGGCGTGCCAGCAGGAGCGGAGCCAGGGGAAGAACAAGGCCACCGCGATGAAGATGCTGCGCGCGGCGATCTATCAGAAAAAGCTCGAGGAACAGGAAGCGGCCCGCGCGGTGGTCGAAGCCACCAAGACGGACAACTCCTGGGGCAACCAGATCCGGTCGTACGTCTTCCAGCCCTACACGATGGTGAACGATCACCGCACCGAAACCAAGGTGGGCGATGTGCAGCGCGTGATGGACGGCGATCTCGACGAATTCATCCAGGCCTGGCTCAAGCGGGCCGGGAGCGCGAAGTGACCGGGACTCCCGACCGGGGTTACGTCGAGGAGGCCCGGCGCAAGAACCGGGACGCACTCCTTGCCCGGGGCACTCCCGCCTACGCCTATCGGTACCAGCGAACCCACCTGGCCACCGACGCGGCGGCGCTGTATTCCGACGCCCTGGGCGAGGACGGGCCGATGGTGGCCGTGGCCGGCCGTCTCGCGGCGCTCCGGGTGCAGGGCAAGACGATGTTCGCCCATCTCGAGGATCCCTCGGGACGGATTCAGCTGTACATGCGGCAGGACGCCCTGGGCGAGGGATGGGAGACGGCGCAACTGCTCGACCTGGATGATTTCGTCGGCGTGACCGGGACGCTGTTCCGAACCCGCACCGGGGAAGTCACCGTGCGCGCCCTCGTGCTCGAGGTGCTCGCCAAGAGTCTGCGACCGCTCCCGCGGGGGAAGACGAGGCAGACCGACGAGGGGGTGGAAACGTTCGGCGGGCTCGCCGATCCGGAGGTGCGTTACCGCCAGCGGTATGCCGACCTCGCGGTGCATCCCGACGTGCGGCGCGTCTTCGAGGTCCGCGCCGAGGCGATTCGATTCTTCCGCCGCTATCTGGACGAGCGCGGCTTTCTCGAGGTGGAGACCCCGATCCTGCAGCCGCTCTACGGCGGCGCGACGGCGCGGCCATTCGTCACCCACCATCATGCGCTGGACATGCCGCTCTACCTGCGGATTGCCGACGAGCTGTATCTCAAGCGTCTGATCGTGGGGGGCTTCGAACGGGTGTACGAGATCGGGCACGATTTCCGGAACGAAGGGATGGACCGGTCGCACAATCCCGAATTCACCATGCTGGAGTGTTACCAGGCCTACGCCGATTATCGCGACATCATGGACCTCACCGAGGGGCTCGTCGCGGGGGTCGTGCAGCACTGCACCGGTGGTCCCGGCGTCACCGTGGACGGCCGGGCCCTGGACTTTACTCCGCCATTCCGCCGGGTGGAATTCGTCGCCGAGGTCGCGGCGCGCACCGGACTGGATGTCCGCTCCGCGCCGGAGGACCAGCTCCGTGCTGCCCTGGCCGGCTTCGGCGTCTCCCGCGAGGATGCCGACGGGTACGCCGGCGGCAAGCTGGTCGATGAAGTGTTCAAGGCGTCGGTGGAGCCGCACCTGATTCAGCCGACCTTCGTGGTGGACTATCCCAAGGCGCTCTCCCCGCTCGCCCGGATGCACCGGCAGGATCCGGCGCTCACCGAGCGGTTCGAGCTGTTTGTCAACGGCAGGGAAGTGGGCAATGCGTTCAGCGAGCTCAACGATCCCGACGACCAGCGCGGACGGTTCGAGGACCAGGCGCGCCAGCGCGCGGCGGGAGACGACGAAGCCCAGCCGTTCGATGCCGATTACGTGCGCGCCCTGGAATACGGAATGCCCCCGACCGGTGGACTCGGCATCGGGGTGGACCGCTTGCTGATGCTCATCACCGGCCAGCCGTCGATTCGCGATGTCATTCTGTTTCCGGCGATGCGGCCGGAGAACGTATGAGCCATCAGCCATCAGCCCGCAGCCCTCAGCCGACCGAGAATCGACTGAAGGCTGAAGGCTGAGGGCTGAAGGCTCGGAGAATAGGAAGCATGCTCATTCCGTCGCCCCTCGAGCGCGCCATCGCCATCCGCTATATGCGCGGACGGAAGCAGACGCGCTTCGCCACCCTCACCACCATCATCGCGGTCGGCGGCGTCGCGATCGGCGTGATGGCCCTTATCGTGGTGCTCGGGGTGATGAATGGACTCCGTGACGATCTGCGCGACCGGATCCTGGTCGCCAATCCGCACCTCAGGGTCCTGACCTACGGCGCCTCGCTCAAGATGGACAGCTGGCGCGAAGCGCTGGAAACCATCCGGCGCGATCCCGAGGTCATCGCGGCGGCGCCCGAAGTGCTCACCAAGTCCCTGATCCTCAATTCCGCGAGTTATCCCTCGGCGGTCGACGTCGTGGGATTCGACCCCGATACCGGGAGCATGGCCGTCACCACGCTGGCCGACAAGGTCACCGTCGGGAGCCTCTCCTTTCACACCAAGGCCGACAGTGTGGACGGAGGGATCGTGCTCGGGTACCGGCTGGCCAGCCGCCTCTCGGTGTACCCGGGCGATGTCGTCCGGCTGGTCTCACCCGGCTCGGTGCAGGTGAACCGAGTGACCGGGAAGCCCGATCCCAAGTTCTGGTTCTTCGAGGTGACCGGCACCTTCGACACCGGCATGTACCAGTACGACGACGGCTTTGCCGTGATGGACATGGCCACGGCCCAGCGGTTCGCGGCGCTGGGGGACGCGGTCACCGGGATTCAAATCCGCCTCCGGGATCCCTGGCGCGCGCCCGAGGTCGGAGACACACTGCAGCGCCGGCTCGGGTATCCCTTCCGTTCGTTCGACTGGCAGAGCCAGAACCAGAGCCTCTTCAGCGCGCTGCAGCTCGAAAAGCTCGCCATGGGACTGATCATCTGCTTCATCATGGTGGTGGCCGCCTTCAACATCGTCGGCACCCTGACCATGGTCGTCGCCGACAAGACCAAGGAAATCGGCATTCTCCAGGCGATGGGGTTTCCTCCCGGCGCGGTCGGCCGGGTGTTTCTCGCGCAGGGCGCCATCATCGGCACGGCGGGCACCGCGCTCGGTCTCGTGCTCGGGCTCCTGCTCGCGTACCTGATCGACCGGTCAGGACTCATCCGCATCGATCCGCAGGTGTATTTCATCGATCATCTCCCGGTGCACGTGGAGATCCCCGATGTCTTTGCCGTGGTGCTGTTCAGCTTCCTCGTCGCGGTGGTCGCGACGCTGCACCCATCCCGTGCCGCTTCCCGGCTGACCCCGGTGGAAGCGATCCGGCACGAATGAAAACCGTGCTGGAAGCCCGGGACCTGCGGAAGTCCTACCGCGGGGGCGACGGCGGCACGATCGAGGTGCTGCGCGGCGTCGATCTCACGGTCATGACCGGGGAATTCGTCGCCGTGACCGGCGAGAGCGGCTCGGGTAAGAGCACCCTGCTGCACCAGCTGGGCGCACTGGACCATCCCACTTCGGGCTCGATTGCCCTCGACGGCGTGGGCTACGACACCCTCGACGCCGCGGCGGTGGCCGCGCTGCGGAACCGGCGCATCGGCTTCGTGTTTCAATTCCACCACCTGCTGCGTGATTTTTCCGCGCTGGAAAACGTCGCGATGCCGCTGCTCATCGGCGGCATGCCACCCGAGGCGGCGCGGGAGCGGGCCCGCGCCCTGCTCGAATCCGTGGGTCTCGCGTCCCGGGCGACGCATCTCCCGGCCCAGCTTTCCGGCGGCGAGCAGCAGCGGGCGGCGGTGGCCCGGGCGCTGGTGACCGAGCCGGCGCTGCTCCTGGCCGACGAGCCGTCGGGGAATCTCGACGAACAGAATGCGGAGCAGCTGCACGGAATGTTCGCGGGCTTGGCGCGGAACTTTCGTACGGCGGTGGTCGTCGTGACCCATAACCGGGCCCTCGCGGGACGGGCCGACCGGATTCTCCAGCTCAGCGAAGGCGTCCTGGCCGCGGCGGCTCCGGCGGGACTCTCGGAGATGGCGGAATGAAATGCAGCGCGTGCGGGGAACGGGAAGGAGTCGTCAGCCTGACGCAAATCGTCGAGGGCGACGTCCGCACCGTGAGCCTGTGTGCCAAGTGCGCCGCCGAAAAAGGAATTGAAACCGGCATCGGCCTCGCCGACACACCCCTCGGCGGCTTCCTTGCGGCGCTGGGCGAGAGCGCCGACCCCGACGCGCCGCTCGCCGCCGCGCTGGAAGCCGGCTGTCCGTCCTGCGGGGCGACCCTGCGCGATTTTCGGGAGACCGGCCGGGTGGGTTGCGCGGAATGCTACCGGGCGTTCGACGCGCCGCTCCGCGAGCTGTTGCGACGGCTCCATGGTTCCACGCATCACACGGGGACACGCTATCAGGGCACCGAGATGGCCGCCGTGGTGAGCGCCCCCGACGGCGGTGCCAGGGAATTGCGGGAACAGCTCCGCCGGGCGATCGACGCGGAGCAATTCGAGCTGGCGGCCGAGCTCCGGGACCGGCTCAGGGAGCGCGAATGATCGATCTTTCGCTCTTGCCCGATGGCGGGATGGCCTGGCTCGAAGCCAGCGGTCCGGGGAGCCACCTGGTGGTCTCTACCCGTGTGCGGCTGGCCCGGAACCTCGATCGCCACCGCTTCATCACCCGGACCGACCCGAAAGAGCGCGAATCGATCCTGGCCGAAGTGGAAGGCGCGGCCGCCGCCACCGCCGGCCTCGGACGGGCGGTCAAGTTCCGGGTGGACCGGCTCGACCTGGTCGATCGCCAGCTCCTCCACGAACGGCACCTCGTCAGCCGCGAGCTGGCCGCCCCCGAAACCGGCGGACGGGTGCGGCCGGGGTCGGGATTGCTGGTTCAGGACCGCGCCAGCGTCATGGTCAATGAGGAAGACCATCTGCGGCTGCAGGCCCTCCGTTCGGGCTTCGCGCTGGAGGCGACCTGGGCACATGTCTCGACGCTGGACACCGAACTGGGGCAACGACTTGCCTTCGCATTTCACCCTGAGTTCGGTTACCTTACGAGTTGCCCGACCAACGTCGGAACCGGGCTCCGCGCCTCGGTGCTGGTGCACCTTCCCGGGCTGGTTTTGACGAAGGAAATCAACAAAATCCTGCAGGGATTGACCCAGGTCGGGCTCACCTTCCGGGGGCTCTACGGGGAGGGCAGCGAGGTCGTCGGAAACCTCTTCCAGTTATCGAACCAGACCACGCTGGGGAAGACGGAGCGGGAGCTGCTCGACCACCTGGGCAAACTGGTCCGCCAGGTGATGGAATACGAGGAGCGGGCGCGGCAGATTCTGCTGCGGGATGCAACCGCGATCCTCGAGGACAAAGTGTGGCGCGCATTCGGCCTCCTCCGTTACGCGCGCACCCTGTCCTTCGAAGAGACGATGAATCTGCTGAGCGGTGTCCGGCTCGGTGTGGGGCTCGGGCTCATCCCGAGCGTCGGTATGTATACGTTGAACAAACTCCTCGTCTTCACTCAGCCCGCGCATCTTGCCGCCGCCCAGGGCCGAGTGCTCGCCGACGAGGAGGTGCCGGTGCGCCGGGCAGCGTACGTCCGGCAAGTGCTCGAAGCGGAAGTGGGGCGCCGCGGACCGTCCGCGGAGTCGCCACCGACCCAGGGATAACCACGCGATGAACGGCTACAACTTCACAGACCGGGTCCGGAAGGTGCTCCAGATGGCTCGGGAGGAGGCCGCGCGCCTCCATCACGAGTACGTCGGGACCGAGCACATTCTCCTCGGGCTGATTCGCGAGGGTGAGGGCGTCGCCGCCGCGGTGCTGACCAATCTGAACGTCGATCTCGACGACATCCAGCAGAAAATCGAAGAGACGGTCAAGAAGGGGAAAGCGGCCGCGGCGCCGGGCCCCGACTTGCCCTATACCTCGCGTGCCAAGAAGGTGCTCGAGCTCGCCATGACCGAGGCGCGCGAGCTGAACCACTCCTATGTCGGCACCGAGCACCTGCTGCTCGGGCTCTTGCGCGAGGAAAAAGGCATCGCGGCCCAGGTGCTGACCGATGCGGGGGTGACACTGGAGCAGTCGCGCGCGGAGACGCTGCGCCTCCTCGGCAGCGATATGCCGCAGACGTCCCAGGGCGGCGCCGCGGCACCGGCACCTCCGGCCGCCGCGCCCAAGTCCGAAAAGAAATCCAAGACGCCGGCCCTGGATCATTTCTGCCGCGATCTCACCCAGCTCGCCGCCGAGGGCCAGCTCGATCCGACCATCGGGCGCCAGAAGGAAATCCAGCGGGTCATGGAGATCCTGGCGCGCCGCAAAAAGAACAATCCGGTGCTGATCGGCGAGCCGGGCGTCGGCAAGACCGCCATCGTGGAAGGCCTGGCGCTGCTCATCGCGAGCGGCCAGTGCCCCGACGTGCTGCGCGACCATCGGGTCCTGTCGCTCGACATGGCCGCGGTCATCGCCGGCACCAAGTACCGCGGCCAGTTCGAGGAGCGGCTCAAGGCGGTGATGAACGAGATCGCCCAGAGCAAGAACATCGTCCTGTTCATCGACGAGCTGCATACCCTGGTGGGCGCCGGCGCCGCCGAAGGCGCCATCGACGCCTCCAACATGCTGAAGCCGGCGCTCGCGCGGGGCGAGCTGCAGTGCGTCGGCGCGTCCACCCTCAACGAGTATCGCAAGTACATCGAAAAAGACGGCGCGCTGGAGCGCCGCTTCCAGGCGGTGATCGTCGAGCCGCCCACGGTGGAGGAAACCTTCGAGATCCTGAAGGGCCTTCGGAAAAAATACGAAGACCACCACCGGGTGAGCATTCCCGAGCCGTCGCTCCAGGCCGCCGCCGAGCTGTCGGACCGCTACATCACCGACCGGTTCCTGCCGGACAAGGCGATCGATGTGATCGATGAGGCCGGCGCCCGCGCCCGGCTCGCCTCCCAGGCACCGCCGGCGGAGATCGGGACGCTCAAGGCCGATCTCGAGAAAGTGAATCAGGAAAAGGAAGCCGCGGTCCGCGACCAGAATTTCGAGCGGGCGGCCGCGCTGCGCGACAGCGAGCGCGATCTCCAGAACCGGATCCGGCTCCGCCAGGAAGAGTGGGAGCGGGAGCGGCAGACCAAGCGCCCCATCATCGACGAAGAAGCGGTGGCGTTCATCGTGTCCCGCTGGACCGGGATTCCGCTCACCCGGCTGCAGGAAGCCGAAACCGCGCGCCTGCTCCGGATGGAAGAGGAAGTGCATCTCTCGGTCATCGGCCAGGACGAGGCGATCGCCGCGGTGTCCCGCGCCATCCGGCGGAGCAGGGCGGGGCTCAAGGACCCGAACCGGCCCATCGGCTCGTTCATTTTCTCGGGACCGACCGGCGTCGGCAAGACCGAGCTGGCCCGGGCCCTGGCCAAGTTCCTCTTTGCCGACCCCTCCGCGCTCATCCGCGTGGACATGTCGGAATACATGGAAAAATTCTCGGTCTCCCGGCTGATCGGCGCGCCGCCGGGCTACGTCGGGTACGAGGACAGCGGCACGCTCACCAAGGCGGTGCGGCGGAAGCCCTACGCGGTGGTGCTGCTCGACGAAATCGAGAAGGCCCACCCCGACGTGTTCAACATTCTGCTGCAGGTGCTCGACGAGGGCCACCTCACCGACAACTACGGCCGGGTCATTGATTTCAAGAACACCGTGGTGATCATGACCTCCAATGTCGGTGCGCGGGACATCACCCAGTCCAAGTCGCTCGGCTTCCACGGCGGCGACCGGGCGCGCACCTTCGAGAAGATCGCCGAAACGGTCAAGGAGGAGATCGCCAAGGTCTTCAATCCCGAATTCCTGAACCGGCTGGACGACGTGATCGTCTTCCACCCGCTCGACAAATCGCATATCGCGCAGATCGTGGGCGTGCTGCTCAAGGACGTGCAGCGGCGCATCGGCGACGAGGTCAAGCTCACGCCGGCCGCCACCGACTTCCTGGTGGAGCATGGCTACGACCAGACCTACGGGGCGCGTCCGCTCAAGCGGGCCATTCAGCGGTACATCGAAGATCCGCTGAGCGAAAAAATCCTGACCGGCGAGTTCACCCGGGGAGACGAAATCGAAGTCGATGTCGCCCCCGGGAAGGACAAGCTGACGTTCCGCGCCCTCACCGGTACGCGGGCCTAACCGCAGGGATCAGTGCTCAGGGGTCAGTGGTCGGGGGTTCCGTTCCTCCCTGACCCCTGAGCCCTGACCACTGACCACTTCTGAATGAGCCGCTTTCTCCTTCTACCGCTCTCGCTGGCAATCGCGCTCCTGACCGGAGCGGGGACCGTGTCCGCCCAGGAGGCCGTGTCCCCGCCGGTCGACAGCATCATCGTCGACGGGGCGGTCCGGAATACTTCCCGTCAGGTCATCAGTTTTTCGGGAATCCAGGTCGGCCAGCCGGCGACCTACCGCGGCATCCAGCGCGCGATTCAGGGCCTGTTCGCGACCGGCCAGTTCGACGACGTCCGGGTGGACCAGCGTCAGGTGGGCGACAAGCTGATCCTGATCCTCGTGGTCAGGGAACGCCCCTTGCTCCAGCGCTGGGCGCTCCGCGGGGTGGAGAAGCTGGAAGAGGGCGCGGTGCGGCGGAAGATCTCCCTCCCCGAGGGGCGCCCGCTCGATCGCGCGGCCATGGAACGCTCCCGGCACGCCGTCGACTCGCTGTACCGGAAGCGCGGCTACTACGCCGTGCAGATTAAGACAATCGAGCTGCCGCAGGAGAACAATCAGGTCCGGGTGGTCTTCGACGTCGTCGAGGGCCCCAGGGTGGTGGTGGGTCAGGTGGTGATCGACGGGAACAGCAAGTTCAAGGACCAGGACATCGTCAAGGGCATGACGACGCGGCCCGAGGGCTTCTGGTGGTTCCGCAAGGGCGAATACAACGAGGAACGGGTGGAAGACGACATCCGGACCTCGATCCCGAACTGGTACGCCGACCGCGGCCACGTCGACCTTCGGGTGCTCAGCGATACCCTGGTGGCGGACACCGTGCCCGGCAAGGCGATCATCAGGATCGCTGTCGACGAGGGCCCCGCGTACAAGGTGGGGCGCTTCGAAGTGAGCGGCAACCGGCGTTTCTCGACCGAGGAGGTCAGCGGCTACTTCCCCTTCGGGAAAGGCGTGGTCGCGGGCTCGGGCGCCGCGATCGGCGATCCGTTCAGCCGCGCGGCCTGGGCGGCGGCCACCGAGCGTCTCTCGACGCTCTACCAGAACAACGGCTACATCTACAGCTCGGTCACGCCGGAAGAAGTGCGCCGGGTGGGACCCGACAGCGTGCCCTATGTGGACCTCAAGTGGACGGTCCGCGAGGGCCAGCCCGCGGTCATCAACCGGATCATCATCCTCGGCAACGACATCACCCACGAGCGGGTCATTCGCGAGGCGATCGTGCTGCTGCCGGGACAGACGTTCAACCGGGACGGGCTGATCCGGTCCTACGAAAACGTCTCGAACCTGAATTTCTTCCAGCAGCCGATGCCGACCCCGGACGTGGACCCGTCCGAGAACGGGGTGGACGTCGACATCACCTTCCGGGTCACCGAAAAGCGGACCGGCAACATCAACTTCGGCGCGTCGGTCGGGCAGGGCGTGGGCGTGGGTGGCTTCATCGGACTCGAAGAGCCGAACCTGTTCGGCAAGGCCAAGCGCGGCAAGCTCCAGTGGCAGTTCGGCCGGAACATCAACGATTTCAACCTGAGCTATACCGACCCCGCCATTCTCGAGACGCGCACGTCCGGCACCATCTCGGTCTTCAATTCGCGCCGCCGCTATACCATCGGCGACCTCGGCCGGCAGCGGCAGCGCGGCTTCCAGCTGCAGTTCGGCTTTCCGCTCTTCGGCTCCCGGTACACCCGGATGTTTCTCTCGTCGGGCGTGCAGCAGATCCGGTACTCGGACGCGGCCGCCGATCTGAGCCGGGCCTTCGCCTGCGACAACTGCACCCGCTCCTCGCTCGGCCTGAGTGTGGCGCGCGATACCCGGATCGGCCTGCCCTTCGCGGTCGCGGGCTCGTCGGTGACGGTGTCCGGCGAACAGAACGGCGGCGTCCTCGGCGGCACCGGCGACTACCAGAAGATCGACGTCGAGGGCCGCTGGTACACTCCGCTCGGGCGGCTCGGCGGCGGCGACCAGTTCGGGGGCGGCGTGCAGTTCACCCTCGGCCTCACCGCCAAGAGCGGATTCATCATCGGTGATCCGGGCCCGTTCTACACCGAGCTCTATTCGATGGGCGGCGTCCAGTACGGCATTCCGCTCCGGGGGTACGAGGAGTTCGCGATCACGCCGGCGGGCTTCGATGCCAGCGCAGGGGGATCGCAGGCGCAACCGGAGTCGTTCGGCAAGGCGTACGCCGCCTTTACCGTCGAAGCGGGCGCGCGGATCAGCCAGGCACTCTACGCCAACGTCTTCACCGATGCCGGCAACGTCTACCGCCGGATGCGGGAGTACAATCCGAGCCGGTTGTTCCGCAGCGTGGGTTTCGGGGTGGCGATCATTTCGCCCCTCGGACCGATCGGCCTCGATATCGGTTACGGTCTCGACAAGACGGACCTGCTGGGCAAGCCCAAGCCGGGCTGGCAGCTGCATTTCCGTCTGGGGAATTTCTTCTGAGTCGCGGAGGACTCAGCCACTGCGGTACACACTGAGGGAGGAATCAGGAATGATCGTCGCAGTCCGGAGGCTTGTCACAGGCCTCGCGCTCGTTACGCTGGCCGGGACCACATCGGCTGCCGGCCAGGCGCCCCAGACACCGGCCGGCGCGCCGGGCCGCATCGCGTTCGTGAATGCGCGCGCGGTGCTGACGGGCATGGCCGGCTGGGCCAAGGCGGAGAGCACCTACACCAAGGAGCTCGGGATCGCACAGGCCGAAGCCCAGAAGCTGCAAGCCGTCATGGATTCGGCCTTGAGCACCTACCAGCAGTCGCAGGCGATGATGTCGCCGTCGGCACGGACTGCGCGCGAAAAGGCGCTCACCGCGCAGCGGGATTCCCTCGAAGGCAAGCTCCAGGCCATGCAGGAGCGGATGGGCGCACGGGAGCGCGAGCTGCTGCAGCCGATGCAACAGCGCCTCACCGCCATCATCGAGGGAATGCGGGCCGAGGGCAATTTTGCCATGGTCATCGACCTCGGGAATCCCGCGGTGGGCCAGCTGATCGTCGCGTACGACAAGGCGCTCGACATCACGGAACGCGTGGCGCGACGGCTCCTCCAGAGCAACTGATCGTGCCCCGGGCGCCCGTCCCGCTCACCGTACAGGCGCTCGCGTCCCTGGTCGACGGGCGCGTGGTGGGAAACGGCGATCTGCTCCTCTCCGCCGTCGGTCCCCTCGAGGGGGCCGACGGCGAGACGCTTTCCATCCTGAGCTCGACGCGGTACCTCCCCGAATTCCGGGTGTCGGCCGCGGGTGCGGTCCTGCTTCGGGCCGACGTCCAGAACGAGCCGGCGGGCCCGCCGGTGCGGATCGTGGTGCCCGACCCCCAGCGCGCCATGGCGGACGCCGTGGCCGCGATGTTTCCGGCACCGGTCGAGGAGGGGTGGGTGGACCCGACCGCGACGCTGTCGGCCGGGGTGCGATTGGGGAGCGGCGTGGTGGTGGGGTCCCGCGTGTGGATCGGGCCAGGGGTTGTGCTGGGAGACCGGGTGCATCTCGGGCCGGGCGTCGTGCTGGAGGCGGGTGTCACGATCGGAGAGGACAGCGACCTCGGGCCGCACGTCGTGTGCTATCGCGGCACGCGAGTCGGGCGGCGCTGCATCATCAAGGCCGGGACGGTGCTCGGCGGCACCGGGTTCGGCTACATTTCAGGGCCCGAAGGTCATCGACGCATCCCCCACGTGGGTGGGTGCGTGCTCGGGGACGACGTCGACATCGGCTCGAATTGCTGCATCGATCGGGGCAGCATCGACGACACCATGATCGGGTCCGGGACGCGGATCGACAACCTGGTGCACGTCGGACATAACGCGCGCGTCGGCGCGGGGTGTCTGCTGATGGGAGGCGTCGTCCTCGCCGGGAGCGCGGACCTCGGCAATGGCGTGGTGGTGGCGGGGCATGCCGCCATCGCGGGCCACATCCGGATCGGCGATCGGGCCCGCATCGGCGCCAAGTCGGGCGTGATCACCGCGGTGCCCGCCGGGAGCGACTTCAGCGGCTTCCCGGCGCGCCCCCACCGCGAGTTTCTGCGAGCGCAGGCCTCGCTCTACCGGCTCAGCAAGATCACTGACGAGCTGGAAGCGCTGGTGCAACCCCGGAGCGGCGATGCCTAGACGGACGATCGAACGGACCGCGGAGCTTTCCGGTGTCGGCCTCCACACCGGCGCGACCACCCGCGTGTCGATTCAGCCGGGGACGTCGGAGCGCGGGGTCCGCTTCCGCCGGACCGACCTGCCATCCCGCCCCGAAATCCCGGCCCGGGTCGCCGAAGTCGAGGCGACCGAACGCCGCACCGCCATCGGGCACGGCGAAACCACCATCCACACCGTGGAACATCTGCTCGCCGCGGTGGTGGCGCTCGACCTCGATGATCTCCTGATCGACCTCGACGGACCCGAGCCGCCGATCCTGGACGGATCGTTCGGTCCCTGGTTCGACGCGCTGGACGGCGCGGGGATTCGCGCCCTCGACGGCGAGCCAGCCACCTATCGGGTCACCCGGCCCTTTGCGATCGACGAAGGCGAGGCGAGTTATGTCGTCTCCCCGGCGGAAGGGCTTCGGCTCACCACCACGATCGAATGGAATCACCCGCTGATCGGACGACAGACCGGGTGCTGGGACATCAGCGGCGAGAGCTTCCGGACCGACCTGGCCCGCGCCCGGACGTTCGGCTTCACTCACGAAGTGGACGCGCTCAAGAACCGCGGGCTGCTCAAGGGCGGCTCGATGGATTCCGCGGTCGTCCTCTCCGAGACCGAGGTCCTCGGAGGTCCGCTGCGCTGGCCGGACGAGTTCGTGCGGCACAAGGCGGGCGACATCCTGGGGGATCTCGCGCTGGTGGGAGGACGGGTGCACGCGCACGTGGTCGCGAACCGGCCGAGCCACCAGGGCAACGTCGCCGTCGCGCGGATGATCTCGCGAACCGCCGAGCGCGGCGGCGGACGGATCCTCGACATCAACCGGATCCTCGAGGTAATCCCGCACCGCTATCCGTTCATCATGGTCGACCGGATCCTGGAGCTGGAGCCGCGCCGCCGGGTCGTCGGGATCAAGAACGTGACCATCAACGAGCCGTTTTTCCAGGGCCATTTTCCGGGACACCCGGTGATGCCCGGCGTCCTGATCATCGAATCGATGGCGCAGGCCGGCGGGATGCTGCTGATGGACGAGCTCGCCGGGACCGAGGACAAGGTCGTGTACTTCATGTCGCTGGACAACGTGAAGTTCCGGCGCCCGGTGCTTCCCGGCGACCAGCTCCGGTCCGAAGTGGAAATGATCCAGTTCCGGGGGAAGACCTGCCGGCTCAAGGGCGTGGCCTACGTGGACGGACAGGTGGTGGCCGAGGCGGAGATGCTCGCGCGCGTGGTGGAGCGGTGAGCGCACGGATTCATCCGAGCGCGGTGGTCGACCGGTCGGCGGAGCTGGCCGGCGACGTGGACATCGGCCCCTTCGCGATCGTGGGTCCGCGCGTGAGTGTCGCCGAGGGATGCCGAATCGGCCCCCACGCGACGCTGGAGCGCAACGTGCGGCTGGCCGCGCGGGTCCGGGTGGGGCAGGGCACCGTGATCGGCGGCGACCCGCAGGACCTCAAGTACCAGGGCGAGGAGTCCTGGGCGGAGGTGGGCGAGGACACCGTCGTCCGGGAGTACACCACGATCAACCGGGGCACCGCGGCGTCGGGTCTCACCCGCGTGGGAAGCGGCTGCTTCGTGATGAGCTACGTGCACGTCGCCCACGACTGCCACATCGGCAACGGCGTCATCATCGCCAACGGCACCCAGCTGGCGGGTCACGTCAGCATCGAGGACCGCGCCACCATCTCGGGACTCGTCGCGGTGCATCAGTTCGGCACCATCGGTGCGTACGCGTTCATCGGCGGGTGCTCGCGGGTCAACCAGGACATTCCCCCGTACGTGAAAGCCGTGGGCAACCCCATCGAGCTGTACGGCCTCAACACCATCGGGTTGCAGCGGGCCGACTTCCCGTCCGAAACGATCACCGCACTCAAGCGGGTCTATCGCATCGTCTTCAACTCCGAGCTCAATCTCTCCCAGGCCATCGACCGCGCGCGAACCGAGGTGGCGCCGCTCCCCGAAGTGGAGCGGTTCCTCGAGTTCGTCTCCAGCAGTCAGCGCGGCGTTCCGGTCTGATGGCGCGGCTCCCGGTCGGCGTCATCGGCGTCGGCGCGCTGGGGCGTCATCACGCACGCCATCTTGCCGCCTCGCCATCCGCGGTGCTGGTGGGCGTGCACGACATCGATCCGGTGCAGGGTCGCGCCGTGGCCGACGACTGCGGCACGCGTTTCTTTCCCGACGCCGATGACCTCCTGGCTGCCGTCGAGGCGGTCACCGTGGCCGTGCCGACGCCGGCGCACGCCGACGTGGGACTCCGCGCGATCGAGCGGGATCGCGCCGTGCTGATGGAAAAACCCCTCGCGGTCTCCCTCGCCGAAGCCGACGCACTGGTTGCGGCATCGACCCGCCGCGGCGTGCCGTTACAGGTGGGGCATGTGGAGCGGTACAACCGCGCGGTCCGCGCGGCGGGCCCGTTCCTGGAGGATCCCCGGTATCTCGAGAGTGACCGCCTGGCGCCTTTCCAGTCGCGCGGAACCGACGTCGCGGTGGTGCTCGATCTCATGATTCACGATCTCGACCTGATACTCCATCTCACCGGTGGCGCGCCGGTCTCGGATGTCCGGGCCAGCGGTATCGCCGTACTGTCGCCGCATGTCGACATGGCCAACGCCCGGGTCGAGTTCGCCACCGGGGCGGTGGCGAACGTCACCGCCTCGCGGGTGGCGCGGGAACGGGTGCGGCACCTGCGGATCTTCCAGCCGAACGGCTACATCTCCCTCGACCTGGGCGCGGGCGAGGGGAAGTTCATGCGACTCCGTGAGGGATGGCGCGAGGCGGGGGGAAACTCCCTCCCGGAAATCGTGGAACAGATTGTTCTGGAAGCGCCGGTGGCCGATGCGCTCGCGCTCGAGCTCGAGAGCTTCATCAGCGCGGTGCGGGGACAGCCCGGGGCCGTCGTCTCGGGCGCAGAGGGACGCGCGGCGCTGGCGCTGGCCCTCACGGTCACCGAGGCCATCCAGCGCCCCGCCACGGCCCCCCAGGGCCGCTAGATCGCGTCGTGGCAGGCACTCCTCCGCGCATTTTCCTGTCCGCCGGAGAGCCATCGGGCGACCAGCACGCCGCGGCGGTCGTGAGCGCGCTCTCGGTGCGGTTTCCCGGGGCGACCATCGATGCCTTCGGGGGACCCAGGATGGCCGCGGCGGGGGCGCGGATCCGGTTTCCGATGGAGCGGTATACCGTCCTCGGATTCATCGAGGTTCTGGGCAAGATTCCGGCGCACGTCCGGCTGCTGCGCACACTCGAAGCGGAGTTCCGGGCCGGCCGGTACGATCTCCTGATCGTCGTCGACTATCCGGGATTTCACGTCCGGCTCGCCGAGGCGGCGCGGCGGCACCGGGTCAAGGTCCTGTATTACATCGCCCCCCAGCTCTGGGCGTGGCGACCCGGCCGGGCGCGCCGGCTTCGCGCGGCGGTGGACCGGCTGGCGGTGGTGCTTCCGTTCGAAGCCGAGTTTTTCGCGGGACAGGGCCTTGCCGCGGAGTATGTCGGGCATCCACTCCTCGACCGACCGGCGCCGCCCACGCGCGCGGCGGCCCGGGCCACACTCGGCATTCCCGGAGGAGCGCGCGTACTGGGGCTTTTCCCGGGGAGCCGAACCCAGGAAGTCGACCGGCTCTGGACTCCGTTTCTCGCCGCGGCGCGGAGGCTCCTCGCCGAAGGCCGCTGCGATGTCGTCGTGGTCGCCGGCACCGCGGAGGGAGCCTATCCGGGAGGAGAAGGATTAGTGATCCATCGCGGACCGCCGGAGATGGTCTTTGCCGCGGCGGATGCCGCGCTGGCCAAGTCCGGCACGACGACGCTGGAGGCGGCGCTCGCCGATCTTCCGATGGTGGTCGCGTACCGGGTCAACCCGCTGACCTCGTGGCTGGCCCGCCGGCTCCTCACGGTGCCGTGGATCAGCCTGGTCAATCTGGTCGCCGGGAAAGGCGTGGTGGAGGAAGTGCTGCAGGGCGAGGTGACACCGGCGATCCTGGCCGGGCGGGTGGCGCCGCTCCTCGATGAAAATGACCCCGCCACCCGGGCCCAGCGGGAAGGCCTTCGCCTGGTCCGGGAGCGGCTCGGGGGCGGCGGCGCGGCGCGGCGGGTCGCATCGCTTGCCGCGGACCTCCTCGGGTGAAGCTGCCGCTTTCGCCGCGCACCGCGGTCGGAATCGCCGGTCCGTTCGTCGCCCTCCTGGCCCGTTCGTGGCGAGTGACGACACTGGGCGAAGAACGCTGGCGAGCCCTGGCGGATGCCGGGCGCCCGCACGTCTTTCTCCTCTGGCACGACGTCCTGCTCCCGTTGCTCTGGAAGCATCGCCGGCGCAAAGTGACGATCGTCGTGAGCGAAGCCCGGGACGGTCAGTACCTGGCGGAATTCGCCCGTCGGATCGGATATCGGGAAGCGCGCGGCTCCAGCACGCGGGGCGGCGTCCGGGCCCTGGTGGGGGCGGTCAAGGCGCTCAAGGATGGCGGGGTCGTCGCCTTCACCCCCGACGGGCCCCGCGGCCCGCGGCGCCAGTTCAAAGGTGGCGTGCTGCTGGCGGCCCAGCGGGGAGGAGCGCCGATCCTGCCGCTGCACGCCTCGGCGGACCGGGCCTGGCGCTTGAACTCGTGGGACCGCTTCCTGATTCCGAAACCCGGCGCGCGGGTGCGGATCGCCTATGGTGAGCCGTTCATGGTAGGACCCGGAGACGAGGGCATCGAGATCGCGCGCCGCCACGCTGAGTCTGAGCTCGCACACCTGGTGCATGAGGCAGGATGGGAAGACGGGGCGACGGTCACCGGCTGATTCGCTGGCTCTGGACGAGCCGGCG
>Ga0070699_100001321_pt1 | contig 22865 bp, 18 predicted proteins | sample KBSK1503metaG_FD_65473 | JGI IMG/M metagenome (GOLD analysis project Ga0070699, IMG submission 65473) | Corn, switchgrass and miscanthus rhizosphere microbial communities from Kellogg Biological Station, Michigan, USA - KBS K1-50-3 metaG | ecosystem: Host-associated > Plants > Roots >...
GGACGCCGAGATCAGGCGGGTCATCCAGGTGCTGTCCCGGCGGACCAAGAACAACCCGGTGCTGATCGGCGAGCCCGGCGTGGGCAAGACCGCGGTCGTCGAGGGCCTGGCCCAGCGGATAGTGGCCGGCGACGTGCCCGAGTCCCTCCGGAACAAGCGGCTGATCGCGCTCGACCTCGGCTCGATGGTGGCCGGCGCCAAGTACCGCGGCGAGTTCGAGGAGCGGCTCAAGGCCGTGCTGAACGAGATCAGGCAGAGCGACGGCCAGGTCATCACGTTCATCGACGAGCTGCACACGGTGGTCGGCGCGGGGGCGGCCGAGGGCGCGATGGACGCGGGCAACATGCTCAAGCCGATGCTGGCCCGCGGCGAGCTGCGCATGGTCGGCGCCACCACGCTGGACGAGTACAGGGAGCGGATCGAGAAGGACCCCGCCCTGGAGCGCCGGTTCCAGCAGGTGCTGGTGGGCGAGCCGAGCGTGGAGGACACGATCGCGATCCTGCGCGGACTCAAGGGCCGCTACGAGGCGCACCACCAGGTGCAGATCTCGGACGCGGCGCTGGTCGCCGCGGCCGCGCTGTCGGACCGGTACATCACCGCGCGGTTCCTCCCGGACAAGGCCATCGACCTGGTCGACGAGGCCGCGTCCCGGCTGCGGATGGAGATCGACTCCAAGCCGGTCGAGATCGACGAGCTGCAGCGCGTCGTGGACCGGCTGACGATGGAGGAGCTCGCGCTGGCCAACCAGGAGGACGCGGCCAGCAGGGAGCGGCTCGAGCGGATCCGCGCCACCAAGGCCGACCGGCAGGAGCAGCTCAACGCGCTGGTCGCCCGCTGGGAGCAGGAGAAGTCGGGCCTGAACAAGGTCGGCGAGCTGAAGAAGCGGCTCGACGAACTCGAGGGCCAGCTCGAGCGCGCCGAACGCGATCACGACCTGGAAGCCGCCGCACGCCTGCGGCACGGCGAGATCCCCGCGACCAGGGAGCAGCTGGAGGAGGCGAGCAACGCAGCCCGTTCGGCCCAATCGGACGGGACCGGCGCGGCCGGGATCCCGGCTACGGCGCCCATGGTGAAGGACGAGGTCGGCCCGGACGACGTGGCCGACGTGGTGTCCTCCTGGACCGGCATCCCCGCCGGGCGGCTGCTCGAGGGGGAGACGGCCAAGCTGCTCCGGATGGAGGAGGAGCTCGGCCACCGGGTGGTCGGCCAGACGCGGGCCGTGCAGGCCGTGTCCGACGCGGTGCGGCGCGCCCGGGCGGGCGTGTCCGACCCGGACCGGCCCACCGGCTCGTTCCTGTTCCTCGGGCCGACCGGCGTGGGCAAGACCGAGCTGGCCAAGGCGCTGGCCGAGTTCTTGTTCGACGACGAGCGGGCCATGATCCGGATCGACATGAGCGAGTACAGCGAGAAGCACTCGGTCGCCCGGCTGATGGGCGCCCCGCCCGGCTACGTGGGCTACGAGGAGGGCGGCCAGCTCACCGAGGCGGTCCGCCGCCGGCCGTACACCGTGGTACTGCTGGACGAGGTGGAGAAGGCGCACCCGGAGGTCTTCGACGTCCTGCTGCAGGTGCTCGACGACGGGCGGCTGACCGACGGCCAGGGCCGCACGGTGGACTTCAGGAACACCATCTTGGTACTGACCTCGAACCTGGGGTCGCAGTTCATCGCGGACCCGGCGTTCGGCGACGAGGCGGCCAAGCGGGACGCGGTGCTGAACGCGGTACGTGCCGCGTTCAAGCCCGAGTTCCTGAACCGGCTGGACGACGTGATCGTCTTCGACGGCCTGTCCACCGGCGAGCTCACCCGGATCGTGGACCTGCAGGTCGACCGGCTGGCCGCACGCCTGGCCGGGCGGCGGCTGACGCTGACCGTCACCCCCGCGGCCCGCGAATGGCTGGCGCTGACCGGCTTCGACCCGGTGTACGGGGCGCGGCCGCTGCGCCGCCTGGTGCAGGCGGCGGTGGGCGACCAGCTGGCCAGGTCGCTGCTGGCCGCCGAGATCGGTGACGGCGACGAGGTGGTGGTCGACGTGGACCAGGGCCGCGACGCGCTGAGCGTCAAGCGGGATCAGGGTTCCGAACGGGCCGAGAAGGTCGCTCGCTGAGTTCTCGAGGGCCGGTCCTGCTCGCGGGGTGTTAGTTGCCCGCGGCGGGGCCGGCCTTCTTGTTGTTGTCCAGCATCTTGTCGTAGTCGTCCTCGGGCATGCCCAGGTCGACCCGGAGCCGGTAGCGCAGCCGGAGCAGCAGCCGGAGCTCATCCCGGTCCTCGCCGCGCAGGCAGGCCTCGACGCCCGCCGTGGCCCAGTCGAGGGCGGCGGGGAGGTCGCCTTGTTCGGTAAGGAGTTCGGCCACCAGGTCGCAGGTACGCGGCTGGGAGCGGGCACCTGACTCGCGCACCTCGCGGAGCAGGGCGTCGGCGTCCTCGGTGCGGCCCAGGGCGAACATCGCCCGGGCCAGCGGAACCCGCGGGTCGTCGGAGGTAGCCCCGCGATCGGCGATGGCCTTCTCGAATTGCTCGACGGCCTCGGCGGGATCGTCGGCGAGCAGCCACTGCTCCCCCGCACGCATATGCGCCTCAGCGCGGGAGATGCCACTCGGGGTGGCCTGCGCCGCCAGCCGGCTCATCCGGACCGCGGCCCGTTTGTGATTGCCCGTCCGTGCCGCGTTGACTTCGATGGCGTCGAAGAGCTCGCCGGACAACACAACCACGTTGTCCACCCTACCCACCGCTGCCATGGACAATCCGGGCGTCTTTCCTTTTACCGCGGCTTACCGGCGGGTCCGCTCGAGAGCGTCCCAGAAACCGCGGCGCAGCGCGTGCCGTACCTCGTCGTGCAGCAGGAAGTCGATCGGCAGCGCCGAACCCTGCAGCAGCCGCGCTTCCAGGTCCGACGGCATGCGCGGCTTGCGGGCTAGCACCGCCTCCAGCCACAGCGCCGGGGCGTCCCTGGCCACCGAACCGCCGAACTCCTGGCCCTCCTCGTGCGCCGCCTGCACCGCCTCGGACAGAGAGACGCCGGGGACGGCGGTCTGGGTCTGGTAGGCGGGCGGCGCGGCCGGGTTCACCACCGGCTGCGGGCCGCTGTAAGGGGCGCTGCGGGCCGCGCCCTGGCCTTGATTCTGGCCGCTCTGGCCCTGGCCCGGGCCTTGGCCCTGGCCCTGGATGCCGTGCTGGCCCTGGCTGGCCGGGGGGCGCGCGGACGGCAGGCGACGCAGCTGCCCGGGGAGCTGGTTTTGCAGTTGGCTCGCCGGGGCCTGGATGGCGTCCGGGCCTGTCGGGGGCTCGGGCGTGCCCTGTGGCACCTGGGGTATCGGCGACACCGGCCCGGCGGGCGGGGTGTAGGCCGCGGGTTCCTCGGCGACGCGGGCGCGCGCGGCCGGGTTCTGCGAGGCCGGCAGGACCGGTTCGGGGCGGTTCCGCGTGCTGGTGGACGGTGCGGCGTAGATGTCCGGCCGAGCGTTCAGGTCCTGGCGGGACGGGATCTCGGGGCGCGACGCGACGTCGCGGGACGTAATGTCCTGGCGCGACGCGATGTCTTGGCGCGACGAGATGTCCTGGCGGGACGGCATGTCCTGGCGGGACGGCATGTCCTGGCGGGACGGCAGGTCCTGGCGGGACGGGATTTCCTGACGCGCCGGAATTTCCTGGCGGGCGGCCGGCGGCGCGTCGCCGTTGACGGCCGGCGCGGTCCGCTCCTCACGCGACCGGTCGTCGCGGGTCCTGTCTTCCCGCGACGTCGACCTGGGCAGCTGCAGCGCGGGCCGCTGGTATTCGGCCACGACCGGCGCGGTGTAGATAGCGGGGGGCGCGTGATTCCCTGACACGGCAGGCGCCTGCTGGTAGGACGCCACGGACGCGGCCGAGTGGCCGTTGGCCAGCGGCCGGACCGCGGCGAGGTCGCCGTCGTCGTCCGGGTGAGCCGGTTCGGCCCCGGCCACCAGCTCCACATAGGGCCGCAGGTGGTCGCCGCTGATCTCGATGATGTCGTCGGACTCCTGGCGCAGCGCCCGGGAGATGGTCCAGTTCCCGTCCACGGCGATGTGCACCAGGGTGACCCGCATGCCCAGGTCCTGGACGTCGGCGATGACCTGGGCCAGGTCCTCTTCCGCGCTGACCACGAGCGCATCGCTGATCGCGTTGTTGCGCGCCAGCGTGGTCAGATCGCGGTGAATCTCGGTCTCCACGCCCTCGCGCCGGCCGGGGCGGATCTTCGCGACGCGGAGCTTGATGCCCGGCATGTCGGCCAGCGCGTCCTGCTCGGCGGTGCGGCGGCCGTCCACCGTGGCCTCGTACCAGTAGCAGCGCAGCACCGGCAGGCCCGAGCGTTCCATGGCCAGGCTGGACAGCAACTGCAGGAGTCCCTCGTAGTCCCAGGAGACTGATCCGGTCCGGCGCGTCCCGTGCACAGCCATGGCACCATCCGCGAGCACGTAACCAGCGTCAACGAACAGCGCGCAGCGATCCACGGCCCCACCGTCCTTCCCTCGGCGCAGCGGCCAGCTGATAGGCACCGATGGCTCTAAGACTAGTGAAGTAACCTTCCCGCGGATGGCTTTCCGAGCATTCCCGCTGCCTGGAGCCCATTGGTCACCTCCCGAACCTCCGTCACCCAGGCATCAGCGGACACAAAACCTGCCGGCGGGCGGTGGCCGGCGGTAGGTCGGCTGACTATCTACTCCCGGCTCTCGCGCGTGGCCGCGTCATCGCGGATCGGTGCACCCCTGATCCATTCCACCGTGTGGACCCGGGCCACCTGGCCCGCCAGCAGGCCGTCAAGGGGAACGGAGAAGCCCCGGTCGACCGCGTCCACCCGGTGGGCGCCGTCGAGCACCATCACCTGGCCGGACGGCGCGGCGGGGTCGCCGGTCACCACGACGAGCGTCCAGCCGAGGTAGTCGGCTCCGGACAGGTGGCCTGCCTGAGCGCCGCGCGGCCAGCCGGCCGGAGCGGGCGCCGCGGCGGACCAGGCGCCGGAGCCGTACTGGGCCACCAGGCCGGTCACGTCGGCGAAGGCCTGGTGCACCGGAATCCGCGCTGGGCTGCGGAAGCCCAGGTCGACCGGTGCTGTGGCCCCCGCGCCGCCAACCTGCCGGGCGGGGCCGCCCGGAGCGCGCAGGGCGATCGCGGCCTGCGGCGGGCCGCCCGTCCAGGCCCAGTACAGGCCCGCCCAGACCACCGGCCCGGACAGGGCGAGGGTGCCGGCGGGCCGCTCGGCCGGGCAGCGCGGCGGCCCGGGCGACAGGTCCCAGCCGGCGCCGTCGCAGTCGCCGCCGCCCAGCCGGGCCCCGGCGGTGGTCACGGCGTACCGGCCGGACGCGGCGAACCGGGCCGGGAACCCCCCGACCGATACCCCGGCCGTGCCGCGCGCGGTCGCCCGGCGGCCGCCGCCGTCCACCGAGATGGCGGGCGGGCGGCCGGGCGGGGCGTCGGCCGCCACCACTACCTGCAGGTAGCTGGTGGCGGTGGCGGCCGCGGCGAGTGGCCCGTGGGTGCAGATCGCGCCGCTGGCGGCCGGGGCGCAGGTCCAGCCGCCCGGGCTCGCGCGGTCCATGCTGGCCCGGCCCAGGGTGCCCGCGGCCAGCAGGCTGACCCCCGCGGGCAGCGTGACGTTCGCGGTCACCTGCGCGGCGGGCCCGGAACCCGTGTTGTCCACGGTGAAGCCCACGATCCCGGTGGCGCCTTGCGTCAGCGTGCCCACCGGGTTGATCCGGGCCGCGATCTGGGCCTGCGGGGCGGGCGCCGCAGCGGGCGCGGTAGATGCCGCCGGGGGCGCGGTAGATGCCGCCGGGGGCGTCGCGGTGGGCGTGGCGGCTGCTACAGACGATGGCCGTGGAGCCGCCGGGGCGGGCTGGCTCAGCGGGGACACGGGGGCGGGCTGGGTCGGTTGGGACGCGGACGGGGCGGAGCCCGGAGCGGAGCCCGAGGCGCCCGGGGCGGACGGGCCGGAACCCGGGTGGCGGGAGGCGGACGGGCCGGGGCCGGGGGATGTCGATACCGCGGGGGTTCCCCCCGGCGCGGCCGCCGGGGGGAGGGCGCGGTGGGCCGGCACGGGACCGGAGTGCCCGGTCAGCGCCAGGGCCGCGGCGGCCAGGCCGACGACGGCCGCGACCGCGATCCCCGCCGCGACCTGCTGGCCCTTGGGCGCGCGCCGGAACCAGCCCAGCCGGCTCGCGATCCAGGCGCCCGCCGGTCCCTTGCCCGCGGCCGAAGCCAGGTAGGCGACGGCGGCCGGGCCGAGGACGATCGGGGCCACGATGCCCTTCAGCGCCACGTTCACGTCGCCGAGCTCGGCGAAGACCCGGCGGCACTCCGCGCACTGGTCCAGGTGGGCGCCCACCACCACGGCGTCCCGCTTGGCCAGGCCGCCGCGCACGTACGCGCCGAGCTTGGCGGCGACCGGGCGGCACTCGTCACGGACCGCGCCGGACAGGTGCATCTGCAGGTAGGCCTGGCGCAGGCCCTCCCGTGCCCGGTAGGCCAGGGCCGCGACACCGTTCGCGGTCAGGCCGAGCAGCGGGGCAACGTCGGCGGGCCTGGCGCCCTCGATCTCGGTGTGCCAGAGCACGGCCTGCCAGCGTTCGGGCAGGGAGGCGAAGGCGCGGGCGATCATCGTCCGCTCCAGGTCAGCGACCGCCGGGTCGGCGAAAGGGACGCCGCGGTCGAACGTCTCCATCTCGTCGGTGACCAGCTGCCTGCGGTCGGCGCGGTGCCGGTCGTAGGCGGACCGGCGGACCGCGGTGAGCAGGTAGGGGCGGAACGCGTCGTCCGGGCCGCCGCCGCGGTGGAGCAGGTCCAGGATCTTGGCGAAGGTCTCCGCGACCACGTCGTCGGCCTCGGCGCGGTTGCGCACGAGCTGCCGGGCCAGGCTGTGGGCCGCGGCCACGTGCCGCCGGTACAAGGCGTCATACGCCGCGGCGTCTCCGGCCCGGCTGGCCGCGATCAGGTCCGCGTCGCGGGGGGGCAGGGATTCGGCGGATCCGCCGGGGCCCGGCGGTTCCGTGGACTCGCCGGGGTCTCTCGGCCTGGGCACCGCCGGTACGGGCTCTGGTCCCGCAGCTGATTGGGCCGCCTGTGTCCCCGCCGCCTCGGCGGGCGGGGAATCCGCGGGTTCCGGTTCCGCGGACAAGTCTGCGGGCAATGGATCCCGGGGATTCTCCATTACTCACCGTCCTCTATTGACTCCGGATAGTTACCCAAAGAATCCTGGCCCATGCGGCGTCATGACGAGACGGGTTTGCCGTCACTACCTCGGAAGCGCGACCACCCGAGCGGAAGGAGCCGCCCGCCTCATGGAGCCAGACCCGGAAGACCGCTTCGCCGCGCCACCCTGGCTCTGGGACGCCCAGCTTCGTGAGGCCCAGCTTCGTGAGGCCCAGCTTCGTGAGGCCCAGCTTCGTGAGGCCCAGCTTCGTAAGGCATGGCGCCGACGGAGCCTGGCCGCTGGCTGGCGCATTCCCGGCGACTGGGAAAACGAGGCGGTCGACGAGGTCCTCGCCGCGTGCCGGAACCGAGCACCGGCGCACGGCGAGGCTGGCCTGGCCGCGGTCGGGGGCGATGCCCTGACCGCGGCCTGCGCCGGCCTGGGCCGGTCCAGGGCGCGGGCCGGCGTCGGCATCGCCGAGACAATCGACGACCTGGCCGCGTTGTTCGCCGTGCTCGGCGGAGCTGAGGGGGGAGGACCGGGGAGCCCGGCGGGGATCCGCCGTTGCAGCTGATCGGCGCTGTCGCCGAGGGTTGGGCCGAGGAGAGCGTGAGCCAATTCGCCCAGGTCGGTTGCGAGGACCCGCTCAGCGGCCTGGCCACCCTGTCCTACCTGCGCACCCGGCTGGCCGAGGTGTACCGGGAGGCCGAACAGGGCGGTACCAGCCCGGCCGAGACCCATCGGCTGCTCGTCGTCGGGCTGCCGCGCCGTCCGGACCCGTGGCGCCGGATAGCGCTGCCCATCCTGGTCGGGCGGGACCTGCGAGCCGCCTTTCCTGGCGGCGAGACGCTCTCCCTGGCCAGACCGGGTCCCGCCATCGCCCTGGTCCCCGCCCGCCGCGACCTGCCGCTCCGGTACGCCAGGCTGCGGCGGAACATCCAGGCCACGTTCGGCACCCAGATCCGCATGACCCCTTTGCCCGGGCAGCTCACCGAGGCGCTTCGCCTGGTGGACGAGCTGGCCCGCTAAGCCCCGCCGGCGCCGGATGCCAGTTTGAGGGGGACTGGACCGGCGCCGGCGGGCCATCGCCTAGGATCCGAGCGAACGGCCATTGAGCTAGGTGGGGGTGAAGGGGGAAGGCGTGAGCGACGACCGGGCCGAGCTTCTCGCGGGAATCAGGGCCAAGGCCGTGGTCCGGGGCGACTTCGTGCTCTCCTCCGGGCAGCGCGCCGACTTCTACGTCGACCTGCGCCGGATCCTGCTGGACGGGCGGCTGGCGCCGCTGGCCGGGCGGGTCATGCTCGACCTGACCGCGGACCTCGCCTACGACGCGGTCGGCGGGCTCACCCTGGGCGCAGACCCGGTGGCCACCGCGATGATGCACGCCGCGGCCAGCCGGGGCGCGCCAGTGGACGCGTTCGTGGTGCGGAAGAAGGATAAGGAGCATGGCACGCAGCGCCGGATCGAGGGCCCGGACGTGGCCGGGCGGCGGGTACTCGCGGTCGAGGACACGTCCACCACGGGCGCGTCCGTGCTCGCCGCGGTGGAGGCGCTGCGCGAGGCCGGCGCCGAGGTGGTCGGCGTGGCCGTGCTGGCCGACCGGGGCGCCCGGCAGAACGTGACCGGGCGCGGGCTTATCTACCGGGCCGCCTACGAGCTGGCAGACCTCGGCGTCTGAGCGTTAGGACCTCGGCGCCTGGCTAGCCGGCCCGGTGCGAGTGCGGATGCGGCCGCTCGTCCGTGGCGCCGGGACCCGCAACCGCGGCGCCGGGACCCGTAACCGTGGCCTCAGGACCGGCGTCTGTGGCGCCGGGGCCGTCAGCAGCAACGCGCTTGAGCTGAGCCTCGCGGCGGAACGCGCGCAACCGGTAGCCGATGAAGCCCACCACGGCGATGACCACCAGGGCGAACAGGATGTAGCCGACGACGGTCAGGCCGTGGTTGACGCTCTCCCAGGTGCTGCCGAGCGCGTACCCGATCGAAGAGAGCACGGTCGCGTAGAGGACCGTGCCGATCAGGCTCAGGATCCCGAACTTGCCCGCCGGGATGCGCACCAGGCCCGCGACGATCGAGGTGAAGGCGCGGACGAACGGCAGCATGCGCCCTACCGGGATGGCCCACATCCCCCGGCCCTCGAGGAAGCGCTCGGCCCGGCTCACGTCAGATTCGGTCACGAGCACGTAGCGGCCGAGCTTGTGCACCAGCGGCCGGCCGCCGATCCGGCCGACCGCGTACGAGGCGTAAGACCCGCCGAGCTCGGCCAGCGTGCCCAGGATTATGACCAGGGCGAGGTTAAGATGCCCCTGGTAGGCGAGCACCCCGGCGAAGCCGAACGTGATCTCGGAGGAGATCGGGATGCACGCCGCCTCGAGGAAGCCGAATAGGATGAGCGCGGCGTAACCCGCCGAGGTCAGAAAGCTCTCCATGGCTGTCTGTTGTACCTCATGCCCGGCACTGCCCGGTACATCTTTCACGCGTCTTCATGTCTAGAGTGGGTTTCGACTTTCAACCCCTGAGGGAGTTACCGCAATGCCTATCGCGACCCCAGAGGTCTACGCGCAGATGCTGGACACCGCGAAGCAGCAGGGTTTCGCGTTCCCGGCGATCAACGTCACCTCGACCCAGACGCTGAACGCCGCGCTGAAGGGTTTCGCCGACGCCGGCAGCGACGGGATCGTCCAGATCTCGACCGGCGGCGCGGAGTACCTGTCGGGTCAGGCGGTCAAGGACATGGTGACCGGCGCGTCCGCGCTGGCCGAGTTCGCCCACGTGGTCGCGGACAAGTACCCGGTCCACGTGGCGCTGCACACCGACCACTGCCCGGAGGACAAGCTGGGCGGCTACATGCGCCCGCTGATCGCGATCTCGCGGGAACGGGTGGAACGCGGCCAGGAGCCGTTGTTCCAGTCGCACATGTGGGACGGCTCCGCGGTCCCGCTCGACGAGAACCTGCAGATCGCGGCCGAGTTGCTGGCCCAATGCGCGGCCGCCCGCGTCGTCATGGAGATGGAGATCGGCGTGGTCGGCGGCGAGGAGGACGGCGTCGTCGGCGAGATCAACGAGAAGCTGTACACGACCCCCGAGGACGCCCTGGCCACCGCCGAGGCGCTCGGGCTCGGCGAGCGCGGCCGGTACATCCTGGCCGCGACGTTCGGCAACGTGCACGGCGTCTACAAGCCGGGCCACGTCAAGCTGCGGCCCTCGGTGCTGAAGGAGATCCAGGACGCGGCCGGGGCCAAGTACGGCCAGGACAAGCCGTTCGACCTGGTCTTCCACGGCGGCTCCGGGTCGGCGCTCGAGGAGATCAGGGAGGCCATCTCCTACGGCGTGGTCAAGATGAACGTGGACACCGACACCCAGTACGCGTTCACCCGGCCGGTCGCCGATCACATGTTCAGGAACTACGACGGCGTGCTCAAGGTGGACGGCGACGTGGGCAGCAAGAAGGCCTACGACCCGCGCACCTGGGGCAAGTCGGCCGAGGCGGGCATGACCGCCCGGGTCGTGCACGCCTGCGAGGACCTGCTGTCGGCCGGGCACGCCCTGTCATAGGGGCACTGAAGTAGGAGACATGGAACACAGGAACCTGCTGGGCGAGCCGCCCGCCACCTACCTGCTCCCGGACACGGAGGCGGACGCCGCGATGGCCGCGGGCGAGGCGCCGGAGAAGGTGGCGGCGCGGTTCCCGGCCTACTCCGCGGCCTGGGCGGCGCTGGCCGAACGGGCGTTTGCCCAGGGCGACGCGGTCACCGCCTACGCGTACGCGCGGACCGGCTACCACCGCGGCCTGGACCAGTTGCGGCGCGCGGGCTGGAAGGGCCACGGCCCGGTACCGTGGGAGCACGAGCCGAACCGCGGCTTCCTGCGCGCGCTGCACATGCTCGGCGCCTCCGCCGCGGCGATCGGCGAGGACGACGAGGCCGAGCGATGCGCGCAGTTCCTGCGGGACAGCAGCGCCACCGCCGCCGCGGAGCTGTCCGCCGGGCAGCCGTAACCGCGGGCAGGAGCGGCGGCGCGGGGGCGAAGCGGGGCGAAACGGTCGCAGCGGCTAGGTTACCTGGCGTTTTTCCGGGTAATGTCAAGTCGCAAGAGCCCCTGCCGCGCTTGCGCCTGTGCGGGGGCTTCCTCATGTGACGCCGAGGGGAATACCGCATGCCCGCCATCGTGGTTGTCGGGGCTCAGTGGGGCGATGAGGGCAAGGGCAAGGCCACCGATCTGCTCGGGGACCGCGTCGACTACGTGGTCAGATACCAGGGCGGGAACAACGCCGGCCACACGGTCGTCATCGGCGACGAGAGCTACGCCCTGCACCTGCTGCCGTCCGGGGTGCTGTCGCCGAACGTCGTCCCGGTGATCGGCAACGGCGTGGTGATCGACCCGCAGGTGCTGCTGGACGAGATCGACGGGCTGCAGGACCGGGGCATCGATTGCTCGAAGCTTCTCGTCTCGGCCAACGCGCACCTGATCACGCCGTACCACCGGGCGCTGGACAAGGTCACCGAGCGGTACCTGGGCAGCGCGCGGATCGGCACCACCGGCCGCGGCATCGGCCCGGCCTACGGCGACAAGATCGCCCGGGTCGGGATCCGCGTCCAGGACCTGTTCGACCCGGGCATCCTGCGTCAGAAGCTCGACCTGGTGCTGCGCGAGAAGAATCAGATCCTGACCAAGGTCTACAACCGCCGCGGGATCGAACCGGAGGCGACGGCGGCCGAGTACGAGCGGTACGCCGAACGGCTCCGCCCCTACGTGGCCGATACCGGGCTGGCCCTGGGGCTGGCGCTCGACCAGGGCAAGGTGGTGCTGCTGGAGGGCGCCCAGGCCACCATGCTCGACGTGGACCACGGAACCTACCCGTTCGTCACCTCGTCCTCCCCCACCGCGGGTGGCGCCTGCGTCGGGGCGGGGATCGGGCCGACGCGGATATCCGACGTCGTCGGCATCGTCAAGGCCTACACCACTCGCGTCGGCGAGGGGCCCTTCCCCACCGAACTCCGCGGCGACCTGGGCGAATGGCTGCGCAAAGCGGGCGCGGAATACGGCGTGACCACCGGCAGGCCGCGCCGCTGCGGCTGGTTCGACGCGGTCATCGCCAGGTATTCGAGCCGGGTGAACGGCATCACCGGTTACTTCCTGACCAAGCTGGACGTGCTGTCCGGCCTGGACCAGGTGCCGGTCTGCGTGGCGTACGAGGTGGACGGGAAGCGCTACGACGAGATCCCGATGACGCAGACCGAGTTCCACCACGCGGTGCCGGTCTACGAGTACTTCGACGGCTGGTGGGAGGACCTGTCCAAGGCCCGCTCGTTCGATGAGCTGCCGGCCAACGCGCAGGCGTACATCAGCGCCGTGGAGGAGATGATCGGCGCCCCGGTCTGCGCGGTCGGCGTCGGCCCGCGCCGGGACCAGACCCTGCAGATCAGGGATCTGCTCCGGTAGCCTCCAGGCGTGCGCATACTCGTCATCGGGTCGGGGGGGCGCGAGCACGCCCTGGTCCGCGCCCTGTGCCAGCCAACACGGGCCGCGGCCGACGTCCACGCCGCCCCGGGCAATCCGGGCATCTCGGCCCGGGCGGAAACGTATCCGGATACCGCGCTAACCCCGGCCGGCATCCTCGCGCTGGCCCGCAAGCTCAGCCCGGACCTGGTGGTGATCGGCCCGGAGGCCCCGCTGGTCGCGGGCGCGGCCGATGCCCTGCGAGAGGCCCGCATCCGTTGTTTCGGCCCTGACGCCGCCGCCGCCAGGATCGAGGGCTCGAAGTCCTTCGCCAAGCAGGTGATGACCGAGGCGGGCATCCCGACCGCGGCCTCGTTCACCTGCACCACGCAGGCCGAGGCGGACCAGGCGCTGGCCGCGTTCGGCCCGCCCTACGTGGTCAAGGACGACGCCCTGGCCGCGGGCAAGGGCGTGCTGGTCACCGCCGACCTGGCCGCCGCGCGGGCACACGCGCGGGCCTGCGGCACGGTGGTGATCGAGGAGTTCCTCGACGGCCCCGAGGTGTCGCTGTTCGCGGTCACCGACGGCGTGACTGCGGTTCCGCTGCTGCCCGCCCAGGACTTCAAGCGGGCCAGGGACGGCGACCAGGGGCCGAACACCGGCGGCATGGGCGCCTACACCCCGCTCCCCCGGGCTTCAAGGGTCCCGCCCGACCTGGCCGAACAGGCGATAGCCGAGGTCATCGAGCCGGCCGTCGCCGCGATGCGCCGCCGCGGCACGCCGTACCAGGGGCTGCTTTACGCCGGGCTGAGCCTGACCGCGGCGGGCCTGCGGGTAGTCGAGTTCAACGCCAGGTTCGGCGACCCGGAGACGCAGGTGGTGCTGGACCGGCTGGCGTCCCCGCTGGCGCCGCTGCTGGCCTCGGCGGCAGCCGGGGACCTGGCCGGCGCCGCTCCCCTGGAATGGCGGCCCGGCGCGGCGGTCGTCGTGGTGATCGCCGCCGAAGGCTACCCGGAGAACCCGGTCAAGGGCGACAAGATAGAGATCATGAATACCGAACGGGCCGGGGTGCCACGCCCGGACGCCGGCGGGGGGCGAGGCGGGTCGGAGCAGGCCGGGTCATCCGACGCCTACCTGCTGCACGCGGGCACTGCGTGGGACGCCAAGGGCGCCCTGATGTCGGCGGGGGGCCGGGTGCTGAATGCGGTCGGGTCGGGACCGGACATCGCCGCGGCCCGCGCCCGGGCCTACGAGCTCGCGGGCACGGTCGCGCTGCGGGGCGGCTGGTACCGCCGGGACATCGCGGCACGCCTGTGACGGAACCGCGGGTGCCGGGGCCGGATCCGCCGGCCGACGACGATCAGCCGCTGCGCGTCAGCACCCTCGAGCTCTTCTTCGACCTGGTCTTCGTCTTCGCGATCACCCAGCTCACCGGGATCCTGGCGCACGACGTGACGGTCGCCGACGGGTTCCGGGTGCTGCTCGTCTTCGGCGCGCTGTGGTGGATGTACGGCGGGTACGTCTGGCTGGCCAACGCGCGCACTCCGTCGCGCACCACGGAGCGGCTGCTGATGCTGACCGGCATGGCCGGCTTCCTGATCATGGGGCTGGCCATCCCGGACGCGTTCGGCCGGGATGGCGTGGCGCTGGGCATCGGCTACCTGATCGTCGTGCTCATCCACGGCTGGCTGTACCAGCGGGTGAACAGGAACATCGCGCGGGTCGCGCCGTTCAACCTGGCCGCGGCGCTGCTGGTGATCACGGCCGGGATCGTCAAGGGAGCGGCCGCCTACGGGCTCTGGGCGGCCGCGCTCGCGCTCCAGGTGCTGTCACCGTTCGTGCTCCCGGTGCGCGGGCGGTTCGCCATCCAGCCCTCGCACTTCACCGAGCGGCACGGCGCGCTGGTCATCATCGTGCTCGGCGAGTCGGTGGTGGACATCGGGATCGGCGCCGAGGGGCACCCGGTGACCGTCTCGCTGGCCCTGTCGGCCGCGCTCGGGCTGGCGCTGACCGCGGCGCTGTGGTGGGCCTACTTCGGCGCCGAGGACGACGAGCGGGCCGAACGGGCCATGGTGGCCGCGGACCCGGCCGACCGGCCCGCACTGGCGCTGGCCGCGTACTTCTACGCCTACATCCCCATGCTGCTCGGCATCGTCGCCCTGGCCTCGGGGGTCAAGCAGGCCATCGTGAACACGGGGACCACCCTGCCGGCCGGGCCGTGCGTGGCCCTGGGCTGCGGCGTCGCGCTGTTCCTGGCCGGCAGTGCGGCGTTCAGGCACGCGCTGCGGATCGGCCCGGGGCGCTACCGGCTGGCCGCGGCGGCCCTGGCGCTGGCCGCCTCGGCGGTAGGGGTCACGCTGAGCGTGGCCGCCGAGATCGCCCTGCTGACCGTCATCGTTTCGGCCGCGCTAGCGGTCGAGCACCGGGATCCCCGAAGGGGGTCCCCCAGGGGGTCTGGGGGGACGGGTCCCTCCCAAGGGGGGTCCGGGGGGATGGGTCCCCCCGGGAAAGAGAGCAGGGGGGTCTCGGGGGGATCGTTCCCTCCGAGACAATAGAGCCATGATCGAGCGGTACACGCTGCCCGAGATGGGGCGGGTCTGGAGCGAGGCGCACAAGTACGAGCTGTGGTGCCGGGTGGAGGTGCTGGTCCTCGAGGCACAGGCCAGGGCGGGAACCGTCCCGGCGGAGAGCGTGAACCCGGTCCGTTCGGCACTACCGCCGACTCCCGAAGCGGTCGCCGCGATCGAGTCCGTCACCGACCACGACGTGATCGCCTTCCTGACCGCCTGGGCGGACAACACCGAGCCGCGGTCGGCCGCCGCCTGGGTGCACTACGGGATGACCTCCTCCGACCTGCTTGACACGGCGCTCGCGGTCCAGCTGACTGAGGCGAGCGACCTGCTGATCGCCAAGGCCAGCAGGCTGGTGGCGGTGCTGCGGGACCACGCGCTGGCGCACCGGGACACGCTGCGGCCCGGCCGGACGCACGGCATCCACGCCGAACCCGACAGCTGGGGGCACCGGGTCGCCGACTTCGCCTTCGCCATGGCGCGCAGCCGGGACCGCCTGGTCCGGGCGCGGGAGGCGGTCGCGGTCGGCACGCTGTCCGGGCCGGTCGGCAGCTACTCCAACATCGACCCGGCCATCGAGGCCGAGGTCATGCCCGCCCTCGGGCTCCGCCCCGCGGACGTGGCCACCCAGGTGGTGATGCGGGACGGGATCGCAGAGTGGGTCAGCGCGCTGGCGATCGCGGCCACCGTCTGCGAGGCGGTCGCGCTCGAGATCAGGCACGGGCAGCGGACCGAGGTACGGGAGCTGGCCGAGCCGTTCCGTTCGGGGCAGAAGGGCTCCTCGGCGATGCCGCACAAGAAGAACCCGGCCCGTTCGGAGCGGATCTGCGGGCTGGCCCGGGTGGTGCGCGGCTACGTGACACCGGTCACCGAGGGGATCCCGCTCTGGCACGAGCGGGATATCTCACATTCGTCCGTGGAGCGGATCGCGCTGCCGGACGCCGCCATCGCCACCGACTACCTGCTGCACCTGACCATCGGGCTGGTCGAGGGGCTGACCGTGGACGCGGCCCGGATGCGGTCCAACCTGGACCTGACGGGCGGGCTGATGTACTCCTCGGCGGTGCTGCTCGAGCTGGTCAGCGGGGGGATGTCGCGCGAGGACGCATATGTGCTGGTGCAGGCGGCGGCCATGGAGACCTGGGATTCCGGCGCGCCGTTCCGCGACACGCTGCGCAAACAGGCGGCGACACGCGGGGTCGCCCTGCCCGAAGGGGCACTGGACTCCGCATTCAGGCCGGAACGGTACGTTGCGCGGCTAGCTCCGGTCTTCGAGCGCCTCGCAGGGCTAAGCTAACGCCCATGACTCTGGGACCCGAGACGAGTTACCGCGTGCGCGGAGGCGCTCCGCTGCACGGGACGGTTTTCGTGCAGGGCGCGAAGAACGCGGCGCTGAAGATGATCGCCGCATCCCTGCTGACCGGTAACGGCCATACCGTGCTGCGGAACGTCCCGCCGATCGAGGACGTCCGCCGGGCCGTCGAGCTGGCCGAGGCGGTCGGCGCGGTCGTCGAGTTCCACGAGACCGAACGGACGCTGGTCGTCGACGCCTCCAACCTGACCAGCCCGGTGCTGCCGGCCGAGATCGCCCGCCGGTTCCGCAGCTCGGTGCTGTTCGTGCCGGCCCTGCTGCACCGGTTCGGCGAGGCCGTGATCGAAGGCGTCGGCGGGTGCAACCTGGGCAACAGGAACCTGGATTTCCACTACCGCGGCTTCGCCCGGCTCGGCGCGGTCGTGGACGAGGGCGATTCGGTCATCCGGATCAAGGCGAGCAAGCTGCAGGGCGCGCACCTGTACCTGGACACGCCGTCGCACACCGGCACCGAGAACCTGATCATGGCGGCGTCGCTGGCGCCGGGCAAGACGATCATCGACAACACCGCGCAGGAGCCCGAGGTCCTCGACGTCATCGCGTTCCTGACCAAGATGGGCGCGCGGATCACCGGCGGCGGCACCGGCTTCATCACCGTGCACGGCGTGGACGAGCTGACCGCGGTCGAGCACACCGTGATGGCCGACCGGATCGACGCCGGCGTGTTCGCGATGGCCGCGGCGATCACCGGCGGCGAGATCAACCTGGTGGGGGCCTCGCTGGACCACTTCGGGGTGGTCCGGTGGAAGCTGGAGCAGATGGGGGTCAAGTTCGGGACCAACGGCGCCGTGGTCTCGGTCCGGATGGACGGCCCGCTGCGCCCGATCAACGTCATCACCAGCCCGTACCCCGGGTTCGCCACCGACCTGCAGTCGCCGATCATGGCGCTGGCCTGCCTGGCCGAGGGCACCTCGTACATCCGCGAGACGATCTTCGACGGGCGGTACACGCTGGTCGGCGAGTTGGTCAAGATGGGTGCCCCGGTCGAGCTCGACCGGGGCGCGGTGGTGGTGCACGGTCCTGGCACGTTCAAGGGGGCCGAGGTGGTCGCGCACGACCTGCGGACCGGCATCGCGTTGGTGCTGGCCGGGCTGGCCGCCAAGGGCGAGACGCTGGTCACGCCGTGCTACCCGATCGACCGGGGGCATGCCAACATCGCGCAGCGGTTCAACGGGCTGGGCGCGGACGTGACCGCTGTGACCGCCTGAGCTTTACTGGCGTTTCTGCTGGCTTCTGCCGCGTGAAACAATGCCCTCGTTGCCCCCGCGACGAAGAGGAAGCACGATGGAGCAGCTGGTTACGCGCATCGGCATCGAGCCGGGCCTTGGTCTTGTCGGCCGGTTCGGCGACACGGTCATCCTGATCCCTCGTGGCGAGGCAGCCACCCGCCCTGACGAGGCCGCCCAGGAGCTGCTCGGCCTGGCCGCTGAGGTCGGCTCCGACCGCCAGGCGCCGGCCAACGCGATCGCAAGCCGCCTGGCCGCCTGGGTTATCGGCCACATGACGGGGGATGCTCCTGCATTCGGGATCGTGGCCCCGATGCGCGATGGCGTGGTCATGTTCCTGCGTGGTGCGGTCTGGTGCACGATCACCGAGGGCGGCTCGACCCGGGAGGTATCCGGGGAGCAGGCTCTTACCTGGGTCGACCTGATCGTGCCTGGCACGTTCGAGCAACTGGCGATCGGCGCTGCGGCCGGCCGGCCGGTACAGGCGGACCCGCTGTCCGACCTGAGGGCCGGGGTGGTCCCCGGCCAGGGCTTCGCGCTGAGCCGGACTGCGGGTATCCCCGGACCGGAACCAGCCCTGGCTGATTCCGGTGCTGCCCCGGCTGATTCCTGGGCGAGTTCCGCTGGATCCGACGCCGTGACCGCGTCCGCGCCGGGACCGGCGGCCCCTAGCGGCTCCGGCGGGGACGCCGTGACCGCGTCCGCGCCGGAACCGGCGGCGGCCGCTAGCGGCTCCGGCGGTTCCGGCGGGTTCGCGTGGCCGCCGTCCGAGGAGACACCAGCGCAGGCGGCGGACTGGCCCCAGGAGGACCGGCTGCAGGAAGACCGGCTGCACGAGGACAGGCCGGTGGAAGACCGGCCGCAGGAGGCCTGGGCACTCCGGGCCGAGGCCCAGAACCACCAGCCGACGATGGTCGTGCGGACCGGCGAACACGAGCAGGAGCGGCCGTCCCCGGCGGTACAGCCCACGACCGTGGCGCCGGCGCTATCCCGGCCGACGGCGACGCAGCCCCCGCTGGGCGTGCTGACGTCGGAGGAGGGGCCGCCGATCGTCCTGGAGGGCGTCCACGTACTCGGCCGGGAACCGCGGCAAGATCCCGCAGTGGAGAGCGGCGAGGCTACGCCGGTTCAGCTGCAGGACCCGGACCACGTGATCTCGCGGGTGCATGCGTATGTCTCCGTAGAGAACGGCATCGTGCTGGTCCGCGACGCCGGCTCGATGCACGGGACTTACTTCAGCCCGCCCGGCGGGCAGGAGTGGACGCGGATCGGCACCGAGCCCAGCCCGCTCCCGCCCGGCTGGAGCCTGCAGATCGGTCCGCAGGTTTTCACCTTCGAGCTGGCCGAGTCCGGCAATGAACGGTGACGCCATCCTGACTGGCACCGGCTCGGGAAACGGGCCGGCAACCTGACCCAGAGCTAGCGAACGGGCCGCCCTCCGGCCGGGTCACGGGAACCCGGCCGGGGGACGCCCGGATAACACCCATCGTCACGGGAGGCGCCTAACGGAGTCTCGCGACGTATCTTCGTCCCATGGCCAAGGAAGATCCTGAGGCGTTCCTGCGCGCGATGGTGACTCCGCTGAGCCGGGCGCGGCGCGGCGAGCCGCTGCCTGGGGTCCCGTTCAGCCGGGAGGCGGTGGCCAACGCGTTCGTGATGCTCGGGCTGCTGCCGGAGGCGCGGGCCGAGGAGATCCTGGCCGAGCACAGGCCGGAACTGGAGGCCAAGGGTTTCGGGCTGGGGCTGCTGACCGGCGAGTTGAGCGTGCGCCCGGGCGCGTACGGCTACCACGACGCGCGGGCAGCGAGCCGGGCCGACCTGACCGGGATTCCGCTGGCCGTGGCCGCGGGCCCGGTGCCGATCGCGTTCGGCGGCACGGATCTGGTGCTGACCTGGGCGACGCTGACGCCGGGCGGGGTGAAGCTGCGCTTGCGCGCCGCCATACCGGACCCCGGTCAGCCGCCTCGACGGCCCATCAGCGGGCGGCCAGGCCTGCAGTTGGCCGAGGAGATCAGGTTCGAGCTGCCAGGCCAGCGGTTCGCCCAGGAGATCAGGTCCGTGCTGTCGGTGACCGACGACCTGGGCCGCACGTACCGGCTGCGGCCGGTGAACTGGGGCGATGCTCCCGGGGAACCGGGACAGCGACGGTGGAGAGGTGAGGTGCTGGCGGAACCGCAGCCCGCGGGAACTGCGACCGGCGGCCCTGCGACCAGTGGCACTGCGACCGGCGGCCCCGCGATTGACGACAGGGTGCGCTGGCTGGAGTTCGCGGTGGCGGAAAGCCGGCCCGTTCGGGTCGTCATGCCTCCTCCCGCCCCGGCCGAGACGGGTCCGGCCGAACCGCCGTGGCCGACGCCGGCCGAGGGTTACCTGGCGGAGCTGGCGTCGGTCAGTTCGGTGTCGATCGCCACCGGCGAGGACAGGGTGGAACTCGACACCGCGAAGATCGTCGCCGCGGTGGCGAACGCTCTGCTGTGGACCGGCGCGCTGCCGCCGGACAGCGCCGTGATGTCCGAGCGGCCGAAGCCCCTCGGCTGGCAGGAGGAACTGGCAGAGCTGTGGGGCCGTCAGGCACACCTGCGGGCGCGCGACGGCGAGCCCGAACGGGCCGGGCTGGCCGTGACCCTGCCGCTGCGGCAGGCTACGGCGGTGATCGAGAGCATCGCCGCGCACGATGACCTCGTGTCCATCGAGCTGTACGGGCATCCGTGGGTGACCGGCGAGTACTGGCCGATGATCGCGCCGAGTTTCCAGGTGCGGGTGGTGGATGACACCGGTGCGGAGCACCGGGGCATGGGCGGCAGCGGCGGCGGGTCACCGGAAGGCAGCCATGACTTCTGGTTCTGGCCGCCGATGCCGTCGGGAGCGAAGCGGATCCGGGTGACCGTCAGCACGCTGTGGGAAGCCGCCTGGGCAGAGCTTGATATCCCTGGGCGATCCCGTTAAGCGTTCCGGTGCGGATAGGCGTGCGCCACGGCCAGGAAGGCGTCGTTGGCTTCGGCGTCGCCGATGCTGATCCGGGCGCCGTCACCGGCGAACGGGCGGATGGCGATGCCCTCGTCGAAGCAGACCGCGGCGAAGTCGAGGGTGTGCTCGCCCAGGCCCAGCCAGACGAAGTTGGCCTCGGTGGGGGGAACCGCCCAGCCGTCGGCAACCAGCGCCTCGCGCACCCGGGTCCGCTCCTTGACGGTGAGCTCCACCCGCTCGAACAGTTCGTCCTCCGCGGCCAGCGACGCCACCGCGGCGGCCTGCGCGATGCTGTTCACGCTGAACGGCAGCATGGTCGTCCGGGCCGCGGCCGCGACCGGCGCGGGCGCGATCATGTACCCGGTCCGCAGCCCGGCCAGGCCGTATGCCTTGGAGAAGGTGCGCAGGACCGCTACGTTCGGCCGGTCACGGTAGAGGTCAAGGCCATCGGGCACCGCCTCGTCACGGATGTACTCCCGGTAGGCCTCGTCGAGCACGACCAGGCAGTCGGCGGGCACCTCGTCGAGGAACGCCTCTAGCTCGGCGGTGTGCACGACGGTGCCGGTCGGGTTGTTCGGGTTGCAGACGAAGATCAGCCTGGTCCGCGGGGTGATCGCGGCCGCCATCGCGGCCAGGTCGTGGGTCTCGCCGTGCAGCGGAACCCGGACCGAGTCCGCGCCCGCCAGGTCGGAAAGGATCGGGTAAGCCTCGAAGGAGCGCCACGCGTACATTACCTCGGCGCCGGGCTCACCGGCCGCCTCGAGGAGCTGCTGGGCTACTCCGACCGAACCGCATCCGACCGCGACGTGCTCCGCCGGGACGCCGAACTTGTCCGCGATGGCCCGGATCAGCGCCTGCGCGCCGTTGTCCGGGTACCGGTGGACCGATCGCGCCGCCTCGGCGATGGCATCCACCACCGAGGGCAGCGGCGCGAAGGGAGTCTCGTTAGATGACAGCTTGTGCGTCTTACCAGCCGAGTTGACCGGTATCCGGCCCGGCTTGTATACGGGACAGCTATCGAGTACCGAACGGAAACGTGGTGACGCGTCAGTCATGTCACCAGTCTGCACCAGCGGCCGGACTAGGACAGCGACTGGTGGGCGTACGCGTAGGCCTGGCTGGCCAGCTTCTTCGCGCTCGCCTGCGAGGCGTCGGGGCCGACAATGGTGACCGCGCCCACGAACCCGTCGGCCCGGTAGACCACCGACCAGACGTTCACCTGGGAATAGCCCGCAGCCTTGACGTTCAGCGCCCGGGCAGCATTGGCCAGGCCGGCGATCGGGGCTTCCTTCACCGAGTAGTGGAAGGTCCGGCCACCGACCGTCGCGGTGTAGTGCTCGCAGCCGGCCGGCAGCGTGTTCCCGATCGCGTTCGCGGCGACATCCGGCGTCGCCGAGACGAGCACCTCGGACACGCCGTCGCGACCGACCCGGAAGGTCACCACGGACGCGGGGGCGTGGGTGAACGCCGCAGAGTTGAAACCGGTCACGGTGGCCTGAGCACACCTGGCCGGGGTGACCTTGACGCCGTGCATGGTCTGCTTGCTCGTCTGCACGTCCGGCAGCGCCCCGTAGTCACCGGCTTCGGCCGGCGCGGCCGGCTGGGCGCCGCCCACCTTGGTCAGCAGTGCGCCCTTCAGCTGGGCGGCGGTGAGGCTCTGCTGCCCGGCGGTGGCAGTGGCCGCCCCAGCAGTCTTGGTCGCGCTGGCCTGGCTGGTGCTGGCCGAGCCGCCACCGCAGCCGGCTACGGCGGAGGCGCCCAGCAGGGCCAGTGCGGTAGTGGCCAGCGCGGGTCGCTGCCAGTGACGTTCGGACATGGATAAACCCTTCTTACGCTACGAATTTTTACGGACTCGAAGCGTGAGATTAGCCTACGGCGAGTGATCAGAACGGTGCTTTGAGTAAACAACTCGCCGAACATCCCAACCGGTCCGCGGGCAGGCATGAAAACGCTGGATACGGGCCCTCGATGACCGGGAACGCGGCGGTCGCAGCGGTCGGCCGGGCGGGCTGGGTCGGGCGCCTGCGGGGCGGGCGCCGCGGGGTCAGGCGGGGGGGCCGTGGCGGGGGTCGGGAGGCTGCGCGGCATCGCGGCGGCGCCAGTCGGGGGGCAGGGCGATCTCGAGGACGTCGTCGACGGTGATCACGCCGAGC
>Ga0070699_100001324_pt1 | contig 22831 bp, 24 predicted proteins | sample KBSK1503metaG_FD_65473 | JGI IMG/M metagenome (GOLD analysis project Ga0070699, IMG submission 65473) | Corn, switchgrass and miscanthus rhizosphere microbial communities from Kellogg Biological Station, Michigan, USA - KBS K1-50-3 metaG | ecosystem: Host-associated > Plants > Roots >...
CCTTTGGCGAGAACACATGATCACGCGAAGGCCGTACTCATGCACAGCGACACGCCGGACGCACCGGCTCAAGATCCGCCAAGAACCCAGACCTCAGCCAGGCAGGTTAAACGGCAAGCTTAGGCACAGCCACAAGACCTGGATGGCCGAGGACGGCATCCCGGAGACCCTCGCCGAGCAACGCCTCGGCCACCAGGTGCCCGGCATGCGTGGCCTCTACGCCCACGCCTCCGAGCGGATGCGCGAAGAACTGAAGCAAGCTCTCCAGACCCGATGGCAGGAATTCCTCAACGCCCGCGCCGCCATTAACGAGCACTCGCCCGTGCCGCTACTCGACCAACTTCTGGCGCCAATACGCGCCGAGAAGCTCAACCGAGCCGACCACCCGACACCACGACACACCCAGCGCCAGCGCCCGCCACCCGGCGACAGGGAGAAGATGATCTCCCAAATTCCTCCCAAGTCCGCCGAACACCCCGTCCGGGCGGCGCGCTTGGAAGGACCACAAAGAGCTTCTGACCTGGTCAGACACCAGATTCGGTCGGGTGGAGCTAACGAGACTCGAACTCGTGACCCCCTGCTTGCAAAGTACACACGGACAGGCCGGGACGATGCGCGACGTGCACTTACGCCTTCGCCCTGTTCGGCTCGGACCGCCTCTGTTCGGCATGGTTGCTACAGGAACCAGCTACAGAGAGATCTACTGACTGCTGCCGTCCGTCGAAGCTCATCGACGTCTAGCCTGCTCCGTGATGATCAAGGGGTGATGTCATGCTGTCAGGTATAATCACGGCGTAGCCAATCATGATCTGGGAACTTCCAAGAGTCTGAGAAGTCCCGGCAGTCCGAAGAAAGATGACACACTTAGTATCGGGCGGTGCAATTACAATGCTTCCAGATGATCGCAAACTTCCGGAAGGCGCCGAGCCACCTGGACAAATGCTTGTCGAATGCGTCATCTGTGAGAAGCCAGTAATAGGAACTCCGCGAGGCTTTGTTATTGACGCATCAGAGATCGACAGCGAAATGCAGGAGGACGTAGTCGAGTACGCTTGGCCCTACTGGCGGTATACGTTGCTTGAATGTGAAAGCAAGCACGCGGTACTGATCTCGCAGATGGACACCGGCGAAGACCCTAATGCTTTCAACTGGGATGACCCATTGCGTGTCTATCCTGTGCGTGATCGCCAACTAAGTGTGGTGATTCCAGAACAACTGCGGCAGATCCACGAAGAGGCACGAGCGTGTTTCGGGGCGAAGGCGTACACCGCTGCGGCGGTAATGTCAGGTCGTACTCTAGAGGCTGCCTGTGCTCTCAATGGCGTCACCGGTCGTAGTCTCCATCAGTCACTGGCAAAAATGAAGGAAAACGGACTCATTGACGGACCTCTTTGGGAATGGGCGGACTGCTTGCGGACAGTTCGAAATGCAGCTGCGCATTATGATGGCAGTTCTGTAAGCAAACAAGATGCTGCGGACGCACTCGCGTTTGGCGAAGCGTTGCTTGACTATCTGTACGTTCTAAGCGCCAGGTTCAATGCTTTGAAAGAGCGGAGGGCGAAGTCTAAGCCCGAAGCGGATGCAACTAAGAAGACAGACTCTTAACTTGTGGAATGCTGAGTTGGCAATGGAGTCTTTCCAGACCGTTTGGTCCTGCTCGGTGCGCTAGTATCGACCGTCCTCTCGTGGTGAGTTTGCACTCAATCTTGGCCATCCCTGCGATAGGCGCCGGTTGAATCCCTGTCGAGGTCGCGGTCCAGGGTCCCGAAGGGATCGCTTGCGACGCGCCCTTGGGCGCGCCCTTGACCGCGGGCTCGCAGGGCTTCACGATGCGGGCGCCGGAGGGATGGCGCAGCTTCGCGACCCCGCCCGCCACCGTTGACGTTGTGGCGGTTGCCCGTACGGTCGGCTGCGGGGGTGAGTGCGCGCTGGCGCCGACGTGGCCCGAAGGGCCTAAGATCGGCAGCCGGCGCCCCGGCGCGTTACGGTCCCCCTGGTGGCCAGTCAGCTGCGGGCGGATCCTTGCGCCGTCCTCAGTCAGCGGCTGCCTCAAGCGGCGCTATCCCCGTGCGGCGGCCAGCCCGACCCGGCGCGCTCCGCGCGCCCTTGAAGATGTAGAGAGAGTTGTAACAGATCGACGCTGAGACGCTGAGACGCTGAGACGCTGAGACGCTGAGACGAGGCCAAGACGACCACGCTGAAACAGACGCTGAGAGATATCCTGGCCAACCGGCAATCCTGGTGAACCCGTGCGTGGCCGGGCCAAACTTCGCCTTCGCCGACGTATGCGACGGAATCGAGTTACAGCTCTGCCACTGACATCAGCGATACTTTGCTCAACTACCTCGCGGTCTGGCAGCTTCGGTGGGGCCTGATCCGCAACGCAATCCAGATGGCTATTGGACGACTCCCAGCGGTTAAGCAACACCTAAGCAACCCCAGCAATTGTGCTGAGCCTTTCGATCGAATGTCTTAGAAATCGCTTATCGACTCCAAAAGCTTCAATCCCGCAAATTTTTCAACAGCGGGTCGGATGTCTCGACGAAACCTCAGGCTACCAAAGATCTCATTATTAGTGAACTCGTGGCCATACACGCTTACAAGCACGGCCGCCAATAGACTTACGGGATCCTCGGCCATAAGAGGGAACCCTGGCTGCGATTCGTTAAGTGGAACATACACAGGCAGGCGCCCGGCTGGAGTGTTATTCCATGACGAGATCGGTTGAGCGTGATAGTAGCAATGAGCACCTCGTTCGCCTTCCGGAGGCTCGAAGCGCCAGGCCACGGCTCGTACCGCGTCATGGCTATCGCCTGAAGGAGAACTCGATGCTAATTGGTCGTAAAAGAGTGCCACTCTTACTTTCAAGTTGTCTCCACCGCTGTCTGCCTTGAATGCCATGACCGGCCAAAGTTTAGGTGTACCGCGCTCTACGACTGGTCCGTAGACGAAGGCATTAGAGGCATAGGTGTCGAAACCATCCTCACTGTCGAGTATGCCGGTGATCTGTCGCTCTGTCGCCGGTGAATATATTCGGACCACTTCGTTGATCGAAGCGGGGAGAGCAGATGTCGATTGATAGATGTCAGGCCCTACTTCGATCAAGCGGCAAATAATGTTAATACATGCCGAAAGCTGAACGGTTGGCTTCATGGCGGCAGCTCTACATTAGGAAGCGGGTCGCAGGCTGGTACGTTACGTCAGGGAAACAGCGAACGTAGCGCCGTGCGAATTCCGAACTCATCTCGGCGACAAACTCCCGAACTAGCTCCCGTCGATGAAAGCGCGAGGCATCCTCGCAGAAAGCCAGGGATTCCTGCGCATCCGCCCAAGGATCCCTCACCTCGCGAATAGCTTCATTGCGGGCGAGCAAAGGCCAAATCCATGCCCTTCGTGATAGCCAGTCATGGGATGCAAATTCGGCATACTCTATTTGGGTAGCCTGAAGACCGAGATCGCTTACAGGACGGTTGCCGAGAGCACATGACCGATTCCAAGAAGCCTCGCTACTATCTCCCTGTACAAGGCTAGGAAAACGATCAACTAGGTGCGGCGCGTCGACAAGAATATTTTGCCCCGGCAGAACTGCTCTTTCCAGCCACTTAGAGATGCGGGCGCTTGCGATCCTGAAAGCCGCATGTGGCTCCCAAAGACGATCCCTTATGCGCAGGCCGTTACCAGACTGGTGCACAAATTCGTTGACGTCGGCTTTCTCCGGTGGACCCGCGCTCAGAAACTCAAGCAGCTCTCGCGTAAAGACGCTGTAAGCTGGTCCGCTGCTTAGTCCAAGCAGATCCAGAATTGGTGTACCCGGTTGCGCGGCTAGGTAATCTGCACAACGCTGAAGACGGGTGTATGAGTCCAAGAGAAGAGGCCAGCTCCATGGCCTGAAGCCCTCGAAGTCGTCCCTCCAGAGGCCAACGTTCGACATTGAATCACTGCTGAGGTTGAGATCAGCGAATGATCGCAGGTGGCCACGCAAAGTCAAGTCAAACGTACGGCCATAGAAGAACTGGTTATACGTGACGATCGTGCCGCAACGTGAGTAGCATCTGCTCAGATATGCAACGCGTTCTCCGCTCTCACTGCCTCCCGCATAGTTATCGACCTCGGTGAGTTGAACCAAGTCATAATCGAGAAACAGGATGTCGGCCGCATCGAACGGGTGCTCGTCGCTGTCTTTGGCCGTGCTCAGGGGCGTACTCATCTTTGCTGACGCAGCCGCCGGATTCGATCGGGCTTTCTTCTGCCGCTGCTCCAATCCAGCAATCGCGTCGGCGAATTCGCGTGGCGTGAGAGCGTTTACGGTGACCCCTTGGTGATCGGCGAGAATGCGTGCGAGATTTGCAGCCATCCTCTGCGATCGTTCACGCTCGTCGTCGCAGATCAGGACACGCGTCATTCTTCACTCGTCCTTCCACGATAGTCGGATGGCTGTTGCGTAGCCACGCTCTGGTCGTACAAAGTGGACGTCGCATCCAAGCTCGTCTGCTGTCATCCGCACGATCGTTAGTCCTAGCCCGCCGCCACCCAAGGCTATGTTTTCTACTGCATCGTCTACGTCAAGGTCACGTACGAAAGGATCAAAAAGACGTTCGGAGTTCTCAACATTCACTCCGACGCCTGTGTCTTGTATGCTCAGCCAAGATTCGCCAAGATCTGTCGCTCCGCTTATTCGGAGACGTCGCCGATCGCTGTGCTTCATGGCATTGAACGCGTTCACGAAGAGATTCTGTAGTATTGCGCTCCATTCAGCGTAGGTTCCCTTCGGGAGGCGTAGGGTTGTTGGTATCCCGCTCGTATCGACCGTAACTCCTGGGTTGAGGAACCTTATTTGATTGAGGATTGCCTCGACAGTTTCCTTTGCTCGGAATCGGCTTTTCGCTTCTCGGTTAGCTGGATGAAGGAGATAGGAGAACAGAGCGTGTGTGTTCTGGGATCGCTTGATCCACTGTCGTAGTTCGGCGGCTATCTCTGTAAGCCATTCACGGGCGTCCGGTTGGGAGACGTCGGTCGAAGTGAGCACCTCGGCTATGTTTTCTAGAGACTCGAATTGCTTCGTCACCTCATGTTCGTAAGCCAATGCGGATATGCCTGCTGTCGCGAGCGCGCCCAGTGTGCCCAGATACGTTTCATATCTTTCTTCCTGATTAACGCTTGCATTGAATGCTCGGTCTAGCTCGTCGGTGATATCATCGTACGCGTCTTCCGGGAGATCGTCTCGATGGTCCTGCAGAACCTTTCTTGCGTTCTTAATGCGAGATGACGGCTTTTCGTCTTCTTTCTCCTTCGTGCGTGGCCGCTCAAACGATCTCCTTAGCACATTCATTGCGTAATAGTCGAGCGCCCACCTGACGAGAACAACCAGATCCCGATAGGCAGGGGTTTCAGTTAGCCGGTCACGGCTAACTTGTATCGCGAGGGCTTGGCTTGAAGGAATTTTTAGACTCTTGGCTGCTCTATACTCATGAGCAGTGTTTACATTTACGGTCCCGAAGAGCCTTGAGTTCGTGGGCAGATTATTCATACCCTGCGGTCTTTGGAGTTCCCTTGGAAGCAGCCGTGACCGGGTTAGCCTGTGTGAGTGGTCTATTTCGATGTGCAGCCAGTCGACATCCGGGCCGTAGTACGGCATATGGAAGCCTGTATCGTAAATATGGACACCTCCAAAGCGGCGGAGGTAGTCGCGTGCTTCCTGGACTTTGACGCCTCGTGGCTGGCGGTATTGGAGGTTGAAGACCCTGAGCTCGAAACTGAGCTGGTCAATGTGACAACGGTCCAGCTGGTAGTAGATTGTGTCCGAACTTTCGTCATGGCGTTCGATTATCAGTCGGACAATACGATCGGGAGCCTCGTCAGCTTCGGCCGCATTGAAGTCGGCTGGCGTATCCCACTCTTCATCGTGGTCGGTTATTGTGCTTTCTGCCTGTCTCTCTGGCCGAATTACCTTGACCGGCTTAGATGGCGGAGTTGTTCCGATCGGAAGGAGTTCGCCCTGGATCTTGGTGATCCAGAGATCAAGGACCAGCATCATCTGTTGATTGAAGCGCCTAACGAGTTCGTCGTACGGACCGTCTAGGATTATGTGAAACTGGTCGGATGCGTCGGTCTGATTCGCGAAGGGTGATTGAAGTGGCCATATTTCCCGCGCGAGATCCTCGAATGCAGCTGCGGACCAGGCGTTGTGTAGCTGCCGGAGGATTAGCTTTGTGCCGTGTCGCGACTCTTCGGGATACGTAGCGTGGGATGGCTTAGTTCGGTCGATCCTGACAGGAGCGCGAGTGAGGTCACCGGCGTTAATCGCCTCGTCCCAGTCAACATCTAGGCGTATCTCTTCGGCCTCGGGTCTGTCGGCCGTGGTATGTAGCTCAAGCTTGTTGGCCAGCAGCTGTACGGCAAGTCGTCCGACTCCTTTTGATCCAGTTAGTGGTCTGTGGAGCTTTGGGCTAACGATCTCTCGTTCTTTGTGAACTGCGCCTATTCGTAGCCATTTATCCAAGATATCAGCATATGTCATCCCATGCCCGTTGTCGATGACCTCGATCCTGTCTTGGCGAAGCCGGATTACAACGTCGGTGGCATCGGCGTCGTAGCTGTTCTTAACAAGTTCGGCCAGGGCTATGTGAGGACGGCCAACTAGGCGCTCGCCTAGCTCGCGTAGCAGCTTGGAATCTACTGTGAAGGTGCGGGTCTCCATCGCCTTCTGCTCACACTGCTCGATGCCTGTCCACTGGTTGCACTTCCATCCAGTCTAGGTAGCGCGGTGGGCTGCCCCGCTTGAAGTGCCGTCTAGATGAAGACGATCTTCAGACGCTCAGTTTCCCCACGGCCGCGCCAGGCGTGCTCGTGATTGCTGCTCAGCCAGATCGACTCCTGAACGAGATGAGTCAAGTGTGGTTACAAGGTGGAGACAGGCTACGCCTACGTTCGATCTCTTAATATCGGGATATATAGTACGATCCAATACATACCGTAGCAATACATCGTGGGTCGCCCACGAACTGCTAGCGCCGGAGATCAACTGCTTTGGGTAAGGCTTGGACTGATCCGACATCCTCAAGGCCTTGTAGACGCGTAGCGTTGCCGTGTGGCAGCTGGGAACTCTGCGATCGATCCACCCTTGGCTGCGGCCCTGGCGGAGGCTGGTCCTAGGCCTGCAACGCTGACTGCCTCGGGTGGAGATAATCGTTCTCTTAAGAAGAACTGGGCGCAGCGCTTCAGCAACGCTCTGGCTGTAACGATCGCTGACGGGCTGAGACCTAAGTACCCTGGCGCTCGAGTAACTCCTAGGGCAGATGGATCCGGTCAGGAATACAGTGTCGGTGGCAAGGTCGATCGCAAACGCACCGACGTAGGTGTCTGGGACGATGCTGCTGGCCTTGTGGCTGGAGTATCGATAAAGACTTATACGTTCCGGGACACGCATGGAGCCACCAAGACCAAACCAGCTCGCATAGGGCGTTATGTACGAAACGTAAAGCGTAATGACATGGAATTGCGGGACGAGGCTGACACGCTTCACCGTCGTCAACCCTATGCTCTGCTGACTGCACTATTCTTCATGAATGACGATGCTTGTTGGGATGGCGTTGCAGGTCAGAGTAGTTTCGCTCACGTCGTATTTACCCTTCGCAAGCGCACAGGGCGGACTAGTCCTGACGCGCGCTTCGATCTGTTTGAAAATGTCTTTGTCGGACTCTTCGACGAAGCGGGGCATGTTCGCTTCTTCGACGTCCGGCAACCGCCTAGGCTGAACCAGCCGCCGTCAGAGTCGGAAACTATGAGTCTGGCGGATGTGCTCGACAGCATCGATGACGCCGTAGTCCTCAGAAACACTGGCGTTAGTCGTAGGGAGCGCTACGCAGAAGATGATCCGAACTGGACCGTACCCGCAGGCTCTCTTCCGACTGATCTTGAGGCTGAAGAACCACTAACTCTCGATGAGGTGATCGAGAGCGCTGGCGAAGAAGACGTTGCCTCTGCTTAGGCGGTAAGTCGGACATGCTCGGCAACGTCGGCTGCGAACTCCTCATCGAACCTGAGCTTCGCTCGCTTCATGCGGCTGCAGAATCCCGCGGCGGCCCGATAGCTGAGCGGACGCGCTGATTGGTGCGCGACAGTGCTGAGCAGGTGTCGATAAGGGAGACGGATCGGCCACATCGATACATTGGCTTGATAGACTTTTCCGCCATCTCCCCAGGCCGCTAGCGGCCAACGGCCGTCCGTCACAATAGACCCGTTGTGTCGGTCGTGCCTGCCAGGACAGCGGAGATTGTTGCCAAGCCATTCGCTAACGCCGACTGTTACAGCGTTCCCAACTAGCTTCCATCTTGGTCCGTTGGACCGTGGGGATTCTGCTGGCTCTGTCCAGCCGCGGTCGAAGCCCTGCAGCTCCTCCGCCTCCTCGATTGAGGGGACAACGAGTCGCCGCCCTGGCTGTCCTGCCTTGACCCAGATACCTGGTGGGCTCGGAATGCCGACCGTGCTGCCGCCTTTCAGCGTTGGAACCGCATCTTGCGCCCAGCCTAGGCCGCGCAGGCCTTCAGTCCAGTAGAACCCGAAGGCCTCATTGCGATAGTGATCGTTTGCGGGTTCGCCCGCGTCGTCGGCCAGGAGCACGTCAGCCGGATTCTCATTGCGGCTGGCGAGCATGATCACTCGTTGCCTGCGCTGAGCGACGCCTGTGCTGCGGCTGTCAACCAGCCGATAAGCCCATCTATACTTGTGGTGCTCAAGCTCGCTAATGAGATACCGCATTGCGTTGCCTTTGTCGAGTACGAGCATGTTCCGCACGTTCTCGATCACCAGCCACGTTGGGTCGGCTGACTTTAGCAATTTGAAGACATAGCTGACAAGGCTGCTGGCCTGCCCAGTGATTCCGGCCGTGCGTCCGGCCTGAGACAGGTCTGTGCACGGAAATCCGGCCGCTAGGAGATCTACCTTCGGCAGCGACCTCAAGCCGCTGACATCTCCCTCTAGTTTGGCATCTGGGAACCGGACTCGGAGAACATCTTGCGCGGCGCTCCAGTTATCGACCAGCAGCTCGGCTTGTGCTACGCCAGCTCTGCGCAACCCCTCTTCAACACCTCCGATCCCAGCGAAGAGACCTACAGCGATCAGAGGAGTGCCCACCCGTATATCTTCGCGCATGACGTCGCTGATGCGCCAGGCGACACTCCCGAACCACTGAACCTTCTGCTGTCGGGGACCGCCTTGGTAACTGAATGACAGGACTACGTGACGCTTGGTTCTCGCTTCTGTGATGAGCTCAAGGCCCCGAATCACATTGCCAGTCATGACTCTCCAGGCTCATCACCCGCATACTGGCTTCAAGTTGTACACCTATCCTGACGCCTCGACGGAGCCATCAGCTGCGGAGCACCAATCTTGGACGTGGAACTAACAGAAGGGGAAGAAACTACTTTAGTCGTCACTTGAAGCAACGTGTTATGTCAGCGCGGACTACCGCTTACGATGCCGGTGTGTCTGGCTGTTGCGGACAATGTTGGCGACTCGGGCTGCGGCCACCTCGGGTGCTTCGTGCTCCCAGACACGTACGACGGTCCAGCCATCTGCTGTAAGACGCTGGTCGGTGTCACGATCGCGTTTCGTATTGGTTTCGATTTTTGCGGCCCACCAGGCCGCGTTGTTCTTTGGCTGGGTCCCATGCTCAGGGCAGCCATGCCAGAAGCAGCCGTCAACGAAAACAGCAACTTGAGCTGCCCTGAAGACAAGGTCAGCGCGGCGTCGCAGCCCTGGAAGCTGCGCATCGACCCGGTACCGGAGACCCCTTGCGTGCAGCAGGCGCCGGATGGCCATCTCGGGACCGGTGTCTCGGCGCCGCTGACGGACCATCCGCAGAAGCGCCTCTGGACTCGATGCCTGAGGCCTTGAGCCCGACGAACTTGTCACTGCGAATGTATCATCTCTTTGTGATCACTAGTCTGTTCGCTTTCTTGTCATGATCATTCGCAAGGTCGACTAGGGTGTCGGCGCATTCGCGATGCCAGACCAGTGAGTCTCCCTTGAGTACGGGCATGATTACAACGGAACGCCTATCGTCTACTCCTGCGTGTCGGATTTCTTCGATCAACGACAGTTGGAAGGCTTCAGAGCAAGTATCTTGTGTCAGTTGAACTGTGCGACCCGTCACGAATTCTGCATGCAGGCCGTCGTCGCTGCTTCTCAGCAGGACGATCGAGTCGGCGCGAACAAGGACGTTGTCCTGAGTGCGTATCCAAACAGTGTCCATGTGGATCCCACTCTCCTTGAGTTGATGAGCGCTTTAGTCGTACGCTATCTGAGTTGCGGAAAATTAGCTCTGGCTGACTATGTGAAGTCGCTCTAGGTATGACTGAGTTGCAGGCTCAGATGGATACTGATCCTTGAGAACGAGCGCTAGATCACGGCTAACCATCAGGAGCGAGGGCAGCGACTTTCGCTGGCCGCCAAGCGCACGAGTACCCTCGTCAATCGCTTGTTCTAGATCTCCTTGGCGTGCGGCCACTACTCCACGCGTGATGTGGGCTTCTGCGAGTCGCATGGGGGCGCGCTCAGTGCCATCGAAGTCAGTGCCGGCTCGGATTACCTCGTTCGCTAGGTTCTCTGCCATGGGGTCGTCGCCAACGTGTCGATAGCAATCCATGGCGTAGAAGTCGAACTTGGTCGGATCAACTACGAAGTGGTGGTCGAGGTTCTCGGGGTACGGCAAGGAGTCCAGTAGTCGCCGTCCCCGGTCAAGCGCGACTTCGGTCTGGCGGCGGTCGCCGATTCGCGCCCATGCCTTCGCCTCCTGGGCCGCGAGCTGCACGGCGACCTGGCTGTGCGGGGCCACATCTGTGCCAGTGCGGGCTGCTGCCACGACACCGTGATAGTCACCGCTGGTCAGCGACATCCAGGCATGAATTTCATGCGCCCACGCCTGGATGCTGGCGTGATCGGCTTCGCTACCAAGCGAGAGTGCTGCCAGACGAGTAGTTTCTGCGGCTTGCCGGTCGCCTGTGTCGTATTCGACGCATCCGATCAGCAGAGCGATCCAGCCAGCTTGCACAAGCATTTCGCGATGCTGACTAAGCGTGAGCCGTTGCCCCCGCATTTGTGTCATCCGGCGCAGCCATGCCTTGCCTTCGGTCAGAAGCTGGTCGCTGGGCATGAACGGATACTCCGAGCACAGCCGGTCGGCCATGATCCGCAAACCGTCCAGCGTCGCGTCGTCCATGTCAGATCGCTGAAGACGGTTGACCAGCTCGAGCGTGTCCATCCCGCTGATGGCCAAGACTTCAACATCAGGGTCACGGCGGGACGGCACCGGGAATATGGCGTGTGTGACGGTGCCGAAGGTCGCAGCGATGATCGGCTGGTAGAACTCGCTCGGCATGTTCGCGCCAGATTCCCAGCGCTTCCACGAGCGCAGCAGGTTGGCGCTGTCGGGCAGCTCCTGCCCGCCGCTGTGCATCCGCATCGCGCGAACGGCCTCGGCCTGGCTCCAGCCGCGGGCCTGGCGCTCGTTCGCCATCCGGCGGGCCCATGCTGGCCGGTCGTCGCTCATCGCTGCTCATCTCCCTGAGACTCGCGTCTCTCCGCTTGTCTTCGAGTGTCGCAGATCCGCGCAGGGTGACACGCATGGTGACACGGCGGTGTCACGCCGCTGCCACCCGCTGACCCCCGGCTTGTCACTAGTTGGCTACGCAGCGTGGCGGCAGCCTTTCTGCATGGTCAATACCGGCCATTTCCATCGAATGGCCCCAGGAAAAGGGGCAGGAAAGGAGTGGTGATCATGCGACTGATGCTTGACACCTCGGCGGTTGCTTTCACGGTGACCAAGGCGCCTGAGGCGCGCAAGGACTTCGGCAAGGAAGTGCAGAAGGTGGACCGCGACACCGGCCGCCCGCAGTGGGTTGTGGAGGTGCTCGCTATGGACCCCGAGCGCGGGGAGGTGATCCGGGTCACAGTGGCTGGTGATCAGCCCAAAGTGAACCAGGGTCAGCCTGTCCGGTTCGACGGCCTGGAGGCGATCCCCTGGAGCAACAACGGCAAGTCCGGCGTGGCCTACCGTGCCGTCTCCGTCCAGCCCGCCAGCGCTCCGAAGGCCGCGTGAGTCCACGCGCGTCACTCAGGCATGCCTGCATCGCCATTGGCGCAAGGTCTGCCTGCCGTACCTGTCCGCATCGCATCACGTACCGGAAGGATCACACGCTGCCATGACCAACAGCACCAAGGCCGCCAGCAACAGCGGCACCACCGACAAGCACCCACCCGCGCAACGGGAGCACGGCATGAATCGGCTCCGCGAGCAGGAGTGCTACCAGCTGACCAGTCTGATCGGCGACTGCCTCACGGAGGCCGAGCACCTGGTCAGGAAGGTCCACGGCAAGGCCTACAACCGGGTCCTGGACTACGACGGGAGCAAGGGCAGCAACCCGCTCGACCGTAACGAGGCCCAGCAGATCCTCAACGAGGCCTACGACTGCGCGTCGCTGGCGCTGACCTACATCTTCAGCGTCAGGACGCACCTGCAGGACGAGTCCTACGAGGGCGAACCGCCTTTCTAACCATCACGAGTACCGGGCCTGGAGGACGGCCATCCTCCGGCCCGGCCCACCACCAGGCCCTATCCCATCGCATCAACACGGAAAGGGGAACGTGGCAATGTCCCACGCTATCAACGCCTGGCCGGGCCGTCATGCCCGCCACATCCGCCACCCGCACGCGCGGGAAGGTGACCGCTGATGTGCAAGCGATCCTGCTGCCCCGGCGACACCGGAGGCGGCCTCGGTGGCCTCGCTGTTATCGCAGCTATCGTCGTCATCGCCGCGATCGCCGACCCGGTGATCCACGCGGCCGAAACCATGCTCCGGGCTGCGGTCGAGATCATCGCCATCACCCTGAGCATCACCGCTGTTGTCACGATCAGCACCGCCGCAGCCATCATCGCGACCCGGCTTCGGCGCACCCGGCACAACACCGTGCCGCTGCCATCGCAGCAGACGCCAGCCATCATCTGGCCCGCCGCACGAGTAGCCACCCGGCGGCACCCGGCCCGGCCCGAAATCCAGGCATGCCCGCAATCCGTGAGCAACCCGGCAGGGCAGCCAGCCCGAGGCCGTCATCACATCCAGCCATGCGCGGGCTGCACCGAGGTCACCGATCCCGTTGGGTCGGCTGACTATGACTGGCGGTGGCCGTGATGCCCGCCGTCAACACCCGTAACCACCGTAACAACCCCTATGTCCTCGACGGGCTGATGGCGACTGCTCACCGCAGCGCCGCCGGGGTCCTGTGGCGGTTCCGCACCGAGCTAGCCGCCCTATCGGGCGCATCGGCAGCCACCTGGCAGCTCGCCCGGGCCGTCAGCGTCGCCTGGGTGCTCGCCATCATCGGCGCCATCACGGCGACAGTCCTGATCCTGCCGCCCACCCGGCGGTTCATCACACGCCGGACCTGGTGCGTCGTGTCGCGCCACCGGCTGCAGAAGGTGTTCTTCGAAACCCGGATGCACACCCGGTCGGGACGACTGTCCCTAGTGCTGCGCATCCACCCCACCGAGGTTGGCGAGAAGGCACTGATCTGGTGCCGCGCCGGGATCTGCTTCGAGGACTTCGAAGCCCACACCGGAGAAATCGCTGCCGCCTGCTACGCCCGCGAGGCCCGCATCGAGCGCTCCAAGCGCTGGGCACAGCTCGTCGTGGTCAACATCGTGCGCCGCGACACCCTCGCCGCGCACAACGTCATCGCATCCGGCCTGGCATCCAAGGTGCCCGCGGTCCGCGACACCGACACCAACACCGCCGCCTGATAGCGGCACCCGAAGGGAAGCCCCCGGAGACCACCAGCGCTCCGGGGGCAGCCCGGCCACTCACAGATCAACCCGAAGGAGAGTGACTCCGCCATGTGCGAATGGGCCTGCCAGCAGTGCCGGGACGCCTTCTGGGGCCACCCGCCCGAGTCCGGGCTCTGCATCGCCTGCCAACAGGACAACGAACAGCCTAGGGAGGTGACCTCTGATGACGCGTGACGCCATCCCGGTCACGCCCCTGTCCATCTGGGACCCCATCCACCTTGGCACCGACGAAACCGGCAAGCCGGTCTACGTCAGCCTCGCCGAGCGCAACATGCTCATCGGCGGCGAACCCGGCGGCGGGAAGTCCGTCGCCTTGCAGCTGATCGTGGCCCACGGCGCTTTGTCCGGGGACTGCAAGCTGATCCTCATCGACGGCAAGCGCGTCGAGCTCGGCCTGTGGGCCGAGTGCGCGGAGCAGTTCGTCGGCCCCTCCATCGATGACGCGATCGAGGTCATGCACGGGCTCCAGAACCTGATTGACGAGCGAACCGACCTCCTGCTCCAGATGAAAAAACGGAAGGTCACCCCCGACTTGGGCTGGCCGTTCTACCTAGTCCCGATCGACGAAGTGGCCTACTTCTCGGCCACCGTCGGCACCCCGGTCCAGCAGAAAGAATTCAACGCCACCAACCGCGACGTCGCCGCCCGCGGCCGCGCTCCCGGCATCATCCCCATCGAGGCCACCCAGCGGCCCTCCGCCGACATCATCCCCACCAGCTTGCGCGACCTGTTCGGCTACCGGTGGGCATTCCGGTGCAGCACCGAGGCATCCTCCGACACCATCCTCGGACATGGTTGGGCCAGCAACGGCTACTCAGCCACCGAGATCGACCCCCAGGCCCGCGGCGTGTCCTGGCTGCGCGCCGAAGACGGCATCCCCCGCCGTGTCAAGGCCGCCTACCTCACCGACGACCAGATCATCCACCTGGCCGCATGGGCCGCCCAGGCCCGCGCCATCCACCACGTCGGCGATCACCTGGCCAGCGGCCCGAACGTGATCAGGCTGCGCCGCGACGGTGAGGCCGCATGACATCAGGCATCGGCAACGACGGACGCGTCCCCGATGAGGACTCGGTTTCGGTCAGGTATCCGCTGAATAGAAACCACCGTTATCACGCACTGCGTGAGAGCACGGATGGAAAAACAGGAGGGACCCGGAAGGGGAGTGCTTCGCGGGCCCGAAATGGGCTCCGGGTGCTCCCCTTCCCCCTCCTGTCCGGTTGTTGCTGGTCAATGAGCGGGACCACCCGGCACACATGCTGCGCCAGTGAAATCCAATCCGGAGTCGGTGAGGGCCGATGAGAACCAGCGTGCCCTACCTCGACCGCCTGCCCGGTAAGAACATTTACGCCGAGTTCTACGACCCTGACGGCCAGCGCTACGGCTTGCCGACTTACCCCTATCACTGGGCACCTAATGGCTTGCTGACGATCCGCCAGCTACGGGCCAAGGGCCTGCGGCCCGGCGGCCAGGACGTTGCCGCACAGATCTTGTGGCGTCATCGCAGGCAACGCCGCGTTGCATACCTTTACCGCGAGGATCACAGCAAACCGAAACGGCAAGCTACCGCCGCGCAACTCGTGGCTATCGACAAGGCGCTCAGAGCACGTCGGACCTGCCCGACATGCGGCAACGAGAAAGAGTACTGCATACCGCTCTCACGCGGCGAATGCAACGACTGCGCCATGGGGTGGGACCAATGACACCATCGCAACGCGAACGTCGAGTTACTGTCAACGGTTCCTTGACACCAAACCTGCGACGGCCAGTTGTCGAGAACGATGAGTACACCGCCTTCGTCCGGCGCGTCATACGCGCCTACAGCCGCCGCGTCGCGGCAGGCGACATCGAGGCAATCGCGGACATGACAGCTGTTGCCGACGAGATCGGCGCCGCCATCCAGGACGCGATCACCGGCCTTCGGACCACCGGCTACAGCTGGGCCGACATCGCGCTGCGCCTCAACATCACCCGACAGGCCGCACAACAGCGCTGGGGCTCCATCAGCAGTCATGAGTCCCGTCACAGCGCTTGACCCAGCTCACGCCCTCAAGGACAGCAAAATCCCTCCTTCCGAAAGGAAAACTCACATGCCCGCAAACGTTGAGTCCATGTTCTCGGTCCGCGAGATGCCCTGGCACCGGGAAGGAACCATCCTGGCCGGCTACCCCGGCGACTGGGACGAGGCCCGCAGGCTTGCCGGACTGGACTGGGACCCGATGACCACCGGCGTCTATGCCTTCATCGGGATCAACCCGGACGGCACCACTCACTACGAGCCGATCGAAGGGTGGAAGTGCATCACCCGATCCGACACCGGAGCCGTCCTGTCGATCAACCGGGAAACCTACACCGTCATCGACCACGGCGAGATGGGCGAAATCGTCGAAGCCGTCCTCGCCCAGGACAACGTCAAATGGGAAACCGCAGGAGTTCTCGACGGCGGCCGGTCCGTCTGGTGCCTGGCACTCCTCGATGAGCCGATCACCCTGCCCGGCGATTCTAGCCTGACCCTGCCCTACCTGGCGATCACCAATCGCCACGACGGAACCGGCGCCTGCGCCCTGCGCGCCACCGCCGTCCGCATCGTCTGCGCCAACACCTTCCGCGCCGCCGAGCTCGAAGGCGAGCGCACCGGCACCACGTTCTCGTTCATCCACAAGTCCAGCTGGCGCCACCGCATCGAAGAAGCCCGCCAGGCCGTCACCGGCGCCCGCCAGGAAATGCGGCGCTACAGCGAACTGGCCGCCGAACTCCTGGCCATCCCGATCAACTCCAGACAGCGGGAACTGTTCGTCACCGAGTTCATCCCAATGCCGCCCCAGGGCCTGGTCACCGACCGGGTAGCCCGCAACGTCGAAGAGGCCCGCAAGGCACTGCGGCTGCTGTTCGACTCCACCACCAACGAGCAGATCGCAGGCACCGGCTACGGCCTGGTCCAGGCCGCCGGGGAGTACCTCGATCACGTGCGCACCGCCCGCAGCTGGGAAACCAAGCTCAACCGGACCCTGATCCGGCCCGAGCCGCTCAAGCACCGGGCACTCTCCCTGGTCCGGGAGATCACCGCAGCATGACGGTCCCGGCCGTCTCTCTCGTCCCCAGGACCGATCCCGGCCTGGGGGCGGGGGCATCAGCCGGAGCCCTGCTCGACCTCGCCTCTCGCGACGACTTCCACCGCTGGGAAACCCAGCTCGCTAGCACCGGCAACTGCGCCAGCCCGATCCGCCTGGCAGGCCGCATCGATGCCATCGACCGCGCCACCGGCCAGATGCGCGTCATGTACGACACCGACACCGAGCCCGGTCGCGTGCTCCTGGTCGCCTGCGGCAACCGCCGCGAGCACGTCTGCCCGGCCTGCTCTCAGGTTTACAAGAACGACGCCCGGCAGATCATCCGCGTCGGGCTGACCGGCGGCAAGGGCATGCCCGACACCGTTGCCGAGCATCCATGCGTGTTCGCCACGCTCACCGCGCCCGGCTTCGGCCCGGTCCACACCACCCGCACCGGCCCGCGCGGTCGCCAGCTGCCCTGTCGGCCGCGCCGTGATGCCCATCAGCGACGCTGCCCGCACGGCCGCGACATCTCCTGCCCGCGCACCCACCGCGTCGACGACCCGCGCCTCGGACAGCCGATGTGCCCGGATTGCTACGACTACACCGGGCACGTCCTGTTCAATGCCTGCGCCCCGGAACTGTGGCGCCGATTCACCATCTACCTGCCCCGCCAGCTGGCCCGCCTGACCGGCATCACCCAGAAGCAGCTGCGCCAGCAGGTGCGGGTCCGGTTCGTCAAAGTCGCCGAGTACCAGGCCCGCGGCGTCGTCCACTACCACGCGGTCGTCCGCCTGGACGCATCCGGCCCTGACTGCCAGCCACCACCAGCCCGGTACACAGCTGCGCTGCTGTCCCAGGCCATCCGCCAGGCCGCCACGGTCGTCACCTACGACACGGCCACGGTCGTTGCTACAGACCCCGCGCTGCGGCGTATCCTGCGATTCGGGACACAAATTGATACCCGGGTCATCCGCCCAACGGCTAGCGGCCTGCCCGGCACCGGAAGTGCGTTGTCTGCTCAGGCAGTGGCGAACTACATCGCCAAATACGCCACCAAGACCATCAGCGCTCCGGGACTTCCCGATCGTCCCATCCCTGGCCCGGCTGCGATCGCCGCACTTCGCTGCGGCATCCATTACAAGCGGCTTATCTCTGCTTGCTGGGAACTGGGCAAGCATCCGGCTGCCGCGCAACTTGGCCTGAATCGGTGGACCCACATGCTCGGCTACCGGGGCCACTTCCTCACCAAATCCCGTCGTTACTCGGTCACTTTCACTCAGCTGCGCCAGGCGCGCATCAGCCACCGCCGTGCCCAGCGGCATCCTGACGGCGAGAAAGATCCCTGGGGCCGCGACCTCGACGAACGCACGGTCCTGCTCATGGCCAGCTGGCAGTACGCCGGAACCGGTCACGCCACCACTGCCGAGCGTCAGCTCGCGCTCGCCGCCGCCGCACGAGCCCGCGAGCACGACCGCATCGCACGAGAGGAGATCTGGATGAACTGACCGACCGACAGGAGCCCGCCCCATGGAACAGCTGCTTTACCGGCCGAAGGAAGCCGCACAAGTGCTCGGCCGAAGCAAGACCGCCTTGTACCAGCTGATCCGGTCCAACCGGATTCGCTCCATCAAAGACGGCAAATTCCGGTTTATCACCGCCGACGCACTGCACGAGTACGTACGAACACTCGAACACGACTACGAGGAAGCGACATAAATGATAGCAAACCAGCCGCCTCGAAAGCGGCGCCGGATCAATGGCGACGGCTCTGTCTACAAGCGCCAGGACGGCTACTGGGCCGGTGCGTTCTACACCCGCACCACGTCGGGGAAACGCAAGCGCGTCGTCGTCTACGGCAAAACTCTTCAGGAAGCACGCGACAAGCTCCTCAAGGTCATGCAGCAGGCACGGGCCGGGATTCCCGTTCCCGACCAGGCATGGCGGCTAGACCTGTACCTGGAGTACTGGCTGGAGAACATCGTCAAGCGCAGCCGGCGCCCAGCCACCTACAACCTGTACGAGATGATCGTCCGTCTCTACTTGATTCCGGGACTTGGCAGCCGCAGGCTCACCAGCCTTTCCGTCCCGGCCGTCCAGGAGTTCCTGAACCAGCGGCTCGAGAAGGGCGACTCGGTCCGCAAGGTGCAGGTCATGCGCACAGTCCTCAGTTCCGCGCTCACCCGAGCGGTACGCGAAGAACTCATCGTCCGCAACGTCGCACGCCTAGCCGAGCTACCCGAATGGAGACGCGGCATCATACGGCCCTGGTCGGCCGACGAGGCCCGACAATTCCTTGCGGCGGCCAAGCATGACCCGCTGTATGTCGCATTCGTTGTGCTCATCTTCTACGGCCTGCGGCGCGGCGAAACACTCGGCATGACCTGGGCCGATATCGACTTCGACGCTGGGACGATCCAGATATGCCAGCAGTTGCAGCGCATCGGCGGCCAGCTGCTCCTCGCACCGGTCAAAACCCGCGCCGGGCAACGCGGGCTTCCGCTGCTCGACGTCGTTCGCCAGGCGCTCAAGCTCCAAGCTGAACGGCAGGATGCCTACCGTGCGGACATGGGATCGGCGTGGCCCGACACCGACCTCGTGTTCACCACTAGGACGGGACGGCCGATCGAGCCCCGGAACCTGGTTCGCTCCTTCCGTCGCCTCTGCGCCGACCACAAGATCAGGATCGTAAAGGTCCACCACCTGCGCCACACCGTCGGATCATTGCTCAAAGACCTGCACGTCCCGGCCCGCGACGCCCAAGTCATCCTTGGGCATACCAGGATCAGCACGACTCTAGAGATCTACACAGACGTCGACGAGCAGGCCCGCCGCGACGCGCTAACTCGGCTGCACGGCCTGCTTAGTCAACATGAGAGCTGATTTCGCAATACAAGAACGTGCTAATTCTCACTGTTATTCAGGAGGATACAGAACATCATAGACGCGGAAAGCGACATCTCGGGACCGCTTAGCAACTTGATGAGCACCAAGGCCTGTAGCGAAGGTAATCATCGCGAAAATCTGGGCGTGAATAGCACTTTCGCCCGTCATTGTAATAGCGATCAAGATGAGGAGGCTGAAGACAAGGCAATATACGAAGTTGGCGAACAAGAGACGTTGCTGGCTACGACTGAGGATGGTTGGAGGCTCTGTGTTTGATCTCGCCTCATATTGGCCAAGCTCTACGATCGCCGCATACGAAAGCAGGTCATTTACCGGCAGTTGCAACGCTATCGTTTCGGCCATGCGGGCATATGTTTTGCTGAAATCCTGGAGTATCCGACTGGCAGCGGCCAGCCCCATCGGCGGCATAGCTGCTTTCGCCAGCTGGGACTGTGACGTCGCAAGGTCCTGGAGCATCTTGGGCATCGCTGCTGACAGCCCCGAGGCCGTGCCGAGATTCCCAAGTGCCCCCGCGTTCACCAGCGAGTCGGCCAGCCCCATGTGCGGCATAGCTGCCTTCGCCAGCTCGACCTGCCACCCCTTGAGATCCTGGAGCACCTTCGACCCCATCGCCGACCGCAGCAACGACGTGCTGAGGCCCCCCAGCACCCCCGACTTCGCCAGCGAGTCGGCCAGCCCCATGTGCGGCATAGCTGCCTTCGCCAGCTCGACCTGCCACCCCTTGAGATCCTGGAGCACCTTCGGTATTGCTGTTGACCCTGCCAAGGCCGTGCCGAGATTCCCCAACGCCCCCGCGCTCACTATCGACTCGGCCAGCCCGGCATGCTGTACCGCTAGATCCTGGGCCACCTTGGCTATCCCCGCGGACCGCACGAACGACGTGCTGAGGCCCCCCAGCACCCCCGACTTCGCCAGCGAGTCGGCCAGCCCCATCTGCGGCATAGCTGCCTTCGCCAGCTGGGACTGTGACGTCGCCAAGTCCTGGAGCACCTTGGGCATCGCTGCTGACAGCCCCGAGGCCGTGCCGAGATTCCCAAGTGCCCCCGCGCTCATCAGCGAGTCGGCCAGTCGCATCTGCGGCATAGCTGCCTTCGCCAGCTCGACCTGCCACCCCTTGAGGTCCTGGAGTACCTTCGGCCCCATCGCGGACCGCAACAACGACGTGCTGAGGCCCCCCAGCACCCCCGACTTCGCCAGCGAGTCGGCCAGTCCCATGTGCGGCATAGCTGCCTTCGCCAGCTGGGTCTGTGACGCCGCTAGGTCCTGGGCCGCCTTGGCTATCCCCGCCGACTGCGCCACCTTCGCCGGGAGACTCCCCAGCGCCGCAGTCCTCGCCACCGACTCAGCCAGCCCAGCCTGCCGTGCCGCAGAGTTGATCATCCGAGTCTGTGACTCGGCGATCTCCGCCACCATCCCCGCAACGAATGCCATGGAAGTAATTTTCCCATGGATCAGTCCGTTGCTACACAGATCAGCTACACGTCATCAGTTCGTGATCTTGACGACACGAGTTTGCCTGGTGGAGCTAACGAGACTCGAACTCGTGACCCCCTGCTTGCAAAGCAGGTGCTCTTCCAGCTGAGCTATAGCCCCAACGTCGCCTGAGCGGCGCCTTCAGGTTACCTGGGGTCGCGGGCCCCTGGGGGTAGGCCGGCCTCTTCCGAGCCAGTCCCGCGGCTTTCTCGCTCCGCAGCCCGCCGTCTGCATACTGCGGTTAGCAAATTGAGCGAATGTCCGTGCAAGAAGTTGTCCGGTTGTCCAGTGAAGTTATCGTCTCTCTGGTAACGTAACTGTCCGGGACCAGCAGCACTCACGGTGTGACCAAAAACCTGCCGCGTAGCAGCGGTAAACATTAGTCACGGTGGGCCAGAACGGGAGCATCCCCGCATACCTCCCGGCCTGGCCGCCCGAGTCGGACGGGGAGGACCTTGGGCCATGGGGATGCAGTGGCAGATGGGGAGCACGCACCTCGATTTCAATGACGTCGGCATGCGGGGGGCATACCAGCCACGTCATGCGGTATCTAGGCGTCACCAGCAGCCGCGCGCCGGCCTCGCCGAGGAGGCTGGCCTGGGCGCGGCCAGAACGCAGGGCTACGTGCATCATCAAACCGCCGCCAGCTGCCAGAGCTACGGCTTCGCACCCCCCGTATCGATAAAACAGCTGCTACTGGACCGGGCCATGAACCTCGTTCGGCTGCATCGGCGGCAGGCCGGCCGCGGGCAGGTTTCCTAGCCAGAGCCACTTCCTAACCAGAGCTACCGGTCGTTCCCGCGCGGCGGGATTCCATAGGCACCGGCGACGTCGGGCCGGTGCTGGCGGCGGGGGCATCCGGCGCCTGCCCGGGCGCCGGATCCCCGGCGGCGGGCGGCGGATCCCCGGCGGCATTGAGCAGCTCGGGCAGGTGCGCGATCGTGGGGATCAGGTGAGTCGCGCCCGCGCGGCGGAGCCGGTCCGCGCTGTGCGCCCCGGTCAGCACGCCCGCGACGATGCCAGCGCCGGCCCGGCGCCCGCACAGGATGCCGCTCTCGGCGTCGTGCGCGACCGCCGTCTCACGCACATCCGCCACGCCCAGCCGGAGCATCGCGGACAGCGCCAGGTCCGGCCACGGGGTGCCGCGGGGCACGTCCTGAGCGGACAGGGCCAGGCTGACCCGGTCCCACCAGCCGAGCGTGTCGAGCACCGCGGTCAGGACCCGGCGGGAGAAGCTGGTGATCACGCAGACCCGGACGCCCGCTCCGGCCAGCTTGTCGATGACCTCTTCCGCCCCCGGCACCGGGGTGACGCCGGAGCGGCCTATCGCGTCGCGGAAGGAGCGGTCCAGCACGAGATGGGCGGCCTGCGCCCGGGCCTGGCTGTCGGGAAACATGGCCCGCAGGACCTCAACCGCGTACTGCCCTCTCGCCTGGTGCACCTGCGCCATGCACCTGGCGTAGGCGGCCGTCCCGGTCACGACCCCCTGGGTGGCGATGGCCTCGGCGTACGCGCGGTCCACCATGCCGCCGTCGTCGACCATCGTGCCGATGAGGCCGCA
>Ga0070699_100001325_pt1 | contig 22829 bp, 17 predicted proteins | sample KBSK1503metaG_FD_65473 | JGI IMG/M metagenome (GOLD analysis project Ga0070699, IMG submission 65473) | Corn, switchgrass and miscanthus rhizosphere microbial communities from Kellogg Biological Station, Michigan, USA - KBS K1-50-3 metaG | ecosystem: Host-associated > Plants > Roots >...
AGTCACCAACACGAACAGGAGTAACGCGGTCGAGATTGTGGTGTTCATCATCTTGCCTTTTTAGCCTAGGTCCATTCTACGCAGGCGGGGCTTTCGCCGAGCAAAATTAAAACATCACGTTCACGCCGGCCGATAGCCTGAAACCCGCGAGATCAATCGGGTCGAAGTTCTGGAAGTCGCGTCCGAGCTTTGCGGACGCCCAGAGGTACCGCCCTTCGAGCGACGTGAACAGGATTCGCGTGAGCCTGATGTCCACCCCGCCAAACGCGTGCGCGCTGGGCGTCCACCCCTTCGAGTCGAACAAATCCGTGAAGATCGGCTGCGGCGCCGGCGCCAGGGCGTCCACGAAGTCGCCTGACTGCGTGAAGTCGTACCAGAGGGCACCGCCGCCGGCGCCCACGTACGGGACAACCCGCGCGGGAATCCATGCAAACCGGCTGATGCCACGGCCGCGCGGCGTCACCGCGAAGCGAATGCTGCCGGCCAGGTTGATTTCGCGCAACCGCGTGTCCTGCGTGATTGGCTGGCGGTTGTTGTCCACCAGATTTCGATATTCGGACGCGATCGACACCTGGCTGCCTTCGACGCCGAACGTGACATCAACGCGCGGCGTCAACACAATGCCGACATCGGCGGCAAAGGCCGGCGCGTTGAAATCGGTTCGATCGACGGTGAGATGCTGCTCCACGAAGTCGAAGAGATCGCTCCCCGCGCGGGCAAAGACCCAGCTGCCGCGGAGCCCCACAGAGCCGCGCGGCCGGCCGAACAGGAAATCACGGCTGCCGCCGGGCTGGCTGGCTGAAGGAGCAGGACTCGTCCCCGGGTCTTGACCCTGGGGCGACGCTGCGGTAATCGAGACGACACCAAACGTCAAAACCAGGACGAGGAACGCGCGGCCAATGGAGCGCGGACGAGAGCCGAGGCTCTTCATAGCTGCTTCATTGTTATTGAGATTGGCTGCAAAGAACAGGAGCCGTGGCGTCCGCGGCGGCATCACTTTCCCAGGCTTCTTGAGGAGACGCAAGGAGGAATTGGCCCCCGACACATTCGTCGATGTCGCGTCAAACGCTCCACACAAATGTACGCACCACAATCGATCGGGCCCGTCGAGCGATCGTGATGGCGGTAATCTACACAGGTCTTAGGCCTCTTTCTCGCGGATCTCGACTGATGGTCCGCGACTTGCTCGGCAGAGGACACCAAACCATCGCAGGAGCGTGACAATGATCAAGAAACTTCTGTCGGCCTCGGCCGCCCTGGCCGTACTGGCGGGAACGCCCGCAATCGCGCATCACTCCGCCAACGCCGAATTCAACACGACGGAACAGCTCACGATCACCGGCGTGCTCTCCAAGGTCGAGAATGTGAACCCGCACTCGTGGTGGTACGTTGACGTCAAGAGTCCAGACGGGAAGGTCACGCCGTGGAAACTGGAATCCAACAGCCCGAGCGGCCTGATCCGGCTGGGTCTGAAGGTGAAGAGCGAAGTCAAGGTGGGAGACACCATAAGCTTCAGGATCTCTCCGGCCTGGAAGGACCACCCCGACGGAGCAAAGATGGGTTGGATGAGGGCGCTCACGGTGAATGGCAAGGAGTACGTGCTCACCGAGCTTTAGGCTGCGATCAACAACCGCGGCTAGACGCAAGACCAAAGAGGCGGGCCTGAAGACCCGCCTCTACCCTACAGATTTTCTACGCACTCCACCTTGCAGCCACCCTGCTAAAAGTTCGTTGCGGCGAGGTCCTGCCGCCAGTGGTAAAAAGAGAACGTGACCACGACCGCCTCCCGGGAGATCGAGTTCCTGCTGAATGGCCGGCGGGTTCGTGTCGACGCGCCGCCGACGGACGTGACGCTCCTGGATTTCATCCGCGGGCAGGGCCTCACCGGAGCCAAGGAAGGGTGCGCGGAGGGCGAATGCGGCGCGTGCGCAGTGGTGCTGGTCACTCCACATGACGCGACAAGCGCGTACCGCGTGGTGAACAGCTGCTTGATGTCACTACCAGTGGCTGCACACCATGAAATCTACACAGTGGAGGCGCTGGCTGAACATGGCGAGCTGGCGGACGCCCAGCGCGTGATGGCAGCCGCCGGCGGCTCCCAGTGCGGCTACTGCACGCCGGGCTTTGTGATGAGCCTGTTCGCCGAACACTATCGGCCGGGTCGAGTGGGGTCCTGTGACCCACTCGCGCTGGCGGGCAATCTGTGCCGGTGCACCGGATATCGTCCGATCCGCGACGCGGCGCTCGCGCTCGGTCCAGCGCCTGCCGGTGAGTTTCGGGATCGCCTCCAGCGGCCGGCACCACGGATCGATGCGATGGCGCTGGATAACTTCTCGCGTCCGACGACGATCGATGAATGCCTCGCCACGCTTGCCACGCATCCAGGAGCCACGCTCATTGCGGGCGGCTCGGACCTGGGCGTGGAGTCGAATCTACGCGGCCGTCGCTGGACGCATCTCGTCAGCCTCGAAGCGATCGACGAGCTGCGAGAGTGCACCGAGACTGCCACGTCTGTGAAGCTCGGCGCGGCATTGCCGCTTGCGGATATCGAGCGGCGCTGGAGCAGCGCGCCGGCGGCCTTCTCTCAGTGGCTGACCCTTTTCGCATCGCCGCCGATCCGGAACCGCGCCACGCTTGGAGGCAACCTCGTTACCGCTTCTCCAATTGGCGACGCGGCTCCGCTGCTCGCCGCGCTCGGCGCGGTCGTGCACGTCGCGGGTCGCGATGGCCGGCGGGAGATCCCCCTCTCGTCGTTTTTCATCGCGTACCGGCGGACGGCGATGCGCCCTGGCGAGGTCCTGACCACGATCGAGATCCCGAAGCCGTTCCCGCAGCTCCTGCGCTTCTACAAGGTGTCAAAGCGGCGACTGGATGACATCAGCACGGTATCGGCAGCCATGGCGATGGATCGGGACGCCGGCGGCCGCGTCCACCGCGCCCGATTCGCGTTCGGCGGCGTGGCGGAGACTCCGCTGCGCGTGGTGGAAGCCGAGGAGGCTGTCACCGGGCATTTCTGGAACGAAGCGACACTCGAGCGTGTGCAGCGGATCATGGAGCGGGCGCTCACGCCGATCTCCGACGCGCGCGGATCCAAGGAGTACCGCTTGGAGGTGTCGAAGAGCCTGGTCGAGAAATTCTGGTGGGAGCATCGCTCATGACGATCACCGGCCAGTCTGTCCCGCACGAGAGCGCCCGCGGCCATGTGACAGGCAGCGCGCTCTACACCGACGACTTGATCGCGCGGTTCCCGGACGTGCTGCACGCCTGGCCGGTGCTCGCGCCGCACGCGCACGCCTTGGTGACCTCGCTGGACATGACGCCTGCGCTTCACGAGCCGGGCGTCGCGACCGTGCTGACCAGCGCCGACGTTCCTGGCGAGGGCGACACGGGGCCCGCGCGCCACGATGAGCCGCTGTTTCCAGTCGAAGTGATGTTCCACCACCAGCCTGTGGCGTGGGTGTTGGGCGAGACGCTCGACGCCGCGCGACGCGGCGCGAGCCGCGTCCGTGCCGAGTACCAACCGCTGCCAGCCATCCTCTCGATCGAGCAGGCGATTGAGGCGGGAAGCTTTCTCACCGAGCCGCTGCACCTGTCGAGCGGCGATCTGTCGAATCTCACGTCGAGCCGGTTCATTTCCGACGGCGAGCTGGTGATCGGCGGGCAGGAACATTTCTATCTCGAGACGCACGCGTCGATCGCCTGGATCGACGAGAGCGAGGGTGTCTCGGTACACGCGTCCACGCAGCATCCCTCCGAAACGCAGGACGTGGTTGCGCGGGTGCTCGGGCTCAAGCAGCATCACGTCACCGTCGAGTGTCTACGCATGGGCGGCGCCTTTGGTGGCAAGGAGGTCCAGGCAAACGCCTGGGCAGCCATCGCCGCGCTCGGGGCGTGGAAGACACGTCGCCCCGTCCGAGTGCGTCTGACGCGCGAGCTCGATATGGCGCTGACCGGGAAACGGCATCCGTTCCTGGCGCGGTATACCGCGGGATTTGACGTCGACGGCCGAATCACCGCGCTCCGTCTCGCGCTGTATTCCGATGGCGGGTGGAGCCTCGATCTGTCGGAGCCGATCATGTGGCGCGCGCTCTTTCACTGCGACAACGCCTATCGTCTGCCGGCTGTGGAGGTCACGGGCCGTGTCTGCCGCACCCACAAGACGTCGCAAACGGCGTTTCGCGGATTCGGTGGACCGCAGGCCATGATCGTGATCGAGGAGATCATGTCTCTGGCGGCGCAGCGGCTCTCGCTGTCCGGCGATGTCGTGCGTGAGCGCAACTTCTATCGCGAGGGTGATACGACGCACTACGGCCAACGCGTCGAGGATGCAAGCCGCATCGAGATCATCTGGACACGGCTGAAGGAGACGAGCCGCTTCGAGAGCCGCCGCGGCGAGGTGGCGAGCTTCAACGCCAGCCACCCGCACCAGAAACGCGGCCTTGCGATCACACCCGTGAAATTTGGTATCTCGTTCACGTCGACGTTTTTCAATCAGGCCGGCGCGCTCGTCCTCGTCTACCGCGATGGCAGCGTCCAGGTGAACCACGGCGGCACTGAAATGGGGCAAGGCCTCTTCACGAAGATCCAGCAGATCGCGGCCGAGAGCCTCGGTGTCACGCCGGAACGCGTGCGTCTGATGCCCACACGCACGGACAAGGTGCCCAATACGTCGGCGACCGCCGCGTCGGCCGGTACGGATCTCAACGGCGCCGCCGTGGCCGACGCCTGCGCGCAGCTCAAGGCCAGGCTCGTCGCGGTGGCAGCGGCTCTCCTCCGGTGTGACGCATCGGCCGTTCGGTTCGATGGGGACGCGGTCGCCGTCGGCGGTAAGGCGATCTCCTTCGCAGCCGTGTGCGAGGCCGCGTACCGGCAACGCGTCCCGTTGTTCGCGCAAGGGTTCTACCGGACGCCGGACATTCACTTCGATCCGAGCACGGGCCGGGGAAAGCCGTTCCACTACTTCGTCTACGGCGCCGCAGTATCCGAGGTCGAGGTCGACGGCTTCACCGGCGATTTCCGTCTGCTGCGCACTGACATCCTGCAGGACGTGGGCGACTCGATCTCGCCGATCGTCGACCGCGGTCAGATCGAAGGTGGTTTTCTCCAGGGCGTCGGCTGGTTGACGATTGAGGAGTTGATCTGGGACGCGCAGGGACGCGTCTCGACCGGCGGCGCATCGACCTACAAGCTGCCGTCGTGGTCCGAGGTTCCCGAGACCTTCGAGGTCAGCTTTCTCGAGCGGGCCACGCAGCCGGGCGTGGTCTTTGGCAGCAAAGCCGTCGGAGAGCCGCCGCTGATGCTGGCCATCTCCGCGCGGGAAGCGATCCGCGAGGCGGTAGCGGCGTTCGGCGACGGCGCCGCAGCAGTCACGTTCGCGAGTCCGGCGACTCCCGAGCGCGTGTTCTTTGCGGTCCGGCACGCGCGCGCCGAGCGCGCGGCGTTCCGATGACAGGCGTCGAGCTCCTGCGAGCGCCCCTGTTTCACACACCCGGCAATCCGTTCCGCGACGCGCGAGCCCTGGTCTGCCACGAAGACGGCGGGCTGTTGATCCGTGACGGACGCATCGCCGCCAGCGGCGACTACCACGCGGTGAGGGCCTCGTGTCCCGAGGCGCCCACGGTCGACTGGCGCGCCGGCTTCTTGTTACCGGGCTTCGTCGACACGCACGTGCATTTCCCGCAACTGCGTGTCATTGGAGCCTTGGGCCGGTCGCTGCTCGACTGGCTCGAGCAGGTCGCCCTGCCCGAAGAGGCACGCATGGCGGACGCTGCCTACGCAACCGATACAGCCCACGCGTTTCTTCGTGCGCTGGCCAGTCACGGGACGACGACGGCGCTGGTCTTCGGCGCGCATTTCGCGTCCGCCACGGCCGCGCTCTTCGAGGCCGCGGCCGTGACCGGCCTCCGGTTGATCAGTGGCCTGGTCGTCTCGGACCGGCGCTTGCGGCCGGAACTGCATCAATCCCCTCCGGACGCGTACCGGGACAGCACGGAGTTGATTCGTCGCTTTCACGGTCGTGGCCGCCTTCTGTACGCCGTGACACCGCGCTTCGCCCTCTCCACATCCGAAGCGATGCTGGAGATCTGTCAAACACTGCTCGCCGAACATGACGGCCTTCGCGTTCAGACACACCTCAACGAGAACACCGGCGAGGTCGCCGAAGTCGCGCGCCTTTTTCCGTGGGCACAGGACTATCTGGCCGTGTACGAGCGGTATACGCTGACCGGCTCGCGGGCGGTGATGGCCCACAACGTCCACGCAACCGATGCGGAGATCGAGCGGCTCGCTGCGACGCGCACGTCCATTGCGCATTGTCCAGGCAGCAACGCGGCGCTCGGCAGCGGGATCTTTCCCCTCCGGCGCCACCTCGATGCCGGGGTCGCGTGCGCGCTCGGCACGGACGTGGGCGGTGGCACGGGATTCGGGATGCTGAAGGAGGGATTACAGGCGTATCTCATGCAGCGCGTGGCGCCAGACGGCGTGTCGCTCGATCCGGCACGATTGTGTTACCTGGCAACGCTGGCCGGCGCCGAGGCGATAGGGCTTGACGGCGAGATTGGGGACTTTCGCGCCGGAAAGCTGGCGGACCTCGTCTACCTGCGTCCGCCAGCCGGCAGCCCCCTTGCGGGCGTGCTCGAGCGCGTGGAAAGCCCGGAGCAGGCGCTTGCCGCGATCTTCACACTTGCGGGCGAGGAAAGCGTGCAGGAGGTTCGGGTGGAGGGCTCGCCCGTCTACCGTTCCCGATGATTTCTTTCCTCGCCTGTTTGAGTGACTCGCGCAGCTTGGGCTGTTGCTTGTACCAGTACTCTGAAAATACGCCGCTCATGCGTCTGTCGGCGTACAACTGCATGAAATAGGCAATCAGGAATCCGGCAGCAAGCCAGACGAGCCGCCGCGGATACTCGGTCAGGTGCGTGCCTGTGGCAATCGCTGTGTCGATCGGGCTGCTCAACAATCCTCCTATGAGGCGCCCGACGGCCACAATCGCCGACCAGATTGCACCGGCGCTGCGGTCCCCATTCCATCCCGATGCCACCACCAGGACTGCGATGCACGAAGCCAGATAGATGTAGTACGACAGCTGGCCAACCACGAGCTCCTTCTTCATGCGGCTGAGCAACCGATCTTCCGTCTCGCTGAGTACCTTCTGGACGTTCTCCGCGCGTTGTAAGGCGAGTGCAGCATGCTCTGGCCCGTCAGGGTCCGTGATCACGACCTGCGCGCCTCTTGGGAGGTTGCCCGGAGAATAGTCTTCCGGGCCGTGTGCGACGCGTTCGAGAACGCTGATGTGGAGCTTCGGCCTCACTCCGTACTTGCCACACATCTTCTCGATGTCTCTGATTTTCCACCGATAAAAGATTCCCAGGCCGGCCCTTGAGTCGTAAAGCTTGTCGTCGACGTTCGCATGCTCCGCGTATGACCGTCGTTCATCCGCGTTCAGACGAAGGCCATTCGAGCTGCGGTCTCGGCGCCCGGCTTCGGCGAGCATCCAGTCAAGCGCGACCAGTGACATCCCCTGCTTCGGATAGCCACCGCCCACATTCGAGTGCGAGCCCGCAAACCACACCTGCTCTACTCGACCTTTCTTCTCTTCCGCCTTTTCGTCCCAAATTAGAGGCCCAAACGACTGCCGCGCCTCGTCGATCGCGAGCGCGTGGCAAGCCCGGTCAACGATCACGCTCAATTTCCGGTCCGGAAACTTGAACCGATGGAAGACGGTGTTCACGACATCACTCAAATGGAATGGAAGGCCGACCGCGTCCACCGTGTCCCACACTCCGAGAAATCGAACCCTGACCTCTTCGTCGTAAGAATGCTGCCGTCTGAAAGCCTCGCCGGCCCCCTCGGCTATTGTCTTCGGCTCTCCCAGGAAAAGCTTCGCAAGCTTGGTCCGATAGCACTTCCGGTAGGCCTTGTAGGCCTTCCTGACCGTGTCTTCAAGCCCGCCTGACGTTCGACGGTCAAGTTTCTGAGGATTGATGACGCCGCAGGCGGCGATGAACCCGACGAGCGTGCGCACGGTGAATGCACCGCGGCTGAAGCCGAACATGTAGATCTCATCGCCAGGGTCGTACACGCGGGCGAGCTCTTTGTAGAGCCGTCTCACATTGCGGCTGAGACCAAACCCGGTCACGCCGGCAAATATTTTGAGGGGCTTGAAATTCTCGGTGCCAACGCCGTCGTCGTAGAACGCGATCTGCGGGGTCAGAACCGCGTCAAAGCGGTGGCCATTCAGATCAACGGCCTCGAACAGCTTGAACACGTTCGTGCCGCGTCCTTTGATCGAGGTGTTGCCTGTGCCGTCGGAGCACACGACGATGCGCTTTGCCATGGCGCTCGAAACTACTTCAGCGTGAACTCCACATACAGCTTGGAAATGCTGATGTGGCTGGCGGCCTGCTGCGACTGCTTCCACGACGTCCACTCGGTGGTCGTAGCCAGCCCATCGAACTCCTTCTCCACAGCCTTGTTCGCCGCCAGTTTCGAATCCGTCGCCCAGCCGATGTCGGAGCGGACGACGCGACCGCGACACTGCTCGAGCAGGCGCCGATAGAGCGTTCTCGCCGGCATTTTCCAGGACCCAGGTGGGTTGCGCCCCAACGCCACGGCGCGATCGACCGGGATGAACGCCGTCAGTTCATCGTGCTGCTGCATCTGTTCAAGGCCTTTGCTCCTGGCCGTCGCGTTGTGGCTGGAGTGATGACCAACCTTGTAGAACACCGTGCGCCCCAGCAAGTCGCTCGCGGTGACGGCATGACTGCCCCCGTTGGCGCCTTTTACCGTCCATTTCATGGCCGGCGCATGCCACGACAACCAGTTGCCTTGTTGCGCATCGGCCGGAAAGAGGAGGACCTTGCCGTCCGACACGCGCTCGATGGCCAGAGCCAGGCTGGTGTTGTTGGTCGCGCTATCGAGCTGCAGCGCAAGATCGGTCGCCACGTGCAGCCAGTCCTCGTCCACACTCCGCCACGCCTCGGACTTCGCAAAGTACGTATCCTGCAAGAGGCGCTGAATCAGCGGGCTGTCACGTTCATGCCGGAACCGGGAATCAAACGGCAAGGTGGAATCGAGATCCGCGCGCCCCTCCGTCGTCCCGAGGTTGGCCGCGTATGGCCCGAGATTCTCGCCGGAGAGGTGCAAACGAGCCCCGGCACCGAGCCCCGTCACGATGCCGTACAACTCGGAACTGCCCTTCTCACCGAGGTCGTTCAGTGCCGCTTCGCTCTTGGGCGGCCCCAGGACATAGATGCGGAACCCCGGCAACCAGGTCTCTTCGATCGGACCGTCGCCCGGATTGAAATAGCGGGGCGCGACGCCGAGTCCCGTCCGGACAAACTGCATCGCCTCATTGAGCTTTTCACCGAAGGATCCGGCTCCGAGGACATCCTCCTCGCCGAAGAACCCGAGGACGTCTCTTACCGCGAGCCCCAGCGCAGCCGACTCCAGGCTCTGCGAGGCTGCCAACGCTTTCGCTGCGGCTACGAGCGTTGCTGCCAGGTCCTTCTTCTGCTTCGCGATCTTCTGTGCGAGTGCGTCCTTGGGATTCTCGGTCCACGCAAGCCAGACGTGATCGACCGTGATCTTCTTGAACTCATCTTCCAGCGAACCAAACGCGGCGACGTGATCCCAGTGCTCGTGCGTCGCCACAAGAACATGCAGATGATCTTTGGTCGTGGTCCGAATGTCCGCGACGACATCCGCCATTTTGATCCCCGTGGTCGTGGCGCCGAGCGTCCCACAGTCGATCAACATGTGCTTCTCCTGATGACCGACATCGAAGGTCACCAGAAAACAGTCGCCGAGTCCCTGCCGATACATACGCACGCGAACCTGCATCGATCCACCCGTTGACGGCTTGGGCGGCTTGGAGGGCTTCGACGGCTTGGAGATCTTGCTGCTTGCTCGCCGGCGGGTTACTGCCATGTCAGGCGAGCCCGCGATGCAGAGCCGCGAACGGCTCGGCCGTGTCCAGAAACGAGACCGAACCAAGGTAGGTCGCGCGCGGCGATTCCATCTGGGCGATGGCGGCATCCTGTTGCCGCTGAAGTCGTCCGACGCTGGTCACGCTCTTCCGGATGCAGTACCGGATTTTCAGGCGACGAAGGTCGGCGACGATCGCACAGCCTCCCTCGAAGGGCATCTGTGGGCCGTTCGGATCGCCGGAATCAACGGGGACGGACACCTCCTGGAGCAACCCGACGAGCAACTGCGGGTCCACGTCGCCGTCAGGGCCCGCGCGAAGGGCGAACCGCGCCATGTGAACCTCGAACGGACGCGCAACGTCGACGCCAAGGAACGCCGCATCCCGGAGGCCGTCTGCATCATGTGCAAAGTGATTGGTCAGCCATTCGTGCAGCTGCCGGCGCAGCGCTCGCTGCAGCTCGAAGACGTTTTCGCGGGTCTCGGGCTCGCCTGTCGGGGACTGCCCGAAGAGGTACTGTCGCGCGTACCCTTGCAGCTGCTGGAGACCTTCCCCGAGCGTCCTGGACGGCTGCAACTGGTCGGTCTGAGGACTGCGCCACAGCAGACTCTCGACACTCAGTGTTCGCACGTCGCGTGGGTAAAGGCCGCGCTTTCGAAACGCCTCGATAAAGGCCACGCGGTAGCTGAGATCGTCATCCGGAACCGCGTCGAAATCGGCTGTGATGATGGCGCGCAGGAACTCGCCGAACGTGATGTCGACGGGCGGACAATAGTCGAGGGCGCGGATACACATCGTGAGCACGTGCTGCGCCGCCTTTGCGGCGTCCGCGGCAAGTCGACCGACCAGGTCCGGGTGAATCGCGCCTGGTCTGAGAACGCCCGTGCCGTCCGTCGCCAGGCGCAGGAGGTCGGCCGTGCGTCGTTCATAGATCGAGAGAAACGCGTCGAACACGGCGCCGACGAGGATCGCTCCGCGCGCATGCGCCTCGGTTTTCTCTTCGTACTCCTGCGGGTCGGGAACGTGAGGCACCCACTTGCCGGCTTTGTTCAGGCGGCCGATGGCATCGCGCAGCGCTCCACGCAACCCGGTCGATCGTCCGAACTGCCCGGCAAGCTGTCCCAGCAGGTTCTCGTGCGTCCGCAATGCCCCGCGCGTGGCCGCAATTTGCGCACGGAGGATCTCGGGAAACGTGAAGTGCTGGAATAACGCGACGATATCCGCGAAGGCCTCGTGGAACGCGCGGACATCCCGATTCGTCGCGCGCAGGAACCTGCGGTGCATCCCGTCAAGCAGCGCGTGCGTGGTCTCGTGAGCAACGACGTCGTGCGAGAGGCACGTGAAGACCATGCTCCCGGGCATGTGATCGGCCGGATCATCGGAATCGGCGTTGAAGTAGCCGAACAGAAGCGCGATCTTGTCGGGCGAGTAATACGCATTCTGCTCGCGAAGCGCGTGCGGGTACACCCGGAGGCGGCGGACGAACAGCGCGTCGCTCTTGGGTTCTGACGGATCGGCTGAAGGACCTGGTCGCCATAGCGTACGGCGGCCAAGGGCCCGTTCGAAATTGCGGATGGTCAGACTCGCAACCGCGTACACCATCTGCTGATGAAACTGCGGCGTGCCCTCGCTCGGAGCAAGGCCGTCCTGGGCCAGGAGTGTCGGAGCATCGAGATTGACCGGTTCGTAAAAGCAGGCGCTCCCGGGATCCACATCGATCACCTCGAGGTATTCACCGACGGGACCCGGTTCGAGCGTTTCCCAGGGAACATTCAACGTCATCTGGCTCACCAGCGCTGTATTCAGCTGGGTCGCCAGTGCCGGATCGACACTGTACGCCCGCAAGCTTCTGAATGCCGATGGCGGCGGAGTGAACGGCGGCGGCGATTGATGCGTCGGCGTCGGCGGTTTCAGCGCGCTCATTTCATATATGAAGCGGAATGTCTCCGACTTCCTCCATGTCTGTGATTGCAGTCTGTGACGGCAACGCCAATGTGCGAACAACCGCGGTGATGACCCCAGCCGATTCATAACGTCTTCTCGAGGACGGCCGGAGCCCGAACATCATACGTGCGAGTGACCCGTTACAGGCGCAACCCGCCTCATCCATTCGATATGAAATTGCACACTGCTCGTTGCCTGTCCGTCTCGAGGCGTTGCAGGTCCGCCTGAAGGCGTTGCAAGTCCGCCTGAAGGCGGACACTACCAGCTCGAATTTTCACTTGTGCGATTCCCACCGTGCCGTCGATGATTGCTCGTTCACACGAGACCGTCGATCTGCGCGCGGCTGACTCGCGCGCGTCGTCACCAGCACTTCCCCCGGCGACGTCATCGAGGTTTGTTCGCGAGCCGACGCGTTTGCGTCGAATGCTTGTACAAAAGTCGCATGCCGAAGAAAAAGGATCCGAGCATCACGTTTCTGAACAGGTTTGGATACAACGTGGTCAAACTGCCCCGTGCCGGTATCGAACCGATGGACGTCATTGGCCGTGACGACACGACGCAGTGGCTCGGCCAGCTCTCGTCGGTCTGGAAAAGCACGACGCCACCGCCGGTACCAACGCCACCCCGCAATGCGGGAGTGGTGAATGGCCAGAAGACCGATCAGCTCGACCTCTCGTTCGGGCTGTCGATCCTGAAGAACGCGCTGGCGGCGTTCGGCGCGACGATGCCGTCGCTTGATGTTGCATACCGCAACGCCCGCAAGGTTCAATTCTCGTACACGAACGTCACGTCGACGGCGGTGGCGCCGCTGGACGCGGGTAACTATCTGGCGAGCGGAACTCTCAACACGAGCAACCCGGTCGTTCAGCACTACTTCACAGGGGAAGACACGCAGGCCTTCCTGATCGTCGAAGTGCTCAAGTCGGACGCCATCACCGTCTCGGCCAGCGACGAACACGGCAAGGAGATTGCCCTCGACGTTCCGGCGATTCAGCAGCTCGTGGGCGCGAGCGTCAAGGTGAAACCGTCAGGCTCGAGCACGAGCGCCGTCACGTATACGGGCTCGGCGCCGGTGACCTTCGGTTTCATCGTCGACGAGATCGACTTCGATGGGACGCGGTGGTCGTTGCAGGGAGCCGCACCAAGCGGCGGACTGGCGTTCGGCGCGGGTGGGCCGGGGGCCGCTGACACGCCCTCGCCGATCCTGCTCGGCGTCGGGTGTCGGGTGCGAATCTGACCGCCGTACGACGCATTCCCATCGACGAAAGGGCAGGCGATGCCAATCCAGAAAATTCCGGGCCTTGATATCAACTATGCGTTGATCAGTTTCGACGACAACGGTCGCGAACGTAGGGACGACCCGGATGGCGGCCTGTTCAGCCGTAAAGTGCAGGAGCAGGTCCGCCAGACACAGCCGACGGACATCTTTCTGTTCAGCCACGGCTGGAAAGGCGACTTCCCGTCCGCGATCGATCAGTACAACCGGTGGATCGGCGCGCTGTGGAAGGTCACCGCGGATCGTGAGGCCATGGGATCCCAGTTCCGGCCGCTATTCATCGGTCTCCACTGGCCAAGTCGGCCCTGGGGCGAAGAATCAATCGGCGCCGGCGCGGCGGCGTTCGGCACGGCGGGGGGCGCGACCCTGGAGCCGCTGCTGCGCGCGGCCGTTGCCCACTTCGGTGGTGGCGACGCCGTACGGCAGCCGCTGGAACTCATTTTCGCGGCATTCGAGCGCGATCCCGCCGCACGTGTATTGCCCGACTCTGTGGTCGGCGCCTACGGAGACCTCGCCAAGGCGATTGGCTTCTCGGCGGGATCCGATCCCGACGGCGCGCCTGACGAAGAAGGCGCGGTATTGGATCCACAGGCTGCCGTTCGCGCCGAGCGAATCGCCAGCGCGGGTGAGTCGTTCGGTCTCCAGGGCAACGTCAGGAACGGCATCCTCGCGGGCCTTCGCCAGGCGTCGTTCTGGTTGATGAAGCATCGCGCTCGCACGATCGGCGAGCAGGGTATGCATCAGTGCGTGGCAGATCTCGAGCGCACGTCAAGTGCGCAGGTCCACCTGATGGGCCACAGCTTCGGATGCGTCGTGGTCTCGTCGATTCTTGGAGGACCGGGCGGATCGACTCCGCTGCCGCGCCCGGTCAGCTCCGCCGTCCTCGTGCAGGGCGCAATGTCGCTCTGGGCGTACGCCGACAAGATACCGGGTTCGGAAAAGCCTGGATACTTCCGCCGCGTCCTGAACGGCGCCGTGAGCGGCCCGATCGTCACAACGCAATCTTCACACGACAGTGCTATCGGCGCCGCGTACCCGGCGGCAGTCGGGCTCGTCAACGAGTTCGATTTCGGTACAGCATTGCCACGGTTCGGTGGTCTCGGCACCTGGGGCATCCAGGGCACGCCGCTCGCCGAGAAACAGACGATGCTGGACGAGAACGGCGTATACGCCTTCAAGCCCGGGCGAATCTACAACCTCGAGAGCTCCCGGTTCATCCCCGATCACAGCGGCATTGACGGCCCTCAGGTCGCGCACGTCCTGTGGCAGGCGGTGACCGCGGCGCGCGGACAGCGCGCATGAGCAGCGAGACGGCCGTCGCGCCGGCGCGGCTGCCGGTGCCCATGGGTGTCATCGCCGAAACTGGCGAGACGCATCCGCCGCTGAATGAAGACGACCTCGGCGAGATACCTCAGGACTCGGACTCGGTGCTCGCGCGCACACGGCGCTCCAGAGCCCTCGCCCTCGAGGGCGCCATCGACGATCCAATGGATCTGGCTCAGGCAGGCTGGTGCGTGCTGTTTGCCTCGGACGCCGATCCATCGATCAAGGAGGCGCTCCAGCCGTTGCTGGACTGGCGCAGGGCTCAGGTCAAAGACGACCGCTTCTTCAAGGTGTTCGAGGGATCGACGGGTGTGGCACCAGGGCAGACGGTGGCCAGCTGGGCGACCAGTCGCGGCGTATCGCTCAGCGCGCCCGTCAGCCCGCGGAAGGGCGTTCCCTTCTATCTGCTCATCGTCGGTTCACCGGCCCGCATCTCGTTCGAGTTTCAGGCCCAGCTCGACCTGCAGTGGGCGGTGGGCAGACTCCACTTCGATGCGGTCAGCGATTTCGCTGCGTACGCGACAAAGCTTGTCGAGTACGAAAAGGGTCTCGCTCCCCCACAGCAACGCCGCGCCGTGGTGTGGATGCCCCGGAACCCGCTCGACCTCGCCACTCCGCTCCTTGCCGGCACGGTGATCCCGGAGTTCCGAGGGGAAACAAGCCCTGGCGACGAACCGCTCGGGAAGCACCAGAGTTTCGAAGTCTCGATGTTCGTGGGCGAGAACGAAGCGACGAAATCGCGGCTCACGAGCATCGTGCGCGGCGAAGGCGGCCGGCCGGCAATTCTGTTTACCGGATCGCACGGCGCCGAGTGGTCGTTGAATAGACCGGAGATTCAGGCGGCGCGGCAGGGCGCGCTCGTCACGCAAGAGTGGACACGCGGGGAACCGCTCGAGGCCGGTCATTACTTCGCGGGTGAGGATGTCCCTGCTGACGCGAGCGTGCACGGCCTCGTCATGTTTCTCTTCGCGTGTTTTGGCGGCGGCTGTCCGGACACCGATTCGTACTACTACGCGGCAGACGGCTCACGGCTTCCGCTGGCGCCGCAGCCGCTCATTGCCAGATTGCCCCAGGCGCTCCTGAGTCGCGGCGCACTCGCCGTGATTGCCCACATCGACCGAGCGTTCAGCTACGCGTTCGAAGATGTCATGGGCACGCCTCAGGCCCAGCTGCTACGGACACCGCTCGAGCTGCTCATGAAGGGCCGGCGTGTCGGGCTCGCCACCGATCCGCTCAATCTGCAATGGAGCTCGCTAGCCGCGCAGCTCGGGATCGCGTTGGGCGGAAATGCGCCAGGGGCGCCGCCGCCTCGATCACCGCTTCTCGCGAATCTCTACATCGCGCGGGACGATGCACGGAACTACCTGGTGCTCGGGGATCCCGCCGCGAGAGTGCGAATCGAAGCCCTCTAGCCGACGAGTCCGCGAAGTATCGTGCAGCGTTCCGCTTGCCGGCGATCATGAGCAGCGATCGTTCGAATCGAATCAAACAGCTCTGGTGCGATCGCCGTCAGCACCGACCGCCGCCTCCTTGTAGACACGGTAGGCCGCTTCGAACATCTGCTCGCGGCTCGCGAAGCGGCTCTCTTCCCAGCAGGCCAGCGGTTGCAGCAACGCGTTGACGAGGCACTTGTTGCAATACGTGCAGGGCCGCTCCGGAGCGTCGTGCCCTTGCGCGAACCGCTGCACCATGTCCGGGTTCGCCAGCAGGCCGCGCGCGATCGAAACGACGTCGCAGTGGCCCGCCTGGAGCGCCTCACGGATCCGGCTGGCCGTCTGCCAGCCGCCCACGCAGATGACCGGCAGGCCCGATGCGGCCTTGAGCTTCGCCGCATCGTGCTGGTTCATGCCCTCGATCTTCTCGGGCAGGAGCTTCCCTCGTCGTTTGAACGGCATGCGCCTGCCCCAGTTCCACTCATTGAGGCGGCGGAACAGTGCGAACTGCATGAGGAGGAAGGCGAGGGGAACGCGCGTGCCCTCGTAGAACAGGGCGGCCAGGCTGTACCTGGAGTCGTCCATCGGCAGCAACCCGGCTGGAACGAGCGGGTGCGGGAACGAATCGCCCTGCGACAGATGGATGGCGTCGAGCCCTGCGTCCGCCAGCCAGCGTGAGACCTGCATCGTGTCGTCGATCGTGTTTCCGACCCGGCGATTGAGCGGAGCCGTGGAGGCGTTGTGCTCGTCCCGCCCGCTCAGTTTCATCGAGACGAAGAAGTCCTTGCCGACCTCGGCCCGCACGGCGGCCATGACCTCGAGCAGGATCCGGGCGCGCGTCCTGAGGTCGCCGTTGTACTCATCCGTGCGGTCGTTGATGACGCTCGACAGGAACTGATGCAGGACGTAGCCGTTGCAGGCGACGATCTCGATGCCGTCGGCGCCTGCCTCGCGCGCACGCCGCGCGGCCCGCGCATAGGCCTGCACCAGTTCGTGGATCTCGGGGATCGTCATGCGCCGGCAGCGCAGCCCGTAGAGCGGATCCGGCCTGTCGGTGGCGCTCGGCGGGGGGACGCCGATGAACTCTTTGCGCGGAAGATCGCGCTGCCGGCCGGAGAAGTGGAGCTGGATGATGTAGCGGCAGTCGTACCGGTGCACTTCCTGTATGAGCCTGCGCCACGAAGGGATCGTACGGTCGTGATCGATGCTCGCGTAGCCCGGCACCGCGAACCCGTCGGTGCGGATGCCCACGTTGGAGGAGATGATCGCGCTGACGCCGCCGCGGGCGAAGTGGCGGTCCCAGGCTATCCGGGCTTCTGACATCGACCCGTCGTAGTAGTCGATGCGTCCGCCGATGCTGGAGCGCACGACGCGGTTCTTCAAGGTCAATCCGTTGATGGTCAGTGGCTGAAAGATGGGATCGGTCGCGGACGCTGTCAACCTGACCTCCTCAAACGCGGCTGCCGCGAACTGCAACGCATGAGCTTGATCTCGCGGTTGTTTCAGTTCGGCGGTTACTCATATCATGTCCTCCCGTACCCCCACGACTTTCCATCGATATCAAGGCGGATTCGGATGGCTAAGGTTGCCACGACTGTGATCGCGACAATCGCAGTACCGAGAAAGGCTCTCTGGACATGGCTCGTGCCCGGCGTGTTCTACGACCAGCTCGACAGCGTCGTGCGCGATGAGGCGGGGCTTCCGGGCTGCACCAAGACGACGGGTACGACGGGTCCCTGGGACGTCGCCGGCTCGACCCGCATCGTCCATCTGTCGGATGAGACCTTCGTTCGCGAGACCGTGAAGGTGGCGACCGCACCCGACTACTTCGCGTACCGGCTCACGGACTTCTCGGATCGGATGATTGGAATGCTGGTGAGAGAGGCGGGCGGACAGTGGTGGTTCACCGACGAGGGGTCGGGCACGCACGTGAAGTGGACCTACACCGCCGAGAGCCGGAACATGCTCGCGATGCTGATCCTGTTCCCGGTCATCCGGATCCTCTGGAACCGCTACATGCGTTCGTCCATGCGGGTGATCAAGACGAGGGCGGAAAAGGAAATCGGGGTGGCGGCGCGATGACACAGTGGGACTTCGATCTGGTCAAACTGCACGGGCCGCAAGAGATGACGCCTGAGGACCGCGGCTATCGCGGGTCCCGGTACTCTGAGGTCCGCAAGGCCCTCTACCAGAACCCGTATCGTGGCGGCGCGAGCGGACAGGAGCCCGGCCCTCTGCCGATGTTCAGGTCCACGATCCGCAACGCGTGGCGGGGCCTGTTCTCAGGTGAGAACAAGTTCAGGCAGGCGTCCGCCCGGTCCATGGATTCGCAGGCCGACCTCCGCTGGGGCGCGGACGGGAAAGGATGGCGCCGGATCATTGCGCCGAACGGCATCTGCGTCCTCGGCACCTGGGAGATCACCGAAAACAACCCGTACACCGGCTTCTACACGAAGGGATCGAAGGGGCTGACCATCGGCCGGTTCTCATCCGACGGCAACGAGACCAAGCGCGGCCAGCGCCGGTCCTTCAGCCTCGGCATGAAGATCTACCCGACGACGGATCCAGAGCACCCGACGCCGCTGATTCCGGCCAGCGTGATCGTGCAGGAGGATCTCGGCGGCATGCACACGGACTACATCAACGACGCCGAGCTCGTGAACACGCCGAGCGTGCATGCCTATCGGCGGGGGATTTACTTCCTCATCATGCTTCGCGCCGGCCCGATCTTTCAGCGGCTCGACAAAGTCGCCAACGCCCGCCAGGTGTACCAGCCAGCCGAACTCGGCAAGGACTCCGCCGTGCAGACCAATGCACCTGACCACCTGATGTTCAAGATGGCGCAGGGGCAGCGCCGGGTCGAAGGGCGGCATCTCGATTTCCGCGACGAGATCTACGGCCACGTGTTCAATGCGGGCGACGCGGCGCCGACAGGTTCGATGGTGTTCGACATCTGCGTGTCGAACTACTCCCGCAATTCGGGCGTCCAGGGGCTGTCGCGCGTCACGGTCGACGATTGGCAGCGCATCGGCACCCTGCGCTTCGCTGAGGCGATCTGCTCGTACAACGGCGACCACGTGATTCAGTTCCATCACCCTCGCTGGCGCGACGACCGTAACGATTCGTCCACTTACATCCGCGTCAACGGGGAACGCGTCCGCCGCTGAGCCGCGACGATCGAGCGCCGGCTATGCCCACATCCTTCGACGTCATCGTGATCGGCAGCGGCTTCGGCGGGGCGATCATGGCGCGCCGGCTGGCCGAACAGGGCATGCGCGTCCTCGTCCTCGAGCGCGGCCGCCGGTGGGAGCCGAGCCAATACCCCAGGAAGCCCGACGACGCGTGGATCTTCAGCGACGAGCATCCCGCCCTGCTTCACGGATGGCTCGACATGCGCTTCTACCGCGGCATGACGGTCGCCCAGGCGGCCGGCATAGGCGGCGGCTCCCTGACCTACAGCAGCGTCGCTGTGGAGGCCCATCCGGATGTGTTCACGCAGGGATGGCCCGCCGAGATCACGCATCAGGAGCTGAAGCCCTACTACGACACGGTCGCGCGGGAAATGGACCTCCAGGTGATTCCCGACGGCCAGCTGACGCGGCGCTTCGAGATCGCCCGCGACGCCGCGAGGAACCTCGGCCACGCGAATCGATTCTCCAAGGCGCCGCTCGCCGTCAGCTTCTCCGAGGACTGGAACTACCAGCTCGAGGATCCGTTCAATCACAAGCACTCGCGTCAGTTCACCAACGCGCACGGGCAGCGTCAGGGGACGTGCATCCACCTGGGCAACTGCGACATCGGGTGCGACGTGCGCGCGAAGAACGGGCTCGACGTCAACTACATCCCGCGCGCCGAGCAGAAAGGCGCCGACGTGCGGCCGCTGCATCTGGTGCGGTACATCGAGCCGGCCGTCGCCAAGTACCGCGTCGTCTTCGATCGCATCGAGCATGGCCGTCTCATTCGGGGAGAGGAGATCGCCGACCGCGTCGTCCTTGCCGCGGGGAGCCTGGGAACCACCGAGATCCTGTTGCGATGCCGGGATCAGTACAAGACGCTGCCCTCGCTCAGTCCCACGCTCGGCACGCACTGGAGCGCGAACGCGAACTTCATCTCGATGGCGTTGTACTCGAAGGACGAGCACGTCAGGCAGTCGACCGGTCCCACGATCTCGAGCATCCTGGACTTCGCCGACGGCGGCTTCAGGAACCAGCGTTTCGTCATCGAGGACGATGGCTTTCCGAACGCGCTGCTGAATGCGATCAAGGCGTCGCTGGACAACAGGGTGCGAACGCGTTTCGGCCAGCATCTCCTGAAGGAGCTCGAGGAGCACGTGCGCGACGGCACGCCGCTGCGCAACCTGCTCCTCTGGCTCGGCGCCGGCATGGACGCCGCGGACGGCAAGCTGCTCCTCAAGCGACGCTGGTTCATGCCGTGGAAACGTGTCCTGAACCTGGCGTGGGACGTCGACCAATCCGAGCCGGTGCTGAAGGCGATGGAAGCGATGCACCAGAGCCTGACGGAGGCAACGGGCGGCCGCCCCCGCGCGGTTCCGACCTGGAGCCTGCTCAAGAGCCTTCTGACCCTTCACCCGCTCGGCGGCTGCGGGATCGGCACGTCGGCGCAGAACGGCGTCGTCGATCACCTTGGCCGGGTGTTCGGCTACAAGAACCTGATCGTCGCCGACGGCGCGGTCCTGCCGACACCGACGGTGCGCAATCCATCACACACCATCGCCGCGCTCGCCGAGCGCATGGCCGCTCACGTCCAGTAGCAGAGGAGAGATCAATGCCTCCATCCCACAAGGGATTGCGCGAGCTGTTCACGTATCCGCTGATGTCCGCCATCTTCGACCGACGCACGCGACGCGTCGCGCGCGGCACGTCGATCGTCTCGGGCCCGATCAGCTACACCAGCCCGAACAAGCCGGCGCCGCTCAGCCCGCTCGAGGAAGCCGTCCTCGTCGTCTCCACGGGGTTGACCGGCAAGACGACGATGCACGACGTGCCGGCGAAGAACGAGGACGGCAGCGAGCGGTTCTCGGCGCCGCTGATCAACATCCTGGCGCGCTCCGCCAGCAGCATCGACAACGCGCACGCCGTGTCGTTTTTTCTGATCAACGACGAAGGCACGTGGCTGATCAAGCACGCGCGCAACCAGGAAGCATTGGCTCTTCTCAGCCAGCTGCCGCCGCGCTGGGAGGACTGGAGCGAGGCCGACTGGCTGGCGGCGGCCAAGAGCCTCAAGCACAAGTTGTACAAGGAGCGGCTCGACTTCCCGCGGCACTGGCCGTACTACTTCATCTGGAACCGGCAGATCTCGAACCGGCCCGGCACGACGATTCTTCTCCCGATCGTCGATCTCACGCGGCAGTTCATCAACGTGATCATCAGCTTGCTGTCCGAGGAGGATGGCCAGCGGCCGTTGTTCATCGACGACTGGTCGAGCTTCCGGCCGAGCACGCTCCTCGACTGGGGCGCGCGGATCGGCAGCCTCCTCGGCTTCGTCCCGAACATTTCGTACCAGGTCATCGGCGGCGCATCGCGCGCGCGCGGCAACTGGCTCAATACGGAGGCTCCCGCGCCGATCGGCTTCGCCAACACGCTGCGCACCGACTACGAGACGTTCTTCCAGCTGCAGAACCTGATGCTCATCGCCCAGGGCATGGGACTGGGTGCATGGATCCACGCCGCCGTCGGCTCGCCGTACGTGTTCGAGCGCGACCCGGCCAAGGGCAAGTTCGGCATCGAGTTCCGCATGCAGAAGCCGAAAACCTATCCTCGCTGGCGCCGCTCGCCGCCGCTCCCGACGACGCTGGACAACCCGATCGGCATCGACGGTGTGCTCGAGTCGCTGACGCCGCCCTACGTCAAGTCGATGAACGACGCGGTGGACAAGGTGATCGAGGAGAAGTACGGACCGGCCGGCACGTACGGCAACAACGCGATCTTCGACCGCGCCTACAAGAAGAGCGAGTACGGCGACGCCTTCCTGAAGATGGCGAGCCGCCGCCCGACGCCGCAGGCCGTGGAGTATGCGAAGGAGATCTGCAACTACATCTACGACACCTACGGGCGGTTCCCGGCGCACGTCAACGCCTTCCACCTCCCGGGCGTGTGGCTGCAGTTTTCGCACCTGGAGCTCGAGTTCTACGAGAAGTACTTCGACGCCGACCTCTATCACCGGCAGGCCGCGCACGATCAGCTGTGGGGGGATCACTAGGATCTCGAAATGCAAAATTCAAAATGCAAAATGCAGAAAACTCTCGCTTGCAAGGACGAAAAGACCAGAACTCAGAGCGCAACGGATCCACAATGCCGGAATGCGAGCGGTGCGACAATCGAGGATGCCATGCTCATCAGCTGGGTGAATGGCTTGCGTCCAGTTGTCTTTTGCATTTTGAATTCTGCATTTTGCATGTCGAGTAGCATCCTATGAGCGCGGTCAAGGCATACCGGATGCTGCTGGCGGTCAGCATCATCGCCAATCTGATTGTCGGGGTCATCATCTTCGGGTGGCCCGACGCCTTCACGAGTTTCGCAGGTCAGCCCGAGGCGTTCCCGAAGGCGTGGCCCCGTCACTGGGGCATGCAATTGTGGGCGATCGACTTCCTCTACCTGCCAGGCTTGTGGGACCCTGAACAGAACCGCTGGCCGAACTGGACGGGCATCGTCATCCGGTTCTCATTTGCCGCCTTCTTCTTGAGCCAGGGTGACGGCTTCACCCCGATGGGAATCTACGACGGCATCTCCGGGTTGGTCCTGCTGATTGCCTACCTTCCGGTCACCCGCGCCACGAAGCTCAAAGCGTAGGCCGGCCGGGTCTTGCGTGTCAGGCCAGCGTCCGAGCGTCAGCGGGTCTTCAAGTATTCGATGAGCGCCCGCTTCTCGTTCGCGGAGAGCGTCGTGCCGTACGTGTGCCCGCCGTTGCCGTT
>Ga0070699_100001327_pt1 | contig 22790 bp, 19 predicted proteins | sample KBSK1503metaG_FD_65473 | JGI IMG/M metagenome (GOLD analysis project Ga0070699, IMG submission 65473) | Corn, switchgrass and miscanthus rhizosphere microbial communities from Kellogg Biological Station, Michigan, USA - KBS K1-50-3 metaG | ecosystem: Host-associated > Plants > Roots >...
CCCCACAGGCGCTATCAGAGGTGAGGTCCGCGATCCGGATAACCTGCCGCTGCCGGGGGTCACTGTCACCGCCGCGTCTCCGGCCCTTCAGGGAAAACGCGACGCTGTCACCTCGTCCAACGGAGACTTCATCATTCCGTTCCTGCCGCCGGGCGACTATACGGTGACCTTCGAGCTTGGCGGCTTCCGCCCCGAGACGCGCACCGTCGGCGTCGCAATCGCCGAGACGCAGCCGATCAGAATCAGGATGGAGCTGGCCGCTCTCACCGAGAACGTGACGGTTACAGGAACCGCGTCAACCGAGGTCCTGACGACCGGCACCGTGGCGACGACGTATCGGGCGGAGGATCTTGAACTGCTGCCTGTCGGCCGTACGCTGAAAGACGCCATCCTGCTGGCGCCGAACACCAGCGACAACGGTCCACAGCAATCCGACGGCAGCCGCAACATCGTGATAGCGGGCGCGCTGTCGTACGAAAACCTCTTCCTGATCAATGGCGTGGACGTCAACGAGAACCTGCGAGGCCAGCCGCTGTTGCTGTTCGTCGAGGACGCCATTCAGGAGACGAAGGTCTCCTCCGGCAGCATCTCGGCCGAGTTCGGCCGCTTCGAGGGCGGCGTCGTGAACATGATCACGAAATCGGGCGGCAACAACGTGAGTGGATCGTTCCGGACGACATTCACCAACGACGCCTGGCGATCGCTCACGCCGTATCCCGGCGATCAGAAGATCGACGCCGTGACCCCGACCTACGAGGCCACGCTCGGCGGGCCGATTCTCAGAGACAGGCTGTGGTTCTTCGGTGCCGGCCGGTACAACAACGTCGACCGCAATCGCACGACGGAATTCGCCAGCCGTAACTACACCTTCGAGCAGATCGACAAACGCTACGAGGGCAAGCTCACCTACTCGCTGACCTCGCATCACAATGTGAAGGCGTCGTATACGAAGCGCGCGCTCGCAACCAATAACAACAGCTTCGGCACGATCATGGACCTGGCGAGCCTGTACGACAACGGGACCGACTTCGACTTGAAGGTGTTCAATTACACGGGCGTCCTCTCGAATGCACTGTTCGTTGAGGCCCAGTATTCGAACAAGAACCAGGTGACGACGGGCACAGGCTCGCGCTTCAGCGATTTCGTGAGGGGCACGCCGATCTGGGATCGCTCGCGCGGTCAGGCACGGTTCAACTCACCGACTTTCTGCAACGTCTGCGGCGGTGGATGGCTCGAGCACCGGGACAACTGGGATGCTTTCGGCAAGGTGAACTACTTCCTCTCAACCGGCAAAGCCGGGTCGCACAACCTGGTCGGCGGCTTCGATCGCTTCCGTGAACAGCGGAAGAACAACAACTGGCAGTCGGGCAGCACCTATCGCATCCAGGCGACGGGGGCGATCATCCAGCCCTCGGGCGACATCCTTCCGATCTTCAACAGCAACAACAGCACGTACATCGAATACCAGCCGCTCGTGGCCGACAGCGTCGGGAACGAGATACGGACGTATTCGGGTTTCATTAACGACGCCTGGCGCTACAACCGGAGGCTCTCGTTCAACCTGGGATTCCGCTACGACCGGAACAACTCGAGCGATCAGACGGGCCTTCCGGTCGTGAAGGACGCAAAGTGGAGTCCGCGCCTGGGCGCGTCGTGGGACCTCAACGCCGACGGAAAGTGGATCGTCAATGGCGGCTATGCCCGATACGTCACCGGGATGAGCACGGCGATCGTTGACGCCGGATCGGCCGGCGGCCGTACAGCGACCTACAGCTATTTCTACCTGGGACCTGCGATCAACACCGAGTCGGGTCCGTACCTGACATCCGCGCAGGCCCTTCCGGTTCTCTTCGACTGGTTTTTCGCGAATGGCGGGCTGACTCGGGCTACGCGGACCGCACCCAACATCCCCGGGTTCACGACGACCGTGGGAGGCCATCTGCAGGCCTCCAACTCCAACGAGTACACCTTTGGGCTGGCCCATGAAATGAGCCGGGGCGCCTGGCGCATTGACTACCTGGATCGCGAGTACGCCGACATGTACGGCGACTTCCGGGACCTGACGACGGGCAGGGTGAGCGATCCAACGGGCCGCCCGTTCGATCTCACGGTCGTCAAGAACACACCCGATGCGCGGCGTGACTACAAGGGGGTGACGGCCAACGTGACGCATCGATTCCCGTCGGCTCAGGTCGGCGGCAATTACACGCTGTCGTGGGCGCGCGGCAATGTCGACGGCGAGAACGCGGGAAGCGGCCCGATTCGAGCGAGCCTGAACGACTTCCCAGAGTACCGACAGCAGAGTTGGAACACGCCGTACGGCTACGTGCTCAACGACCAGCGGCACAAGCTCCGCACGTGGCTGTCGTACGAGGTGCCGGCACTCCCCGACCTTGGCCAGCTCACACTTGGCGTCGTGCAGCGCTTCGACTCGGGTTTGCCGTATGACGCAAACCAGATCATCGACACGCGGCCGTACGTCGTGAATCCCGGCTACGTCACCCCCCCCTCGTCGGTGACGTACTTCTTCAGCGAACGGTACGGCCTGCGCTTCGACAACATCTGGACGACAGATCTGTCGGTCAACTGGACGAAGAGGATCCCGGGGCTGGCGGCGACGGAGATGTTCTTCCGCGGCGTGGTCACGAACCTGTTCGGCAACTCAGGTCAGGTGGGAGGGGACTCGACAATATTTACGGCGGCATCGCCGGGAACTTCGCGGGGCCTGCAGCCTTTCAACCCCTTCACGACGAAGCCGGTCGAGGGTGTCAATTACGTCAAGGCCGAGACCTTTGGAAAATCCTCGGGGACAACCGACTATCAGGTGCCGCGGACCTTCAACTTTTCTGTCGGCATCAGGTTTTAACGATCGAGTTGACCCTCTCCGCTACGATCCCTTGTTGTAGACGAGATCGCGCGTTGCCGAATCGGCGCCGCCTGGTGTCTGCGCTGCTCGCTGCAGCTTCAACACGTTGCCCTCGAGCACCCACACTTCGCGCACGTTGTTGAGGCCGTGAATCGTGCGGAGCACCAGCCGGGCCCCATCCCAGTTCGCAATCCGCTTGTAGTTGTACGCGGGCCTCGGATCCGCCGGGTCGGGCATCTGATTCATCTTGCCGTCCAGCGTGAAGGCTGCGCTCGTCGGAGGACCGTTGCGAGCGGCGTTTCCGCCCGACCCCTGCGCGCTGTCAGACTCGTACTTCATGGCGATCGAGATCTGACTGGCGTTTTGCGTGATCGTCATCGCGACAGGTGGCTCCGCCACACCGTTTCCCATGCCTCCGCTCGCCGCCATCTGACTCTTCGACTTGTCGAAATTCCACGTTCCGGCAAAGTTGGGAATCGGCGTGTTTGGATTTGGCTTTGCGGTCGCAACGGCGTTGGGCGATGCCAGATGGACCGTGCTGATGCGCGTGACCGGTGTTCTCGGCGCAAGCTCCCGACCAAAGAACAGATCGTGCGGGTTCGCGTTCGGCTTCGGCACGAACTTCTGTGTCCGTCCGCCAAACACTTCGGCGGCGTACAGGTTCCCCTCCGAGTCGGCCGAGATCTGATGCACGCCCCACGTGGCGCCGGGATACGTGCCATAGCGGCCGAAGATGGTTTCAATGTGTCCGCGCAGGTCGAACTTGACGAATTGCTCGTGGTCGCCGTCGTAGCACCAGAGATGCTGATCGCGACTCATTGACAGTGAATGACAGTAACCACTGGGCCACTTGTCGAGAAAGACGCCGTTCTCGTCGAAAACCTGAATCCTGCGATTGAAGCGATCGGACACGTACACGCGTCGGTCGTCGCCAACGGCGATCCCGTGCGGCACCGTGAACTCGCCGTCGCCTTTCGCCGGCTGCATCGATCCCCACCACAGCAGCGGCTTGCCATCCTTGTTGAACTTGACCACGCGGCTGTTCGCGTACCCGTCGCTTACAAAGAAGGTGCCGTCTGGCAGCCAGTCGATCATCGTCGGCCGGTTGAAATGCTGCAGATCGTCATTGGGACCGAAGACCCCCATTTCACCAAGGGTAAAGACCTTTGTCTTGCCGTCGTTCGTGAACTTGTGGATGACATGATTCATGTCATCCACAATCCAGACGTGCCGCTCCGGGTCGTACGGCTGGACGTACACCTGATGTGGTCCGCGGCCGCCTTCGAACAGGGAATCCCACTGCTTCCACGATTCGATCAGGTTTCCTTGTCGATCGACGACGAGGACGGTGTTGCGGAACACCGGGACTTCGCCCGTCGCGCCTCCGCGATTCAACGCACCCCAGTTGCCCGGGAAATTGGGTCCCAGCTTCAGATCTTTGGGAAGCTCGATTTCGCCGCGACTCACGAGGAAGACGCGGTCAGCCGACTCGGGGAAGACGCCTCCCTGCGAGCCCCAGATGTACCCGGGGGCCGGCCATGTCTTTTTCGGCCAATTCGGATCGACCTCGTAAGGGCCGCTGATGTCGAAGCCGCCCCGTTGCTCGACGAAGCCGCCTTGGGGCTGGCCGCCAGCGCCTCGTTGATTCCTGTCCTGGGGGAGTCGGGAGGCCTGCAGCAGCGAGACAGGCGACGAGAGGAATGCCACGACCCCAATCGAGACGAGAAGCGACGCGATCGCCGTACGCATTCGAACCTCCGTTGATGATGGCGGGCTATTGTGGTTGAGAGCGCCGAGCGAGTCAACGTGGGTTGTGCGTCGGGTAGAACTGCTGGTAATCACTCACACAGGATCAGGCGCATCCGCAGCCAGGCGCTCGGCGACCAGGGCCGTATGCACCGCAGCGCCTTCCAGCATGGGCACGATGATGGCCGTCACGGCGCTTCGCCAATCGCGTTCGAGCGTGCCATCCCAGGAGGGCGACAGCGCGCCAATTGCCGCGAGGAGCGCCTCGCGCGCCGTGACGTAGTCTTCGGGCCGAGCGCCCCAATGAACATGCTGCGCCCCGAGGTCTCGAAGCGACTCACGGAGCGCGCTCATTTCGTCCAGATTCCGGACGACGAGCGCAATGGCGGCTTCGAAATGACCCTGGAGGAGGGTCAGGTCGCTGGGAAACAGCGGCCGCAGATTGGGCGCGACGGCAAAGAGCTCGTCGTAGAAACGCGCGGCCAGCTGGCGTGGTTTCGCCGTGACGGCGGCGTAGCTGCTCTTGATCAGCGCGATTGTTTCCGGTGTCATAATCCGCGTTCCTGATGTCTCCGGACAGCAACTCGGACGGCCGCCCCGGCACATCGGGCGAAATGTTGCCGGAAGTCTATGACGAACTGCGGAAACTCGCGAGAGCCCGTCTCGCCCGCGAACGGCAACCGAATCAGACGCTCCAACCCACGGCTCTCGTTCACGAGGCGTACCTTCGCGTGTCCGGTGATCGACAGGAGCGGCGTTGGGATCGGCGCGGGCATTTCTTCGCCGCCGCGGCGCTTGCCATGCGCCGCATTCTCGTCGAGCGTGCTCGCCATTATCAACGCGTCAAGCATGGCAGCGGCGTGGAACGGGTCGATCTGGACAGCGCGATCATGCGGGCGGATCCGGCTCTCACCGATCTCGTCGCCGTCGACGAGGCGCTGACGCGGCTCGAGCAGTCCGACGCGCGCAAAGCGCAAATCGTTTCGCTGCGGTACTTCGCAGGTTTGAGCATCGAAGAAACCGCGGCCGCGCTCGACTTGTCCCCGGCGACGGTGAAAAACGAATGGGCGTTTGCCCGGGCATGGCTGTACCGGGCGCTTGGCCCGGTCAGCCAGCCGCCCCCAGACGGACTCCCGTGACACTGCCCGCCGCGGAGGCGATTTTTCTGGCGCTCGCGGATGTCCATCCAGGCGATCGCGGGGCGTTTCTCGATGCGCGCTGCGGAGACGACGCCGCTCTCCGTCGCGACGTGGAAGCGCTGGTCTCGGCACTCGACATTCCTGACGAGGACTTCCTCAATCCCGAGAGAATCCCGACGCTCGACATGGCGGCGGTCGATGGCCCCCTTCAGCCTGGAACCAGCCTCGACGACTTTCTCGTACTGCATGCGCTCGGATCCGGCGGGATGGGCGTCGTGTACGCGGCGCAGCAGGATCGGCCGCGGCGCACGGTCGCGATCAAGGTGCTCAGGCGCGGTTTCCGGCATCCGGACATCCTCCGCCGGTTCGAGTACGAGGCCGAAATGCTCGGTCGGCTGCAGCATCCAGGCATCGCGCAGGTGTACGCGTTCCGCCCGGGCGATCGCTCGACCCCGGCACACCTCGTGATGGAGCTGGTCTCCGGCCCTCCGATCACCGACTACACACGCGCGCGGCAGTTGTCGACTGCCGACCGCGTCGGCCTGATCGTCAAGCTGGCCGAAGCCGTGCAGCACGCGCACGACCGCGGCGTCATCCACCGCGACCTTAAGCCGGCCAACGTGCTCGTCGCCGAAGGTGGCCAGCCGAAGATCCTCGACTTCGGGATTGCACGGGCGACCGGCGCTGACGTCCAACGGATGACCATTCAAACCGCGCACGGTCAGCTGATGGGAACGCTGGCGTACATGAGCCCGGAACAACTGCGCGGACGTTCCGCCGACATCGACGCCCGCAGCGATGTGTATGCGCTCGGCGTGCTCCTCTATCGGCTGTTGACGGATCGTCTGCCGTTCGAGGTCAGCGACGTGTCGTGGCCGGAGGCCATTCAACTCGTGCTCGAGACCCCACCGACGCCGATCGGCTCGGTGAACCCGGCGCTCGGCGGTCCCCTCGAACACATCGTGGCGCGGGCGATGTCGCGCGATGTGAGGAGTCGCTATCAAACCGCTGCCGACCTCGGCGCCGATCTCCAGCGATTTCTCGAGGGCCGTCGACCGGCCGCCGCCGCTTTCCCTATTTCGACGCCTGGGAGTCGCGCACGTCACCATGAACGCGAATCGCTGCCGCCAGTGACAGTATTCGTAGCCGCTACAGGCACGATCTGCATTGCAACACTCTCGGGGGGAGTCATCACTCGATCGGCGTCGACAGGCGGCGAGTTGTGGGCCGTGAACATTGGCGCCGTGCGGGCGTTGGCCGCGAGCGCTCCCGTTCGAGTGATCGCCGCAGGCCTCGCGTCCGGATCAATTGAGTTCCTCGATCTGGAAACCGGAGCGCGGATCGCTTCGCTGGACGCTCATCGCGGACCCGTCGTGGCGCTGGCGTTCAGCACCGAAGGCCGCCACCTGACGTCGATCGGATGTGACGGCTGTGTGCGCCTCTGGGACGTTGTAAACGCGCGGCTCGTCACGACACTGCTTCAGGGCGAGGAGGGCCCAGCGTCGCTGACTTGTCTCGCGGACGGTCGCATCGTCATTGCCTGGAACGATGGAAGGATCGAGATGGTCGCCGGCCCGTCTGTCGATCGCCAGGCTTAAGCGGCCGCCCTCACCTCGCGCGCTGCCTCTTTCATCGTCGTGGCGAGCAGACCATATACCGTTGCCCATGCGTCCTTCACCTCGGCCGTGAACGCGCGGCCCAGTCCCGCCTCGAGCGTCCAGAGGAGCGCAGAACCGACCGTGTCGTAGTGCGCGTCGGTGACGCCGTAGCCCGCGTGGCGACGGCCCAGGTTTTCGACCACGGGAACGAGTTGATCGAGCCGGTCCAGCCCTTTCACCGCCGCGGTCAACATCTGCATCAGCTTCTTCCGTTGCTCCGCCATGTTTCCGCGGAACATGGGTTCCAGCGAGGGATCGAGCTCGAACAGTCGCCGATAGAAGAGCACCGCTGCATCGTCGGCAATCGGCGCGATAGTCGCGAAGCTGTCTTGCACGAGCGTTTTTTGAGCCAGCGTTAGCATTTGCGTAGGTCCTTGAATGAGGACCGGGCGATTCCGGCGCTCATTGACTCAATGCGACGTTCTGGAAAAGATGGCTAATCGAGCTGGCGGATCACCCGGCGGTCCAAGAACGCGACGACCCAAAGCGAGCTCACCGACGGAAGAAACCTGAGACGAAAAGAATCCGCTCCCCGTAGAGGGTTTCGGCGTATAAGGCGTCGTGGCGCAGGGACGGATGCATTTAACGAGGACGTGTATGAGTGAACAGAAACGGCAATCGGACATGACCGTCACGTTGGCCTTGGGGTTGGGGTTGGTGCTGGGTGCGCTGGGCACGTGGTCGCTGGGACCGGCGCGAGAGGCTGCCGCGGCCGGTCTCGCACAAGGTCAGGCGCCGGCGGCCCTGCCGCAGGGCGCGCTCGCGTCCAACACCAACGTGATCTCTTCCGCCTATGAGCCCGTTGATGGAAAGGGCGGAGAAGAGGTCAGCGGCCCCTACCAGGTTGTCAAGGGCTGGCCCCAGCCGGTCGTCGAGGGCTGGACGATCAATGCCGAGACGATGTACGCCGAGTCCCCCGATCGCATCATCGCGGTCGGGCGCGGCACCCGCAAGAGCCCATGGACGACGTTCTGGGGACCGGCCGCCTTTCGTAACCTTGGCAGGCCCATTCCGCCTGCGGAGCAGAAGCAGCAGCGCATGATCGTTGTCTACAATCGCCAAGGCAAGGTGGTTGAATCGTGGGATCAGTGGAGCCCACTGCTGGTGGACGTGCAACTGGTCCAGGAGAACCCGTACGATCCCGAACATCACATCTGGATTGCGACCGACGAATCCCTGGTGGAGTTGACGCGCGACGGCAAGACGCACGTCAAGACGCTCGACGTGAAGGACATCCCTCCGGCACAGACCCAGAACGGCAACTTCGTGGTTGAGTTCTTCGCCTTTGCCTCGAACGGCGATCTGTGGGCCGCCGGCGGCAACCGGATGGTCAGGTTTTCCAAGGACGGGACGTTCGTGTCGGCATTCGGGAAGGCCGGCACCGGGCCTGGCGAGTTCGGCATCGTGGCAGAAGGACTGCACGGAAACGGCATTCACGGCGTCGTCATCGACTCGAACCGAAACCGCATGTACGTGGTCGACCGCGTCAATTCCCGAATCCAGGTCTTCGATCTGAGCGGCAAGTTCCTGGATCAGTGGCCGAACATCGTCGGAGCCTACGGCATCCGCCTGACCGCGGATGGCCGGTACGCCTGGGTCAATGACGGGTACACCCAGAAGGTCATGAAATACGACGCGCTCACCGGGAAGCTCGTCCCGGGTTCAACGTGGGGGACGATGGGCATCGCGCCGGGAGCCATCTGGGGATTCCACTTCTTCACGACCGACAGCGAAGGCAACCTCTACGTGGGCGAGGACATGGCATACCGCATCCAGAAGTTCGTGCCCCGGAAGGACGGGAATCCCGTCCAGGTGATCGGGGCCCTCATGCAGTGACGCGTTGGCGCACCCGCGCTAGTTCTCGATGTTGACGGCGTAATACGCCACCGTCTTGGTCGGCACCTCCTTGAACCAGTGTGGCGTCTTGGCCGGAATCGTGATGACGTCGCCCTTGGTCAGATGGTACGTCTGCCCACCCTTGACATCCGAAGCCCGGACCTGTCCCGGGGCCGTCTGCTTGGCGCCGACCAACGTCCCGCCGGTCACCATTGTCGCCTCGCCCTCGACGATGATGAAGACGTGGTTGGTGGTGTCGTGCACTTCGACCTCGCCTGATTCGCGCCGCTGAGCCAGCACTCGCAAGCCGCCGTCCTCGATAATCGCGCCGCCCTTCGTCATAACCGTGGAGACCTTGTCGTGCGGAACGTAGGTCACCTTCGTGGGCAGCCCGGCCGCGGCCAGATATACAGCCAGCATCAACACCGTCGTGATCGCTGCCAGAAACTTCATATCGTCCCTCCTCAGCTTTCTATGTCGCACAGGCGCCAATAGTACTGGAACCTTCGAACACCGCGCATTCTACGCCTAAATTTCGCTGATGCGAGTTCTTGACGCCGCTTTCCGCCTCTCCAAGCAGGGAGGGACGGAGCGTGGCACATCAAGGGTCTTGCGTCGCGGCGGTCGTCATCGCGGTGGTCCTGGGGTGGACATCCCGCCCGGCCGCCAGTCAAGACCCCGGCGCGGCGGTCACGCCGCCCTCGGTCAACGTGTCTCACGCCCGCGTGCGCGGGGTGAGTCCTCGGGTTACGGCGGTCCTTATCGAAGCCTCCGTACAGTCGAAGACGTTTCGTGGCCTCATCGAGCAGGTTAACGCCACTGACGGAATCGTCTATATCGTGGAAGGCAAGTGCGGGCACGGAGTGCGCGCCTGCCTGACATTCACGATTACGTCGGCCGGCCCGAACCGGGTGCTCAGGATTCTCATCGATCGCGATAAGACCGACCGGGAAGCCATACGATCAATCGGGCACGAGCTGCAGCACGCGGTTGAAGTGCTCAGCAATCCGACTGTCAGGAGCTTGGGCCAGATGTACCAACTCTATGACCGAATATGCAATCAGTGTGACGGCCGGTTTGAGACCAATGCGGCGATCCTGGCAGGCGACGCCGTGCGAGATGAACTGCAGAAAAGCGCCGCAGCGGAGCGGCGCGAGTAACAAGCTGCCCTTACCCAGACTGCGTGGCGTCCCTGTCGGGGCGCAGCCCCACTTTTTGATGGATCGCCAGCCCGGCCACGCCAGACGCTCGAGGTCGTAGTATTGATTTGGCGACAGGAATTTCGGAGAGCGAATCGGTATAGATTGTTCGGTGCGCGCAAAGAGTCTGTCGCGCGATCAATCCTCGACAAGGAGTGAATTATGTGCGATCAGGATCATTTTGAGCAGGATCAACAGGAGTACGAGGCGGGCGGATTGGTGACACGGCGGCAGTTCGGCGTCCTCCTGGGAGCGGGCATGGTCATGGCGCTACCGGCGGTCGCGAACGCGGTCGCGGTGACCGAATCAGAAGTCACGGTGATGACGCCGGACGGCACCGCCGACTGCTACTTCGTGCATCCCGCGACCGGCACGGCTCCAGCCGTCCTCGTGTGGCCGGACATCTTCGGACTGCGGCCCGCGTTCCGCCAGATGGGTAAACGGCTCGCTGAAACGGGTTATTCGGTGCTCGTCGTGAATCCGTTCTATCGCGTCAAGAAAGCCCCGACCGCGGACGCCGGCTCCAAAACCCCAATCCCGCAGCTGATGCCGCTCGCGCAGGCTCTCAACGAGACGACACAGATGACGGATGCGAAGGCGTTCATCGGGTGGCTGGACCGCCAGCCATCGGTCGCCAGGAACCGGAAAGTGGGCACGCAGGGCTATTGCATGGGCGGCCCGATTGCCTTTCGAACCGCGGCTGCAGTCCCCGATCGCGTCGGCGCGGTCGCGTCATTCCATGGCGGCGGACTCGTGACCGATATGCCGAACAGCCCGCATCTTCAGGCCGCGAAGACAAAGGCGCAGCTCCTCATCGCGATCGCCGCGAACGACGACATGCGGTCGCCCAATGAGAAGAACGTTTTGAAGGAGACGTTCGCCAAGTCGAACCAGCCCGCGGAAATCGAAGTGTACACGGGCGCCGCGCACGGCTGGTGCCCACCGGATTCAGGGGTCTACAACGAGCCGCAGGCCGAGAAGGCGTGGAGCCGTTTGCTCGCGCTGTACGGAAAAGCTCTGGCCTGAGCCCAACTCGCTTGGCCCATCGCGGTTGGAGTGATCTGTGTGAGGTATGCGGGTGTGCGCCGGGTGCGCACACTCGCGCGGGGCAGCCGACACGGTCCTTCCAAGTCACCCTTCCAAGTCACCTTCCAAGTCACCGTTGACAGGTCTGCCGCCCACATCTACAGTTCGCGTGACTGCGTTGCATGCGGGTCGCGAGCATGAGGCAGCGCGCGGAGTCGCCAAAGCCGTAAGAGATGTCAACGGGAGGAAGGCCAGATGAAGTCAACGACAAGATTCCTGATCGGTGGAGCCTTCGTGGTCGGATTTGGTCTCGGGTGGGCGGTCAAGGTCGATCAAGGCGTGGTTGCGGCTCAAGCACCGCACAAGCCCTTCATGATGCAGCGGGTCTACACGGGTACCGATGGCCTGTCCCATGTGGAAAATATCGAGCTGAACGCGCAGTCGTTGATGGAGAAAGTCACGGGGGCGAGGGTGAGCGTGTCACAGCCCGGAAGCTTCAGTGACTATCATGTCGGTCCCGAGCGCCGGTACATCATCAATCTGACGGGCGGCGGACAGCTCCAGGTTGCGGAAGGCAAAGTCGATTTGCCCGCCGGGACGGTCGAATACATCGATGACCTGACGGGCAAGGGGCACACGACCGCGAACGTCGGCAAGGAACCTCGCCTGTCAATCCACCTTCAGTTCGCGGACCAGAAGCAGATCATCGGACCCATGGGCGGCAAGAAGTAATCCAGCGGCGGCAACACTCCCGGCGACTGATCAAATTTGCGGTGGCGCGGCGACGACCCGAACGCCCGGCCGCACACCTAGGCGTATACTTCGATTCTCAACAGGAGGTTCGTCATGTCAAGAGCAGGCCGAGTCAGATTGGCGGCGGCAGGCGCGGCCGTGGTCGCGCTCGCCTACGTTGCCGCTGCGCAGGAGAGCCCCTATCGAACCGTCGACAACCACTTCAAGCTGCCCGACGGCAGGAAAATTGGCTCGACGGCGGGGATCACGATCGATCGCGATGGGACGAGCGTCTGGGTCTTCGAGCGATGCGGCGGACAATATTGCGCCGGGTCGGACGTCGCGCCCATTCTCAAATTCGATGAATCGGGGAAGTTGCTCAAGAGCTTTGGAGCGGGGATGTTCGTCCGTCCGCACGGGATCCACATCGACCGCGAAGGCAACGTGTGGGTGACTGACGGAGAAGGACCCGACGGAAAAGATCCCAAGAAAAACGGCAAGGGTCACCAGGTGTTCAAGCTCAGTCAGGATGGCAAGGTCCTGATGACGCTTGGCAAGGCTGGAGTCACCGGCGACGGCCCGGACACGTTCAATGCGCCGTCAGCCGTCCTGATCGCGCCGAATGGCGACATCTTCATCGGGGACGGCCATGGCGGGAACACGAACGCCCGCGTGGTGAAGTTCTCGAAGGACGGCAAGTTCATCAAGGCGTGGGGGAAAAAGGGGACCGCCCCAGGCGACTTCGAGACGCCTCACGGCCTCGCGATGGATTCGCGCGGCCGGCTGTTTGTGGGCGACCGCGGGAACAGCCGGATCCAGATCTTCGATCAGGACGGAAAATTTCTCGAGGAGTGGAAACAGTTCGGCCGGCCCAGCGGCGTGTTCATCGACCGGAATGACACTCTCTATGTGGCCGATCACACGTCCGATGAAAAGACCAACCCCGGATTTCGGAAAGGCATCAGGATCGGGAGCGCGCGGGACGGCAAGATGACGAGGTTCATTCTCGATCCCGACCCCAACGGATCGCAGGAAGGCGTGGCCGCAGATGCAAAGGGCAACATCTATGGATCGCTGACCGGCGGGATGGCCTTGAAGAAGTACGTTCTCATTGCTCGAGCGCCAGCGTCCAACTGAGCACCACGTCCTGGCCCTGCTCGCCGCCGCAGTCCTGATGGAGCCTGCGGCGGCGCAGCCGATGCCGGACCTCGCGCCAGGCTACGGCGCCCGGCCGGTGAGCTTCAGGAACTGCTGGTTCTCGTGGCAGATGAATTCGATCATCTCCGAGCCATCTGCCACAATCTCCTGCTCGACTCTGACGGTAAAGGGCCGTGTGTACGCTTTCGGATCGTCGATGGTGACGTCGATCTCCAGCTTCCCGAAGTTCACGCGCCGGAACCGCTCGGTCAACGTCAACGCGTCGGTAAACGGGTCGCCTTTTCCATCGAGCCATCCATCGCCCGGCATATTGGTCAGGGCGCCGCGGAAGTTGTTCGTTTGAACCACGAGCGTGTCGCCGTCCCATCGGCCGACGGAGTACCCGTGCCAGTAGGGCTGCGGATCCCCTTGTTTGGGGAGAGGCCGTCCGTCGGTGTAGATCGTGCGAATACCGTAATTTGATTCGTACACGATGACGATCTTCTGCGGCAGCTGGATGATCTCTCGCGGCTGCGGGTCGAGATGGTATTCAAGCGGACCTTGCGGGAGACACAGGGCATCCGGATTGTCGTACGCGTTCGCACGCTTCTTGAGAAGGTCGGCCACCCATGGCTGGTAGGGGAGCCCCTCCTTGAATCCCACTCCGATATTGCCGAACGTCGCCAGCGGAGGCCGTCCGGCCGGCTGGCTGCCCGGCGCCTCGGCGCGCTCCGTTCGCATCCAGATGCCGGACAAATTCGGCTTGCCATCGGAGGTTCGCGGTGTGGGCGCGGTGAGATTCGGCTTGCCGTCAGGCCCCTTCGGAACACCGGGTTGCGGACGTAAGGCCCACTGCGCGGATAGCGACGGTGAGAGGGCAGCCACGATGGCTGCCGACACCACGACGGTGAACGACCGTTTCATGTCAGCACTCCCGGCTTCGCAGCCGTGAACTCCTAAGGTGTCTGTCCCTGATTCGCACCCGCAAACAGCTTCTGACCGGTACTCGCCACGATCACCGTCTGGGCGTTCGCGTTGTTCGACCCGTTCTTGGCCTTCGTGCCTTCGATGGTGACGACGTCGCCGGCCTTCAGCGAAAACCGCGTCCAGCCCTGCCGCATGAGGCCACTCGCGGCGGCCAGCTCGAACCCCCAATTAGCGACCTTGCCCGTCTCGTCCTTGGCGTCGATGTAGATCCACGCGTGCGGATTCGTCCACTCGAACTTCGTGACGGCGCCGGTCATCTTAACCGGCTTGTTCGCGTCGAACTCCGCCGCGAACGCGTGATGCGCGACGACCGGCCGCGCCGCCAGGAGCAAACCGATCCCGACAAGGACAACAGCGGTCTTGATGTTCATGGTCACACCTCTGAGTGAGATTGGCTCGCGAAAGCCTGTGATAAGCGAGCGCGTTAGTGTCACTGATGTGGCAGTGTCCCTTGGACACTGCGCGGCATCTTGGTTGCGGCTATGCCGCGCTGTGTCTACTTCGTCTTCGTGTACCTGTAATTGCCTGATATGTGCATCTCAAGGAGATGCGTTGCCGTGCCCTGGCTGTTCGTGACGAACGTGAGTGACCATCCAAAAAAGCCGGCGAAGGTGGTGTTCGTCTGCGGCGAGAGCTGCACTTTCCCCCTGTTGCTCAATTCGGCGAACAGCGCGCCGTCAGAGACTATCACCTGGATCGTTCTCGGGTGCGGTCCAGGTCCCCAGAGGTCCTGCTCCACATAACTTCCCGCATACCTGGCCAGGATTTCGGGAGCGACCTTTATGCTGGACGCCTTCTCGTCCGAGGCCTTGCCGACCCAGTGCTCGAGATTCCGATCGCCGCCCTCGTTGCAGACGGCTTCGATCAACTCCGTATCCGGCTGAAGCTCAGCGCTGAGCGGGACCTTGATCGGCCGGGCGTACACTGTGGGGTCCTCGAACGTCACTTCGACGTCCATATGACCAAAGTCCCGGCGACGGTAGCGCTCGGTCATGCGCAGCGCTTCCGTGTGGGGATGGCCGGCTGAATCGAGCCACGTCTCGGCGTTGAATCCGAAGCTCTGTACTACCAGCGTGTCGCCCTCCCAGCGTCCTACCGAATATCCCATCCAGCTCGGATTGGGGTTGGTCTCCAACGGCCGTCCGTCCATGAAAATCTGGCGATAGGAGAGACCTTCGTCCAACATGAGGATCAGACCAGGAGTCTGAACAATCTTGAACAGGCGCTCGCTGGTGGTGTAGCTCGGACCCCACGGCAGGCACTGGACGGACATGTGACCTTTACCCAGGTCCTCCTGGCGCTCCTGGACGAGAGTCCGGGCCCAGGGCTGGATCTCCTCGGGTTTGAGATCCGCCGCAATGTTGCGCCGATATTTGGGCGAGATCCTCTGCCACAAGCCCGAGAGATCCACCTTGCCGTCGGGCGTTTTCGGTACAGAGGCGGTGAGGTTCGGTTTGCCGTCGCGTGTGCGTGGGATGCCGGGTGTGGGATGGCTCACCCACTGCGCGGCAACGGGCGTAGCCAGCACGGACAAGATGATTACCAGCCCGAAGGTTTTCATGGCTACCTCGATTCTCGTCCTACGGGGTCTGTCCCCGACTCGAAGCCGCAAAGAGCCTCTGACCGGTACTCTTCAAGGTGACAGTCTGGGCGTTGGCGATGGTCGACCCGTCCCTGGCCGCGCTGCCTTCGACGGTAACGACATCTCCGACTTTCATCGAATTCCGCGTCCAGCCCGCCCGCAGCAGGCCGTTCGGGCTTCCCAGCTCCCAGCCCCAGTTCGCGACCTTGCCGGTCTCGTCCGTGACGTCGATGAAAAACCAGGTGTGCGGGTTCCTCCAATCGACCTTCGTGACGGTGCCCGTCAGCTTAACCGGCTTGTTGGCGTCGAATTCCGCTGCAAACGCGTGATGGGCGACGATCGGTTTCGCAGCCACGAGCAAACCGGCCGCGACAACGACAACGGCGAGCGTGGACTTCATGGAAAGACCTCCATGCGAAGCTCAGACGAGGTCTACAAGTTGTCGGCATTGTGATGTTCCTGCCGCGGCGGGTCAAGGGGGATCGTAAATATCCTGCGGCTGCTGGCGCCGCACCTGCCGGGGGTACGCCTATCGCCGTGCGTGGGGCCGATCACGACGAGATCATCGTCAACGGTCAGCAGCGGGTGCACGCCCGTTCGCATCGGGCCCTCACGTAGAATGAGCTGCGTGGTGCGCGAAGGTGCTCAGCTGCTCACCCTCATCGTGCTGGCTGGCGCCTCCTGCACCTCCCCGGCGCCGCCTGCTGCCACCACTCGAGCCAGCGAGACTGTCGCCACGGCCCCGGCCAACCCAGCCGACGTCCATACCCGGGCGATCGTCGTCGACTCCCACGACGACACGACACAGCGGATGTTCTTCGACAAGACGTTCGATCTGAGCGCCCGCCATTCTACCGGCAACATCGACATCCCCCGCATGCGCGACGGCGGGCTCGATGCGCTGTTCTTCTCGATCTGGGTGCCGAGCGATGTCACCGGCCCGGTCGCCGTGAAGCGCGCGCTGCAGCTCATAGACAGCGTGCACGAAGCCGTGCGGCGGCACCCGAACGACCTGGTGCTGGCCACCACGGCCGCCGATGTCCGCCGGGCAGCGTCGGAGAAGAAAATCGCGGCGCTCATGGGGATGGAGGGCGGCCACATGATCGACGACGATCTGGGCACGCTCCGCGACTTCGCGAAGCTGGGCGTCCGTTATCTCACGCTGACGCACTTCACGAACAACAACTGGGCGGATTCGTCGACCGACAAACCGAAGCACAACGGACTGACCGGCTTCGGCAAAGAGGTCGTACGCGAATTGAATCGCCTGGGCATGATGGTGGACATCTCGCACGTGGCGGATAAGACGTTCGCGGACGTGCTGGAGGTCACGACCGTGCCGGTCATCGCGTCGCATTCGTCGTGCCGCGCGATCGCGAATCACCCCAGGAACATGACCGACGACATGATGCGCGCGCTCGCCAAGAACGGCGGTGTGATCATGATCAACTACGAAGTGAGCTTCCTGTCGGAAGAGAACCGTCTCGCGGGCGAGAAGTCCGGCGGCGTGGTTGCGGCCCTCGACAAGATGTCCAAGACGTGCGGCGGCGACGAGGCCTGTTCCACGTTGGAGATGGCGCGCATCAGGCGCGAAGCGATGGACAAGGGTACCCTGCCCGCCGTGTCGTGGGAGAAGATCGTGGAGCACATCGATCACGCCGCCAAGGTGGCCGGTATCGATCACGTCGGCCTCGGCTCGGACTTCGATGGCGCCACTATGCCGATCGGAATGGAGGACGCCTCGCAGTTGCCCAAGCTCACGACCGCGCTCATGGCCAAAGGCTACTCTGCCGCGGACGTGGAGAAAATCCTGGGCGGCAACATCCTGCGCGTGATGGAGCAGGTCGAGCAGGGAGCCATGCGCGTGCAGCGCTAAGCTCCACGTGGAGTCCTTCGCCGTGCAGATGTGACACCGTTCGTGGTTCGCTGTTCATGGTTCATCGTTCGTGTTCCACACGTAGCTCCCAGAACACGAACTATGAACTTTGAACCATGAACGACGAACGATGGAGCACGAGAGGTCCAGCAATGGCCACTTCGGCGGCGCAGTGGGATACCTCGTACGAATGGAAAGCGGTCATGCTGCTCGGTCTCGGCTTCGGGCTGATAGGCCTGGACCGCTGGATCATTGCGCCGCTGTTCCCATTCATGCTCGGGGATCTCGGGCTCGACATCCAGGATCAGGGAAACATCATCGGCATCCTCGGGCTGGCGTGGGGTGTGTTCGCGATCTTCAGCGGCAGGCTCTCGGATTCGATCGGTCATCGCAAGATACTGATTCCCGCGATGCTGTCGTTCTCGGTGCTCTCCGGTCTGTCCGGTATGGCCACCGGATTTGCGAGCCTGTTCGCCATCCGGCTTCTGATGGGTGTGATGGAGGGCTCGTACTGTCCCACGAGCTTTGCCGCGACCGCCGCCGCCTCGTATCCGGCCCGACGCGGGTTCCTGCAAGGTGTCCAGCAATGTGGGTTCGCGTTGTTCGGGCTGGCCCTTGGGCCAATCATTGCCACCCAGTTGCTGCAGGTCGTGCCTTCATGGCGGTGGGTGTTCTTGGTTGCCGCCATTCCCGGTCTCGTCGTGGGAGGCTTGCTCTACCTGGTGTTGCGCGAGCCAGCGGACACGCCGGGTGGCCGCATGGCGGGCGCAGTCGAAACGGGCGGGCGGTGGGTCGACGTGTTCAAGAGCCGCAACATCGTCCTGTCGATGCTCGGGCTCTTTTGTGCCATGACCTGCGTATTCGTGCTTGGCGCGATGGTGCCGAATTATCTGCTCGAATACGTGAAGCTGACCCCCACGCAGATGGGCTTTGTCATGTCGGGTCTGGGCTTTGGCGGCTTTGTCGGCCAGTTTGCCGTCCCTGGCCTGTCTGACTTCTTCGGGCGGCGGGTCATGGCGGTACTGGGGTTCCTCGGTGCCGCGGTATTCGTGTACGTGCTGAAGGGCATCGGAGCAAACCCTCCCGCGCTCTTCGCACTGCTCTTCCTGGTCAGCTTCTGCTGCCTGGGGAACATCGCGTTGATTACTGGACCGATATCAACGGAATCTGCGCCTCCGGGGCTGATCTCATCCGCCATTGGCATGGTGGTAGGCGCGGGCGAGATCTTCGGCGGTGGTGTCGCACCCATCATCGCCGGGGCGGTCGCGAAGGGCTACGGCATTCAGAGCATCCTGTGGGTGGCGCTGTTTGGTGTCGTCATGGGCGTGGTCGTTTCGGTGTTCTTCCGGGAAACCGCGCCGCGCAAGGTTGGCGTTGCCGCATCTCGTGCGGTCGTGCTCCCCGTCTTCATCTGCGCTGTCGGCCTGATCCTGTAGGCTCAGGAAATTAGGCTCAGGAAATTTCGGCGCAGAACCTCGTCATCACCAACGCGAGGGTTCTCGATGGGGCGGCCGCGTCATCGACGCGCAGGGAAAGGGGATCCGCGGCGTTGAGGCCGGGAAGCTCCTGCGCATGTATCGACAGATGGTGGCCACTCGGCTGAAATCACCACGAAGGCGGGCGATGAGCCGGCCTGTTTTCCCTTGACTGCTCCAGGGGGTACTCCTATGGTGTAGCTCGATGAACAACTGACAATCCACTCACAACTGGGTATTGGGTCCCAGGACCCAGGGAGGCAGAAATGTTGGTCCGCTTTGTCTCCGGTGCCGCAGTGATCCTGCTCTCGGTCGTCCCGTTGTTTGGACAGTCTGCTACAGCCGAATTCAACGGCAGCGTTGTGGACCCGTCTGGGGCTCTTCTGCCAGGTACAACCATCACCCTTACACTGGAATCGACCGGTCTCGTGCGGGAGGTCGTCTCGAACGAAACTGGTCGCTTTGTGCTTCCGGCCGTGCAGCCCGGTGTCTACACCGTGAGGGCCGCGCTATCCGGCTTTCAGACGCAGGCGCGGACAGGCGTACGGATCCTGGTCGGGCAGGCCGTCACGCTCACCTTCACGATGCCCATCGGGACGTTGACCGATCAAATCACCGTGACCGGGGAGGCGCCCCTCATCGAGGTTACGCAGACGACCCTCGGCAGCAGCCTGACGACCGAGGACATCGAGAATCTACCCACGCAGGGGCGCGAGATGCTGTCGTTGATGCAGCTGGTGCCCGGGTTGACGCCGCAACTGGACGCCGGGAATTTCGAGGGAACCACGTACAGCGCGAATGGCCGCGAGGATCAGAGCAATTTATTCCTGGTGGACGGCGTCCACAACAAGGACGATCGCGGGGGAGCGTTTACGCAGGTCTCGATGACCATCGACGCCTTCGCCGAATACAACGTGATGACCCACGATTACGGGGCGGAATACGGCGGCGCCTCCGGCGTCATCGTCAACGCGGTCACCAAGAGCGGGACGAATGAGTTTCGTGGAAGTGCGTACTACTACGGCCAGGACGACCGCTTCAACGCCACCAACTACTTCTCGAAGCTGGAGGGCCGGGGCAAACCGGAGAGCGGCAACGATATCATCGGGGCGAGCATCGGCGGGCCGATCTTCCGGAACAAGGCGTTCTTCTTTTTCAACAGCGAGCGACAGTGGCTCAAGGAGGCGCTCGACCTGAAGTTTCCCGCGGAGGCGGCGCCTCTCGCGAGATCGTTCTCGGACATCTACGACGTCAACCTCACAAAGTACTTCGGGCGGGTTGATTACCAGTTGACCCCGAACCATAACTTCGGTTTCCGCACGATATGGAACCCGAATACTGGGATTGGCGAAATCGCCGAGTCAGAGGGGAGCCTCAAGGAGAATTTTCGGTACGAACGGGCGAAAGAGGTAATCACCAGCGCCAACTGGACGGGGGTTCTCACCAACCGGTTGCTCACGGAGTTCAAGGTGAGCAGCACCATCGAGCACCTGAGGCAGGCCGCCGGCGGACTCTACAACGCAGACTTCAACAGCGATCCTTTTGACCCGAAAAGTCACGTGATCACCGGCTTGGGGGGCAAAGATCCGTTGGACTTCGGGGCGCAGCAGCAGCATCCCAGCTACCGGGCGGGCCCGCGGGCGGGCACGGCCGGGCATTACTGGAACACCATCGCGCTCACCGAGCAGTTCACCTTCACCCCTGGCAATCACACATGGAGGTTCGGCTTCGGCACCGGCAGCTATGGGGGGACGAGCTTCACGGCGGCCGCCGGCGTGGGGGGCCCCTTTGGCCAGTTCAACTTTCTGCAGGACCAGCCGTTCGACCCGGCGAACCCCTTCACCTATCCGAGTCGCTTTCGGATTCGCCTGGGAGATCCTTTCTTCGACGTCAAAGACTGGCGCCACAACGCCTACGTCGCAGACAAGTGGCGAGTGACGAACAAGCTGACCCTGAACCTCGGCGTACGGTACGACTACTCGACCATCGTTCCGGACTCGAAGGACGCCTTCGCGCCGCGGACTGGCGTGGCGTATGCCGTCAGCGACCGGATGGTCTTCCGTGGGGGCGTCGGCAAGTTCTACGAGCCACCGCGGAACCAGTTCATGTACGACGTCCTGGGGAACGCGGTGATCGGCACGGCCTATTCGTTCGATACCGGGAACGATCGGGCGTCGCAGCGTGGCGTACGCCCGGCGCATGTCTGTTTGAATCCCGTTGGCGATGGCCAGGGACGCGCGCAGATCAGCGCCGCCTGTCGGGCCTTCCTGGTGGACCAGCGCAACCTGAACGCGGCCGGTCAATTGTTCAGCCGCGACCCCACCCTCCGCGGCAACCCGAGGCTGGGCTACCTGTGGTCGTGGAGTGCGGGCGTGGAGCGCCAGGTCGTGCCGAACGTGGCCTTCACAGTCGATTACGTCGGGAACGTCGGTCACGATCAAACCGGCAAGATCGACATCAACGAAGGGCCGCTGGACGCCACCGGCAGTGTGACCCGGCTGGGCGTCAACGTGTTCGATCCGAGCGGCACGCTGATTCCCGCGGCCGCGCGCGGCGTGAGCTTCCGGCGCGTGTTGGAGTATCAGACGATTGACGCTTTCAACAGCGACTACCAGGCGCTGGAGTTGGGTGTGGTGAAGCGGATGGCCAACCGCTGGTCCGGGCGCGTCAGCTACACGCTGGCGCGCGCGCGCGATGTCAATGTCATGACGGGGAATGCCTTTGCCGTCTGGGACCGACGGGTCAACGACGATTACGGCGTAACGAGCGGGCTCAACCCGCGGGCGGACTACGGCCCCACGAACCTTGACAACCGGCACGGGTTCACGGCTGGCGGCAACTGGGACGCCTGGCGTGGTCTGGGCATCGGGGGAACGTTCATGTACTACACCGGAACACCCGTGAACGAGCTCGTGGGAGACGACGCGAACAACGACCTGGACACCTTTGACCGCCCGGCGAAAGGCCGCAACGACGCGACCCTCCCGATTCTGTCGGAGGTCGACGCCAATGGCTATGCCATCCACAACACGATGCCCGGGCGTTCTGATTACCTGACGCTGAATCTACGGGTGCAGTACGAGCTCCGGCTGGGTGCCGCGGCTCGCAGGCTCGGTTTCTACTGGGAGCTGTACAACCTCACGAATCGCAACAATTTCAGCAACCCCTTCAACGAGCGCACGAGTACGTTGTTCAATCAGTTGACCAGTGTCGGCGCGCCACGCACGATGCAGCTCGGGCTGCGTCATACGTTCTAGCTGCAGGGTACGAGTAGAGGCGGGTCACAGGCCAAGAGCCGCCTCTACTTTCGTGGGCCCTCGGGCAATCCTCCGGCACCTCTCGCTCCGGTCACGTAAGGACGCTGGTCGATATTCGTCGTTCCGCCACCGGCGCCCTTCTCCTGCAGGCGCAGCATGGGGGATACTTACGGGCCATGACCACTGTGACCAACGCCACCGCGGCCGGCGTCGAGGCCGGGAAGCTCCTGCGCATGTACCGCCAGATGGTGGCCATCCGCCTGTTCGAAGAGCG
>Ga0070699_100001328_pt1 | contig 22789 bp, 18 predicted proteins | sample KBSK1503metaG_FD_65473 | JGI IMG/M metagenome (GOLD analysis project Ga0070699, IMG submission 65473) | Corn, switchgrass and miscanthus rhizosphere microbial communities from Kellogg Biological Station, Michigan, USA - KBS K1-50-3 metaG | ecosystem: Host-associated > Plants > Roots >...
AGAGGGTGCCGTCGCTCCCGTCGAACGGCGCGCCGTCGGGCGCACGCCCCCGAGCTCCCCAGAGGGCGAGCCCGACGGCCGTCGCGTAGATCGGGCTCCGGACCACGTCGGCGAGACCGCCGAGCGCCACGGGGACGCCCCGGCGCGCGGGCAGGTCGAACACCTGCTCGGCCAGCTCGGGCACCCCCTCCATGATCGACGTCCCGCCCGTCACGACCACCCCCGCCGTCGCGGCGTCCTGCAGCGAGCACTTCGACAGCTCGCGCGCCACGAGGGTGAAGATCTCCTCGACCCGCGGCTGGATGATCTCGGACAGGATCTGCCGGGAGAGCTGGCGGGGCTTGCGGCCGCCGACCGAGGGCACCTCGACCGTTTCGTCCTCCCGGACCAGCGATGTGAGCGAGCAGCCGTAACGCCGCTTCAGATCCTCGGCGTCCGCCGTCGGCGTGCGCAGCCCGACGGCGATGTCGTTCGTGATGTGGTCGCCCCCGAGCGGCAGGATCGCCGTGTGCCAGATGGCGCCCTCGCGGAAGAGCGCGAGGTCCGTGGTGCCGCCGCCGATGTCGATCAGGAGGACGCCGAGCTCCTTCTCGTCCGGCGAGAGCACGGCCTCCGCCGAGGCGAGCGGCTCGAGCACGATGTCCTGCACGGCGAGGCCGGCCCGGTTCACCGACCGCACCACGTTCTGGATCGAGGTCACGGCACCGGTGACGACGTGCACCTCGACCTCGAGCCGCACGCCGGACATGCCGAGCGGCTCCCGCACGCCGTCCTGCTCGTCCACCACGAACGCCTGCGGCAGCACGTGGAGGATCTCGCGGTCCTGAGGCAGGTTGATGGCGCGGGCCGCCGCCAGCGCGCGCTCCACGTCCCCGCCGCTCACCTCGCGGTTCCGGCCGGAGACCGCGACCACGCCTCGGCTGTTGATGCCGCGGATGTGCCCGCCCGCGACGCCGGCGTAGACGGCGGCGACCTCGACGCCGGCCATCTGCTCCGCCTCCGCCACGGCCTTCCTGATCGATTCCACGGTGGAGTCGATGTTGACGACGACCCCCTTGCGCAAGCCGCGCGACGCCGAGGCGCCGACGCCCACGACGTCGAGCCCGCCCAGGGGCCCGATCTCGGCGATGATCGCGCAGATCTTGGTCGTGCCGACGTCGAGGCCGACGATCACGCTCTGCTCCCGCCCCCGTCTCACCGTGACCCACCCCCGTTGAGAACGACCTGGTCGCGGAACCGCAGGTCGATCGAGGTCACCGGCTCCGCCGACGCCGCGATCTGTGCGAGCACGCCTTCGAGGCGCGCGAGCCGGCTCGGCCAGTTGTCGGCGCCGAGCTGCACCGCCACCCCGTCCACGGTATAGAGCACCGGGTCGTCGGGACGGCTCACATCGATCTCGGAGATCTGTTCGACGAGGGCACTGTTGCTGCGAAGGAGCATCCGGATCAGCGCGATCGCCTCGCGCGCACGGGGGGAGGGCCTCTCGCGCATCACGGCCAGCTCGTCGGGGCTGAGCCCGCTGATCACGGGCACGCTCGGAGCGACGGCCTCGCGCTCGACGCCGACCGGCGCGCCCTCCTCGTCGACCCAATGCAACCGGCCCGCGTGCACCAACGTGAAGGGCCGGCGCTCCTCGACCACGATCGTCACCCGGTTCGGCCAGGAGCGGACGAGCTCGGCGTGCCGGATCCCGGGCAGGGCCTCGATCCGTCGCTCGATCTCGGCGGTGCGGAGCCAGAAGAGGTTGGTCCCGGGCGCGATGGCCGCCGCCTCGGCGATCGCTCGGGGCGCGAGCCGGCTCGCCCCCCGCACGTCCACCGTGGTCACGGCGAAGCGGGCCGCGGTGAGGAAGAAGCGGACGGCGAGCCCGCCCGCGACCAGCGCCGACGCGGCGGCGAGCCCCGCCAGCGCCGACCGGAGGCGACGCCGGGCGCGGCGCCGGGAGGCCCGGCGAACGCGCTGGGAGGCGATCAGCGCCGGCCGCTCGCCGATGTCCGCGTAGGCACGGTGGACGGCTCGTGGTGAGAGGACGCCGGTGGCCTTCACGGCCTTCCCGGCTCGATCAATTCTGGCCTCGCCTCGCAGCGGCGCGGCTTCGCCATTCTCGGAATCTTGGCTCGCCTCGCCTTCGGCTGCAGCTCGCACTGCAACCTCGCCGCGCGTCGCTCACTCTGATTATCGCCTCGGCTCGCCTGCGGCTGCGCCTCGCACGGCCACGCTCGGCTCGAACAATTCAGGCCTCGCCTCGCAGCGGGCTCGCAAAAGCCTCGCCCCGCTTCGCTCGTTTCTGATTGATCGGCTCGCCTCGCCTTGCGGCAACGGCTCGCACGGCCACGCTTGGCTCGAACTGCGGGCTGCGCCTCGCACTGCAGCACCGCTACTCACCCATGATCCGGATCTCGGTTTCCAGCGCGAGCCCGAACTGGGCGTGGACCCGCTCGCGCGTCATGTCCATGAGGGCGAGCACGTCGACGGCGGTGGCGCCGCCGCGATTCACGATGAAGTTCGCGTGCTTCGAGGAGATCTCCGCGCCGTTGAGCCGCTTGCCCTTGAGGCCGACCTTCTCGACGAGCCGCCCGGCGGTGTCGCCGGCCGGGTTCTTCCAGACGCAGCCCGCCGAGGCCAGCGCGAGCGGCTGGGTCGCCTTTTTGTGCTTGAGGCGCGCCTTGATGTCCTTCTGGATCTCGGCCTGCGGCCGGCGATGGAGCCGGAGCCGGCAACCGATCAAGGTGGCGCCCGGCGGGTGGTTGAACTGCCGGTACGAGAACGCCCCCTCGGTCGGCTTGAACTCGCCGAGGGTGCCGTCGGGGTGCAGGAAGTAGACGGCCGACACGAAGTCGCCGATCCAGCCATCCGGAGTGCCGGCGTTCATCGCCAGCGCGCCGCCGATCGTCGCCGGGATCCCGACCAGGCACTCGATGCCGCCCAGGTTGAGGGCGGCCGCTTCGCGGATCACCGCCGACAGGCCGGCGCCGGCGCCGGCGAGCGCCTCCTCGCCGTGGAACTCCGCGCGCCCGAGGCACCCGGCGAGCTTGATCACGACGCCCCGGATGCCGCGGTCCTTCACCAGCAGGTTGTTACCGCCGCCGATGACGTCGACCGGCAGCTGCTCTCGCTCTCCGAAGAGCAGCGCATGGCGGATATCGTCCACGTCCTGCGGCACGACGAAGATGTCCGCCGGGCCGCCGATCCGAAGTGACGTGTGAAAGCTCAGGGGCTCCTTGAAGCGTACTTCCCCCCGGATCTCTCCTAGCATCAGGCCCTCCCTTCAAGGCGATCGAGCAGTGCCTGGCCGAGCTGGCCCACGTCTCCGGCGCCGAGCGTGATCAGGAGATCGCCCGGCCGGAGGGCTTCTTCGAGATAGGCGAGGATGCGCGGGTGATCGCTGCCGAGGTAGACGATGTCCCGGTGCCCGTGGGCACGGATGGCATCGGCCAGATCCTGCCCGGTGACGCCTTCGATCGGCGCCTCGCCGGCGGGGTAGATGTCCATCACGACCACCATATCGGACTGGTTGAACGCCGTGAGGAATTCCTGCCGGAGGTGCAGCGTGCGCGTGTACCGGTGCGGCTGGAACACGGTGACGACTCGCCGGTCGAAGCCGGCCTTGGCGGCGGCCAGGGTCGCCCGGATCTCGGCGGGGTGGTGGCCGTAGTCGTCGATCACCAGCACGCCGCGGGATTCTCCGCGGATTTGGAAGCGCCGTTGCACTCCGGAGAACTCGGCGATTCCCCGCTGGATCGTCAGGAACGGGATCTCCAGATCGAGCCCGACCGCGATCGCCGCCATGGCGTTGAGCACGTTGTGGCGTCCCGGGACTCGGAGTGTGCACTCGCCGAGCGGCTGGCCGCGGTGGACCACCTCGAACTGCGCGGCGAGGCCGGAGAGCGTGAGCCGGTGCGCCGTGAGGTCGGCGGCGGATTCGAGCCCGTAGGTGATGATCCGCTTCTCGACCCGGGGGATCAGGAGCTGGACGTTCGGCTGATCGAGACAGAGCACGGCCGCGCCGTAGAAGGGCACCTTGTTGACGAAGGCGAGAAAGGCCTCGCTGACACGCTCGAGGGTGCCGTAGTAGTCGAGATGCTCGGCGTCGATCGTGGTGACGACCGCGATCGTCGGCGTGAGCCGGAGGAACGACCCGTCCGACTCGTCGGCCTCCGCGATCATGTACTCGCCCTGACCGAGGCGCACGTTGGAGCCGAGGCTCCGGATCCGCCCACCGACGACGACGGTCGGGTCGAGCCGGCCCTCGGCGAGGACCGAGGCGATCATCGAGGTGGTCGTCGTCTTGCCGTGGGTGCCGGCGACGGCGATGCCGTACTTGAGCCGCATCAGCTCGGCCAGCATCTCGGCGCGCGGGATCGCCGGCACCTGCCGGCCCCGCGCTTCGGCGACCTCGACGTTGTCCCTGGCCACGGCCGACGAGTAGACGACGACGTGGGCGCCCGCGACGTTCGCCGCGTCGTGGCCGACGAAGACCTTGGCGCCGAGCTGCTCGAGCCGTTCGACCGCCTCGCTCCGCCTCTGATCGGAGCCGGTGATGCGGTAGCCCATGTTGAGCAAGACCTCGGCGATCCCGCTCATGCCGACACCGCCGATCCCCACGAAGTGGATGTGCTGGTATCGCTTGAACATCAAACTCTTCGCATCATTGGACTCTTCGCCCTAAGGGGCTCATCGCGCGCCCGACTATCGGCATCAGACCCTTCGCATCGCGCGCCCGATCAACCGGAAGGCCCGCGGCTCTTCGGCGTCGCGGGCGCGTTTTGTGGCCACGCCGGTGTCCGTCCCGTGCTGGGAAATGTTCAGGAGGATGCCGGTCGACAGGAGCGTCATGAAGAGCGCCGAGCCCCCGAACGACAGGAACGGCAACGGGAGGCCCTTCGTCGGCAGGGAGCCGGTGACCACGCCCAGGTTCACGAGCGTCTCCGTCGCCAGCATCGTGGTGAGCCCAAGGGCGAGATAGGCGCCGAACGGGTCCGGCGCGCGCAGGCCGGTCCGCAGGCCGCGCCAGATCAGCACCATGAACAGCGCCACGATGGCGACGCCGCCGATCAGGCCGAGTTCTTCCGCGATCACCGCGAAGACGAAGTCGGTGTGCGGCTCGGGCAAGTAGAAGAGCTTCTGCTTCGAACCGCCGAGGCCGCGGCCCAGAATGCCGCCCGAGCCGATCGCCAGGAAGGACTGGATGATCTGGAACCCGCTGCCGCGGGGGTCCGACTCGGGATTGAAGAACGCGAGGACCCGTCGCCACCGGTAGGGCGCCAGGTAGACCGCGACCGCGAGCAGTGGGAGCGCGGGGGCGGCGAGCAGCAGGAGGTGCCGCGGGCTCGCTCCGGCGAGGAACAAGAGCGTGAACGCGAGTGCCACCAGGGTCAGGCAGTTGCCGAGATCGGGCTGCCGGAGGACCAGCACGGCCAGCGCGCTGCCGATCACCGCCGGCGGCAGCGCCCCGCGCCAGAAGTCCTGGATCGCCCCGCCTCCGCCGGCGAGGAAGCGGGCCAGGTAGATGACGAACGCGATCTTGGCGAGCTCGACCGGCTGGAACGAGACGCCGGCGACGCGGAGCCAGCGCCGGGTGCCGTTGATGGCCTGCCCGAAGGGAGGCACCAGCACGAGCACGAGCAAGAGCCCGGCCACGCCGAGCAGGGGCAGCGCGATCCGCTCGAGCACCCGATAGTCGACCGCGAGCGCCGCCCACAGCGCGCCGAGCCCGAGCAACGTCCAGAACAGCTGGCGCTTGAGGAAGTAGTGGGGATCGCCGAAGCGATCGGCGGCGAGGATCGCGCTCGCGGAGTACACCATGACCACCCCGATCGACGCGAGCACCAGGGCGACGGCGAAGAGCCACATGTCGGGGACGAGCCGCCGCGGCATCAGTGCTCCGGCAGCGCCAGGACCAGGGCACGGAAGACGTCGCCCCGGTGCTCGAAGTTGTCGAACATATCGAACGAGGCGCAGGCGGGGGAGAGGAGGACGACGTCGCCCGGCGTGGCGAGCCCGCGCGCGCCGCGGACGGCCGCCTCGAAGCTGGAGGCGGGCGTCACGGGGATGCCGGCCCCCTGGAGCGCCTGGCCGACCTTGTCGCCGTCCTCGCCAATCAGCACCGCGTGGACGACGCGCGCCCGCGCGCGCTCGGCGAGCGGGCCGAAGTCCTGACCCTTGCCCTTGCCCCCCGCGATCAGGATGATCGGCTCCGTGAAGCTTTCGAGGGCCTTGATCGTGGAGGCGACGTTGGTGCCCTTCGAGTCGTTGTAGAAGGCGACGCCCCCGATGTCACGGACGAACTCGATGCGGTGCGGGACGCCCCGGAAGACGCGGATGCCGCGCCGGATCGCGTCCGGGGCCATCCCGGTCCAGAGCGCGCAGGCCGTCGCCGCCAGGACGTTCTCGACGTTGTGGCCGCCGCGGAGCGCGATCTCGGCGAGCGGGCAGATCTCCTCGGCGTGACCGTTCAGCTTGGCCACGATCCAGCCGTCGCGCACGAACGCGCCGTGGTCGAGCGGTTCCCGCCGGCTGAACCAGAGCACGTGGGCCACGGTCCGCCCGGCGAAGCCCCGGGTCACCTCGTCGTCCCAGTTCAGCACGGCGCAGTCGGCGGCGGTCTGGTTCTCGAAGATCCGCGCCTTGGCCCGGACGTAGGCGGTAAAGGTCTTGTGACGGTCGAGATGGTCGGGCGTGACGTTGAGCACGGCGGCCACCCGTGGCCGGAACGCCTCGATCGTCTCGAGCTGGAAGCTCGACGTCTCCGCCACCACGATGCCGTCGGCCGCGAAGGTGAGGGCGTGGGCGGCGAGCGGCGTGCCGATGTTGCCGCCGACCAGCACCGCCCGTGCTTGCTGCCGGAGGAGCGCGCCCAGGAGCGCGGTCGTCGTGGTCTTGCCGTTGGTGCCGGTGATGGCGATGGTGTCGGCGTCCATCACCCGCCAGGCGAGCTCGAGTTCGCCGATCACGGGGGTCGCGGCCCGAAGCTGAGCGAGGACCGGGGTGTCGAGGGGGACGCCCGGGCTCACGACGACGAGGTCGACCGCGCGGAAGGCCTCGGCGGGGTGGCCGCCGGCGAGGATGCGCACTCCCGTCTCCGCGAGCGCCCGCGCCTCCGCCGCCAGGGACGCGAGCGGCTTCTCGTCGGTCGCGACGACGCGGGCGCCGCACCCGACCAGCAGCCTCGCGGCGGCCACCCCGCTCCGCGCGAGGCCGACCACCGACACCCGCCGTCCCCGCAGCCAGTCGCGATAGGCCTGCCCCCGGGCCATCAGCCGCATCTCCTCCAGGATGGTCATCCCCGGCTCACCTGAGCTTCAGCGTCGTCAGCGCGAGGAGCGCCAGCGCGAACGAGACGATCCAGAAGCGCACGATGATCTTCGGTTCCGACCAGCCCTCCAGCTCGAAGTGGTGGTGGAGCGGTGCCATCCGTAGCACGCGGCGCCCGGTCAACTTGAAGCTCGCGACCTGGACGATGACCGACCCCGCTTCCAGCACGTAGAGGCCGCCGATCAGCGGCAGCAGGAGCTCGGTCTTCGTGAGCACCGCGAGCATGCCGACCGCCGCCCCCAGCGAGAGCGATCCGACGTCGCCCATGAACACCTCCGCCGGGTAGCAGTTGAACCAGAGGAAGCCGATGGCCGCGCCGACCAGCGCCGCGCAGAAGACCGACAGCTCGCCCGCGCCCTTCACGTTCAGGATCTTCAAGTAATCGGCCGCCTTGAAGTTGCCGGTCAGATACGCGATGACCCCGAAGGCGAAGCCGGCCGTGATCACCGGCACGGTGGCGAGCCCGTCGAGACCGTCGGTGAGGTTGACCGCGTTCGACGCGCCCACGACCACGAGGAGCGCGAAGACGATCCACACCCACCCGAGGGGCACGAGCCAGCCCTTCAGGAACGGGATGGCCAGGAGCGTGGTGAAGCCGTCCGCCGGGAACCAGTAGAGGTACTCGAGCAGCACCAGGACGAGCAGCGCCTGCGCCGCGAACTTGAAGCGCGCGGGAATCCCCTTGCGGGTTCGGAGCTTCGTCAGGTCGTCCCAGAGACCGATGAGACCGAAGCCCGCGGTGGCGAGCATGATCACCCACACGTACCGATTCCTGAGATTGGCCCACAGGAACGTCGATACCAGGAGCGCGCCCAGGATGAGAATCCCCCCCATGGAGGGTGTGCCCGCCTTGGTCCGGTGTCGCGCCGGCGTGTCCTCGCGGAGCGTCTCGCCGCCTCTCTGCAGTTCCCGCAGCCGCTGGATGAGCCAGGGTCCCATCACGAGCGAGAGCACCAGAGCCGAGATGAACGCCATCGCGGACCGGAACGTGAGGTACCGGAACACGTTGAAGATGATGTGTTCCCGCCCGAGCGGCGCCAGGAGGTGGTAGAGCATCCGTCATTCCCGCCGTAACCGCGCGATTAGGGCGTCGACCACGCGCTCCATGCGCATCCCCCGTGAGCCCTTCACCAGCAGCACGTCGCCCGGGGCGAGGCGCTTCAGCAGATGGGCGACCGTGTCCTCGAACGTCGAGGTGCCGGTGGCACCGGCGAGCCCCGCCGCCCGCGCGGCCTCGACCGCCTCCGCGGCCAGCCGGCCGACCCCGATGAACTCGGCCGCGCCGGCCGCCGCGATGGCCCGCCCGATCTCCCGGTGCGCCTCGACCGCGCGCGGCCCCAGCTCGAGCATGTCGCCGAGCGCGACGAGGAGGCGCCCGGCGCCCCTGGCGGCGCGGGCCGTCTCGAGCGCCGCGCCCACCGACATCGGGTTCGCATTGTAAGTGTCGTCGAGGATGCGCACGGGCCCGGCCGCCCGCCAGACGCAGCGCCCCGGCGCCGGTCGCGCCGCCTCGAGGCCGTGGACGATGTCCGGGAGCGCCACGCCGAGGGCGTATCCGGTCGCGGCCGCGGCGAGCGCGTTCGTCACGTTGTGCACCCCGGCCAGAGGCAGGCGAACAGGCTGTTCGCGGTCGCCGATGGCGAGCGTGAACTCGACCGCTTCCGTCGACTCGGTGACCGGCGCTACCGCGCGGACGGCGGCCGACGGCCGGCGCCCGTAAGCGACGACCGGCGCCGACGCGGAGTCGGCCATCCCCGCCACTCGCGGGTCGTCGGCGTTCAGGACGACGCGTCCCGAGGCCGGCACGGCGCGGACGAGCGCCGCCTTCTCGGCCACGACGCCTTCGATCGAGCCGAGCTCCTCCAGATGGGCCGGTGACACGGTGGTGACGACGGCCACGGTGGGGGCGGCGATGCCGGCCAAGCACTCGATGTCGCCCGGGCGGCTAGTCCCCATCTCGAGCACGACCGCCTGGTGGGCGGGGCCGAGCTGCAGGAGCGTCAGCGGAAGGCCCCACTGGTTGTTGAAGCTCCCCGCGGACTTCAGCACGCGGAGGCGCGTCCCGAGGACACCGGCGATCAGCTCCTTCGTCGTGGTCTTGCCGTTCGAGCCGGTCACGCCGACGACGGGGAGGTCGAACCGGCGCCGGTACGCCGCCGCCAACCGCCCGAGGGCCTTCGTCGTGTCGTCGACGAGGACGACCGGCACGTGGCCGGGGAGGTCGTCGGGCATCGCGTGGACGACGAGGCAGGCGGCGCCGCGGCCGATCGCCTCCCGCACGAACTCGTGGCCATCGAGGCGGTGCCCGCGGATCGCGAAGAACGCCTCGCCGACCGTGAGCGTGCGCGAGTCGATGGATACGCCTTGCACCGGCACGCCGAGGTCCCCCCCGACGAGCGCACCGTGGGTGGCCCTGACGACGTCCTGGACGGCCAATACGGGCGGGAGCGCGTTCTGGTTCACGCGGACCGCCTCCGGCTCAGGATCTCTCGCGCCACTTTCCGGTCATCGAAGGGGAGCACAGCGGAGCCGACCAGCTGATAGGTTTCGTGGCCCTTGCCGGCGATGACGACGCAGTCACCGGCGCGGGCCCAGAGGAGAGCGTCCTGGATTGCCCCCTGCCTCTCTGGCATCGTAGCATGGCGCCCGGCATCCGGCGAGACGCCGCGGATCCCGGCGACGATCTCGTCGATGATCGTCTCCGGGCGCTCGCTCCGCGGGTTGTCCGACGTCACCCACACGCGGTCGGCGAGCCGGGCCGCGATCTCGCCCATGATGGGCCGCTTGGCCCGGTCGCGGTCGCCGCCACAGCCGAAGACCACACCGAGCCGGCCCGCCGTCAGCGCGCGCGCGGTGGCCAGGACCCGCTCGAGTGCGTCGGGCGTGTGCGCGTAGTCGACGATCACGAGGAACGGCTGCCCGGCGTCGACGCGCTCGAAGCGCCCGGCGACCGCGCTCACGCGGGCGAGCGCCTCCCCGATGACGACCGGCGGGAGCCCGAGCGCGACGCCGCACCCGACGGCGCCGAGCAGGTTCAGCACGTTGTGCTCGCCGACGAGGGGCGAGCGCACCTCGACGCTCCCGCGAGGCGTCTCCACTCTCATCCGGATCCCCGCCAGCGTGGACGAGAACTCGCGAGGACGCACCATCGCGGCCCGGCCGAGCCCGAACGTCACGGTCGGCAGGTCGAGCCCCGCCACCATCGAGACGCCGGCGAGGTCATCCGTGTTCACCACGGCCGTGCGCCCCTTCTTCGACGACGCCTCGAGCTGCTCGAAGAGGCGACGCTTGGCCCGACGGTACTCGTCGAATGTCCCGTGGAAGTCGAGGTGGTCCTGGGTGAGGTTCGTGAAGATGGCCACGTCGAAGTCGATCCCGTCCACTCGGTGGAGCGCGAGCGCGTGAGAGGAGACCTCCATCGCGACGCCCGCGACCGACGCTTGCCGCATGCGCGCGAGCAGCGCTTGGAGCTCGACCGCCTCCGGCGTCGTCTGACCGGCCCCCACCGTCTCCGCGCCGATCCGGTACTGGATCGTGCCGATCACCCCCGTGAGACCGCCGCCGGCACCCAGCAGCGCTTCGCACAGGTAGGAGGTCGTGGTCTTGCCGTTGGTGCCCGTGATGCCGACCACGGTGAGCGCCCTCGACGGGTGGCCGTGATATGCCGAGGCCAGCGTCGCCAGGGCGGGCCGCGCCGCCGGCACCAGCACGCGGAGCACCCGTTCCTCGGGGAGCGGATCGGGCGGCTCGGCGACGATCATCGCAGCGCCGCGCGAGAGAGCGTCCGGGATGAACCGGCGGCCATTCTCCTTGAACCCGGTCACGGCGACGAAGCACTCGCCGGCCGAGACCCTTCGCGAGTCCGCGCTGACGCCCGACACACGGGCCGGTACCTCGCCCTGGAGGGTGCGCTCGGGCAGCTCCTCGAGGAGGTCGCTCGTCGGCACCGTGTGCCCGCCATCGGCCACCGGTCTCATCGGGGCGCCAGCTCCAGGCGGGCGATGGTGCGTGAGTCGAGCGTCACGCCCGGCGCCGGGGTCTGGCCAACGACCACGCCGCGCCCGCGAATCTCGACCTCGACATTGCGCACCGCCAGCAGGCTGAGCGCCTGCCGCAGCGTCTTTCCCGCCAGGTTCGGCATCGAGGAATCGGCGGAGACTTCCTCGACTGCCGACTCGGCGCGCACCGGGCGAGCACCGGACTCTTCGCCCCTTCGGGGGGCATTGGACTCTTCGCGCCTGGGGCGGACATTGGACTCTTCGCCCCTTCGGGGACCATTGGACTCTTCGCGCCTAAGGCGCTCATCGCGCGTCCGACCTACCGGTGAGGAGACCAGCTGGACGGGGGGCGTGTTAGCGGGGGGTACGCCGAGGTAGCGCAGCACCTCCCCGGCGATCGCCGAGAAGATGGGCGCCGCCGCCTCGCTGCCCCACTGCTCGTTCGCGGGCTCGTCGAGCAGCACCAGCATCAGGACCCGCGGGTCGTCGGCTGGTGCGAAGCCGACGAACGAAAGGACGCCGGGCGAGTGGGAGTAGCGACCGGTCGCGGGGTCGAGCTTCTGGGCGGTGCCGGTCTTGCCGGCCACCGCGTAGCCCGGGACGGCGGCCAGGTGTCCGGTACCCTGCTCGACCACATTGACGAGCAGCCGTGTCAGCGTCCGTGCGGTGTCGGGCGAGATCACTTGCCGGACGACGTGCGGCTCGAAGCCGCGGACCTCGCGGCCGTCGGGGTCGAGGACCGCGCGGACGATCTGCGGCTGCATCAGCCGCCCGCCGTTGGCGACGGCGCCGACCGCGGCCGCGAGCTGGATGGCGGTGACCGAGATCTCCTGACCGATCGACAGCGTCGCCAGCGAGAGCCCCGACCACCGGCTCGGGTCGCGCAGGAGGCCCCGACTCTCACCCGGGAGTCCGACGCCGGTCGCGCTGCCGAACCCGAAGTCGGAGATATAGCGATAGTATCGGTCGCGCCCGAGCTCGAGACCGACACGGATCACGCCCACGTTGGAGGAGCGCTCCAGCACCTGGCCGAAGGTGAGCCAGCCGTAGGGCTTCCAGTCGCGGATGGTCGTGGCGGCGACCGTGATCGAGCCGTTGCCGCCGAAGACGAGATCGGTCGGCTTGATCACTCGCTCCTCGAGCGCCGCCGCCGCGAGGATGACCTTGAAGGTCGAACCCGGCTCGAAGGGGTCGGTGACCGCGCGATCCCGCCACTCGCGGGCGGTGGCCAGCGCGAAGTTGTTCGGGTTGAAGGTCGGCCGGACCGCCAGCGCGAGGATCTCCCCGGTACGGGGATCCATGATGATGGCGGTCGCGGAGCGCGCCCCTGTCCGTCGATAGGCGGCGTCGAGCTCGCGCTCGGCGAGGTACTGAATGGTGGTGTCGATCGTGAGGCTCAGGCCCGCCCCCGGTGTCGGCGCCTTGAGCACGATCGGCGTCGTGGTGACGTCGCGGCCGAGTGCGTCGCGCTCGACGATCGCCTTGCCCGCCGCCCCGCCGAGGTGGGCCTCCCAGACGCGCTCGATGCCTTCCAGGCCGGCACCGTCCACGCCGTCGAAGCCGAGCACGTGCGCCGCCAACTCCCGGTTCGGGTAGAACCGCATCGTCTCGGGGGCGAGGTCGAGGCCCGGCTCGCCGAGGGCGCGCACCGCGTCCGCCGCCGACGGGGAGAGCCGGCGCCGGAGCCACACGAAGCTCCGATCGCTCCCGAGATGGCGCCTGACGTCGGCCTCGCGCTCGCCCAGGATCGGCGCCAGGCGATGCGCGACCGCGGGCGGGCTCACGATCCGCCGAGGCTGCGCGTAGAGCGACTCGACGGGTGTGCTCGCCGCGAGCGTGTTGCCGTTGCGATCGAGGATGGGCCCCCGCCGGGTGCGGATCGTCACGGTCTTCGCGTACTGCCGCTCGGCCGCAGCCAGGAGGTCGGGATGCCGGAGCACCTGGAGGTACCCGAGGCGCCCGACGAGGCCCGTGAAGGCGCACGCGAAGAGTGTCGCCAGGATGAGCGCGCGCGAGCGGAGGCCCGGATCGGTCACCGGACCCCGACTCCGCCGGGCGGACGGCCCTGGGCCAGCCGCAGGGAGGCTATTCCCGTGTCGCCCGCCACGAACTCGCGCGCGAGGCGCACCTGCGCGTGGGCGGGCGCCGCCAGGCCGAGGGCCCGCGCGCGTGCCTCGACGCGCGCAGGCGAACGGAGCGTGGCGACCTCGACGCGGAGCTCACGGTTCAACTCCTCGACGCTCTTGCGCGTCTCGCGCAGCGCGTCGAGCTGGTAGGAAAGCCGCACCTGCTCCACCCGGAGCGCGACGAGACCGAGGGTAGCCGCCACCAGCAGCGCGGACAGCCCGAGCGCCGCCGCCATGGAGCGCCGGGAGCGCGGATCCGGTTCACGACGGAGAGTTTGCTTGGTGGTCATGTGGAGATCCGCTCCAGCACGCGGAGCCGCGCGCTCCGGGCGCGCGGGTTCGCGCGCCGCTCTTCCGGCCCGGGGGTGAGTGGCGAGGGCTCGAGCTCGGCGAAGGTGTCCGCCGCCAGCGCCCGGAAGGTCCGCTTCACGATGCGATCCTCGCCGGAATGAAAGCTGATGACACCGCAGCGGCCGCCGACGGCGAGCAGGGCGGCCGCGCGGGGGAGGGCCTGCGCGAGTGCGCCGAGCTCGTCGTTGACCGCGATCCGGAGGGCTTGGAACGTCTTCGTCGCGACGTGGACGCGGCGCGGCCAGCGCGCGCGCGGCACCGCCGCCCGCACCGCGGCCACGAGGTCGTCGGTCGTGCGCAGCGGACGGCGCCGGACGATCCGCCCCGCGATGCGCCGCGCGTTGGATTCGTCGCCGTACTCGAAGATGATCCGCGCGAGCTCCGGCTCGGGGAGCCCGTTCAGCAGGTCCGCGGCCGTCCGCGGGTCGTCCGGGTCGAGCCGCATGTCGAGGGGCGCCGCGGTCTGGAAGGAGAGCCCGCGGCCGGGCTCCGCGAGTTGCGGAGACGAGACCCCGAGGTCGAACAGGACGGATTGGGCGGCGCGGATGTCGTGGGCGTGCGCGACGCCGTCCAGATCGCGGAAGTTGCCCCGGCGGAGGACGACCCGCGCGCCGAAGCGGCTCAGACGAGCCCCCGCCCGTACCAGCGCCTCGGGATCGCGATCGATCCCGAGCAGCCGCACGTCGTCCGGCGTCCGCTCCAGCACGGCCTCGGCGTGTCCGCCCATTCCTACCGTTCCGTCGATCACCCAGCCCCCGCGGCGGGGGCGCAAGAGAAACAGCACTTCGTCGAGCAGTACCGGGACGTGAACCGCTACACTCCCAGGCTCGACAACTTGTCGAACACCGACGGCAGCTCGTCCTGATTGTTCCGCTCGAACTCGTCGAAGCGATGGCGGTCCCACACCTCGAAGTGCCGCCGGCCGCCGCCGACGAGCGTGACCTCCTTCGCGAGACCGGCCTGCTCGCGCACGTCCGGCGGGATCAGGATCCGGCCCACGCGATCGAGCGCGGTGTCCTTCGCTCGCGAGATGTAGAGGCGCCCAAGCTTCCGCACGTCGGGATCGAAGAGCGACTTCTCGCCAAGCTTCTGCTCGATGCGCTCCCACTCTTCGAGCGGGTGCACTTCGAGGCAGCTCTCGTTGGGAACGACGACGAGCCGGCCGTCGTAGCCGTTCTTCAGCGCATCCCGGAACTTTGCCGGGATGCTGAGCCGCCCCTTTGGGTCGATCGTATGTAAGTAGCGTCCTCGAAACATTGGGTGCTCGAGTCCTACCACTTCATCCCACTTCGCCCCACTCAGTGCGTGAGCATTACACAGGCAAAGAAATCGAGTCAAGTAAAAACCGTAAGTTTTTAGAGGGGATTCGCTACGGTGCGGTCAGGACGACTGGTGGGGTCGAATGGGCCTGCGTCCCACCGCGGCTGGGGCCAACCGGTCGGGCGGACGGGAGGGGCTAGTCGACGGGTCGGTAGTGCAGCATCGCTTCCGGGATCCAGGCCCCGATCTGTCGGATCCGGGTCTGGTCCGAAGGATGGTCGGACAGGAACTCGGGCGGTCGCGGCCCCTTCGCCTCCTGCATCATTCGCTGCCAGAAGGCGAGGGCCGCGCGCGGGTCGTAGCCCGCCTTGGCCATGAAGATGAGACCGAGGTGGTCGGCCTCCGACTCCTGGGCCCGGCCCCACGGGAGCATGACCCCGACGGTGGCGCCCGCACCCAGGAGCGACGTGATCTGCTTCGCCGTCCCGGGGTCCTGGTTGGCGAGGGCGACCTGGGTGGCCGCGAGCCCGGCCTCCACGAGCAGCGCCTGGCTGACGCGCTCGGCGCCGTGGTGGGCGATCGCGTGGGCGATCTCGTGGCCGAGAACAACAGCCAGCCCCGTGTCGTCCTGGGTGATCGGCAGGATCCCGGTATAGACCGCCACCTTTCCGCCCGGCAGACAAAACGCGTTGGCCTCCCTGCTCTCGAGCAGGGTGAACTTCCACTGGTAGTCGGCGCGGCCGGTGGCGACCGCAATCCGGCGGCCCACACGCTCGAGTTGCTCGTTGGCCACGGGATCCCGAGCGATCGTGCTCCTGCGGAGAACCTCCGCGTAGGCCTGGAGCCCCATCTGGAGCTCGGCGCTTTCCGGCAGGAGGATCAGCTGCGAACGCCCGGTATAGGGAACGGTCTCGCAGCCAGCGAGCAGGAGCGACGGGACGAGCCACCGCCAGCGGATCGCTCGGAGAGTCTTTCTAGCCCTCGTCAACATCAGCCGCGCTTCCGCGCTCAGGCTCCAGGCGCGGCGCCGACCTCGGCGCCTTCGGCGCCAGTCTACCAAACGGAGGATCAGCGGTTGCGGAGACGCGCCTCGATCGTGGCCTCCGCGACGACGGGGGAGACCCAGGGCAACCACCGGGCTCGCGCCGGCGCCACCGTGAGCGAAACCACCACCGAGCGCACCTCGTCGGCGGCGGCCGTCTCGCGCCGCTCGGCGTCGAGATAGGTGAAGGAGAGTGCCTTGACTCCGTCAAGCATCGGCTGGGCGCCGCCGCCGGCGTCGCGCCGGAGTGTCGTGCCGCGCAGGAGGTAGGTGATCCGCTCGCCGCGGCTGCTGGCCACGCCGTCGCCGTCCAGATCGTGTTGGATCGTCAGGCGCGTGGGGGTAGCGACGGCAATCGGCGGGATCGGGACGGGGCCGGTGGCGAACCCTGCCCCGCGGATCTCCGCGGCCAGGCGCTCGAGGGCCAGACGCGTCCCTTGCTGTATCTCCACCCGAGCCTGGCCGACTGCATGGGCCTGCTGGCCCTGCTCGAGCAGGAGCGCGGTCCCGCCGAACAGCAGCCCCGAGACCGCCAGCGCCACCAGGATCTCCGCGAGGTTCATGCCCGCCTTCCGTGTGTGTCCCGGACCCGACGCGCCTCGGGAGGGCGTGAGTGTCCGGGACGCACAGACAGTGCGGGTCTCGGGGCGGCTGGTCAATGTCCAACGTTCGATACAGCCCCAGGCGAGGGCGAGAACCGGCCTCAGCGCTCCCGGCCCGCGCACCCGCGCAATGCGCGGGTGCGCGGAGCGTCGCCGGCGACGAGGCCGAAGACGAGCGTGCTCATGTCGGGTCTCCGCGCCGCGGCTTCTCCTCTTGACGGAGGAACAGCTCCGCATCCAGTCGGCGAAGGGTCAGCTCGGCCTCCTCGGCGGAGAGCTGCGCCAGGTGTGCGGCCGTGGCGTCATCCACGCGATCCGCGACACGAAGGAGGACCTTGAAAATGTCGTCCGGATCCGAGCCCGCAAGCCATTCTCGGCCCTTCGCGCCCTTCACCCGCTGGTCGAGGTCTTCGTCGGCGACGATGCCCCGCTCTGTGAGCAGATCGATCAGCGCCTCGAGCTTGTGGCCGATCCTCACCTGCCTCTGCCACGCGATCTCGACCCAGGTCTTCACGATGTTGAGTGCGGTGCGCAGGCGCTTGAGCTCGTCGGGCTGGTCGGTCAAGGGCTCACCGTCCGCGCGACGCAAGCCTGGCCACCCTCCATCACCTCTCCGGCGATGTCTGCGGGAAGACGCGGGGACCGCCCGCGAGGACTGGTTGAGCCCCGGCGACGAGGACGACAACGGCGACGAGCAACGCGATCCAGAGCCCCATAGCTACTCACTCTCCCCCTCTTACGCCCCGACGCGCTCAGGGATCGCGGACAGGGGCCTCGACCGCGGTGTCACGGGAGCGGCGGCCGGTCCGCGGCCCACGGCCGTGCCGCCTCGAAGGCGGCTGACGCCCGAAGCACGGTAGCGTCGTCGAATCGCCGGCCCACGATCTGGAGGCCGATGGGCAGCCCGTGCTTGGTGAAGCCGCACGGGACCGAGGCGGCGGGCTGCCCCGTGAGATTGAACGGGTACGTGAACGGGGTCCACGCCCACTCGGACACCGGCCGCCCGGCGATCTCGGTCGGATTGTCGAGGCCGACCGCGAACGCCGGCCGCGCCAGCGTCGGCGTGAGCAGCAGGTCGTACTTCTCGAAGAGCCGACGCGGGTGCTCGAGCCAGGCGAGACGGTCGAAGAAGGCCTGCACGAACGCGGTCGGCGGGCTCTTGACCGCCTCCTCGACGATGCGCAGGAGCCCGGCGTCGATCTTGTCTCGCTCGCCCGCGTAGGGCGCCAGCCGCGTCGCGATCCCCCCCGCGAAGATCGCCCGCCAGGCGCCGAACGGCGACGGCCAGCCGGGATCGACCTCCTCCACCCGGCAGCCGAGCTCGCGGAAGGCGCGGGCGGCCTTGCCGCACGCCGCGCGCACCTCGGGATCGACGACCTCGGCGTAGCCGAGCGTGTCGCTGTACGCGACGCGCAGCCCCTTGACGCCTCTCCGGAGCACCCTGACATAGTCGATGGCGGAGGCGGGCAGCGAGCCCCCGTCTCGCTCGTCGGGACCGGCGGCGACGTTGAGCATGAGCGCGGCGTCCTTCACGGTGCGAGTCATCGGCCCGACGTGCGACAGGCTCCAGGCCGCGCTCGGCGGGTAGGTCGGGATGCGCCCGAAGGAGGGCTTGAGACCGTAGATCCCGGTGAACGAAGCGGGGATGCGGATCGACCCGCCGCCGTCGGTCCCGATCGCGAGCGGCGCCAGACCCGCCGCCACCGCCGCCGACGCGCCGCCGGAGGAGCCGCCCGGCGTGCGCTCGAGGTTCCAGGGGTTCCGCGTCGCCCCGAAGAGCAGGTTGTGGGTGGCGCCGATCCAGCCGAACGTCGGCGTGTTGGTCTTGCCGATCATGATCGCGCCGGCGGCCTTGAGGCGCTCCACCATCGGCGCGTCCTCGGTCGGCACGTTGTCCCTGTAGATGGGCGTGCCGAACGTGGTGCGGACCCCCCTCGTGATCACGAGGTCCTTCACCGAGAACGGCACGCCGTGGAGCGGCCCCAGCCGGGCGCGCCGTTTCATGGCCGCGCGCTCCGCGGCGCGGGCCGCCGTCCGCGCGCCCTCTCCGTCCACGGTCACGTAGGCGTTCAGCTGCTCGAGCTTCTCGATGCGGGCGAGAACCGCGTCCACGACCTCGACCGGCGAGATCTTCCGCCGAGCGATGCCGGCCGCGAGGTCCGCGGCCGGCATCCAGCACAGCTCGTCGCTGGCCATCGAGCGGGCTCCCCTAGCTCGCGAGGTGGAAGACGACCATCTTGAGCTCCGTCATCTCCTGGATCGCGTAGGCGGGGCCCTCCTTGCCGAACCCCGACTCCTTGAGACCGCCGTACGGCATCAGGTCGGCCCGCCACTGCGGCCCCCAATTGACGTGCAGGTTGCCCGACTGCACCTCACGCACGAACTTCATCGCCCACTCCAGGTTCTCGGTGAAGATCCCCGCCGAGAGGCCGTAGTTCGTGTCGTTGGCCATGGCGATGGCCTGGTCGATGTCGTCGAACGGTGTGACGGCGACGGCTGGCCCGAACAGCTCGTCGGAAGAGATCCGCATGTTGGCCTTCACGTCGGCGACGATCGTGGGCTCGTAGACCGCGCCCTGGCGGCGGCCCCCGGTCACGAGGCGCGCGCCGCTCGCCACGGCCTCCTGCACCCACTCGTCGACGCGGACCGCTTCCCGCTCGCGGACCATGGGGCCGACCTTCACGGTCTCGTCGAGCTGGTTGCCGACCTTGAGGGCTGCCACCTTCGGCCTGAGCGCGTCGAGGAAGTCGGCGTAGACCCGGCCGGCGGCGAGCACGCGCTGGGTCGAGATGCAGACCTGCCCCGCATTGGCGTACCCGGTCGCGGCGACGGCCGTCGCCACCTTCTCGAGGTTCGCGTCCGGCATGACGACGACGGGCGAGTTGCTGCCGAGCTCCATCGTGACGCGCTTGATCCCCGCCGTGCGGCAGATGTGTTCGCCCACGTCGCGGCTGCCGGTGAAGGTGATCTTCCGGACCCGGCGGTCGGCCACGAGCCGGTCCCCGATCTCGCCGCCCGAGCCCGTCAGCGCATTGATGCCCTCCGGCGGGAGGCCCGCCTCGAGCAGGATTTCGGTCAGCTTGAGCGCCGAGAGCGGTGTGTCGGTGGCGGGCTTCACGATGACGGCGTTGCCGCCCGCGATCGCCGGTCCCACCTTGTGACAGACGAGGTTCAACGGGAAGTTGAAGGGGCTGATCGCGACGACGACGCCGCAGGGCACGCGAATGGTGACGCCGAACTTCCCGCCCCCGCCGGGCGCGCCGTCCAGCGGGACCGTCTCGCCGTGCAGGCGCTTGGCCTCCTCGGCCGAGCCGGTCATGGTCTCGACGGCGCGGTTGGCCTCGAGCCGGCCCTCCGCGATGACCTTGCCCTCCTCCCTCGAGATCGTCTGCCCGAGCTCTTCCTGGCGGCGCGCCATCAGGTCGGCGGCTCTCGTCAGGATCTTGTGGCGGTCGTAGCCCGTGAGCTTCGCCATCACCCGGGCGCCACGCTCGGCCGACTGGAGCGCCCGCTCGACGTCGGCGAGGTCGGCCTTCGGCACGGTGTCGATGACGGAGTTGTCATACGGGTTGCGCACCTCGATCCTCTGCGGTTTGTCGATCCACTGGCCTGCCACGTACATCTTCATGGCGCTGTCTCCCTGGTCCGATGAGGGTGGATGAGATCCTCCCTACGCCTGATGGGGGTCCAGTGTAGCGCGGAGTGCCACTCCCCCGCCGAAGCGAGTGCGACCCGCGCCGAACGGGTCGCCGAAGGCGCGGCCGCCACGGGCGAGCCCCCTCCGAGGACTACCAGGCGATCGCGTGACAGCCGCGGCGGGGATCAACACCGGCGCGGCGGGCACCGGTCCGGTCGACGAGCACCCCGCAGACGCCCCCGGCCCGCCATTCCCAGTCCGGCCACGCGCTCACCTGGTGCCCGAGAGCGGCCAGCGCCGCCCGCGTCGCCTCGGGGATGCGGCCTTCCACCTCGAGCTTCCCCGGCGCAATCGAGTGCGGCCAGAACGAGTCGGGGAAGCTCCGGGAGGCGACCCGCGGCGCCTCGATCGCCTCCTGGATCGACAGGCCGAAGACCGCCACATTGAGGAAGACCTGCAGCATGGCCTGCTGCTGGACGTCGCCGCCCGGGGTGCCGAACGGCATCAAGAGCGCGCCGTCGCGGAACGCGATCGCCGGGGCCGGTGTGAGTCGCGGCCGCTTGCCCGGCGCGACCACGCTCGGGTGGGCGGGATCGAGCCAGCCCTGCGAGCCGCGCGGCGAGACCACGCACCCGACCCCCGGCACGACGGGGCCGTCGATGCTGAAGTCGCTCGGGGTCGCCGAGAAGGCGTTGCCGTCCGTGTCGACGACCGCGACGTAGCTCGTGTCGAGCGCGTGGCCTGTCGACGCCGGCGCCGGGGCCGGGCCCTCGCGCCCGGCGCTCTCGCGGACGGGCGCCGGCGCGTAGGGGTCTCCGGCGGGAGCCAGGCCCGGCCACGCCTCTCGCTCGCGGATGAGCGCCCGCCGCGCGGCGGCGTAGGCCTTCGAGAGCAGCCCGTCGGCCGGCACCTTCACGTGGAGCGGATCACCGTAGTAGGCCTCACGGTCGGCGAACGCGAGCTTGATCGCCTCCACGAGCCGATGCAGGTATGCGGGCGAGTTGTGACCGAGGGCCGGCAGGTCGTCCCCCTCGAGCAGGTTCAGCATCTGCACCAGCACGGGGCCCTGGCACCAGAAGCCGCAGGCGGCGACCTCGTACGCGTGGAAGCTGCTCCGGAGCGCGGCCGCCACCTCGACCTCGAACGACGCCAGATCCTCATAGGCGAGGAGCCCGTCGTTCGCCTGGTGGAACGCGGCGATGGCGCGGGCCACGTCGCCCTTGTAGAAGGCGTCGCGGGCCGCCCGCACGCCCACCGCGCGCCCGCCGCCCGCCACCGCCTCGGCCCGCATCATGCCGCGGATCGTCTGCGCGAGCTCCTGCTGCACCAGGATCTCGCCGGCTCGGAGCGGACGGCCGTCGCGGAGGAAGAGCGCGGCCGACGTCGGCCACTGCCGGTAGGTCGCCTCGTGCCCCGCCATCTGGTGCGCGGTGAAGTGGGAGATCGGGAAGCCGCGCTCGGCGCACTCGAGCGCGGGGGCGACCACCTCGGCGAACGACAGCGTGCCCCAGCGCGCAAGCGCCGTGAGCCAGGCGTCGGGGGCGGCCGGCACGACGCTCCGCGGGACACCCGGTGGGATCTGTCCGCCGTAGCGCTCGCGGAAGTACTCGAGCGTGAGCGCGCGCGGATAAGGGCCCACGCCGGCGACCTGCCACGTCTCGCGGGTCCGTGCCCGGTGGACCAGGATCGGGGCGACCCCCGCAAAGCTGACCATGTCGGGGTGCACGACCCCGAGGCAGAGCCCGGCCGCGATGCCGGCGTCGATGGCGTTGCCGCCCGCCTGGAGTACCCGCGCCCCCGCGGCGGCTGCCAGGGGGTGACCGGCGGCGACTGCCCAGCGCGCGCCGATGGCCTCGACCGTGTGGGTCGGCGCGTACGCGCCGGATGGTGCGAGGGCGGTGTCGAGCGGCATGCGCGCCAATGGAATCACGCGGCCACCCGAGCGTCAAGCCGGCCCGCGTGTGTTACCGTACCCGCATGGCGAGTCCCCCTCTGATCGGAGTAAGCACGTCCGTCGCCAGAGGCGCGGACGGTGAGCGCGCCGTGCTGAACGCGACGTACCTCACCGCCGTCCAGCGTGCCGGTGGCGCACCGATCCTCCTGCCTCCGCAACTGGAGGGGGAGGCACGCCGTGCCGTCTTCGACCAGCTCGGCGGCGTCCTCCTGACCGGAGGGGGGGACGTGAACCCGGCCCTCTTCGGCGAGGTGCGGCACGCGACGGTGAGCGGAGTCTGGGACGAGCGCGACCGGCTCGAGCAGGCGCTCGTCGAATGGGCGCTCGAGCACCGGCGGCCGCTGCTCGCGATCTGCCGTGGCGTGCAGGTGCTCAACGTGGCGCTCGGCGGCAGCCTCTATCAGGACGTCCGGAGTCAGACCAGAAGCCGCGTGCAGCACGCCCAGAAGGCGCCGCGAGGGGAGCCCACGCATTCGGGGCGTGCTGCACGCGGCTTCTGGTCTGA